>Ga0209415_10005776_pt1 | contig 22174 bp, 19 predicted proteins | sample PeaSoiSIISIP2007_FD_187696 | JGI IMG/M metagenome (GOLD analysis project Ga0209415, IMG submission 187696) | Peat soil microbial communities from Weissenstadt, Germany - SII-SIP-2007 (SPAdes) (version 2) | ecosystem: Environmental > Terrestrial > Soil > Wetlands > Peat | place: Germany... | reverse complement strand
GCGCGGCTCGCGCGCCAGGCGGTAGGTCCACTCGAGGCCGTGGCGCCCCATCCAGGCGGGTGCTTGCGGCACGAGTCCGGCGTGGAAGTCGAATGCCGCGCCGACGGCGATCAGCATCGGGGCCGCCAGCCGAGGTCGCATCCGGGCCATCCACTGCTCCTGGCGGGGCTGGCCGATCCCCACCCAGACGACCTGCGCGCCCGAGGCGTCGATGCGTGCCGCGACCTGCTCATCCTCCTCGGCGGTGGGCTCGCGGAACGGCGGCGAGTGCGCGCCGACAAGCTCGAGTCCCGGAAAGCGCGTGCGGAGGTTGACCGCGAGCCTGACCAGAGCGGCCTCGTTGCGCCCGCCGTAGAGAAACGCCGTGGTGCCGGTCTGCGCGGCATGCTCGCAGTAGCGCTCCATCAGGTCCGGACCGTAGATGCGGGTGGCCGTGGGGTGGCCGAGCGCGCGCAGCGCCCAGACGAGCGGCTGGCCGTCGGGGACGACCAGCGTGGCATCGAGCACCGCCCGGCGGACCTCGGCGTCCTCCTGGGCGACCATCACAAGGTGCACGGCGGCGGCGCTCAGCGAGCCGCGGGAATCCGACGCGACCATCGCGTCGATCCACTCGATGACTGCGGCGTAATCGGTGAGCGCGAGCGGGATGCCGAGGATCGGAACGCTCGGCGGTGGCGCGGGCGCGGGATCAGCCAGCGCCGCGCACCGGGCCGGCGGGAATCGGCTCGAGCTTCTCCTGTGCGCTGCGCGCCCGGACGCGCTCGAACGCGAGCACCGCGAGACCGCGCTGAGCGTCCAGGTTGGTGCCGGCCGTCCGCAGTGTCTCGCCGGTGCGGCGGTAGACCGCTGCGCTGACCATCCGCTGCATCGCGCCCAGCGCCGGCTCAATGCCCTGGGCGGCGGGTTCTGCGGGCAGCCGCAGGACGAGCAGGATGGCGTCGCCGTCGGTCCAGGCGCGGGTCGCCTGGGGCGACTGCCCGTAGATCGCGACGTGGATATCGGCGAGCGCTTGCGCGGCGACGGCACCGATTCGCTCGGTCTCCGCGGCGTGTGCTGTTAGGTGCCTCACAGTCCTGCCCTTCTTTGCGGCGACATTCGCGCTCCGCTCCGTGAGCATCTATTTCGGGACGCTCGGGCCAAACTCGTTGGTGAGGTATCACCGAACAAGTTAGTGATCTTTGTCCCCAAGTGGTACCGGACCGATCGAACATCCGTCCAGGGACGCAAGATTTCGCCCGCGCGGGTCGGGCCCTTCAGCGACGGCGTCCGCGCAGGCGGCGCGCGATGTCGATCGCCTCGCCGCGACTGCCGACGCCGAGCTTGCGCAGGACGTGCTTGACGTGGCTGCGCACCGTTTCGAGCGCCAGCCCGAGCGCCTTCGCGATCTCGGCGGTGCTCGCCCCGTCGATCAGCAGGTCGAGCACCTCCCACTCGCGCCCGGTCAACTCGCCGCCGGCCGGCCGGAGCCTGGCCTGCGGCTCGGACTGCTGGTAGAGCTCCTCGATCAGCCGCATGCCGAGCTGGCGCGAGATCGCAGCCTCGCCGGCGAGCGCGCCACGCAATGCCCTCGACAGCGGCCCGTACTCGAGGTCCTTGCGCACGTAGCCCACGGCGCCGGCGCGCAGCGCATGGACGGCCGTGTCCTCGTCGTCGGTGATCGAGCAGAAGACCATCCGGGTGGCGGGAAACTGGCGGCGCAGCTGCCTGGCGACGGCGATCCCCTCGAGGTGCGGGAAGCCGATGTCGATCAGCACCAGGTCGGGACGCTCACGGCGGACGACCTCGATCGCGTCGGCCTCCGCCGCGGCCTCGGCTGCGACGACGAACTCGCCCGTGGCGGTGACGCCCTCGCGCATCGCGCGGCGAGCCAGCGAGTCGCGGTCGACCAGCACCAGACGGATGGCTTTGCGTCCCGGCGCTGAGCGCGGGTCGGCGATTTCAGATATCGAGGCCACGGTGACCCACGGAGACTAGGGCAGCGGCGAGGTGCTCGCTGGGGGGAACTGTAGGGCGCAGGCGGTGAAGATCACGCGGCTGCGCCAGGCGCCGAATGGGGGAGATTCTTCACCACCCCATGGCCGCGAAGATCCCCCCGCTGGAAATCCCCGGGGGACGACTCTTCATCCATGACGACGACCCCCTCCCCTGCGACCGCCTCGAAGGCGAAAGCACGCACTGGTTCCCCGCACGCGCGAGTCCGCCCCGGCGACGAGCATTCTGGCGGCTTCCGCCTGCGCAGCGCCGCCGTCGAGAGCCCCGAGGCCACCCGCGCGACGCGCCTGGCCGTCGCCCGCGCCAAGCAGGGAGACCGCGAGGCACTGCGCTACCTCTACTCACGGTACGCCGACAACGTCTACAGCTACGTCTCCTCGATCGTGCGCGATCACTACGAGGCCGAGGACGTGACCCAACAGGTGTTCGCGAAGCTGACCGACAGCCTGGCTCGCTACGAGGATCGCGGAGCACCGTTCCTGAGCTGGCTGGTGCGCCTGGCGCGCAACGCCGCGATCGACCAGCTGCGCTCGCGCCGGGCGATCCCGGTGGCGGACCCGATCGAGTCGGAGGCCGCCGACGACGGCGAGGAAGCGGATCGCCGCGAAACGCTGCGCAGCGCGCTTGACACACTGCCCGAGGATCAGCGCGAGATCATCGTGCTGCGCCACCTGGGCGGGCTCGCACCCGCGGAGATCGCGGCCCGGCTGGGCCGCAGCGAGAGCGCGGTCAACGGGTTGCACCATCGCGGCCGTCGCGCGCTGCGTGCCGAGCTGATTCGGCTCGGCGCCGCGCCGGTCACGCTGGCCGCCTGAGCGCGCGGCGCTGAGTACGCTGACCGCTCGTGGGCGGTGCACGTGTCGACTATGAGCAGCATGGGCGCACGTACGCCCGCCACCGGCGGGCGGACCCCCGGATCGCCGTGCGGATCGCGGCCGCGCTCGGCGATGCGCGCACGGTCCTCAACGTCGGCGCCGGCACCGGCTCCTACGAGCCGCCCGATCGCTGGGTGCTCGCGGTCGAGCCGAGCGCCGTCATGCGGGCCCAGCGCCCGGCCGATGCGGCGCCGGTGATCGCCGCTCGCGCCGAGTCGCTGCCCTTCGACGACGACGCGGTCGACGCCGCGATGGCGTGCCTGACGATCCACCACTGGGAGCCCCCCGCGGCCGGGCTGGCCGAGCTGCGCCGTGTGGCGCGCGGACCGGTCGTGGTCTTCACCTTCGAGCTCGACTGCCTGCCGGCCTGGCAGCAGGACTACCTGCGCGAGGGGCTCGCGCTCGAGCGGCCGCGCTTTCCCACGATCGATGAGGTCGCGGCGGCGCTGGGCGGACGCACGCGCGTCGAGCGGATCGCGACGCCCGGCGATTGCGTCGATGGCTTCTTCGAGGCGTACTGGCGCCGCCCGGAAGCGCTGCTTGACCCGGCGGTGCGCGGCGCGCAGTCGATGTGGGCGCTGCTGGGCGCGGGCGTCGAGCAGCGGATCGTCGCCCGCCTCTGCGCGGCGCTCGAGTCCGGCGCCTGGGACGCCGAACACGGCCACCTGCGCGAACTGGATGCGTTCGCCGGCGCTCTGCGCCTCGTCGTCTCGCAGCCGTGCTAGCGCCGGTAGGCGGCGAACTCGCCACGCACCGCGAGCAGGACCTGGCCGTCGGCGTCCTGGTGGCCGACCGACACGAGGAACCCCTCGGCCGCCAGCCGCCGGCGGTAGAAATCCGCGCGCTCGGTGGCGACGGCGAGGATCAGCCGGCCGCCCGGGCGCAGCATCCTCGTCAGCTCGTGCAGCGCGGCGCGCGCGTCGGCACCGAACTGGGCGCTGTCGCCGACGATCACGTCGAAGCTCTCGGCGACGAAGCGCTGGTGGACCTGCGCGGCATGCGCCGCGCGGCGATAGTCGAGATGGCTCAGGCCCTCGAGCGTTTCCGCGAGCGGGGGGTCGGGAGCGATCGCGAGGACGCTCCGCTCGGTCTCGAGGATGTCGGTACGCTGACGCAGGACGGCCTCGAGGATCTCCGAGGGGCGCGTGGGGCGGAGCGGGGTGCGTGTCGCATGTGGGTTCACATCCCAGCAACGTTGCGATTGTGGCTTTGTTTGCGCCGCCTCGACGTCCGGTCGAGGTACCGGAGAAAACCACCCTGTCGCGGCTGCTGGTGCGTGCCCGCCGGGGTGGAAATACACCCATTGGCGCCGGGGCAAGGACCCTACTCTTCGATTCACCGATGGATCCGACCGGGGACGTCTATGCTCGCTGATTGGTGAGCCGACATCCATGATTGTCGCAAGGAGCGCGATGAGCAACAAGCGAGAGGGCACGGAGGGCAGGGCAGGCGAGAGCCTCAACGGCGACACCCGTACGGACAGCGGCGTCTTGGAGCGCGAGGCCCCGGGCGAGCTTGCGCGGTCGGCCAACGGCCGGACGGCAGTCGGTGACCGGCTGCGGATCATCATCGCCGACCCCGATCCGCTGGCGCGCCGCGTGATTCGCGACTCGCTGCGCCTCGACGGCGGCTTCATCGTTTCGGCCGAGGCCAAGCACGGAGTCGAGGCGGTCGAACTGGCCGTGCACTACCGCCCTGAGCTGGTGCTGATGGAGGTTGGCATGCCGGGCCTCGACGGGATCGGCGCCTGCCGGGAGATCACCACGAAGGCGCCCGAGGTGCGCGTGGTCATGTTCTCGGTGCCCCAGGATCGTGAGGTCGAGCTTCGCGCGCTGCGCGCCGGCGCGGGCGGGTTCCTGTCGAAGAACGCCAACATCGAGGCCGTCGCACGCGCGCTGCGCTCAGTCGCGGAGGGCGAGGCGGCGGTGACCCGCTCGCTGACCAGCCACCTCGTGCAGCTGCTGCGCGGCACGGCCGAGAACGGCACCGGCATGCGTCCGGTCAAGAGCCCGCTGACGACGCGCGAGTGGGAGGTGCTCGATCTGATCTGCGCCGGCGATTCCACGCGCGAGATCTCGGGCAAGCTGTTCCTCTCCGAGGACACCGTCTACAGCCACACCAAGAGCATCCTGCGAAAGCTCGGCGTGCACTCCCGGGTCGAGGCCGCTGCGGTCGCCGGCCGGCTGCGCCAGCCGAAGCTCTCCTAGCGGGCCTGCCGAATACACTCCGGCGCTCATGCGCGTCGGCATCGTTGGTCTGGGTTACGTCGGCCTGCCGCTGGCCGTCGCCTTCGCTGCCGCTGACGTCGACGTCGTCGGCGTCGACGTCGACGCACGCAAGATCGATGCGATCGCGGCCGGCCGCTCCTACATCGAGGACGTGCCCGATGCCGCGCTCGCCGCGGTAGCCGGCCGGTTCGAGGCCACCGTCGACTATCCGCGGCTCGCCGAGGCCGACGCGGTCCTGATCTGCGTGCCGACGCCGCTGACCGCGAACCGCGAGCCCGACCTCGCGCCGCTGCTCGGCTGCGCCGAGGAGCTCGGCGCGATCCTGCGCCCCGGAATGCTCGTGGTGCTCGAATCGACGACCTACCCGGGCACCACCCGCGAGCGTGTCGCGCCGCTGCTCGAGCGTGGCGGGCTGCGCGCCGGTGTCGACTTCAACCTGGCGTTCTCACCCGAGCGTGTCGACCCCGGCCGCACCGACTTCACGCTGGCCAACACGCCGAAGGTGATCGGCGGCCTCACGGTCGCCTGCGGCGACCGCGCCGAGGCGCTCTACGGCATCGTCTGCGAGCGGCTGATCCGCGTCGCGACACCCGAGGCGGCGGAGCTGACGAAGCTGCTCGAGAACATCTTCCGCGCGGTCAACATCGCACTGGTCAACGAACTGGCGCTGCTCACCGACCGGATGGGGATCGACATCTGGGAGGTCATCGATGCGGCCTCGACCAAGCCCTACGGCTTCATGCGCTTCGAGCCCGGGCCGGGGATGGGCGGTCACTGCCTGCCGGTCGATCCGTTCTATCTCTCGTGGCGCGCCCGCGAGTTCGACATGTCGACCGAGTTCATCGAGCTGGCGGGCAAGATCAACCAGCAGATGCCCTACCACTGCGTCGCCAAGCTGCAGCGGACGCTCAACGACCGCGGACGCGCGGTGCGCGGCGCGCGGATCGCCGTGCTCGGCGTCAGCTACAAGCCCGGCGTCGGCGACGTACGCGAATCCCCGGCGCTGAAGATCATCGAGCTGCTGCGCGAGCTCGGTGCCGACGTCGCCTACCACGATCCCTACGTCGGGGCGCTGGAGATGCTCGGGCTGCGCTCGACCCCGCTCGAGGAGGCGCTCGCGGACGCCGATCTGGTGCTGATCGTGACCGCGCATCCGGGGATCGACTATGAGGCGATCGCGTCGCGCGTTGCATGCGTGCTCGATCTGCGCGGGGTGGTCACGCCGGTCTCCGCCGACTCCCGGGTCGTGCGGCTGTGAGCCTGCGCGCCGACCCGCGCGCGCCGGGCCTGCACCTCGGCGAGGGAGTGTCGATCGGGGAGGACGTCGTGATCGGCGCCCACGTGACGATCCACGATGGCACCGCGGTCGGCGCCGGATGCGTGATCGAGGACGGCGTCGTGCTCGGCAAGCGGCCGCGGCTGGCGCGGCATTCGAGCGCGCCGCGCGGCGAGCTTCCCGGGCTGGTCCTCGGGCCGCGCGTGACCGTGTGCTCCGGCGCGATCGTCTTCGCGGGTGCGCGGATCGAGGCAGACGTGATCCTCGGCGACCAATCGTTCGTGCGCGAGCGCGCCGCCGTCGGCGCGGCAAGCGTGATCGGCCGCGGCAGCGTCGTCGATCCGGGCGTGCAGATCGGAGCGCGAGTCCGCGTCCAGACGGACGTCTATCTCACGCAGGGCAGCGTCGTCGAGGACGATGTCTTCGTCGGGCCGGGTGCGTGCACGACCAACGACGACACGATGGGTCGTCACGATGCGAGCTACGAGCTGCGCGGAGCGCTGCTGCGGCGCGCCTGCCGCGTGGGCGGCGGAGCGGTCCTCGTTCCCGGCGTCGAGATCGGCGAGGAGGCGTTCGTCGCCGCCGGGGCGGTGGTCACGCGCGATGTGCCGCCGCGGGCCGTGGTGATGGGGGTGCCGGCGCGCGTCGCCGACGCCCGCGTTGCCGACGCGGACCTGCTCGAGCACTGGCGATAGGTCCTCGTCCGGGCCCGCCGTCACCGCCTAAAGCCGGGCGGAGGCAGCAGACCCGCTTGCTAGACTCGCCGCGCCGTGGCGGCTCGTGCTCCGTCAACCCGCCGCCCACCGCCTCGCTCCGCCGCAATGGACTTCAGCGTGCCCCCCGACTCGAAGACCGCCCGCCTTCCGGCGCCGCTGCAACCGCTCGCCGTCGTTGCCCACCGGGCCTATATGGAGCTGCGCGCAGTCGGCCGTCGCACGCCGCCGCTCCGCTACGTCTTCGAAGCCGATGGACTGGCGACCGTTCACTACAGCCCGTTCCTGACCGATCCGGCGTTCAGCGCGAGCTACGACGAGATGGCCAGCGAGTGGTGGGTCCATGCAAAGGTCGACGTGCGCTGGCGCATGTGGCTGCTCACGCGGTTCGCGCGGCAGTGCCGCGACATCGACGGCGCCTACGCCGAGTTCGGGGTCTACCGCGCCGGCTGCGCCTACATGCTGCTCGCGACCGACGGCCTGCGCCCGTCCACGCCGCTGTTCCTGTTCGACACGTTCGCCGGCTTTCCGCCCGACATGCTCACCGATTCGGAGCGGGCGGCCGGACTCCACGGCGCGCTCGAGAACACGTCGGTCGACTATGTGGCGGCGCGCCTCGCGCCGTGGGAGGCGCAGGTCACACTCGTACCCGGCGACGTGTTCGAGACCCTTCAGCGCACCGAGACGGGCCCGCTCGCGTTCGTCCACATGGATCTCAACCTCAGCAGGCCGACCACCGTCGCGCTCGACTACGTCTACCCGCGGCTCGCCGCCGGTGCGATCATCGTGTTCGACGACTATGGCCAGACGGGGCTCGAGGCCCAGCGCACCGTCATCGACGAGTTCTTTGCCGACAAGCCGGAGGAAGTGATCGCGCTGCCGAGTGGCCAGGGGATGATGATCAAGCGTTGAACCATGTCCGGCGGGACGATCCGATGCCCATCCGCAGCTGCGCAGCGGCGCCGGCGCGTGCGATCGGGCCGCTCGTAGCCGGCCGGCGCGCCGGGACACGCCGTGTTTGAGCGCTTCCTGACGCTCGGGCGCCAGACCGTCATCTACGGCCTTGGCGGCGCGGCGTTGCAGCTGGTCGGGCTGATCACGCTGCCGATCTTCACGCGCGTCTTCTCGCCAGCCCAGTACGGCAACCTGGAGACGACGCTCGCCGCCTACGCGGCGCTGCTCGTGCTCTCCGACCTCGGGTTGGGATCGGCGACCCAGCGCAGCTACTACGACTACGACGACGACCAGGAGCCGCTGCGGCGATCCGCGTTGAGCACGGGATTGCTCGGCTCGCTCGCGCTGGCGGCGGCGTGGACGGCGCTGGTGCTGATCTTCGCCCGCGCGGTCTCCGACTGGCAGTTCGGCACCGCCCGCTACGCCGACCTGATTCGGATGGCGGCGATCGCGGTCCCGGTCACGCTGATCGCCAACTTCTTCCGCGAGGTGATGCGGCTCAAGCTCCTTCCCTGGGCCTACACGGCGTCGGCGATCATCGGGACGCTGGGGTCGACGGCGTTCTCGGTCACCGCGGTGCTCGCCTTCCATGGCGGACTGGTGAGCATCTTCCTCGGCGTGGTGGTGGGCAACGCAGTCGCGGCGGTGCTCGGATTCGTCGTGGTCCACCGAGATCTGCTCGGCCGCTTCTCGCCGCCGGAGCTGCGCCGGATGGTCGCCTACGCGCTGCCGCTGGTCCCCGCCGGAGTGGCCCTGTGGGGGGTCAACCTGCTCGACCGGGTGCTGCTGACAAAGCTCGGCGCCTCCACCGAGACGGGCCAGTACGCGGTCGCGAACCGGTTCGGATCGCTGCTGATGTTCGCCGTCACGGCGTTCGCGCTTGCCTTCGGCCCCTTCCAGCTGTCGCTGTGGCGCGACGATGCGGAGCTCGAGAAGCAGGTTCGCACGAGGATGCTGACCTATCTCACCGTCGGCCTCGTCGGCGCTGGTGTGCTGCTGTCGCTGTTCGCGCGGGAGATTGCGAGCGTCGTCTCGCCGAAGGAGACGCACGCCTACGAGGCCGTCGGGATGCTGACGATGAGCGTCGCGCTGTACGGCATCTCGAGCCTCGTGCTGTTCGGCATCGGCATCACGCGTCGCACCGGATACGTCGCGATCTACACCGTGGTGGCGCTGACGCTGAACGTCGGCCTCAACGTGCTGCTGATCCCGCCGTGGGGCATGCTGGGGTCCGCCTTCGCGACGCTCGTCGCCTACGGAGCGCTTGCGGCGTTCTACTACCACCGCTCGCAGATCCTGTATCCGACGCCCTACGAACTGCGCAAGACCGTGACGACGATCGTGCTCGGAGGGCTGGCGATGGCCGTCGGGCTGGTCCGGTTCGACTCGCTGGCCGTCTCGCTGATCGTCAAGGTGGCGGCGGCGCTGGCGTTCGCCGCCGCGCTGTGGCTGCTGGGCGTGCTCGACCACGACGACATCGGCGGCGTGCGCACGGCCCTCGTCCGCGCCCGCGCCCGCGGCAAGGCCGTGTCGGCGTGACCGACCCGAGCGTGAGCGTGCTGATGGCGACCCACAACGGCGGGCGCTTCCTGCGCCCGGCTGTCGAAAGCGTGTTGAACCAGACACGCCACTCGCTGGAGCTGATCGTGGTCGACGACTGTTCGTCCGATGACACCACCGAGATCGTCGAGAGCTACATGCGAACCGACCCGGACCGCGTCCGCCTGCTGCGCAAGACCGTTCGCGAGGGGCCCTGCAGAGCCCGCAATCAGGCGCTCGATCTCGCCCGCGGACCGCTGCTCTGCTGGCTGGACCAGGACGACGTCTGGCTGCCGACGAAGGTCGCGGAGCAGGCGCAGCTGATGGCGGAGCGCCCAGACGTCGGGCTCCTCTACAGCTACTTCGACGCGTTCGATTCCGACACCGGTGCGACCATCGCGTGGGCCGACAGCCGCCGCGACTTCGAGGGAGACGTACTCGCCGAGCTGTTCGTGATCGGCTGCTTCATCGGTTCGATCACGGTGATGTTTCGCCGCAGCGCGCTCGAGCGTCGCCAGATCCGCCTGCGCGAGCGGGACTTCTCGCTGGGCGACGACTACTACCTGTGGCTGACGATCGCGCTCGACTGGCAGGTTGCCCGGATCCCGCACGTATTGGCTCGCTACCGCCGCCATTCCGGCAACGAGAGCGCGCGGATGGCCGCGGCGCAGAACGTCGACGCGTGGCGCGTCGAGTTGCTGCGCGAGTTCCTCGCCGAGTATCCGGAGGCGAGCGAGCGTCTCGGTGACCGCCGCGGCGCGGGGCTCGCCTGGCATGCCCTGCGCGGTGCGCACTTCGAGGCCCGCGCGCGGAGGCCCGGTCGCGCGCTGCGGCTCGCCATCGACGCGTTTGGCTGGAGTCCTCGCACGGTGCTTCGGACGCGGCTCGGGACGCGCGCCGTCGAGCTCGGCTGATCGGGGCGGGGCCGCCCCCGCGAGGCCGCTACTCGACGCGCGGGCGCAGCATCTGCAAGAGCTCCACGGGGACGGCGCGCAGCGCGATCGCCGCGGCGCCCAGCACGGCGGTGCCGATCAGCGCGGCCGGAACCGATGAGACCGGCGCGGCCAGCGCCGCGGCGAACGCGAGCGCAAGCGCCAGCGCGATCCGCGCGGCCCGGCCGAGCTCCGGGCGAAGCTCGCGATGGGCCACGCTCAGCGCCGTGCCGTAGACGCACGCGAGCACCACCTCGAGCGTGAGCGTGACGACTGCGGCGCCGCGCGCGCCGTGGGGCGGAATCAGGACGGCGCAGAGAACGACTGCGAGCACGACCATGCCCGCGCTGACCGCGATCAGCAGGCGGTAGGAGCGCAGCGACAGCAGCGTCATCGCGAACACCGCCGCGAGGAACGTAGCGATCACCCCGGCGCCGAGGATCCGCAGCACCGTCGAGGCTCCGGGGAAGCCCGGGCCGCCGATCACGTGGACGGCGAACGGCGCCCCGGCGACGACGAGCAGCGACAGCCATCCGCCGAGCAGCAGGTTGCCCTCGAGCAGCCGCTGCATCGTGTAGCGCAGTCGCCGGGGATCGTCGCGCGCGGCACGCAGCAGGATCGGGAACGCCGAGCCGACCAGCAGCACCGGAATGCCGTTGACGACGCTGAGGATGCGAAACGCGAGACTGAACACGCCGGTCTGCTGGGCCGTCGTGATCACCGACATCGCGACGACCACGACCTGAAAGTAGACGGTCCCGAGGGCTGTCGCGGCGGCGAACACGACGGAGTCGCGCAGCAGGGTGCGCCAGCGCGCGAGGTTGAACGCGGGACGCAGGCTGATCTGGCGGTGCACCAGCGCGGCGGTCAGCGTCAGGCTCACCGCGTAGGCCACCACCGCGGCGGCGAAGAACGGAAGCAACGGCGCGTCGAGCACGACCAGCAGGACGAGCCCGAGCGCGGTGACGGCGGGCGCGATGAAGTCGAGCGCGGCGAGCCAGTGCAGCCGCAGCGCGGCGGTCAGCGGCACCGTCAGCGTCACCTGGAGGTTCGCCAGGACCAGGCCGAAGGCGGCGATCGCCGTGCCCTCGACGACCACCGTCGAGTAGCCGACGAGCAGCGCAAAGGCGATCGCGCCGACCCCGCCGACGGCGCTGAGCGCGATGCGGATCCCGATCAGGCTGCGCATGAACTCGCGGCGCTGCGGGGCGGCTGCACCGGCGAACTCACGCACGCCGAGGCTCGCGATCCCGCCCTCGGTGAGCGCGGCGACGATCAACAGCAGCGAGGTGACGACGACGTAGTGGCCGTAGTCCCCGCTGTGCAGGTGGCGGGTGACGAATGGCAGCGCGATGATGCTCGTCGTGATCCCGCCGACATAGGCGAACACGCGCGCCGTGCCGCCGCGCAGGAACCGTTCTCCTGCCACGCCTGCCGCGAGCGGGTCGCCGGCACTCCCGGGCGATTGCTCGGCGGTCGGCGCCATTCGGCGAGTCTGGCAAACGACGCGGTCACGAGCCCGCGAGGGCGGCAACTAGACTGTCGGCCCGTGAGCTCGCAACCGACCGTCCGCCGCCGCATCGTGCGACCGTGACCGGCGCACCGGTGAGGGTCGGCGTCGTCGGCCTCGGCTACTGGGGACCGAATCTCGCGCGCAACTTCCATGCGCTGGGGGACTGCGAGCTCGCCTGGTGCTGCGACGCAGATCCGGCGCGCCGCGAGCGGCTTGCGGACCAGTTCCGCGCCGCGCGCTTCACCGACGACTTCGACGAGCTGCTCGCCGACCCGCAACTGGACGCGATCGTGCTCGCGACGCCGGTGCCGACGCACGGGCCGCTCGCCGTCGCGGTGCTCGAGGCCGGCAAGCACTGCTTCGTCGAAAAGCCGCTGGCACAGTCGGTGGCCGACGCCGAACGGGCGGTCGCGGCCGCCGAGGACGCCGGCCGGCTGCTGATGGTCGGCCACCTGCTCGAGTACCACCCGGGCGTCCGTGCGCTCAAGGAGATCGTCGACTCGGGCGAGCTGGGCGAGCTGCGCTACATCTACGGCAACCGCCTGAACCTGGGCCAGCTGCGCGCCGACGAGAATGCCCTCTGGAGCCTCGGCGCGCACGACGTCTCGGTCGTCCTGGCGCTCGCCGGCGAGGAGCCCAACGAGCTCGCCGCGCGCGGCGAGTGCTACATGCGCGAGGGCATCGAGGACGTCGTCTTCGGTTTCCTGCGCTTTCCGTCCGGGCTCGCTGCGCACCTGCACCTGAGCTGGCTCGATCCGCACAAGGAGCGCCGCTTCACGGTCGTCGGCGACAAGCGCATGGCGACCTTCGACGACATGGAGATCGAGCGCAAGGTCACGATCTACGACAAGGGGTTCGACGAGACCGCGGCCTACGGCGAGTACGTAGCCCGGGCCGGCGAGATCCGCTCGCCGCTGATCCCGAACGCGGAGCCGCTGCGGCTCGAGTGCGCGCACTTCATCGAATGCGTGCGGGAGGGCAGCACGCCCCGCTCAGACGGGGCGAGCGGCCTGCGGGTCGTGCGGATCCTCGAGGGGCTGCAGCGCGAGCTCGACGCCTCGCGGCGCTCAGCCGCCGTCGCGCCCTGAGGCCAGCGCCGCCCGCGCGCGATCCCCGCTCGCGGCGCGAACCGCCTCGGTGACCTCCGCGGCCTGCTCGGCGCCGAGCACGGCGCTCATCGGGATCGCGAGGTGCGTTCGCGCCGCCTCCTCGGTCGCGGGCAGCTCGACCGCCGTCCGGTAGGCGCTCATCGCCGGCTGCAGATGAACCGGGGTTCGGTAGTAGGGCTTGTTGCCGATCCCGGCCGCATCGAGCGCCGCCGCCAGCTCGTCAGCCCGGGGATCGCGCACGACGTACAGATGCCAGGCCGGATCGCAGCCCGCCACCGCCACGGGCAACGCGACGAGCTCGCCCAGGCCGGCCTGCGCATAGTGGCGAGCGGCTGCGCTGCGTCCGTCGGCCCAGGCGTCGAGGTGGGGCAGCTGGACGCGCAGAATCGCCGCCTGAATCTCGTCGAGGCGCGAGTTGTAGCCGATGTGCTCGTATGTCACCTTGTCGCGGGAGCCGTGGAAACGCAGCATCCGCACGCGGTCGGCGAGATCGGCGTCCGAGGTCGTGATCGCGCCGCCGTCGCCGAAGCCGCCGAGGTTCTTGGAGGGGAAGAAGCTGAAGGTCGCGGCCGTCCCGAGTGATCCCGGCCGACCTGCGTGGCTCGTCGAGCCGGCCGCCTGGGCGGCGTCCTCGAGCACGGCGACGCCGAGCGCCTCGATCTCGGCGACCGGAGCGACGTTGCCGAACAGGTGCACGACGATCACCGCCTTGGTGCGCGGGGTCAGTGCCGCGCGCACCGTGTCCGCGGTGACGCAGAACGTCTCGAGGTCGATGTCGCAGAAGACCGGTGTCGCGCCGGTGGGGGGGATCGCCTCGGCGCTCGCGTAGAAGGTGAACGACGGCACGATCACCTCGTCGCCCGGTCCGACGCCCATCGCCCGCAGGGCGATCGTGATGGCGTCGGTTCCGTTCGCGACGCCGATCGCATGCTCCGCCCCGACGTAGTCGGCGAACTCCCGCTCGAACGCGGCGACGTTCGGGCCGAGGATGAACCGCGAGTCCTCGACCACCTCGCCGATCCGTTCGAGGATCTCGGCGCGCAGCGGCGCGAGCGGAGTGTGGGTGTCGAACAGCGCGACCGGCACCCACGGCAGGATATCGACGGGGATTGCGCGCCGGCCCCGCGCCCGTCGCGGTGCAGCGGATCGACCATCTAGGCTATGGGTTCGATGGGGCGACTCCGGGACAGCGCGCAGACGATCTCCCCGGTCGCCTCTCCGCGGGCTTGCGCCGCAGTGCCGACGGCGTGTGCGGGATAGGCGGCATCGTCGGGGGTCCGCCGGCCGCGGCTGCGACGCTCGAGCGCATGGCCGCGGAGATGGCACACCGCGGACCGGACGGCCAGGGGACCTGGTCCGATGAGGGGGCGGGCCTCGCCTTCCGGCGGCTCGCGATCATCGACCTCGACGAGCGCTCGAACCAGCCGATGCACCTCGGCTCCCTGCACCTCGTCTTCAACGGCGAGATCTACAACTACATCGAGCTGCGAGCGGAGCTGCGCTCGCTCGGCCACGCCTTCCACACCGAGGGGGACGCGGAGGTGCTGCTGCACGCGTGGGCACAGTGGGGGGAGGGAGCCCTCGACCGCTTCAACGGCATGTTCGCGTTCGCGATCTGGGACGACGCCTCAGCCGCGCTGACGCTCGCAACGGACCCGTTCGCCGAGAAGCCGCTGTTCTACCACCGCCGCGGCGACCGTCTGACGTTCGCCTCGGATGTGCGCGCGCTGCGGACGGCCGATCCGACGATCGGCGTCCCCGATCAGCGCGCCCTGCGCGACTACCTCGCGCTGGCGGCGATGCCGGCGCTTCCGGCGACGTTCTTCGCCGACGTGCAGCGCCTGCCGCCGGCCCACCTCGCGCGGTTTGCGGCGGGCTCGTTCGAGCTGCGCCGCTACTGGACGCCACGCGAGGTCGACGTTCCGGCGACGCCCGCGGCGGCGGCCGAGGCGCTTGCCGAGCTGCTGACCGACTCGGTGCGCCTGCGGCTGCGCAGCGACGTCCCGGTCGGCACCTCGCTCAGCGGCGGGATCGATTCCTCCGCGATCGTCAGCTGCTGTGCGCGGCTCGCCGGCGACCACCGCCGGCACGCGTTCACCGCCGCGTTCGACGGCTTCGCGCGTGACGAGTGGCGCTACGCGAGCGAGGTGGCCGTCGTGGCCGGAGTCGAATGCCACCACGCGGTGCGCCCGACCTTCGACGAGCTGCTGCGCGACCTCGAGCGGCTGGTGCGCGACCAGGAGGAGCCGTTCACGAGCACCAGCATCTACGCCCAGTGGCGCGTCATGGCGGCCGCCCAGGAGGCCGGCGTCACCGTGATGCTCGACGGCCAGGGCGCCGACGAGCTGTTCGGCGGCTACGCCGGCAGCGACGGCTGGGCGCTTGCCAGCATGGGCTGGCGGGCGGCGCTGGCGGGGGTCGCACGCGACGTGCGGCTCGCGATGCCACTCGCCGTCGCGCTCGGCTCGCAGCGAGCGCCGGAGCCGCTGGCGGTGCGCTACCGACTGCGTGGCGCATCGCCCTACGTGACCACGGACGCGGCGCAGGCGGCGGCCCGCGAACCGGTCGCCGAACCCACCTGGGCACCGGCGGGGTCACCGCTGCGGCGCGCGCTGCTGACGCAGGCGTTTCGCTCGAGCCTGCCGCAACTGCTGCGCTTCGCCGACCGCAACAGCATGGCCCATTCGATCGAGCTGCGCCTGCCGTTCCTCGACCGGCGGGTGGCCGAGTTCGCGCTGTCGCTGCCGGCGAAGGTCCTCTATCGCGACGGTTACCGCAAGCAGGTTCTGCGCGACGCGGTGCGCGCCGACGTGCCGGCGGACATTCTGGCCCGGCGCGACAAGGTCGGCTACGAGACCCCGGAGGAGCGCTGGTTCAACACCGCCGACGGACGGAGCCGGATCGCCGCGATCCTGCTCGGCGGCGGAGGCAGCGACGATCGCCTCGATCGCCAGGCGGTCGAACGGGACCTCGCGAGCGGGGCCTGGCGAGACGTCGGCGCGATCTGGCGCGCCGTCAACGCCGAGCTCTGGTCGCATGCGTTCTCCGTCGCGCCGGTCGCGCTCGGTGCCTGAGGTGTCCGCCCGGCGGATCCTCGTCATCGCCTACTACTACCCGCCGTCGACGGCTTCCGGTGCGAATCGCTGGGCGGCGATGGTCCGCCACTTCAGGCGGCTTGGGCACGAGGTCTGGGTCGTCACCAGCGCCGCCACCGGCACCTACCCCGACGACGCGGCCCTCGGCGTCGTGCGCGCCGGCGACCTCGCGACCTCCCAGCCGTTGCGCCGCGTCCTGCGGCGCCCCTCGCTGCGACAGCCGGGTGATGCGGTGACCGACCTGCCCGCGCCCGCGCTGCTGACGAGGGTGCTGGTGCCCGACGCCGAGCTGCTGAGCTGGGCCCCGGCGGCGCTGCGCGCGGCCCGCCGCGTGATCCGCGATCACGACATCGAGTGCGTGATCACGACCGGGCCGCCGGATTCCGCGCACGTGGCCGGGCTGCTGCTGGGGGGCGGGCGTCCGGCGTGGATTGCGGACTTCCGCGACGGGTGGACGTTCCAGCCGCTCGCGGCCCGCTGGCCGACGGCCGCCCAGCGGCGCATCGACGCGGCACTCGAGCGAGCGGTTGCCACCCGGGCGCAGCGGACGATCGGCGCGACGCGACCGATCGCCGACGATCTCGAGCGGCGACTCGGATCCCGTGCCCGCTGGATCCCGAACGGATGGGACCCCGACCTCGAGCCCGACATCGCGGCCGCGGGGGGCGATCTCGAGATCGCGGAGCAGGGCTGGGTCACGCTCGTGCACACGGGGCTGTTCAGCGGGCCGCGCGCCCGCGGGCCGCGTGGGCGCGATCCCCGGGCGCTGCTGAGAGCGCTGCGCGCGATCAACGACGAGGCGGGCAGCGACGGGCGGCGCATCCGTCTGCTGCTCGCCGGGCGCCCCACCGTCGAGGATCAGGAGCTCGTGCAACAGGCAGCGCTCGGGGACGGCGTTCGCCACCTCGGCCTGCTGGACCGCGCGTCGGCAGTCGCGCTGCAACGCCGCGCGGACTGCCTGCTGCTGATCACCGGCAGCGACAGCTCGGAGGCCACCGGCAAGCTGTTCGAGTACCTCGCCGCGAACCGGCCGCTGATCGCGCTCGCCGCGAACAACGAGGCGGCGCGAATCGTGGACTCGACGGGAACCGGCGTCGTCGTCGCTCCCGACGACGAGCCGGGCATCGACGCGGCTCTGCGCGCGTTGCTGGACGGCACGCTGGCGCGTCGCTATGCGCCGCGTGGGCTCGAGCGCTTCATCTACCCCGGTCCAGCGCGGGCCGCGCTCGAGCTCGTCGAGCAGGCGATCGACGAGCGTCGCCGCAGCGCTCCCAGGCGCCGGCGCGCCGGCTGATCACCGCGGGCCGTCGGGCGCGCGGCGGGCGACCGCGTGCAGCGTGTCAGCCTCGCCCAGCAGCCTGTCGAGGACCGCGGTGAACGGCAGGCTGAGCACGCACAGGCCGGCGGCGACGCGAAGGCGCAGGCCGTCCGGGAACAGGCAGCGTCCGAACACCCGGTACTGAAGCGACGCCGGCAGGCCGACGGCGCTCGAGGAGCGCCGCAACTCGACGGCGGTGAACCCCGCCTCGCCCAGCGCGCGCTCGAGCGTGGGGCCGGCGAAGTGGACGCGGTGCCGCGGCAGGTCAAGGTGGTACCAGGCGCCTCCGAACCAGCGCCGCTGCCAGGAGCCGAAATTCGGCACCGTCACGAGCACGAGACCGCCGGACTTCAATGCCGCGTGGACGAGCCGCAGATCCCCGACCGGATCGATCGTGTGCTCGAGCGAGTGCTGGAACAGGGCGACGTCGTAGCCGCCGGGCTCGAGCGCGACGGTCCCGAGAACCCCCTCGCGAGCGTCGATCCCGCGGTCGAGCATCGTCGCCACGGCCGCCGGCGACGGCTCCACGGCGGTCATCCGCCAGCGGTGTGCGGTGAGCATCGCGGAGATGTCGCCGCGACCCGCGCCGATGTCCAGCCCGCGACCGGGCGCATGGCCGCGGAGCGCCGAGAGCGGCGGGCGCCGGCGCGCCAGCACCCCCTGCCACCAGCGGATCGCCTTCGAGATCAGTGCGACGACCGGACGATCGAGCTGCGTGTGCGGGCCGTAGCCGGACGGGTAGAACGCGAGCAGCTCCGCGGGGCTCACCGGCGGCAGCGTGACGCCGGCCTCGCACACCGGGCAGATCGCGACCTCGAAGCGACCAGGTGTCGCGTGCCCCCGGTCCGGCGACGCGATGCTCGCCGGCGGAAGCATGGTCGAGCAGATCGGGCAGGGCGTCATCGACGGTCGCACCCTATCGCCTGCGCGCCGCCGGGCATCGCGGCCGAGACGAGCCGCCGGAACCGGCCGCGCATCCATAGTCTGCGCACATGCATCCCGGCCTGCTCGACTACCTCGCCGATCCCAACAGCGGCTCACCGCTCACCCTGGAGCCCGGCCACAGCACGGTCGACGGGGAGATCACGGCCGGCGAACTGGTCAGCGAGGACGGAACGCGCTACGCGATTCGCGAGGGCGTGGCGCGCATGGTGCCCGACGTCGACTCGTCCGTGACCGCCGACGAGGGAGCCACGCAGCGGAGCTTCGGCGCGAAATGGGAGCAGTACGAGGAGTCCGAGAAGGATCGACTCGCGGAGTTCCAGTACCGCTGGTTCGACGAGCGATTCGGCTTCGCCGGCGAGTCCGGGCTCGCGGCGTTCCTCGCCGGCAAGCGCCGGATCCTCGATGCCGGCACCGGCCCCGGTTTGTGTGCCGCCCGCTGCGCGCGCCTGAGCGATGCACGCGTGGCGGGCATGGACCTGAGCGACAGCGTGGCCGCCGCGCACCGCCGCTACGCCGATCAGCACAACCTCGACTACGTCCAGGGCGACATCCTCAACCCGCCGTTTCGCCCGGGGACCTTCGACTTCGTCGTCGCCGACCAGGTGCTCCATCACACCCCGGACTGCGTGCGGGCATTCGCGACGATGGCCGCGCTCGTCGCGCCGGGCGGGCAGATCGCCGCGTACGTGTACCGCAAGAAGCCGATCATCCGCGAGCTCGTGGACGACCATGTGATCGATCTGACCGCGCGCCTGTCCTTCGAGGAATGTCTCGAGCTCAGCGAGCAGCTCACCGAGCTCGGGCGGGAGCTCTCACGGACCGGTGCCACGGTCACGCTCGAGCGCGGCGTCCCGCTGCTCGGCATCGAACCGGGTCAGCACGACGTCCAGCGGCTGATCTACTGGACGATGCTGAAGTGCTTCTGGAACGAGGAGCTGGGCTGGCACCAGAGCGTGATGGTCAACTACGACTGGTACAGCCCGGTGTTTCGCTCGCGTCACACGGAGGAGGAGGTCCTCGGCTGGTGTCGCGACGCCGGTCTGGGGGTGGAGCACCTCGACGTGATCGAGAGCGGCATCAGCGTTCGCGCGTCGCGCCCGCTCTGACTCAGGGGTGCTCGCCCTTGAGGAACGTGTGGCACCACTGCTCGAAGCTGAGCAGCGACCACAGCAGGAGCCGGCGGTTCGCCTTTCCCGCGAGATGCTCCTCGACGAGCGGCCGGACCCCGGCTGGATCGAGGAACTCGTAAATCGCCGCTTCGGGGGACAGCAGCTGCTCGCGCACGTAGTCGATGCTGTCGCCGCGAAACCAGCTCGAGTCGGGGCCCGAGAACCCCTGCTTGACCTGGTTCGTGATGTCCGCCGGGACGTAGCGCTCCATCACCTTGCGCAGCAGGAGCTTGCCGTCGCGCGTTTTCTCGAAATAGCGCTCGGTCTTCGGTCCGGGCTCGTTCTCGTTGAGCCTGACGATCTCGTTGAGGTCGCGCAGCTTCAAGCGGACCGGCAGCCGCTGGGCGAACTCGACGAGATCGTTGTCGAGAAACGGAACGCGGTTCTCGAGGCCGTGGGCCATGCTCAGCTTGTCCTCGACGACGAACAGGCCGTGCAGGAAGGTGCGCGCCTCCAGGTGCAGCGAGTGATTGACGTACTCCTCCGGTGAGCGGGGCACGTCGCCGTCGGGCAGTTCGCCGCGGAAGATCTCGACGGTGTCGATGTCGCCCAGCTCGCGCCAGACCGCTGGAGCGAAGAAGCTGGAACGCAGCTCGTCAGGCACGAGCCGGCTCCAGAAGCCGTAGTACTTGCTGATGTAGTCGTCGACGTCCTGGTTAACGACCGCCCGGTAGTAGCGCCACGGGTAGCCGGCGAACAGCTCATCGCCGCCGGATCCCGTGAGCACGACCTTGACGAAGCGACTTGCGAGGCGCGCGAGGTAGTAGTTGGGGTAGGACTGCCCGACGCGGGGATCCTCGAGATGCCACGTGAGCGCCGGCAGGCACCGCACCATGTCGCCGGCCTTCAGCACCGCCTCGTACTGCTCGGTCCGGAACTGGTAGGACATCGCCTCGGCCTTGACGCGCTCGTCGACGGCCACCTCGAGTCCGACGCGCGAGGTCATGTCGAAGCCGACGGTGAACGTGTTCAGGTGCGGCAGCGCCTGGGCTGCGAGGGCGGTAATGCTGCCGGAATCCATGCCGCCGGAGAGGTGGGCACCGACCGGCACGTCTGACACCAGCTGGCGGTTGACAGCCTGGCGGAACAGGCGGTCGAGCTCCTCGACGTACTCCTCGTCAGACGCTCCTTCGGGACCGTCGTGGAAGTCGAAGTCCCAGTAGCGCTCGGGCCGCACGGGACCCGGCGCCGCCTCGAGCAGGATCCGGTGACCCGGTCGCAGCAGCTTCACGCCGGCGAACAGCGTGCCGTCGGTGAAGATGTTCTGGAAGGTGAAGTACTCGAGCAGGTGCGGCAGGCTCACCGCGGCGGCAAGCCCGTCGTGCTGGAGCAGCGCCTTGATCTCCGAGCCGAACAGCACGACCGGGCCAACCTCGGCGTAGTACAGCGGCTTGACGCCGTAGCGATCGCGCGCGAGAAACAGCTGGCGCTTGCGCCGGTCCCAGATCGCCAGGCCGAACATCCCGTTGAAGCGTTCGACGCAGGCGCTTCCCCAGTGCGCGTAGGCGTTGACCACGACCTCGGTGTCGGTGGCGGTGCGAAACCGCCGGCCTTCGCGCTCCAGCTCGGCCCGCAGCTCGCGGTAGTTGTACAGCTCGCCGTTGTAGGTGATCACGTAGTCGCCGGTCGCGTCCACCATCGGCTGGTCGCCCTCGGGTCGCGGATCGATGATCGCCAGGCGCCGGTTGGCGAGACCCACCGGGCCGTCGGCGTACTGGCCCTCGCCGTCTGGCCCGCGGTGGGCGATCACGTCGCTCATGCGCCGCAGCAGCGCGATCGGGATGGGCGCGCCGGACCGGTCCAGCGCGCCCGCGATGCCACACATCGCTACGGCTCCCGCGGTGTCGGGTCCGCCGGGGCGGTCGATCCAGGCAGCGGCGCACGGGTCCGGGCGGGCACGAGGACCGAGACCTTAGCGCACCGGTCTGCCGCCGCCGTGCCGCGGTCAGCGAGGGGGCTTCTCGCCGGCCCAGACGCGCCGGATCAGCCCATCCCAGACGGCGCCGACAGCCGGGTAGGAGTGGTGCTCCAGGACGAAGCGCCGCCCGGCATCGCCGAGGGTGCGACGCCTGCCCGGATCCTCGATGAGCCGGCGCAGCTGGGGCTCGAGGGAGTCGAGGTCCGCGTCGACGATCGGCAGCCCCCGGGCGTCGAGGTCGGCGCGCACGTCGGCCGGCAGCCAGCTCAGCGCGGAGAGCACCGGACGTCCCGCGGCCATCCCCTCGATCGCGAACAGGGCGTACCCGGCGATGAACTGGTCGGCGACGATGTCGCTCTGCGCGATCGCGGCGCGAACCTCCTCGTTGGGGCGCTGCTCGAGCAACTCGAGGCGCACCTGCAGCCCCTCGCGCGCGAGCCGCTCGACGACCTCGATCAGCCGGTCGGAGCCCTTGATCCGCCGGTGGTTGGGGGCGTGCACGATGACCACCTCGCCGCGGCGACCGTCGCCGTCGCCCGGCGGAGACGCGCTCAGCCAGTGGTCGGCGTCGATCGCGATCTGGGTCGGCCAGAGGACG
>Ga0209415_10005774_pt1 | contig 22182 bp, 17 predicted proteins | sample PeaSoiSIISIP2007_FD_187696 | JGI IMG/M metagenome (GOLD analysis project Ga0209415, IMG submission 187696) | Peat soil microbial communities from Weissenstadt, Germany - SII-SIP-2007 (SPAdes) (version 2) | ecosystem: Environmental > Terrestrial > Soil > Wetlands > Peat | place: Germany... | reverse complement strand
TGCAGCGCGTCGGTTTCGCCGTAGGTGACGATCCCGCTCGCCGCGTTCGGCGTCGGCGTCGGCGACGACGGGTTGAGCGGGCCGGACGGAATGATCTGGCCCGGCTGCGTCGTTCCCGCCCCGAAGTTCCCGGAGCAGGCGGCCAAGGCCGCGCCGGCAAGCACGAGCGCCGCGAGCAGGAAGCGCGCGTTCACCATCTCGCGCGCTGTACGGCGCTGCGGGTACCGACGCCTCCGGTTTAGGCCTCGTACACGGGGGTGACGATTGTCCGCCGGCTCGGCATCGCCCGGGCCGCGGCCGCATCACCCTCCCACTGGAAGATGCGGGCGACGAGCTCCGAGCGCTTGTTGGTGCCCGTCTTGCGAAAGAGGCTCTTGACGTGGTCGCCGACCGTCCCCTCGCTGATGCAGAGGCGCTCGGCGATCTGCGGCGTCGTGAGCCCGCCGACGAGCAACTCGAGAACGTCGGCCTCGCGATGGCTGACATCGTAGCGCTTGATCGCTTCTTCAACGGAGTTGCGGCTCTTCACCGGCTCGATGAAAACGGCGTAGAATTCGCCCTCGCCGCCGACCAACGGGATCACGCGCAGCATCACGTGGGCATCCAAGCGCGCGAACATCAGGGTGCCAATCGGACCATCGCGCTCGAGCATGAGCTCAAAGACGTGTTTGCTGCGAGCAAGCAACGGGTTCCCGATCAGGTCGGCCGAGCAGTACGCCGTTTTGCTGTCGCGATCGGCGATGAAAAATCGGGGTGTGCCGCGGAGCAAGAAGAGCGCGAGCGCGCGTTCCGCACCGGTCGGCCAGCCGCCCTCGATCGTCCCGTCGATGCTCACTGGTAATCGCCCACTCTCTCCCTACCCGACCGACCGCGCGCAAGGTCGCGTTCGTGTCCCGTTGGTCTTTATTTTCCCGCGACCAAATCTCCCCAACCATGAAGTCGCATAGCACAGGGTCGAATTTCCGTAAAGAGTTGCGCACGTCGGGTGAACGCTTGCGCAAAACGATCGCCGTCATTGCGACCGTCGGCCCATGCGCATCGGTGCGAAAGGTGTGATATTCGCACGGAAATCCCCACATTTGGGGGAGTGCTTCGCCGAACGGCCCTGGGTACTTTAGGCACCGACAACTACCACCGTCGAAACCATCGCGAAGGAGCCCCATGCTTGCCGCCATGACCAACCGCACCCTGATCATCGAAAGTCAAGCACTCTTCGCGAAAGCTTTGGCGCAGATGCTCACCCTCGATCCATCGATCCAAGTCGTCGGCGATGCCGAGGCGATCACCGACTCGGTCGTGCGTTCCGCGCGCCCTGATTTGCTCCTCATCGACATCGACGGCAACAGCATCGATCTCGTCGAATCCATTCAGACGGCCCGGGCGGCGGCGCCGAACGTCAGGGTCTGCGCGCTTTCCATGCACCTCCAGCCCGACGTGATGCAGCGCTGCCTCAACGCCGGCACCGATGGATTCGTCGTCAAAGACGTGACGCCGAACGAGTTCATGCGCGCGGTCAAGTCCGTCGCCGGCGGTGAGACATACGTCGACCCGCGGATTGCAGGGCGCTTGCTCCGTCGCCGGACGAGCAACAATCGGTATCCCGATCCCGCCGACCTCTCCGCGCGCGAAGTCGAGGTCGTGCGCCTGATCGTCGCCGGGATGTCCAATAAGGAGATCAGCGCGAGCCTGCACCTCTCCGAGAAGACGATCAAGAACCACGTCAGCCGGATCTTCACGAAGTTCAACTGTACGGCGCGCACCCAAGCAGCCGTTTACGCGCTCCGGTCGGGCCTGGTCTAAGTCCGAAAGAGCCCGGGGAGCATTCCCGGAAGTCCCTTGTAAGAACTTTCCCAGGTGCCTAAGGTCAGGGAGTGCACAACTCCACGGCAGGGGACGGAATGAAGTCGGTGCTCGTCGGGGTGATCGAGCCGCAGCGACTATTCGCGCCGTACCTGACCCAATTGCTCTCCGGGGTCGGTTTCAATGTCGTCGCGTCGCTCGAGTCGGTATCGCTCGACGTGATCGGGCGCAACGAACCGGACGTCGTCTTCGTCGACCTCGACTTCGTTGAGGTCGAACCGATAACGGCGATCCGCCAACTGCACGGCGTCGTACCGAGCGCGACCATCTGCGCCTACACCGGACGCACGGACGAGGGCTGGGCTGCCGCCTGCAGCGGAGCTGGTGCAAACTGCGTGATCAGCAAGTCGGCGACGCCGAGCGAAATCATCAGCGGTATTCAGCACGCCCTCGATGTCGGCGCGTTCGTCGATGACCGGCTGAACGGCGTCTCCTAGTCGCAGCGGTCCCGAGGTCGGAGCGGCGTAGGGTCGTTTGACTCTCAGACGCCGCACGTCGCGGCGTTACGATGGTGGCGCTCTTCACCTCTTGCCGCATGGGACCGCACGTGAGCGTAACGCTTACCAGCGAATCGACCGCCTCGGCGATCGCCAAACCAACCCTCGTCGTCGCACCGCCGAAACCGCGGCCGAACCTGTTCGGCCGCCGCTGGGTCGCGCTGCTGCTCGCTGCCGACGTCGCGATGTTTTTGGTCGCTGCGTGGGCGGCGATGGTGATCGAGAAGGGGGTGCACTACGTTCCCGCTCCGTCCGACAGCATCTCGGTCTCGACCGTGATCTACGCCGCGTTCTGGCTGATCATCTTCGAACGCCTGGGGCTGTATCGCCGGTCGTTCGCCTGGTCGGTCAAGGACGAGATCTACAATATCGCGGCCGCGCTCGCACTCGGAGCGGTCCCGCAGTTCGTTCTGTTCACGGTCGTCCCATCGGTATCGTCGTCGCGCTCGCTGCTCCTGCTCTCCGCCGGCATTGCAACGATAACGGTCGGTGGCTCGCGCGGCATTTTGCACGCAACGCGGTCGCGGCTGCGCGAGCGGTTTCCGGAACGCGTTGCGGTCGTCGGTTATCCCGCGCGGCTCGATGCGGCCCTCGCGTCCCTGAACTTTCCGCCGAGCACGCGCGTTCTGCGGCTCGGCGTACCGAACGTCGAATCGACGCTGCAGTCCTTCGACCTCACCCACGACCGCGACCTCAATCGTGTCCCGTGGCTGCGCCAAGCGCGCGCCTGGGGAGCGGAGTCCATTCTGCTCACCGAAGTGCTGCCGCCGCACGTCCTGCCGGTGCTGCTTGAAGCGACGGCCCGCGACCGCATTCGCCTCGCGTTCGCGCCGCCGCGGCTGTGCGCGCACGCCTACGAGTACGCCCTACGCACCGATGGCCATCAAGCGCTCATCGTTCCGTGCCGGCTGAGCGCGTGCCGGCCGTTCGCCCAGATCGCGAAACGCGCGCTCGATCTCGCGGTCGCATCCTTCGGCTTGATCCTCGCGGGCCCGGTCATGGTGATGGCCGCCTGCGCGATCGCGCTCGACTCCGGCCGGCCGATCTTCTTCGAGCAGGAACGCGTCGGGCGCAATGGGCGCATCTTCAAGGTCCTCAAGTTTCGCACGATGCGCGTCGACGCCGAAGCGGCGACGGGCCCCGTGTGGGCCAGAGCGCACGATCCCCGCAAGACGCGGCTCGGCGCGTTCCTGCGCCGCACCAGCATCGACGAGCTACCGCAGATCTTCAACGTTCTACGCGGCGAGATGTCCCTCGTCGGACCCCGGCCGGAGCGGCCGGTGTTCGTCGAGGAGTTCCGCCGGCAGCTCCCGCGCTACGACGAGCGTCACTTGGTCCGTCCGGGGATCACCGGTTGGTCGCAGGTGCACATGAAGCGCACGCTGAGCGTGAGCGACGTTGCCGAGAAGCTCAGCCACGACCTCTTCTACATCGAGAACTGGTCGCTCTTCATGGACGTCTCGGTCATCGTGAAGACCGCCGCCGAGTTTCTCTTCCACCGGGCCGCGTAGTGGCCGAAGGACGCAAGCCCGGGCTGGTCGGTCAGGCGCTGATCATGTTCTGCAGCAATTCGAGCGGCTACCTCGTCGCGATCCTCACCGGGATCGTCGTCGCGCGCACGCTGGGGCCGGCCGGCAAAGGCGTCGCCTCGTACGCTGCACTCGTCATGGCGCTGTTCACGACGTTCGGCAACGGCCTGCAAACGAGCCTCATGCACGAGTGCGGCCGCGAGGGGAAACCGCAGATCCTTGCGTACGGCGCCGCACTGCGGTTGCTGGGACTGACGATGCTCCCGATCTCGGCGGCCCTGCTCGCGATAGCGCTGCTCGACCCACGCCACGCATCCTTCGCCTACGTTGCCTGCGCCGTGCCGTTCGCGGTCTACGCGCAGGTCGCGAACGGAATCTTCCTGCTCAACGGCGACATCCGCACGCCGGTCATCGGGAACGCCTTCGCGACGATCGGCGTTGGGCTGTTCACGATTCCGGCGCTAACGATCTTTCATGGCGGGTTGACCGCCGTGCTCGGGATCTGGGCGGCGATGTTCGTCGCGGCCGGGTGCTATTCGATGATCCGGTTGAGCGCGTATCTGCCGGCGTGGTCGCTCGCGACGAGCTGGGACCTCGTGCGCAGTCAGGGCTGGTTCGGACTGCGCTCGGGGAGTGCTTCGCTCGCCACCTTCCTCAATCTGCGGATCGACGTGTTCGTGGTTAGCATGATGCTCGACACCCGCACGCTGGGCATCTACACGCTCGCGGTCGCGACCGGTGAGCTCATGTGGCAGGTGAGCCGGCCACTGACCTTCGCGACCAGCGGACGCGTCGCATCCGCGGAGCGCGGCGTCGCGATCGCGCTCTCCTGCACGGTCGCGCGCAACATTCTGTTCGTCGAGACGCTGCTGGGCATCGCGATCTTTGCGCTGGCACCGGAGGCGGTGCGGTTCGTCTACGGCCCCGCCTTTGTCCAGTCGGGCACGGTCGTGCGCTGGCTCTTGCCCGGGCTCATCCTGTACGCCGCCCAGGCGCCGCTCACATATTTCGTGACCGTGAAGGAAGGGAACGCTACCGCGACGCTCGCGATCCAGGTGGCTGCGGTGATCGTTTGTGCCGCGATCAGCGTCCTGACGATCCACCGGCTGAACATCTTCGGGGCCGCGCTCGCCACGACCGTGACCTACGGCTGCGCGGCGGCGGCCTCGAGCTTCCTCTTCATGCGCGCGACGGGCGCGTCTCCGGCGTCGTTCACGCTGCTCCGCCGGACGGATGTCGAGCGCTTTCGGTCGCTTGTGGGGGCCAACTCATGACCGTGACCGGTATCCGCCCGCTGCTGCTGCCGCTCGACGTGCGGCTGCGGCGCTCGACCGGCCTCGCCCTGTTCATCGCATTCGTGCTGGCCGGGTTAGCCCTTACGCTCGTGCTGCTGCAAGGCGGCGCAGCGTTCGACCTGCCGATCCTGGTTGTAGCCGCCGCCCTCGCCGGCGCCGTCGGGCTCGCGCTCGCGCTACACCGGCCGATCCTCTTCCCGTTCGTCGCGTACATCGCGGCCGTTCCGTTCGACAACCTGCTGCAGACGGGCGGCGGAACGGTCACGAAGTTTCTCGGCATCGCCTCGGCGGTCACGTTCCTCCTCGTCATCCTCGATCGGCGTCGCGCGATATCCCCGCCGCTCGCGATCGCCGGCTGGGGCGTCTTCCTCGCGTGGTCGATCGCATCGCTCATGTGGGCCGCCGACCCGGCGTTCGGCGCGCAGTCGCTGCTGCAGGTCGTCGAGCTCTTCGTCCTGTGCGTAATCTGCGCGATGGTCCGCGTTCGCCCGAGCGACGTCCGCTGGATGCTCGTCGCCAGCGTGGCCGGCGGCGTTGCGAGCTCGCTCTACGGGATATACATGTATCACAGCGGGCACATCTCGCAGAGCGACGCGCTCTCAGCGCGGCTGAGCATCGCGCTCGGTATGCGCTCGTTCATCAACGCCGACCACTTTGCCGGGGCGCTGGTCTTTCCCATTGCCATCGCACTGGTGGGCTGCCTGCGGCTGCGCGGGCTGCGCCGGATCGCGGCCGCGGCCGCGTTCGTGCTGCTGGTGTCGGGGATGCTGGTCAGCGCGACGCGCGGTTCGCTCGTCGCGGTCGCCGTATTGGGAGCGTACCTCGCCGTCGTCGAGCGCCGCCGGATCGGGCTGCTGGTCGTCGGTCTGCTCGGTCTCGCGGCCAGCTTCGCGATGCCGAACATCTGGTTGCGCTTCCTCGATCCGGAGCAAGGCGGTCTCGGCGGACGGTCGGGGATCTGGGCGATCGGCTTGGCAGCCTTTCGCCAGCACTGGCTCGTCGGCGACGGTACCGGGAACTTTCGCCTCGCATACGGCGACGCGTACCTGAGCATCGCGCAGCCGGGCTACTTCTACCACCGCTGGGCGGAAGACAGCCATAACCTCATCGTAAACACGGGCGTCGAACTCGGAATCGTGGGCATCGTGCTCGTTCTCGCCGCATGGGTGTTGCAGTTCCGCACGGTCGCGCGCATCCCGCGCACCTCGTCGATGGGGGCGATCCGTTCAGCGATCGAAGCCGGGACGCTCGGCCTCTTCGTCGTCGCAATGAGCGTCGATCTGATGTGGTACAAGTACCTCTGGATCGCATTCATGCTCGCGATGCTCGCCCGTAACGCCTCGATCGGCACCGCCACGCGGGGAGCGGCTCAACCCGACGGCGCATGACCTCCGAGCACGCCGCCGGCGTCACGTTGGTGATGCCGATGTACAACGAGGCCGCCGACATCGCGACCGTCCTAGCGAGCATCGCCGCGCAGAGCTACCCGCACGACGCGCTGTACCTGGTCGCGGTCGACGGCTGCTCGAGCGACGGGTGCGCGCAGATCGTCGCCGAGTGGCTCGCAGCCGGCGCGATCGGCGGTAAGCTCCTGGTGAACCCGCGGCGACGCATCCCGACGTCGCTCAACCTCGGCCTCGCGCACGCGCGGCCCGGCGACTACGTCGTGCGCCTCGATGCGCACACGACCTACGATCCCGACTACGTCGCGGCGATCGTGCGCGCGTTCGGGAGCCTACCGGAATGCGTGGCGTGCGTCGGCGGTGCGGTGCGGCCGGCGCCGGCCGGCCGCTTCGGTCAAGCCCTGGTCGGTGCGCTGCACACCAACCCGATGGGGCTCGGCGGCGCGGGGTTGGCCCGCGACCGCGAGACCGCCGGGCCGGTGCGCAGCGTGTACCTCGGCGCCTGGCGTCCGGGCATGGTCGCCGCCGTCGGCGGCTTCGAGGAGCGCTGGGAGGCCAACGAAGACAGCGAGCTGGCGGCGCGCTTGCGCCGGCACGGCTACGAGACGTGGGCGATCCCCGTCCGTTGCGCGTATCGCGTCAAAGACGGGCCGCTCGCGGCCCTGCGAAAGTGGGCGCGCTACGGCTACTGGCGCGCGCAGACCTTGCGCCGCCACCCCTCCGAGGTGCGGCTCCGCCACCTCGCCCCGCCGTGCGCGTTGGTGCTGGCCGCGCTCTTGCTTGCGACGCCGCTGCGCATGCTGGTCGGCGCGCTGTACGCGCTCTACGTCGCCGGCGTGTTCGCCCGGCGTGCGGCCGGCGAACAGTTCGCCGTGACGCTCGCTAGCTGCATCTTCTTCCCGGCGACGCAGATCGCGTGGACGTTTGGGCTCGTACGCGGTGTGCTCGCACCCGCCTTAGGCGCCCCGCCCAGCGAGGCGCCGCGCGCGCCGTGCGAGGGCACGCGCCGCTTGCTGCGGGACGAAGTGCAGCCGATTGCCGTCGACCGCGATCGCGTCCCCGGCAGCATTCGCGGTGTGCAAACCGTCGGCATACGGGCCGGCGGGATCGGGTTCGACGATGCTCACCGCGCGCTCGCTGAACCGTTCCGGTGAGAGCTCGAGGATCTCGTTGACGATCAGCCGCCGGCCGTAGCGCAGCGTGCAGTCCTGCGCCGGCCGGTAGAGCCGGCCATCGAGCCCGAACGGGCGGCCCGCCGGTCGCGTCCCGGCGAGATCGCGCTTCACCGGATTCGCGCGGTGTGGCTGCCAGTTGCCGAACAGATCGTCGGCGTACCACACGTGCAGGTCGCTGTTGATACCGGCGCGGCGATCGGTCGCCAGCATCCACCAGCGCCCGTCGTGCTCGAAAAACGTCCCGTCGATCGCCGGAAAGTCGTCGATGAGGATCTGCTTCGCGTACCAGCCGTCGGGGAAGGCGCGCGCGGCGTACGCGGTCACGCGACCGCTCTCCCCGGCCTCGGGGATGCACACGATCTCACTGCCGTGGCGCACGAGGTACGGGTACGAGAGGTGGTGCGGCGCTACGATCGCGTCGCAGGGGCGCGGCGGACCCGCCGCTCCGTCGTCGATGCGGGCGTAGCAGATCCGGCCGCGGTCGGTCGCGTACGGCAGCCACTCGAAGAAGCAGAACCGCGCACCGTCGGCGTCGATGAGGAACGGGTCCGCGGCGAAGCCGCGCCCGTTGGCCAGCGGCAGCCAGGCAATCGGCGGCGTTCCGCCGGCCACGAGCGCGGACAGCGGCGCGCGGATCACGCCGACGTTCCAGCCGTCGTGGCGGTACAGTCCTTCGAACATCCCGAAATCGGGGTACCCTAATCGCGTGCCCCCGACCACCCTACCGTCCATCTCCGTCGTGGTCCCGACCAAGAACCGGCCCACCGAAACGGCGCGCATGCTCCGCTCGCTGCGGACGCAGGCCACGATGCCGTTCGAGGTCCTGGTGGTCGACCAGTCGCCGTCGCGCTACGAGCTCGAGCCCTTCCCCGAGCTCGTCCACCTGCACGATCCGCAGATCGGTGGCATCTCGGCCGCCCGCAACCGCGGAGTGGAGCTGACACGCGGCGACGTCGTCCTCTTTTTCGACGACGACGTCGTGCTCGAATCGGACTGCGTCCTGGAGGTCGCGCGCGCATTTGCCTCCCGGCCCGACCTCATCGGCGCCCAGTGCGCGATTCACAACCCGTGGGACGAGCGGCCCCTCTCTCTGTACGACGTGTCCACACTGATCTTCGAGCAGGGCTTCTTCAACGCACGGCCGCGCCGCCGAGCGCGCGAGATCATACCACGGCTGATCGACGGCCTCGCGTCGGCCTACCGTCGCGACCTCTTGCAGCAGGAGCGCTTCGACGAGGCACTGCCCGGATACAGCCTGGCCGAGGATTGGGACTTCACCAAACGGGCCGCGCGACGCGGTGCGTTGACGATCGTGTCGGCGGCGCGCGTTCGCCACGAGCACGCGCGGACGAACCGGCTCGAGGGGACGGCCTATGCCAAGCTGCGGCGCACCAATATCCTCTACTTGTACGACAAGCTCGGCGCGGCGCACGACCCGCGCAACCGCGTGTGGAAGCAATGGTGGCTGCTCGGCGAGACCTTACGCGGGTTGCGGAACCGTTGCAAGACGCTCGAGCTGAAGGACCATCGCAGCGGTCGTCGCCTTGACGGCGGCGTCTGAGGTCAGGTGCCGGCGCGACGCGGCCGCGGCCCGCAGCACGGCGCCGGCTCGCGAACGCAGCAACGCGCTGCCCACACGGCGCACGCGTCTCCCGCGCGAGCGGACGCGATCCTGCAGGCGTTTGCGCTCGCGTAGCGCGTCCGAGACGAGCTCGAGCCACGTCGAACGCGTCGAGGGTGCGAAGGCGAGCGTGAGCCCCTGCGATTCCGCCCAATCGTACCACTTGCTGCGGTGGCTCGGCAGCGGGAGAAACGGAACCCACGGCACCCGCAGCGCGTCGGCGACGATCGCGCCGTGCATGGCTTCGCTGACCAGGAGATCGCACCCGCGTATGGCCGCGAGCACGCGGTCGACCGGCCACCGTGGATCGATCAAGCGCATCCCCGCATCGGCGGCGACCGTGTCCCACGCCCCGTACAGCGCGCTTTCCCAATGCGGCATGAAGCCGACGGCGTGCCGCTCGTCCGGCTCCGGCAACGCCCATGGCACCGCTCGCACGAGGATCGCGGGGTCACCGATTCCGAGGCGGGGATCGATACCGATGGTCGCGGCCGTGCGCGGTCCGCGCACGAAGCAGATCTGCCACGTTTTGTCGATGCGCGGCGCTGCCGTGTAGCCGCCGTAGCCCGCGCCGAAGACGAGCTTGGTCGCATCGGGCGGATAGTCATCGAAGAGGATCGAGCCGATGCCGACGAACAGGCGCGAGGCGTCGTCGTCGAAGAACTTCGGCAAGAGCAACGGCCACAGCCAGGCGTTGAGCTCGTCCCCAAAGTTCGGGGGCCGACCGCGCCAGTACGAGATCTTCACCGTGCGTCGACTGTACCGCACGCAACCGCGTTCAACGAAGGGTCAAAACAGAAGCCCCATTGGGCCTTTCGCCCCGGTGTTCGCGCGACGCAAGCCCCTCGGCCCGCTCGGCGTGCGTGGGCAGAATCATTCCATGCTCGCCACCACGACGCCGGAGGGGCGGAACGGTCACGCCGTCCCGCGGCCGACCGACGCGCGACCGGTCGCCTGCTACCCGCTTTCGGCCCTTCAAGAAGGGATGCTCTTCCATTACCTGATGGACCCCGGGGGCGGTACCGACGTCGAGCAGTACGTGTTTGCGTTCGCGCACCCGCCGGATGTCGAACGGCTACGTGAAGCGTGGCAGCGGGTGACCGACCGCTACGACGTCCTGCGCACGGCGTTCCGTTGGGATGCGGAGCGTCCGCTGCAGGAAGTGTGGGCGCACGTCACCGTGCCCTTTGCGGTAGACGATCGCCCGGACGTTGAGCCGGCGGAGCGCGAGCGGGCGCTGGAGGCCGCGATAGAAAAGGAACGCGCGGGGCTCGGGCTCGCGCCCGCGCCCGTGCAGCGGCTGCGGCTCATCCGCTGGTCGGAGACCGCAGCCACCCTGATCTGGACGAATCACCACGCGATCCTCGATGGCCGCGCGCGTGCGATCGTGCTGCGCGACGTCGTCGACGCCTACGCGGGCCGGCCGTTGAAGGCGACCGGCGTGCAGTACGGCGCGCAGATCGGGTGGCTGGAATCGCGGGACGTCGCCGCGAGCGAACCGTTCTGGCGTGCCTACCTTCGCGGCATCGCCGCGCCGAGCGTCCTGCCCGTCGCGTCCGGCGTCGACGCCGGGAAGCGGCCGGTCGTCGTGAGCCGCGTGCTGGCGGGCGCCGCGACCGCACCGTTCGCCGAGCTCGCCCGCGCGACGGGATTGAGCGTCAACGTCTTCGTGCAAGCCGCGTGGGCGCTGCTGCTCGCCCGGCACGCGAGCAACCCCGACGTCCTGTTCGGCACCGTTCGCGCGTGCCGGCACTCCGGCGCTGAGGGCAGCAACGGGATCGTCGGGCTCCTGATCAACACGCTGCCGTTGCGCATCGGCGTCGATGAGAACGCGACGCTCGTCGCCTGGTTGCGGCACGTGCGCACGCAGTGGGACGCGCTGCGTGACGTCGAGCACACGCCGTTGCGGACGGCCGCCGCCTGCAGCGAGATTCCGCCGGGCTCGCCGCTCTTCGAATCGCTGGTCATGTACGAGCGCGATACCTTCGAACGTACCCTGCGAACCAAGATCGATCCCGACGACGAGCTGGGCGTCGCCGGCATTCGCCTCATCGATCAAACCGGCTTTCCGCTCACGCTCGCGATCTTCGGCAGCGAGGAGATGACGTTCCGGCTCGCCGTCAATCCGCGGCGCTACTCCCGGCCCGATGCCGAGCGCATCCTCGAGCAGTTCCTCACCGTCCTGTGCGCACTGCCGCGACACGCCGGCGGCTACGTCCGCGACATCTCGCTGATCACGCCCGACGAGATGCGGCGCGTGCTCGGATTCAACACGACCAGTGACTACCCGCGCGAGGCGACCGTCCCCGAGCTCTTTGCGGAGCAGGTGCGGCGCGCGCCTGGCGCGATCGCCGCTCGGCTCGGCGCGGCAACGCTGAGCTACCGCGAGCTGGACTCCCGATCCGACGCCGTTGCGGCGCACCTGCACGCGCTCGGCATCGGCCGCGGTGGATACGTCGGCGTCTGCGTCGAGCGCTCGTTCGAGATGCTCGCAGCACTGCTCGGCATCCTCAAGGCCGGCGCGATCTCGATCGCCGTCGATCCGGCGCACCCCGCTGCCCGCGTCGCCTTCTTGCTGCGCGACGCCGGCGCGACGGTCGTGCTGGCGCAAGCACACCTCATCGGCGTGCTCGCCCCCGCGCTCGCCGAGCTCGAAAGCGTGCGCGCGGTCGCGCTCGAGACGCTACCGGCCGCCGGACCCGCGCCGCGCGTCGTGCTGGGGCCGGACGACGGCGCTCACGTGATGTACACCTCGGGTTCAACCGGGACACCGAAGGGTGCCGTGATCCCGCACCGCGCGATCGTTCGCACCGTGCGCGGCGCCGAGTACCTGCGCTTCGCAGCCGACGAGACGTTCTTCGCCTTCGTCCCGCTCACGTTCGATGTGGCCGTGCTCGAATTGTGGGGTCCGCTCCTCAACGGCGCCCGGCTCGTCCTGTGCCCGCCGGAGCTGCCATCGCTCGACGAGCTCGGCGGCGTAGTCGAAGCGCAGGGCGTCACGACCCTATGGCTCACCACCGCGCTGTTCGAGCAGATGGTCGACGAACAGCTGCCGCGCTTGCGTGGTCTGCGCCAGCTCATCGTCGGCGGCGACGTGATGTCGCCGGCGCACGCGCGCCGGTTGCTCGCCGCCGTTCCGGGGATCCGTCTGCTCAACGTGTGCGGACCGACCGAGGCGACGGTGCTGATCGTGGCGCACCACCTGCGCACGCCGCCGACCGGACCGATCCCACTCGGAAAACCCATCGCCAACGCGACCGTCTACGTCCTCGACGCGGAGCAGCGGCCCGTCCCAGTGGGCGTCCCCGGGGAAATCTATACCGGCGGCGACGGCGTCGCGCTCGGCTACCTGAACCGGCCCGAGCTCACCGCGGAGCGTTTTCTGCCCGACCCGTTCATCGGTCGTCCGAATGCGACCATGTACCGCACCGGCGATCTCGCGCGCTGGAACGCCGACGGCGAGATCGAGTTCCTCGGGCGCATCGACAACCAGATCAAGATCCGCGGAATTCGCGTCGAGCTCGGCGAGATCGAGTCGACGCTGACCGATCACCCCGGCGTGCGCGAGGCGGTCGTCGTCGCGGTCCCAGTCGGGTCGGCCGAGAAGCAGCTCATCGCCTACATCATCCCGCGCGATCCCAGACCGCCGGCGGTCACCGAGCTGCAATCCTTTCTCCACACGCGCCTGCCGACGCAGATGGTCCCACCGTTTTTCGTCTTCCTCGACGCGCTGCCGCGTACGCCGACCGGCAAGTTCGATCGCAAGGCCCTCCCCGACCCCGGAGCCCTGCTCGTTGCGCCCGCGGAGCCCGCGCGGCGAGCACCCGCCAGTGACGTCGAGATCACGGTCGCCGGTTCTGTCGCAGAGATCCTCGAAATCGACGACATCGGTCTCGACGACGACGTCTACGCGCTCGGCTGCGACTCGCTGCGTGCGATGCGTTTGGTCTCGCGGTTGCGCGAGGTCTTCAACGTCGACCTCACGGTCCGCGACCTCGTCGCGGCACCGACGGTCGGCGGGCTCACCGGCGCGCTGGTCGCGCTCGCGCGCAAACCGGCGGAAGCGAGCATGTCGAACGTCAGCGCGCTGCGCACGCCCGGCACGCAGGCGCCGCTCTTCTTTCTGCACGGCGACCTCATCGGCGGTGGCTACTACTGCCGCGAGCTCGCCCGCGTACTAGGTGAGGACCGGCCGTTCTACGTGGTCGCGCCGCACGGCGTTGCAACCGAGATGCCCTGGTCGATCGAAGCGATGGCACGCGACAACGTCGCGGCGATCCGCGCGCTGCAACCAGCGGGACCGATCGCGCTCGGCGGCTTCTGCAATGGCGGGATCGTCGCATATGAGATGGCGCGCCAGCTCGAACGCGCCGGTGTGCCCGTTGAAGACGTCGTCCTCATCGACACCTTCAACCGCAGCGGCGAGCGCAAGCCGCTGCGCACGCGTCTGCGCCAAGAGGTCCGCTGGGCACTCGAACGCTGCGGCCTGCGCCGGCCCGTCCACCTGCGCTCCGCCTCGACCGTCGCGACAAAGTGGCAAGACTGGCACGAACGTTTGCTCGTGCGCTGGCTCCAGATCCTCGGTCGCTATGTCCCGGGTCTCTATCGCGGAAAAGTCTCGCTGCTGTGGACCGACGAGAGCGCGCCGCAGGCCGACCACTTCACCGCGCAATGGCGGCGGGTTGCGCCGGCGGCCGGCGCGGGTCGCATCCCCGGAACACACCAGACGACGATGACGCGGCACCTCGCCGAGACGAGCCGGATCCTCGCCGACCACTTCCGGGGCGCTGTCTCCTAGCCCGCGCGGGCGGCTACGACACCGATAGCGCGAGGTCGCCACGGACGGTCCGGATGCGCCGCACCGAACCGTCGTTGACGATGCGCTCGTACGCAGCGAGCAGCGCGCCCGCGACGCGCGGCCAGTCATAGGCGCGCACCCGTTCCGCGGCCGGCGAGACGAGTGCCGCGCGCCGCTGCGGCGACGCGAGCAGCGCGGCCAACTCGTCGGCAAACGCGACCGCGTCGTCGCAGACCGCGAGCTCCGCGCCCGGAACGTGATCGAGCCCGAGCGCGCCCGCCGTCGTCGTGACGACCGGTCGTCCGGCCGCCCACGCTTCGAGGATCCGCAGCCGCGTGCCGCTGCTCGCTACGATCGGTGCGGCCACGACGGTCGCGCCGGCCAGCTGCGGCTCCATCGCTTCCGGGTTGGGAACCGCCACGACGTTCGGATAGCGCACCAGCTCGGCCACGAGCTCCGGCTGCATCCGCCCGGCAACCCGCACCACGACGTCGGGGACGCGCGCCCGCAGCCGCCCCAGGGCCTCCCGCAGGAACCAGCGCAAACCGAGAACGTTCGGGCGCCAATCCATGCTGCCGCTGACGAGCACGGTTCGCTCCGGCGGCGCAATGCCGCGCACATGGAGGTAGGCTCCTACGTCGACACCGTTGGGCACGATCGCCGCCTTCGCGCGCACGTCTGGTGCGAAGCACTCGAAATCGCCCAGATCGGCTTCGGCGCAGCTCGTCACCAGCGCCGCGCGCGCGATGAGCGCGCGCTCCTGCCGGCGCACGCGCAGCGCGTCGACCGCGAGCACCGCGGCCACGAGCGGCGGTTCTTGCCGGGCCCGGCGCGCGAGCAGCGCCGACTCGCAATTGTGCGCGTTGTAGACGATCGGGATCCCGTCGCGGCGCGGCAGGGCGCGGAGCATCGGCAGGTCGATCTGGATCGCCGCGTACGGAAGGCTTCCCAGACGGTTGGCGACGTGCTCCCGCAGGGCGGCGTTCGTCCAACCGGCGGTCAGCATGGATTCCCCGGGCACGGCAGCGCGCGCGACGCGGCGGAGACCGCGCCGCTGCGCGGCGTCACGGGGAAAAGCGGCATAGTCGCCGACCAGCGCGGCGAAGGCCGGTGGGATCGGACCGGGCTCATCGGCGACGACCAGATCGACCGCGTAGCGCTTGGCCAGCGCGTCGATCATCCAGTAGTTGCGCAACAATGCGCCGCCGTTGCGCAACCAGGGCGCCTGCCCACAGAGGTAGAGCACGCGTCCTCGACTCACGCCGGGTCTCCGTTGGGCAGGTAGAGTTCCAAATAGCGCTGGTGCTGGCGCTGCACGCGGAAGTCGGCCTCGAAACGCGCCCGCGCGTTGCGGCCCAAGCGCGCGGCGAGATCGGGATCGCGGCGCAGCGTCAGCACGGCCTCGCGCAGCGCCCCGGGGCGGCGCGCCGGTACGATCAGCGCGCTCTCGCCGTGCGCGACCGCGTCGCGGGTCGCACCGACGTCGGTCGCGACGATCGGTTTTCCGGCCCGCATCGCCTCCAGCAGCGCGAGGCTCAAGCCTTCGCTGCGCGACGCCTGCACGTAGACGTCGAGACTCGCGAGGTAGCGTTCCGCACGTGGGAGGTAGCCGACGTAGCGCACGTTGTCGCCGGCACGACGGACGTCAGACGCCAACTCGCCGTCGCCGGCGACGGCGAACACGACGGACCGGTCGGGAAAGTCACAGGCGGCCGCGAGCAGCTCCGGGATACCCTTCTCCGCGCTCACCCGCCCCAGCGTTCCCGCGACGAATGCGCCGGCCGGCACGCCGGGTGCCTCGCCAGCCGTCGTTTCCAGGTCGGCAACGCCGTTGGCGACGTGACGGCGCCGCGCGGGCCACGGCAACGCTGCCAACATCTGCCGGTCGGGAACCGTCGTGACGTCACTCAGCAGGCTCGTCCAGCGATCGACCGCGTTGTACAGGCGCAGGTGATGCGTCGCGTTCACCCACCCGTGGCACGTGCTGACGAGCCGGACGCCGCGCGCGCCGCCGCACAGGCGCAGGACGCGGGCGATGATGTTCGCCCGGTACCCGTGCGAATGAAGGACGTCGACCGGCGAGCGCTCCAAGAGCCGACGCAGACGGGCGACGGCACGGTCGAAGCCGCGCGAACGATGGTGGCTAAGGACGGCCGTAACGAAGCCGTCGCGCGCGACAACCTGCGCGAGCACCCCGGGTGAGAAGGTGACCAGCATCGGCGCGACGAGCCCCGACGCGCGCTGCTCGCGCATGAGCGTCGCGATGACCCGCTCCTTCCCCCACAAGTGCTCGCTGCTGCCCATCGCATCGACGAGATGAGCCACGCGTAGCAACCTCGGCTGCACCACGCCGTTGGTATACCCCGCAGCTCGGGACTCGCATGGGCGGATGATGCAAACGCACCGGGCCTTTTGACCCACCTGCGGTTATGGATCGGCAGTGGTCGCCTGCCGGATGACCGGCGTGCCGCTCCCGGCGGGACGCGCGAGGGCGAGAACGTGACCGCCCAGCGGCACCATCGACGTGAGGACCCACCCCGCGGCGCTCGCGACCTCCGGTAACGGCTCGCGTAGGCCGGTCCCGCGCGCTTTGACGATCGCCTCCTTGAGCGTCCACAAGCGCGTGAACGCGAGCGGCCGCTCGGAGGGATCGCAGCGCTCGAGCGCTGCGCGCTCCGCCGGCGAGCAGACCTGCTCGAGGAGCGTGGCCTCGAGCGCGAAGCTCGCGACCGGCTCGACGTCGACCCCGACGCTGCCGGCGCCGCCGACCGCGCACGCCACGATCGACCGCGCGTGGGAGAGACTGGACGCGAAGCCGGTCGCCGCCGCGCTCCGCGCGTGCGCGGCGAGCGCGAGCCGCACCAACACGTGCGCGGCAACGAAGGCGTCGCGATCGGCCGCGAACGCGAACGCCCCCGCGCGTTCCAGCTCGACCGGGTCGAGCGCCCCCCCCAACAGGCGGGTCCAACCGGGCGTTTCCGGGACCGCCCAGTACACATCGGCCGGCGTCACTGTTCCCGGTTACCCAAAAGGTTGGGAACAAAGGGCACGCGCGGTGGACCATTTGCACGGAGCGGGATCCACGCCGCCGTGGTACGGTACCGACGTGAATCGCTCGCTGTTCCCGTTCATGATCGCGCTACAGCTCGGTCTCGGAACCGTAGCCGCGGCGGCCGCCCCGACGGCGGCGGCACCCGCAGCGACGCCGGCCGCCGCATCCGTCGTCCGTGCCGACTACAAGATCCATCCCGGCGATCAGGTCGCGATCTCGGTGTACGGGGAACCGACGCTGACGCAGACCGTTACGGTCCTGCCCGACGAAACGATCGAGTACCCGATGGTGGGGCGCGTGAAGATCGGCGGCGACACGCCGGCGGAAGCGTCGACCGCGCTCGATCAAGCCTTCTCGAAGTACCTGCGCGCGCCGATCGTCTCGGTCGGCGTCGTCAGCGAAGGCCAGCTGACCGTGATGGTGCTCGGCAACGTGAAGACGCCCGGCAAATACACGCTGCCGTACAACAGCCACGTGACCGACGCGGTCGCGGCCGCGGGCGGGATGGGCCCGACCAACGGCGAGTACCCGGTCGCCCGCATCAGCGACACCGCGGGTGCGCGCGACGCGTCGCTTCAGGCCATTCTGCGCGGCGGCGACGCGAGCGCCGACGTCGTGCTCAATAACAACGCGGTCGTCTACGTGCCGAGCCCGGTAACGTTCAACGTCGAGGTCGTCGGCGCGGTCGATAAACCCGGCGAGGTCTCGATCAGCGCGGGCGACCACCTCTCGACCGCGATCGCGAAGGCCGGCAACTCCAGCAACGCCAACGCCGACCTCAACGCCATTCGCGTCACCCGCGATCTGGGCAACGGGCAGACCAAAGTCTACAACGTCAACCTGTACAACGCGTTGCAGAAAGGCGACACGTCCTCCGACGTCGAGCTGCAGAAGAACGACATCGTGTACGTGCCGCAGGCGAAGAAGGGCGGCTCGACCGTCACCGGGAGCATCTTCGGACTGATCGGCCGCCTCTTCGGACTCTAGCAGCCTGTCCTGAGCGTAGCACCGCAACGCGTTGCGGAGACGAAGGGCTAACAGCTCCCGCGGGCCGAGCAGGGGTCGAGCCAGTGCAGGTGGCTCACGAAGCTCACCCCCGAGGGTTGCCAGGGATCGGCACCGACCCAGCGTGTCTGGGACGCGCCCGAGATCGAGATCCCGTACCAGCCCTGCGCCGCCAGGGCTGCGAACGGATCGGTCTGGCCGAACACGGAGCTCGCCTCACCGGACTCCGCTAGGAACGCGATCCCACTCGCGTACGCGCCGCCGGAGATGTTGTCCTCGAGGTAGCCGCCGTAGTCGTGCAGCGCGTTGAGGACCGCTTTCTCCCACGCTGCGAGGTGGACGTTCGCGTTGGTCGTCGCGTCGGGGACGTCGTACCAGAGCCGCGCGCCGAGCGCCGGCCCCGTCCCGCTCGTACACGCGTTGGTGCTCGCGTTCGGGAATGCCGGATACTGCCATCCGTTCGCGCACTGCGTTATCAGGAACAGCGCGTGATCGATCGCCCCTGACGCCAGCTCGTTCGCGCGCAGCAGTCCCGCGCCCAGGCACGCCCCGCCGGCCGTCGCCGCCGGACCCGTCGGGGTAACGCCGCTGCCGCTCGTGAAGCTGCCGCAGTTGGCGATCGCGTGCGCGGTCAGCGTCGCGCCGTTCGTCCAGTTGCCGCTCGGCGTCGCTGTCGCCCACATGTCGATCTCGGTCCCGTCGGGCTGGATGACCGCCATGTGCGCATCGGAGCCGCCCGCCGGACGCGCCAGCACCGGAATGTGGATGCTCGCGGGATAGCCGCCGTTGTCGGTCCGGTTGCAGTAGGCCGTGCACTGCAACGTGACCAGCGGATCGGTCGGGCTCGCATAGTAGATCGGATGCCCGTAGTCGTACGGACCGGCTTCCTGATCGCGGACCGGCTGCGTGTTGCCGGTGCCGAACTCGCTCGCGATCACCGCGTTCGAGAACGCCGCGTACGTCGGGTTCGCGGAGACGTGCTGGTTCCAGACGGAGCTGCACCCGTACGGCGTCCATCCGGCCACGTACTCGACACCGTTCACGAGGGCCGGCGTCGTCCCGCAGCCGGCGGCCATCGTGGGCACCGGCGTCGGCACCGGCGTCGGCAAAGGCGTCGGTGCGGGCGTCGGCGGCGGCACGGCCTTGAGCACGATTTGCTCGCCGATCACGGACTCCGTTCCGCTGCCGTTCGCCCAGCTGATGCTCTGCGCCGCGACCGCGCCGGCCGCGCTCGGTGCATTCGCGGCGTAGACGCCGACGCTGTGCCCGTAGTTCGTGTTGCCGTCGCCATGGCGTCCGGCCGCGGTGAGCGTGGTGTACCCGCCGAGCGCGCTCGGGGTGAGGATCGAGTCGTTGATCGAGAACATCGCGAGATCGAGGTCGGCCGAGCCGCCCTGCGAGCCGGTGCCCGAGCTCGTGGTCCAGGGATTCGCGACGCTCTTGCTGGCCGCAGTGACGACGTCGATACCCGCGGCGTTCGCGACGTCAACGATCGTGATGAGCGCGCCGACGCGTTCGTTGTAGCTGAAGGTGACGGACGGCGGGGGCGTCGCACCGACGGCAAGCGTCTCGACGACCTGATGCACCCACGAAATGTTCACGGCGCTTCCGGCTATCTGGCCCCAGCCCCCCGGCGCGCTGACGACCGGCCCGCCGCCCGTGTCGTCGAGCGAGATCAGCGCGACGAGCAGATCGCCCGGCGCGGGTGCGATTCCGGCCGACCCGCTCGTACCGAGCGTGACGGTGGAAGCGGTCTCGCCGGCGCTCGTGGCGGTCGCGTACGAGAATTGCTGGACGCGTGCGAGCGCGGACGTTGTCACGTTGGCGGTGATGGCAGGAGCGGCGGTCGCGCCGCCTTTCGCACCCTGCGACGAGGCGTTCGTGGCCGCGCCGATCGCCGTCGGCGGCAACGTGGAGCCTCCCCCACCCCCGCCGCACGCGCTCAGTACGACGGCCAGCGCCCCCGCGGACAAAACGAAACCAAGCGTGCTCGAGCGCATGCCGACGCCAACCTCGCAATGGTCGCGGGCGGAACGGAGTTACACCCTTCCCGCGACCAAGTATTCATCGGCGTACCGTGTTAGGAGATTTAGCTTGCTCGTTGTGCTAGCGAACGGCGATCACCCAACCGCGCGGAGCGACGAATGCGCTGGGCGCCGCACCGAATGCGACCGCACCATCGTCGACGCCGCTGACGACGCCGCGACCGGAGATCTGCAGCGTGCGCGTGTATCCGTCACGATAGGGGAACGGCACCGGCAGCAGTGCGTTCGGGTTCACGACGATCGCGCAGGCGCCGATTAGCGCGCCGTGCAGGTAACAACCGCCGTACTCGCGCGCATACGCACCGGTCGCGGTCCGCAAGCCTTCGATCGTGCGCGGCTGCGGAACGACCGGTGCGGTTGGCACGAACGCCGCCTCCGGCTCGACCGGCACCCCCGACGCTGTCGTGACCTGCTCGGCGAGCACGCTCTCTTCCGGATCGTAGGTCAGCAGCAGCGATGCCAGGATATAGCCGCGCTGATCGAAGGCCGCCGGCGTCGCCGCACTCGACGGGTAGTTGTAGCAGATCAGCATGCGGTGCTCCGCGATCACCTGGAGAACGGTGTTCTCCTCGACGCTCCAGATCTCGCCGGCTTCCTTCGCCCGCCCGTCGTTGCCGCCGTAACCGTTGGCGAAGCAGAACTCGAGTAGGCCGGCGATGACGTTGGGCGCGCCGACCAGCGCCGCGGATTGCGAGACCGTCGAGCCGTGATGGTTGGCGAGGTTCTCGAAGATGACCGGCACGTGCGTATGGGCGTCGAACGCGCGCTGCTCCTCATCGTAGCGTGCGTCGCCGGGATACCAGCAACCTGGGAGCGACTCGACGAACGGCTGGTAGAATTCGCTCAGGGGCCCGGCGTCGTCTTCCCACACCGCGTCGTAGGCGTTCCCGGTCGCGCGCTGGTGTGTGTCGATGTACGTGTTGAAGAATGCAGCCAGGGCCGGGCTCGCAAGGTTGCCGACGTCTTGGCGGAGGCTGCCGTTGTACGACGTGTGGACGCGGGATCCGTCGCAGTTGTGATAGTACGCACTCTCATCCGGCGGTGTTGCGTGCGCCATCGGGAAGCCGTTGGCGCTCAGCCGGTGCGGGTCGGCGTAGAACGTCGTCTTGATCCCCGCGGCATGGATCGCGCGCGCGTAGCGGTCGTCGGTTGCGGCCCAGGTTAGCCAGTGCGCGGCTTGCGCGTACGATACGCCGATGCCGAAGTCGTAGTCGGCGGCGTTGCGGGCGCTGTGCTCGGCACCGACGAGGCCGAGCGTCTTCACGTGCGTCGCCGGGCTCGACTGCTCCGACACGCTCGCCTGCGCCGCGCCGACGCGCGGATCGCACGCGCCGAGGAGGAGCGCAATGAGCGCTCCTCCCAGCAGACGCGTCGGGGACACGCTCAGGACGGCAGGGCCGCCCCGACCGCGTTCGGCGGCGCAGCGTAGAAGTAGTCGTCGTACGTCACGCGCTTCACTGGCCGGATACGGTTCGCCACGGTGCCGACGATGTTGGTGACGCCGACGCTGTGCAACTTGGCCACCGCATTGCGCACTTCGGTCGAGTCGGTCGAATCGATCGAGACGACGAGGATGGTGCCGTCGGCCTTGGCCGCGAGGATCGCCGCGTCGATCACCGGCGTCAGCGCCGGCGCGTCGATGATCACGGTCTGGTAGGTCTGCAGCAGATCGTCGAGGACCTCGTCGAACCGCTTCGAGCCGATGAGCTTGACCGAGTTGGGCGTGTGCGTCCCGCTGGTGAGCAGATCGAGACCCTCGTGTTCTGTCGGTGTGATCACATCCGAGAGGTGGGCCGTGCCGACGAGGACGTCGGAGAGGCCGCGCCCGAGCTCGCGGTTGAGCTTCGAGTGGAGCGAGGGCCGCCGCAGGTCGGCGTCGATCAACAACACGCGCGGCTCGAC
>Ga0209415_10005772_pt1 | contig 22185 bp, 15 predicted proteins | sample PeaSoiSIISIP2007_FD_187696 | JGI IMG/M metagenome (GOLD analysis project Ga0209415, IMG submission 187696) | Peat soil microbial communities from Weissenstadt, Germany - SII-SIP-2007 (SPAdes) (version 2) | ecosystem: Environmental > Terrestrial > Soil > Wetlands > Peat | place: Germany... | reverse complement strand
ACACAGATCGGCCCCTTCCACATCACCAAGCCGGGTGCCGACTACGTGATGACCGGCACCTACGACAACGCCCACCAACCTTGCCCCCCCGGCGCGGCGTGCTCGGGTGACACCTTCGTCCTGAGCCAGGGCTCCAATGTCTTCTCGGGCTACCAGGTCTACGGCGACTGGCATCGGGCCCGACATCAAGGCGCCCATGCCCGTCGGCGGGCCACCGGCACCGACTATGGCCAACCGGTGAGCTTCGACGGTTCCGACCAGTACATCTACGTCGATGCGCCCAACGTGGTGCTCCAGGACATCGTCCTCGACTGCGCCGTGACCTGCTCCTCCGACACCCCTTCCAAGGGCGGGGCCCCAGGTCGGAACACCGCCATCGACGACGCCATGAGTGGTTCGGCGTCGATGACGGTGGAGGACTCGAGCTTCGTCGGTCCCTACTGGTTCGGCGTCCGCACCAGCCCCAACGCCACCTTCTTGCGGGATCAGTTCGTCGGCTATTCCGACGCGCTGGCGCACCTGTCAGACAACGACAACTTCACCGGCAACTACGCGTCGGAGACCGCTTCACAGGCCTGCCCTCGCAAGGACCCGGGCCGGGTGTGTCGTGCCCACAAGGACGGCTTCCAGGGCATCGGGGGCCTCAGCAATGTGACGATCGACAACAACACCCTGCTCATGCCCGTGGCCCAGCTCGGCGGCGTCACCTCCTCACTGTTCATCGTCAACCAAGAAGGACCGAACGACGCCCCCGGTCCCGTGTTCGTGAACGGGAACTTCTTCGGGGGTGGCTCCTACCAGGTCTATCTGGGAGATGGGAACAACGGGGTTAACCCGACGGCTTGTCCGTCGGGTTGCACCGATCTCGGTGTGACCTTTGAGCACAACGTGTTCATCAAAGGACAGGGAGGGCACGGTTCTGCGGCCGAGTACGGCCTCGTCTACGCGGGCGCCGTGTGGTACCCCGACCCGGGCATCACCATCTGCGGCAATGTCTACAACGACGGAAGCCCCATCCCCACGGGCGCGAGCTCGCTGCCGGTGAACCCGCCCTGCGCCTGATCTGACCCATCGGCGATGTCGCGCCGCTGGCCACGCCCGGCCACCGGTGATGCCGGTCGGATCGATCTGCCGCCTCGTCATGTGACTGGCTGAGCGAAGGGCACTTCGGGCGTCGGCTGCCCCGACTTCGCACCCGCGGACGTCGAGCCTCCTCGACGGGGACCGGGCGGCATCGCAACACTCGGTGGCCTGTTCCCGAACACCGCAACCCGTTGTTGCACACACGAACAAGCCATACTTGCACACAGCAATTGAGGACATAGGCGTTGCCAGTTGACGCGGCGCTCCTCGAAGAGATTTGGCGACTGTTCGTAGTGGCTGGGCACTAATTGTGAGAAGATCGAGTGGGCACTGGACTCCACCGAGTGGTTCCCCTTACAGTTTTGCCTGTAGGTCCCCTGAACGTAGCGTTCAAACTCCAGAGAGTGGCGGGATTCCAGGAGATGATTGGCGGAGCTAGTTCGGGATCAGCCGGTCACGTGGCTGCTGAATCCGACCGTCTGATTGCAACCGAAGCGCCCGGGGCTGAGCCCCGGAGCGCCCCACAGTCCCTCCGCGGCATTACCGCTGATTTTGTCCCGCTACCGCCCGGTCCAGATGCCAGACGGGTGGTCGTCACAACGGATCATGGGGGGGCCGTTCGCGGAGACCGGGCGGCGTGGGTGCGGCGGAGGAGGCTCCGGCCAGGTTGGCCTTGGTTGGTCAGCGACTTCGTCTGCCTCTCACTGGCCTTGGTGGTAGGCCTGTTCATCCTGGCCGGGCTTTCTAATGCTCCGGACAACGCCCTGTCGCAGTTGGGGTCGAACCTCGCCGGCCAGTTCACCTTCCCCTTTGTTGGTGTCGTCAGCCTGGGGTTGTATGGCCTCTACAGCCAGCAGCGCCGTCGGTTTCGGCCCACCACCTTCGGCGATCTGGCCAAGACGGGCCACGCGGTCGCGGTCGCTGCCTTTCTCACGTTGGGATTCGGCGTCCTTATCCATCGGGCCACGGGCCTCGCCGAGGTGAACCCAGCGCAACTTGCCGCCACTGCCCTGACGGCGCTCGTCGCGGTGCTCGCCGGCAGGGCGTGCGTGCGCAGCATCAGCCACGGTGTGCGCGGCCGGGCCATTCGAGTGCTGGTGGTGGGAAGCGGCATGATGGCGCAGCGGATCGGGAGTTACTTCACCGACGATCCCGGCGTGGATGTGGTCGGGGCAGTGGACGACGACCCGGTGCCCGGCCACGCTGTCCTCGGCGGCATCGACGACCTGCCCGACCTATGCGAACGGCTGGCTATCGACCGGGTCCTGATCGGGTTTTCGAGGACTCACCCGTCGGAGACCATCGAGCGGCTGAGGGCGCTGCACGGCCAGGTGGCGATCTCGGTCGTGCCCCGCTACTTCGAGCTGCTGTCGTGCCGATCCCAGGTGGAAGAGATCTCGGGTCTTCCTGTGATCGACGTGGCTCCTCCACATCTCAGTCCATCGGCGCGTCTGGCCAAGCGGACCGTCGACGTGGTCGGGGCCGCGGTTGGACTGCTCGTCCTCTCGCCGGTCCTCCTGGCCTCGGCGCTCGCCATCAAGGTGTCCTCCAAAGGCCCCGTCCTGTTCCGCCAGGTTCGCCAGGGTCAAGATGGACGCCCGTTCACGATGTACAAGTTGCGCTCCATGGAGACCGGGGCAGAGCAACAGCGCGCCTCGCTCGACCCCGAAAACGAGGTGGACGGGCCCCTGTTCAAGATGCGCGATGACCCCCGGGTCTTCCCGATCGGAACCTTCCTTCGCCACTCCAGCTTCGACGAGATCCCCCAGCTCTTCAATGTGCTGCGCGGTGACATGTCCCTGGTCGGACCCCGACCCTTCATCCTGGAGGAGGCCGAACAGATCGACGGGTGGGCGGCGAGACGCTTCGAGGTACGCCCCGGGATCACCGGGCTCTGGCAGGTGTCGGGTCGCAACGATCTGACCTTCGACGACTTGCGCCGGTTGGACTACGTGTATGTCGCCTCGTGGTCGCTGTGGTGGGACATGCGCATCATGTGGCACACCCCGGCCTCGGTCTTGCGCCGACGCGGAGCCTACTGACCGTGGCCGGGATCCAGCCGCAGGCGCGTCACGCCGCATTTCGCCAACGCGAGCGCCTCTATCGAGAGCTCCTCCCGACCGACTTCCGCCCCCGGCAGATCCTGGACGTCGGAGGCACCCTGGCGACGGTGACCTTCTTGCGCGAGCGCTTCCCCGATGCCTCGATCACCGTCCAGAACATCCGGGCCGAGGACCTCGAGCCCATCAGCGGTTCAAATATCCTCACGCGTCGCGCCTCCGCCGAACGCCTCCCCGACAACGACGGTTCCTTCGACCTCGTTTTTCTCGGTGAGGTGCTCGAACACATGATCTACCCCAACGAGTTCCTCGCCGAGGCAGCCCGGGTCCTGCGGGTGGGTGGGCTCATCCTCCTGTCGACACCCAACCTGGCCTCGTGGCACAACCGGATCCTGTTGGCCTTCGGGTACTCGCCGTCGAACTACTCGCCCTACCCCGAACGCCACCTCGGGCTGCCCCGGCCACTGCGGGGCCGCCTCGGCCTTGGCTACGGGGACCACATCCGCGTGTTCACCTTCAAAGCCCTGCGGCAACTCTTCGACGAGGCGCCATGGCGACTGCTCGGGATCACGGCCATGAATTGCTCCGACGAGGGCCACGCCGCCGCCCGGCTGCGCCGGTTCCTGGAGATCCTGCCCGCTTCGGCCCGCGAGGACGTCTTTGTGTGCGCCGCCAACGACCGCACCCTCGATTTCCACCCCACCGGACCTCCCGTCGAAGCGGGCCGTCGCGGTTATGTGGGGTCGGTCCGCGGGTAGGAGAAGTGAGTCAGCGCCGTTGTGTGGTGGGGCCACGGGTTGCGGCGGTTGCCCGAGGGGAATGTCGCCCCATCGACAGCAGCGCACCGACAGCGACACGGCTGGTCGGGCGGCCGGCGACGGCCCGGAGCAGCTCGTTGAGCAAGAGCGCGCCCCAGAAGGCCAGGGTTCGAGTGGGGCCGTGATCCCGACGAAAGACGCGGACCCGGTTCACGGTGAGTGTGGCCCACAAATGCGGATCGACGTGGGCCCCGCCACCGAGATGGACGGCCCCGGCGTCGGGCACGAACCACAGTGCGAAACCCGCCTTTCGGGCGCGCAAGGCGAAGTCGGTCTCCTCCGAATAGAGCCAGAGTGACTCGTCCCAAGGTCCTACGCGTTCCATGCAAGGGCGCGACAACAGCATCACCGCGCCCGATGCCCAGTCGACCGCACCGGCGCTCTCGTAGACGCCAGGATCCACGATCATCTCGCCCCACGCAGGGTGCCGACCGGCTCGCAGGCCGCCGACCACGGCTTCTCCGAGGGCCCGCGCCACAGTCGGGCGACGCCGCAAGGAGAACGACAACGTGCCGTCGCTGTTGGTGATGCGCGGCACGGTGATGCCCACATGGGACACCTTTAGGCCCCCCACCAGTGCCTCGACGGCGCCCGGACCCAGGCGGATGTCTGGGTTCAGGACGAGCATGGCGGCGGCGTCGGGAGCCGCCGCCCAGCCGGCGTTGATGCCAGCCGCGTAGCCGGCGTTGCGCCCGAGCTCGATCACAGTGGCACCGGGAGCAGCATGCCGGACGACGTCGACGGTGTCGTCGGAAGACTCGTTGTCTACCACCACCAGCCGCCACGTCGTGGCTCCCATGGCGGCGGGCAACGACGCCAGCAGTTCGGAGACCACCCCGGCACTGTTCCACGTCACCACCACCGCCACCACCGACGGGTCGGCCGTCGCGGCCGGCCCCGAGGTCACCAACGCCTCAACTCCCAATGAGCATCGACGCCGCGGGGGCGGCTTCGTCGGACTGGCGGGGCGACGGAGCCAAGCGCCACAGCGCCCCGGTCGACCCCAGCAGCAAGAAGACGAGGCCTGTGGCCATCGAGAACGAGAACAGGTCGAACGTGAAGAAGCTGGCGATCGCCACCGCTGACGCCGAGGCGAGCGCCATGCCGAGATGCGCGGTCTCGGGGTCCGCCGCCCGAGCCCGTGCCCGCAACGGGGTGATGAACATGGTGGCCAGTAGGGCGAGAAGGGCGGCCAGCCCCACATACCCCATCTCGACCAGGGTGCCGTAGTACTGGTTGTCGAGCGACGGAAGAGGGACTCCGGCGGTCACGAACTCCTGGGGGATGTAGGTGCCCACGCCCCGTCCCAGGATCGGGTACTCGGAGACGAACCGACTGACTGTTTGGAGGTCTTGTTCGCGGTGCACGACGCTCGGGTCCGTCGAGGCGTGGAGGAAGCCACCCACGATCGTGCCGATCAGTCCCGGCACGAGGAAGCGCATCCCGACCACCGCCACCGCCGCCACCACGACGGCTCGAGCCCGACGTCGCCACGACCAACCGGCGAGCAACACGACACCTCCTACGGCGAGGCCCAGGATGGCCGAACGCGAAATCGACATGGGGATGGCGACGCCGATGAGGGCCACCGGCAGCCATCGGACCAAGGGTCGGTGACGCCGATCGTGGAGGGCGTAGTGGACGGCGAGGGGGAGCACCATGGCCAGCACCACGCCAAACTCGATGGGATGGGCCGCAGTCCCTTGGACCCGGCGGAAGTGCGATCGCTGCTCGATGAACTGCACGGGCAAGTTAAAGCTCACGCCGGGGAGGTGGTCGTAGAGACCGGCGATGTCAACACCGGTGGCGAACTGGAGAATCCCTATCGAGGCCAGGGCGCTGGCACCGAGCACCAGGCGCCGCAGCAGGGTGTCGAGGCGCTCGAGGCTGTCGAGCCCATCAGCGCAGAGCAGAGCCACCCCACCCATGGCCAGCATGGTCAACAAGGCGCGGTCGGCCCCCTGGACTTCCACGCCCGGAATGGATCGACCAAAGGCTGCCGCGTAGCTGAGGACGACGGCACCCAGAAACACGTACAAGACAGTCCGGACCGGCTGGCGGCCCCGGGCCGAGCCTGCACCGTGAACCATCCGACTCGATCCCCACCACACCAAAATGATCAGACCGAAGATCAGTGTCGGGCTGCCCGCCCCGCCCAAGCCGGTGATGACCACGTCGGACGGAAGTGCGATCAGGACGAGCACGAACGCGCTCAGGACGCTGGCGGCGTCGCGGCGGCTTCGGACCAGAGCCACGCCCACGACGGTGCAGATCAGGACCGCCAGCGAGAGCACCACACTGACGAACGTGAGGACGGCGGCCACCACCAAGGGGACCACAACCAGCACCAGCGGAAGTGACCGCAGACGCCTGATCCGAGGGGCGGTCGTCGGCGCCACGAAGCGTTAGTTGCTCGCCCGGTTTGGGGGGCGGGCTGGGGACGGTGGGGTGGCCTCCTCAGGTCCATCGGGCCAGGGGATCACGCGGGGTGAGACGGACCCATTTGCCGCTTTCGACCCCGCCAACAGCGAGCCTTGTTGGGACCCCGCGGGAACATCTTCAACAGACTGACCCCGGCGTCGGGAGATCGACTCCGCGGCGAAGGCCACGGCGATGCTGGTCGCGAGACATACGGCTAACACCGCGGCGGCGACGCGCAGTCGGCTCTTGTTCTGGACCGTCGAGGCCGGCGAGGCGAGCAGCAAGGTGGTGATCTCCGTGCCCTTCGGAGCTGCGGCGATCCGCTGGTTCGTAGCGAGCTGCGTCTCGGCGTCCCGAACGATCGTGGCTGCCTGGGCCAGAGCCTGTGTCGGGTCTTTTCCGGTCACTTCGATATTGAGTTCGGGGATCTGCCCGAGCGGATCGGGGGCGACGGTGTAGCTGTCGGACACGCCGGCGGCTTGCAGACGACTAAGGGCTCGGGAGTTGGTCTCCTGGGCCGAGACGATGGCGGCCACGATGTTCAGGTTGCCAAAGCCCAGGTACGGGTTGGTTTGCCGGCCACTCGAGAACAGCGTGTTGCTCGACTGCGTGGAAATCTGCGGTGGGACCAGGAGGAGCTGCGCCTTGGCCACGTAGCTGGGCTTGATGGCTGTGACCACCCCGCCCACGATGATGACCGAGACGACCAGGGCGGGGACGAACACCTTCCACTGACGCCCGAACACCTTCATCGATGACCAGAAGTCCATGACACTCCCACCCTGAACCGCGGCCTCACTCCGTGCCTCGAGCAGACGGTCAGTAGGCGTGGCGGTCTGGCCCAAGTTTAGGAGATGGGCGGCGGCTATTTCGGCCAGGTCGGTACGTTCGGGCCGGTCGCTGGTACCCTGCGCAAACCTGCCCGACGGCACGCCAGGAGGCTTGGCGATGGCTGCGATAAAGCGATCCAGGCTGCCGGGCCGGTGGGATGGGTTGATCGTCTTCTGTGCCGGGACGTCGTGGGACGCCGCTCGGATGCCGGACCAGCACATGGCAGAGCAGATGGCGCGTGTCGCTCCGGTCCTCTACGTCGACCCGCTCATCTCGAGGCGGGCCGGGAGGCGGAATGCGGTGCTGGCCGCCTCGCTCGACGGCCCTCGGCTTCGCCTGATCGGCCCTTCTTTGGCGCGGTTAACGCCCATCGGACCGCCGGGCACGCATCGACCCGTGATCCGTCGGCTCAGCCTGGCCCTCGTGCGTCGGAGCCTGAGTCGAGCAGTCCGAGCCCTCGATGCCGACGTGCACGCCACCGTTTTGGCCGGGCTCCAGCCGTTGTTCGGTTCCGCCGGCGAGAAACGCCGAGTCCTGTACGGCACCGACGATTTCGTGGCTGGTGCGGAGTTGATGGGATTGCCAGTGGCACGGCTCCGGCGCCTGGAATCTAGGATCCTGGGCGAGGCCGACGTCGTAGTGGCGGTGTCGCAGACCCTCTTGGACCACTGGGCGCGTCCGGGACGAGACGTGCGGTTGGTACCCAACGGTGTCGACTACGAACTGTTCGCCGGGACCGACGAGGCGGCCCTCCCCGAAGACGTGACCCTGCCGCCGCCGATCGCCGGATTCATCGGACATCTCTCGACCCGCATCGATGTAGCACTGTTGGAGGCGGTGGCCGCTCGGGGCCACTCTGTGTTGCTCGTTGGGCCGCGACAACTCACCTTCGAGCTCTTGCGGATGACGACGCTGCTCGATCGGCCCAACGTGCAGTGGGTCGGTCCCAAGCCCTTCGCCGATTTGCCCTCATACATGCGCGTCATCGACGTGGGGCTGGTGCCCTATGCCGACAGCCCTTTCAACCGAGCCAGCTTTCCCCTCAAGACCCTCGAGTATCTGGCGGGAGGGAGAGGTGCGGTCAGTACCAGCCTTCCTTCGGTGCTCTGGCTCGATTCCGACCTGATCACCCGGGCCGACGGCCCCGACGCCTTTGCCGATGCCACCGCGGCGGCATTGGGTTCCGAGCGAACCCCGGACCTGGTGCAACGCCGCCGGACCTTTGCCGCCCGGCACAGTTGGGCCCGCCGAGCCGAGACGTTCGCCGACGTGCTTGAGTTGGCCCCACCAGTGGACCGGATCAGCGACGACGCCGAGAGTCCGGATCCAGCCGGGACGCCGTACCCCGCCGGCTAGTGACGCGGAGAGTGGTTGCCGGGCCCGTCCCGGCGTTTCCTGGCCTCAGCCCGCTCACTGGAAACCTGACGACCGCTCTCGACGGTCACAGCTGGGCCCCATTTGACACGCTGAGTATTTTTTTGACACGCTGAGCGTCAAATTGTCCGAGAATTGAGCTGCCGTAGACGGTGCGGTGAGGTCACCGGTTCACGTTGGGTGGGAAGCAGGCCGTTGGCTCCTGACATTTCGTCGGGGTCCAAGCAGGCGCCGCCGCCCACGTCGATGGGGCCGGACCGGTACGACGAGGGTGAGAAGATGACGCATCACGGCGGGCGGGTCCGGAATGCGATGCGACGGCCGCTGGTCCTCGCTTCCAGCGTCCTGGTGCTGGTGTCCGCCATGGGCATCTCGATCCAGATCGCCGCAGCACAGAGCTGTGCCAATCCGGTGGCATGTGAGAACCAACTCCCGGGGACTCTCCCGAGCGTGTGGGACAGCGGACCAAACAGCGGCGATCCGACCCTCCAGGGATTCGCCACGTCGATCAGCGTGCAGGCGGGGCAGACAATCTCGTTCAAGATCACCACCAGCGCACCCGCCTACCAGATCAACATCTATAGGTTCGGCTATTACGGCGGTGACGGCGCCCGCTTCATCGCCTCGGTGCCACCGGGACCGGCCCCGCAGAACCAACCACCGTGTCTCACCGATCCCTCCACAGGGAACACTGACTGTGGTAATTGGGCTGTGTCCACGTCATGGACGGTGCCGACCAGCGCCGTCTCGGGGGTGTACGAAGCACATCTCGTACGCCCCGACACCGGGGGCGACAGCCAGATCCTCTTCGTGGTCACCAACCCCTCCAGCCACTCCGACGTCCTCTTCAAGGTCGATGACGCCGCGTGGGAGGCATACAACACCTACGGAGGCAACGACCTCTACACGGGCACGGCGCCGGCGGGACGCGCCTACGCCGTCAGCTACAACCGGCCCTTGACGACCAGGGGTTCGAGCGATGAGGACTCGTTCTTCAACGCCGAGTTCCCGATGATCGAATGGATGGAGGAGAACGGCTACGACGTCAGTTACACGACCGACGTCGACACCGACGCCGACGGGGCGTCGGTGATCGAACAGCACAAGGTCTTCATGGATGCCGGGCACGACGAGTACTGGTCCGCCAATGAGCGGGCCAATGTGACCGCGGCCCGTGACGCCGGGGTCAATCTGGCCTTCTTCTCTGGCAACGAGATCTTCTGGAAGACGCGCTACGCCCCCAGTATCGACGGGTCGAACACGGCTTCGCGCACTCTCATCTGCTACAAAGAAACCAAGGCCGGTGCCGCTATCGACCCCGCCGATCCCCCTATCTCAACGGCCTCGTGGATGGATCCCCGCTTCGGTCCGCCCGTCGCCGACGGGGGCGACCCCCAAAACGCCCTCACCGGCCAGCTCTACATGGTCAACGGGATCCGCAACGACGCCATCACGGTCCCGTCGGCGCTCAAGAACCTCAGAATCTGGCGTAATACCTCGATCGCCAACTTGGCCTCCGGCTCTTCGGTCACGTTCCCGCAGGGAACGCTCGGCTACGAGTGGGACGAGGACGTCGATAACGGCTACCGACCGGCCGGAGAGTTCGACCTGTCTTCAACCACGATCAACCTCACCGCTGGTTCAGGTGTGGGCGCCACATCCGACGACGGAGCGGGATATCTGCTCCAGGACTACGGCAACACCTACGGGTTCGGGAACGCCACCCACAGCCTGACCCTATACCGGGCCGCCAGCGGCGCCCTGGTGTTCGGAGCCGGGACGGTGCAGTGGTCATGGGGACTTGATTCCCGCCACGACACCCCCTACGGGGTGCCCGATGAGCCCGCCGACCCCGACATGCAGCAGGCTACGGTCAACCTCCTGGCCGACATGGGTGTCCAGCCCACGACGCTGCAGGCGGGACTGGTTCCCGCTACAGGCTCGAGCGACACCACTCCGCCGACTTCCACGATCACCTCTCCGTCCCCGGAGACCAACCTCACCGCCGGTGTCCCTGTCACCGTGACCGGCACGGCTACCGATGCGGGCGGCGGCGTTGTCGCCGGCGTCGAGGTCACCACTAACGGCGGCCATTGGCACCCCGCCACGATGTCGCCGGCGGCCACCACGGTCACCTGGCAGTACACCTTCACTCCGGGTAACGCGGGTCCATTGGCGATCGAGTCGAGAGCTGTCGACGACAGCGGCAACCTCGAGACCCCCACGGATGCCACGCAGGTGACAATTCTCGACCAGACGTGCCCGTGCAGTCTGTGGAGCCCGTCGGCGACCCCGGGCGTCACGGACAGCGGCGACCCGAGCGCCGTGGAGCTCGGAGTGAAATTCACGAGCGACCAGAGCGGCACCATCTCCGGGATCCGCTTCTACAAGGCGGCCGCCAACATCGGCACCCACACGGGTGACCTGTGGTCCTCGACAGGTCAACTCCTGGCCACCACCACCTTCACCTCAGAGAGTGCCTCGGGCTGGCAGCAGGCGAGCTTCTCCGCGCCGGTCAATGTCACCGCCGGAGCGACCTATGTGGCCGCGTACCACACGAGCACCGGCCATTACGCGGCCGACCGCAACTACTTCAACCCGGTTACTCCGGCCAACTACTTCGGGACCGGGGGCTACGACGACGCTCCCTTGCATGCCCTGTCGGGGGCGACGTCGGGGGGCAACGGCGTATACGCCTACGCGAGTACCGATACCTTCCCGATCAGCAGCTACCAAGACACCAACTACTGGGTCGACGTCGTGTTCGTTCCCGGGGTGGCCCAGAACGTGCCGCCAGAAGTCGCCAGCAACACGCCTGTGTCGAATGCCACTGGAGTGAGCACCGACGTGGCTCCCACCGCCACCTTCAACAAGGCGGTGCAGCCTACTTCGATCCAGATGGGGATGAGCTCGACGTCGGGTCCCACGAACGGGTCCGTCGGCTACAACGCGAACACGAACACGGCGACGTTCACACCCAGCCAGGCGCTCACCCCGGGTGCCACCTACACGGTGAGCGTGACCGCGGCAGTCGACCTCTCCGGCAATTCGTTAAGCGGGCCCGACAGCTGGTCGTTCACCACGTCTCCTCCGCAGGCGTGTGGGTGCAGTCTGTGGGGCCCGACGGTGACGCCGAGCACCATCGACAGTAACGACGCCAACGCGGTCGAGGTGGGAGTGCGATTCACCACCGACACCCCAGGCACCATCTCTGGGATCCGCTTCTACAAAGCGCTGGCCAACACCGGCACCCACGTCGGTGACCTGTGGTCCTCGGCGGGCAAGCTGTTGGCCACTGCCACATTCTCGTCGGAAACAGCGTCGGGGTGGCAACAAGTGAACTTCGCCACAGCGGTGCCGGTGACGCCAGGGACGACGTACGTGGCGGCTTACCACACCAACGTTGGACACTACTCGGACAACTCCAACTACTTCACCAACAGCTACGACGTCTCACCCCTCCACGCGCCGGCCAGCACTGCCAGTGCTGGCAACGGCGTCTACCATTACGGGAGCACCGACGTCTTCCCGAGCTCGACCTACCACTCCACCAACTACTGGGTGGATGTCGTATTCGAGCCGAATTTGGCTCCGCCGACCGTCGTCTCCACCACACCGGAGGCCAACAGCGCGGGGGCGAGCGCCGACACCCTTGCCACCGCCACCTTCAGCGAGGCGATCCAGCCGAGCTCCCTCAGCATGTCGTTGATGGGTCCCTCTGGCGCGGTGAGCGGAACTGTGTCCTACAACTCGGCGTCTGACAGCGGGATCTTCACCCCTGCCGCGCCCCTGAGCCCAGGGACCACGTATACGGCCACCGTGGGCGCAGCCAAGGACAATTTCGGCAACACCATGACGGGCCCGGTCAGCTGGTCGTTCACGGTGGCAGCGGTCCAGAGCTGCACGGTGACCTGCAGCTTGTGGGGCCAGTCGGCGACGCCTGGCACCCCCGACAGCGGTGACGGCAAGGCGGTGGAGGTGGGGGTCAAGTTCACCGTCGATGTCCCGGGCACCATTACCGGGATCAGCTTCTACAAGGCCGCCGCCAACACCGGCATCCATCAGGCCGACCTGTGGTCGTCGGCCGGCCAACTGTTGGCAAGCGCCACCTACACGGCCGAGACTGCGTCGGGCTGGCAACTGGTCACCTTCGCTACGCCAGTGCCCGTGTCACCCGGTACCACCTATGTGGCCGCCTACCATACGAACGTGGGTCATTATTCGGCTGATAACAACTACTTCGCCCGCGGCTATGACAACTCTCCGTTGCACTCCCCGGCCGGTACTGCCAGCGCCGGGAACGGCGTGTACCACTATGGAAGCACCGACGCCTTCCCGAACTCCACGTACCGAGCCACCAACTACTGGGTCGACGTGGCGTTCACCTCGAACAGCTGAGGGAGCATCCAAGCGATGTCCGAGATGTGGGATCCAGTAGGAGTTGCCGTCGTGGGGGCCGGATACTGGGGCCCGAACCTGGTTCGCAACTTCCTCGCCTGCGAGTCGACCGATCTGCATTGGGTGTGCGATACGTCGCTTGAGCGGGCCTGGAACGTGGTCGGGCGGCGTAGCACAGTGAGGGCCACCGACCGTCTTGATGCTGTGCTCGAGGATACCGCCGTCGAGGCGGTGGCCATTGCGACCCCGGTGAGCACCCACGGAGATCTGGCCCTGGCCGCCATACAAGCCGGCAAGCACGTCCTGGTGGAGAAGCCGCTGGCCGCGTCGGTGCAGGCGGGGGAGGTGCTCGTCGATGAGGCGCGCCGACTCGGCCGGGTCCTCATGTGCGACCACACCTATTGCTATACACCCAGTGTTGCCAAGCTGCGCGCCCTGGTCCACGATGGCGAGTTGGGCGAGCTGCACTACGTGGACTCGGTGCGCCTCAACCTGGGGCTCGTCCAGGCCGACACCGATGTCTTTTGGGACCTCGCCCCCCACGACCTCTCCATCTTGGACTTTATCCTCCCCGACGGCTGCATTCCCGACGCCGTGGCCGCCCACGGGGCCGATCCCATGGGTGTCGGTCAGGCCTGTATCGGCTACCTGAGCATGCCGCTGGCAGGCGGGGCCATCGCCCACAGCCACGTCAACTGGCTCAGTCCGACCAAGATCCGCACCACGGTGGTGGGTGGGTCGCGCCGCACGGTGGTATGGGACGACCTTCATCCCTCTCAGCGCATCAGCATCTACGACCGCGGCGTGGAGCTAGCTGGTGTTCTCGACCCCGAGGAGCATCGCGAGAGCCAGGTGTCGTATCGCGTGGGTGACATCGTGGCGCCGGCCCTTCCCGAGCGCGAGGCCCTGCAAGGAGTCGTGCGCGAATTCGCCCGATCCATCCGCGAGACAAGGGCCCCGGTCACCGACGGCGAGGCGGGTCTCCGGGTCCTGCGAGTCCTCGAAGCGGCGACACGTAGCCTGGCCAACGGCGGTGCCCTGGAGCCCGTCGCCGCCAGGGTCTGAGCGCACGAGGATGAGCCTGCAGCGAGGACAGGGAGGCCCAGCGGTCGACCTGCGCCGAAGTCGGGCGCTCGTGACCGGAGGTGCGGGCCTGATCGGGTCTGGCATCGTGGAGTCGTTGATGGCGCTCGGCGCGCCCGAGGTGATCGTGCTCGACAACTTCGTCCGGGGCCGGCTCGAGAACCTCGAGCGGGCCGTGGGCCCCGGTCGGCTCACGGTGGTGGAGGGCGACATCGGTGACCGGGCCCTGCTCGCCGAAGTGATGGCCGGGGTCGCGGTGGTGTTCCACCAGGCCGCCATCCGAATCACCCAGTGTGCAGAGGAGCCTCGACTCGCTCTGGAGGTGCTCGTCGACGGGACGTTCAACGTCGTCGAGGCGGCGCAACGAGCCGGTGTTACCAAGGTGGTGGCTGCCTCCTCGGCGTCGGTCTACGGCCTGGCGGAGCTGTTCCCGACGACCGAGGCCCACCACCCCTACGCCAATACGACCCTGTACGGGGCGGCCAAGGCTTTCGACGAGGCCCTGCTGCGCAGCTTCCACGATATGTACGGCCTCGACTACGTGGCCCTTCGCTACTTCAACGTGTACGGGCCCCGCATGGACATCTTCGGCGTCTACACCGAAGTCCTGGTGCGATGGATGGAGCGGATCGAGGCAGGCTTGGCGCCGATCATCCTCGGCTCGGGCCGCCAGACTATGGACTTCGTCTTCGTCGACGATGTGGCCCGGTCGAACATCCTCGCCGCCCAGGTCCCGATCACCGACGCGGTGTGCAATGTGGCGAGCGGGGTGGAGACCAGTCTGGTGGAGCTGGCCGAGGTCCTGCTCGAGGTGATGGGCTCCGATCTCGAGCCCGAGCACGGACCCGAACGGGCTGTCAACCCGGTGGCGCGTCGCTTGGCCGATGTCGAAGCGGCGCGCCAGCTGCTGGGCTTCGAGTCCCAAGTCAGTCTACGCGACGGCCTGGCACGATTGGTCGCGTGGTGGAGGGGCGAACGGAGGGAGCTTCCCGTGGCAGAGGCCGTCTCGTGAGGTCCGCGCCAGGGGGTCCCACCCTCGCCGCCCCGGCGCTCATCCCCGTCATGCGACCTGATCTGGGAGACGAGGAAGCGGCCGCGGTTGCCGCCGTGGTGCGGTCGGGGTGGGTGGCCCAAGGCCCCAAGGTGGCCGAGTTCGAGTCGGCAGTGGCGAGCGTTGCCGGGGCCCGACACGCGGTGGCTACGACGTCGTGCACGAGTGCGCTGCACCTGGCCCTGCATGTCCTCGGCCTCGGGCCCGGAGACGAGGTAGTGGTCCCGTCGTTGTCGTTCATCGCCACCGCCAATGCGGTCCGTTATGTGGGGGCGCGTCCTGTTTTTGCCGACGTCGACCCCGCCACCCACAACCTCACGCCGCACACGATCGCGTCCGTGTTAACTCCGAAGACGCGCGCGGTGATCCTTGTCCATCAGGCTGGCGTCCCCGCCGACATCGATGCGGTGCACAAGCAGTGTCAGCGTCACGAGGTGGCAGTAGTGGAAGACGCGGCCTGCGCCATCGGGTCGATCTACCGGGACAGACCGGTGGGAGGTCACTCCGACTTGGTCGCCCTGTCGTTCCATCCCCGCAAGTTGCTCACCACCGGCGAGGGTGGGATGGTGCTCACGACCCGGGCCGACTGGGCCGAGCGACTGCGCCGGCTCCGGGACCACGGTTCGAATGCCAGCGCCGCCGACCGCCATCGCGCTGGCGCGCCCACCGTCGAGCACTACCTCGAGACGGGGTTCAACTACCGGATGACCGACCTGCAGGCGGCGGTGGGGTTGGTCCAGGTGGGCAAGCTGCCCCGGATCGTCGCCGGCCGGCGGCGGTTGGCGGAGGTATACGCCGAGCGCCTCGACGCGCTGCCCGGGCTTGCCATCGTGAGCGACCCTCCGTATGGGCAGACCAACTTCCAGTCGTTTTGGGTCGTACTTCCCGACGATTTCCCCGTTTCTCGCGACGAGGTCATGATCGCCATGATGGCCGATGGCATCTCCCCCCGACGGGGCATCATGGCAGCCCACCTCGAGCCCGCCTACGCCGCCCATGACCACGTACCGTTGCCGGTCACCGAGCGATTGACCCGTCAGTCGCTCATCCTCCCCCTCCACCACGAGATGGGCGAACGCGAGGTTGACCGGGTAGTTGCCGTGCTGCACCGGGCCGCAGGCTGATCGTGTCGACTCCGGCCCCCCCGGGGTCCACCGGGTCGGCCGCCCGGCGGCCTCTGCTCGTCGTGGGTGCCGGCGGGTTCGGGCGCGAGACCGTCGAGGCCATTGTCGCCCTCGAAGCCCGGGGCCCAACGTGGGATCTGCTCGGGTTCCTCGACGATAGTCCGACGTTGGTGGGAGGTTCCGTCGACGGCGTAGCCGTGGTGGGCCCGATCGCCGCCGTGACCGCCCACCCCGAGGCGGCCGTGGTTGTGACCACGGGTCGACCCGACAACTACTTCTCGCGCTGCAGGCTGGTCCGGCGCCTCGGCCTCCCGAGGGCGCGCTATGCCACCGTCGTCCATCCCGACACGTCGCTGGCCTCCTCCACCGTGCTCGGGCCGGGCACCGTGGTCCTGGCCGGCGTGGTCACCACCACCTCGGTCACTATTGGGGCCCACGTCGCGGTCATGCCCGGCGTCGTCCTCACCCACGACGACCGAGTGGGGGACTTCGCCACGCTTACTTCTGGGGCCCGCCTGGCCGGTGGGGTCATTGTCGGGGAGGGCGCCTACCTGGGAGCCGGCTGTCTGATCCGGGAAGGGGTCAGCATCGGCGCTTGGTCGATGGTTGGGATGGGGGCGGTGGTCGTCCGCGACGTCGGGCCGGGCGAAGTGTGGGCCGGCGTCCCGGCCACCCTGCGCCGCCGTGTGGAAATACCCGAGGACTTCCTGCGGCCCGCCGCCACTTCCGCCCCAGAGTGGGCGCGGCGGTGACGTCGATGCGCATCATCGTCTCCAGCCACCGCCTCGAGATCGGCGGCAGCCAGACCAACGCCATAGACCTTGCCGCGGCAGTGCGCGACCTCGGGCACGATGTGGTACTCCACGCCGTCGACGGGCCGGCCGCGGTCTTGGCCCAACGCCGACAGCTCCGGTTGGTCCCCGCCCCGCCGGCGCCGCGGCATCCCTCGGCGCGTTCGGTGCGGGCACTGGGTGATCTGGTCCGGACGCATCGCGCCGACCTTGTCCACGCCTACGAATGGCCGCAGTGCCTCGACGCCTACTACGGGCCACACCTGCGCTCCCGGCTGCCGGTGGTGTTCACGGTGCTGTCGATGACGGTACCGAGCTGGCTGCCGGGCCGACCACCGCTCATTATGGGCACCCGCCTCCTCCAACAAGAGCAGCGTCGACATCGCCCCGGGCCCGTGGCGCTGTTGGAACCACCGGTCGACACCGATGCCGACCATCCCGGCGCCGTCGACGCCACCGCCTTCCGCCGTCGTCACGGACTCGACGACTCCCGATGCACGGTCGTGATCGTGTCCCGCCTGGTGGAAGCGCTGAAGCTCGAAGGGATTCTTCGGACCATCGATTCCGTGGCGGTGCTGGCCTCCACCGTGCCGGTCCGCCTCGTCGTGGTCGGCGGCGGCACCGCCTTCGACACGGTGGCGAATCGGGCCGCAGCCGTCAACGCCAGACACGGCGAGGGCACTGTCATCATGACCGGTCAGGAGACCGACCCTCGCCCCGCCTACGCGGCGGCCGATATCGTCGTCGGGATGGGCAGCTCGGCCCTCCGCGCCATGGCCTTCGCCAAACCAGTCGTCGTCGTCGGTGAGTTGGGGTTCTCGTTGATGCTCACCCCCGAAACCAGCGACGTCTTCTTGTGGGGCGGCTTCTACGGCACCGGTGACGGCCGGCCCGGCCCCGACCACTTGGCCGTCCAGCTGCGAGACCTGGTGACACACCCCGATCGTCGCGCCGAGCTGGGGGCTTTCGGACAGCACTTGGTCGCCGACCGTTTCAGCCTGCGCGCCGCGGCCCGGGCCCTGGAATCGATCTACCGCGACGCGCTCGCCCGGCCGTCGCGCCGCCGACAGCTGACAGAGATGGTTCCCAACGCGGCGCACCTGGCCTTCTCCCAATTCGTCCCTGTGCCCGCCAAACAATGGCTCAAGGGTCGGCTGCCCGGCTCGTGGCAGCCCGAGCGCCCGGCCCTGGCGCCGCCAGCCCCGGGCCAGGCGGCCTGAACCCGTGGGCGACGAGCTGATCCCCCTGGTCGACCTGGCCCTCCAGCACGCCGAGATCGCCGACGAGGTGGCCCTTGGCTTCGCGGCGGTCATCGAACATGGCGCCTACGTGCTGGGCCCGGAGGTGGAGCGCTTCGAGGAGGCATTCGCAGCCCACTGCGGGGTCAAGCAATGCGTCGGCGTTGCCAACGGCACCGACGCGTTGGAGATGGCCTTGCGGGCCGTGGGGGTCGGGCCCGGGGACGAGGTGGTGCTCCCGACCAACACCTTCGTGGCCACCGCCGAGGCGGTGACCAGGATCGGGGCCGTCCCGATCCTGGTCGACTGCGATCCCGACTTCCTCCTCATCGACGTCGATGGTGCCCGGGGTCGAATGGGGCCGCGCACCGCCGCGGTCATCCCAGTCCATTTGTTCGGACAGTTGGCCCCGGTCGAAGAGTTGGTGCCGGCGGCGGCATCGGTAGGGGCGGCCATCGTGGAGGACGCGGCGCAATGTCAGGGGGCTCGGCGCTTCGGCCGGGGGCCGGCCGCCGTCAGCGGGCTGGGCGCCACCAGCTTCTATCCGGGGAAGAACCTGGGCGCCTACGGGGACGCCGGCGCGGTGATCGCCAACGACGGCGCTGTGGTCGAGAGCGTGCGCCGGCTTCGCAATCACGGCGAGACGGCCCGCTACCAACACAGCACCGTGGGATTCAACTCGCGCATGGACACCATGCAGGCGGTGGTGCTGCTCGCCAAGCTCCGGCGGCTCGACGGCTGGAACGAGCAGCGTCGACAGGCTGCGACCCGGTATCACGAACTGCTGGCCGACATCGACGCCGTGGCCAGGCCCGGCACCCTTCCCGGGAACGAGCACGTCTGGCATCTCTACGTGGTTCGGGTGCCCGAGCGCGACGACCTACTGCGACGACTCAGGGCTGCGGGAATCGGGGCCGGGATCCACTATCCGACCCCTGTCCATCTCCTGGCGCCGTTCGCCCATCTCGGCCACGGCCGGGGCAGCTTCCCGGTCGCCGAGTCGGCCGCGGCCGAGATCCTGTCCCTACCGATCTATCCGGGCATCACCGCCTCGCAGCAAGAACGCATCGTCGACGTGCTGCGCCGGGCCCTTCGCTGACCGTGGGGCTCGACACGACGGTGGTGGTGCACCCCCTGGGGTGTTGCGAAAGCGAGGCGGTCGGCGCAGGGACTCGGATCTGGGCCTTCGCCCATGTCCTGGCCGGGGCGACGATCGGGTCGGACTGCAACCTGTGTGACCACACCTTCGTGGAGACCGGCGTCCGTGTCGGCAACAGCGTGACCATCAAGAACGGGGTGGCCCTGTGGGACGGCGTCACCATTGAGGACGAGGTCTTCCTCGGTCCGTACTGCGTCTTCACCAACGACCTGACCCCCCGAGCCACGGTCAAGAAGAGCGGCGACGAGCTGGCCCAGACGCGGGTGTGTCGGGGGGCCACGGTGGGAGCCAACGCCACGGTGGTGTGCGGCGCCACCATCGGCGCCTATGCGTTCGTTGCGGCCGGTGCGGTGGTGACGCGCGACGTTCCGGCCCATGCCCTTGTGGCCGGCGTCCCCGCCGCCGCCGTCGGCTGGGTGTGTGCGTGTGGTCTACGCCTCGACGACGAGTTCGTCTGTGCCTGCGGCCGGCGTTACCGAGACGCCGACGACGGAAGTGGGCTTCAACCCGCGTGACTCCGCGGCCGTCCCGGGGCAGTCACCGGGACACCGACTCGGGCGCCACAACGTCGGCAGGGCGCCACCACCGAAGTGGCAAGAGCACGACCAGGTACAGGACCACACCGGTGGACCCCCCCGCTAGCAGTTGCGGAAGCGCGTGGGTGACCTGGTGTGAGACGAATGCGGTGCCCAGGGCGGCGACCGCACCGCCGAGCGCGGGCCCCAGCAGCGCCGGGCCGAGGTCGGTCACCTTCACCCCCGCCCGGGACAGGGCGAAGAGATACAACGGCACCACCACCGCCATCCCGACGATCAGCTGGCCCAGACCCACCCCGGCGATCCCGCCCAGGTGGCAGGCGATGATGAGGGCGGGGACGAGCACGATGAGCCAGACCCATTGGAGCCAGAGCGTGATGTGGGCCCGTCCGATCGCCACGAGGGCGTCCCACGACAGGTTCTGGACGATTCGGACCACGGCGAACAACGCCAGGAACCGCAGGACCGATGCGGCGGCGGCCCACTTGTTGCCGTAGACGAAGGTGATGATCTGATGGCTCAGCACGGCCATGACCACGCATACCGGGATCGTGACCGCAACGAGGAGGGTGACCGAGCGATGAAAACCGGCGGCAAACCCCCGACGGTCCTCTTGAAGTCGGGCGAAGCCGGGGATCGAGATGCGCTGGATCGGGACTGACAGCAGGTTGACCGGCCAACTCGACATGTTGAAGGCCAGGACGTAGAACCCGAGGGCGATCGGTCCCAGGATGCGGCCTACGGCCATGTAGTCCACGTTGAGGATGGCTACGGTGAGCAGCGTCGACCCCGACAGGGGAGCGCCCTGGACCAAGAGGCGGCGCATGGCGTCTCGTGAGAAGCCGGGTCGGTACCGAGCCGGGGAGAACACCACGGTGAGCAACGCCGTGACGGCGTTGCCCGCCAGCCATCCCCACGCCAGGCTCCACGCTCCGAAGCCAGCCGCGGCCAACACGATGGTGAGGACGGTCTGGAGCGCGATCCCGCTCAGGTCGGCGATGGCGCGCCGATCCTGGCGGAATGAACGGGTGAGGACAGCGGTGGGCACCGCAGTTGCCCCGTCGATCACGACGGCGAGCGACAACAGGCGCAGCACACCGGCGGCCTGCGGGGCATGAAGGGCAGTGCAGTACCACGGGGCTGCTGCGAAGAAGATGGCGTATCCGACGAGGCTGAACACAAAGATCAGGGTCAGGGCCGTTGGGGCCACGTCGTCGAGCTTGCCGGGCCAGCGAACGATGGAGGCCGACATGCCGACGTCGTTGATGCTGTTGAGGAGATTCAGCGCCACGAGGGCGATGGCGAAGACGCCAAACTCCGACGGGACCAGGATGCGGGCCACGACGATGCCGGTACCCAGACTGATCAGACGTCCCGCGGTGTTGTCCAGGAGACTCCACCGCAGCCCCGAGCGGACCTGATCGCCGAGCTCGGGCTCCGTGCCGGCCGCCGCCCGCTCCGGCCCCAACCCGCTCATACCTCCGAGCCTGCCACGGACGGCGACTAGAAGGCGACGCGAAATGACCAATTTCGTGCTATTTCTCCCCCTAATGGGGCTATATCGTCACATTTTGTGTCGTCACATTTTGTAGCCACCTAGGGACGAGGGAACCACCCGGCTCGCTCATTCGCGAATCCTAAATCAACTATTCCCATAGATTTCATTTGACAGTTCGGGAGGAACCCGTACCGTGGGGGGGTGGTCTCCGGCGGACCCCCGCTCCACCGATCCACCGCTCGACGATTCCGCGTGCGAAAGCGCGCTTCGCCACTGACGACGAGGCCGTTGTCGTCGACAGCGGACCGAGTCGTCGTTGTGCACCTGTTACTCAAGACGAGGGCGTCGCGCGACGAAGGATTTGCACGTCGACGTGACGGGTATGAGCGAGGTGTGGCAATGCGGAGGCAGCCTCGGGTCCCTCGGGATCTCCATGGTTCTCGACCGGCAGGGGAGTCTGGACTTTCCCCGACGACATGGTCGTTGCGACGGTCGGGGGAGGGGTTGCGGCGAAGCACGCTCCTCACCGTTCTGCTCACTGCCGTCGCTGCGGCGGTGCCTACACTGGCCTTCGCCACCGCCTCGTCGACCGCGACTACGGCGACCTCGTGCTCGATGTCGACAATCCCGACCGTCGACCAAGAGGCGGACTTCGGCTACACCTTCGGATCGATCAACCCGGGGTACCCCACCCTATGCACCACCGGGCCCGCCGACGGG
>Ga0209415_10005771_pt1 | contig 22191 bp, 19 predicted proteins | sample PeaSoiSIISIP2007_FD_187696 | JGI IMG/M metagenome (GOLD analysis project Ga0209415, IMG submission 187696) | Peat soil microbial communities from Weissenstadt, Germany - SII-SIP-2007 (SPAdes) (version 2) | ecosystem: Environmental > Terrestrial > Soil > Wetlands > Peat | place: Germany... | reverse complement strand
TCCACGCGAATCGAGCCCATGAGTAACATGCGGCAGAAGATCGCCGAGCACATGGTGTTCAGCAAGCGCACATCGGCGCATGTGACCACGGTCCACAAAGTCGACATGACGCGGGTGGCGAAGATGCGCGACCGCGTGAAGGGCCAATTCCAGGCGCAGTACGGATTCGGGCTCACGTATCTGCCGTTCGTTCTGCGCGCCGCGACTGCCGCGATCCGCCAGTACCCGATTCTCAACGCGTCCATCGACGGGACTAACATCGTTTATCATCGCGATATCAATATCGGGATCGCGGTTGCGCTCGAAAACGGGCTGATCGTGCCCGTGATTCGCAATGCGGATGAAAAGAACGTGACTGGATTGCAGCGGTCGATTGTCGATCTTGCAGCTCGCGCCCGCTCCCGTCAGTTGCGGCCGGATGAGGTGCAGAGCGGGACGTTCTCGGTCACTAACTTCGGCAGCTTCGGCAGCATTTTTGCGACTCCAGTGATCAACCAGCCGCAGGTGGCGATTCTGGGCGTCGGGAGCGTCGACAAGGAGCCGGTGGTGGTGGACGACGCCATTGCGATCCGATCGGTGTGCTATCTCGCCCTAACCTTCGATCATCGGCTGATCGACGGCGCGCTGGCCGACCAGTTCACCGGCAAGGTTAAAGCGATCTTGCAGGACTGGGCCGAAGAGGTAATGTAGACGGGAGTAAAATAGGTACGTGACCAGGCGTTCGCTGGCTGCGGCCATCTTCCTGGCGCCGGCGGTGTTTGCGGCCGATGTCGCAATCAGCGTACGCGGGCGTCTGGAGACGGGTGACCAGCCGGTTCTGATTCTCTCCGGCGGCCGCCGCATCCAGCTTCACGGCGATGACGCGACCATGGGAGTGCTCGCCGATGAGCGGCTCAAGAACGCCGATTTCGAGGTCCTGGGACATTGGACCGGACCGGACAAATTCGAAGCCGGCCTGATTACCTCGCGATCCCTGTTCGTCCACAAGGACGGCAAGAGTCTGATGGTCACGTACTGGTGCAGTGTGTGCTCCATCCGGACTTATACTCCGGGACCCTGCGTCTGCTGCCGCAAGTACACCGATCTCGATTTGCGCGAATCGGACGATCAGTAAATGATCCAGCTTCGCGATGGCGATCTAGCCGTCGCCATCAACACCGGGTTTGGAAACAACGCCGGCTCGATGACCTTTCGCGGAGAAGAAATTCTGTGGACCCCGCCGGATTGGCATGCGCCTACGCTTGCCGGAATTCCGTTGCTCGCGCCCTGGGCGAATCGCATCGACGGCGATGCGTATTTCGCGAATGGGAAGAAATATTTGCTGAACCCGTGGCTGGGAAATCTGCGCTACGACGCGAATCATCTGCCGATCCACGGATTGGTTGCTTTCACCGATCGATGGAGGCTGACGTTCCATGATGCGTCCACGTCAACCAGCCGGCTCGAATACTGGCGATATCCGGAATGGATGGCGCAATTTCCGTTCGCTCACGCGATCGAGGTCACGCATCGCCTGCGCGAAGGCTCGCTCGAAGTGGAAACGGCGGTGGAAAATCTTTGCGAGGAGCCGATGCCGCTGTGCATCGGTTATCACCCTTATTTCCAGCTCACTGGTTCGCCTCGCGACGAGTGGATCGTGCATATCGCCGCGCGCGATCAAGTGATTCTGTCGGATAAACTCATTCCAACGGGAGAAACCAAGCGAGTTGCTCTAGCCAATCCGCTTCCGTTGAAAGGCGAGTCGCTCGACACGGTTTTCACGGGGCTTACAGGAGTGGAGTTTGTTCTCGAAGGTCCTGGACAGCGCGTTTCCGTGCGTTACGGACCGAAATATCCCGTGGCTGTCGTGTATGCGCCGCCGGGGAAACCGTTGGTGTGCTTCGAGCCGATGACGGCCGTCACCAATGCGTTCAATTCGCCCAATGCGATGCTACCGCACGTCGCGCCAGGCGAGACCTGGCGTGAAAGCTTTTGGATTACTCCCGGGTAACTCTACTGCGGCTGTTTCTTTGTGGGTGTGGTGGTCGGCGCCGGAGTGGTAGGCTTGGCCGGAGCGGCCGGTTTGGGAGCAGGCGTCGACGGACCGGTGGATGGGTTCATCTTGTCGTACAGATCGATGATGTCCTTAGTGATCTCAACCTGGTTCGAAGCGTAGATGACCGGCGTGTTCTGATCGCTGACGTTCAGGATCACCGCGTAACCGTTCGCTTGCGCGTATTTCTCGATTACCTGGGTCATCTTGCCGCTCAATTCATCGAGCAGTTTTCGCTGCTCCTGATCGGCTTCATCCTGGGCGTCCTGCATGTCGCGATTGTAGGCTTTGGTCTTCGAATCGATGGCCCGCGTCAGGTCCAGTTTGGCGGCTTCGGCCATCGCCGCGCCGCCGCGTTGCAACTTGTCCTGTAATTCGCGAATTTCGGCGGCCTTTCGTTCCAGATCCTTCTTGCGCGGCTCCAGCTTGGCCTGAAACTCCTGCATCGCCTTCTGCCCGTCCTTGGTGCTGACCAGGGCGCTCTGGGCTTGAATGATCCCGACTTTGGTGGGAACGTGCCCGGTGGCCGAGGCCGGGGGCGCAGCGGGGGCTGACGCGGTGGTCTGGGCGAACGTGGCCGAAGCCATCAGGGCGGCAACAGCGAAGAGCGCGAGCTTCTGTTTTTTCACAACTAGACTCCTCATTTAATCTTAATATCCTACACTAGAATGTGCGCCCGATAGTGAATCGGAACGTCGACGCCCGCTCGAAGAACGGGACCGGCTGTCCGAACTGAGCCAGGGCGTTGCCGAACGTAGCGGCGTTCGGGAAGTAGCTGCGGTCGGCCACGATGGGCGGCTGCAGATTCTCCTCGACTCTCATCGGGTTGTAGGCCCAATACACGCGAAACGGCGCATTGACTACCGGCATTAACACCTGAATTTCGAGCCCTGTGGAGATACGCGGGATCTGCGTGCCTGCCGCGACCACGGCGCGGTTCGAAAACGATGCCTCGGGGAACAATCCGTCAAGCTGCGAGATGCGGTCCGCGTTTAACTGTAACTGGCTGCCGCGAGACAGCTTGTCTACGCCGGCATCGCCGAAGATTGCCAGTGTAACCGGGCCGATAATCGGAATCCTGTATTCGACGTTGCCGACACCCATGGTATCGCCGCCGGGGAAGACCAACTGATACGTCGGAATGGTTTGGAAAACTCCAACAGAGGTCCGGTTTCCGTTAGCGTCAAGCCCGGTTTGCATACGCGGCGTGCCGTCGTTGTTCAGAACCTGGACCGAGGCTTGGTTCGGCACCCAGGCGATCGGGCTGATCCCCCAGATGTCGAATCCTCGAATGTCGTTCTCCCCGCCCATATAGAAACGATTAAACGGAGGCGCCACCTTCCCGTCGAAGCCGGTGACCCACTTCCCGAGCACGTGAAATCCGATGACGTGTTTCGGGTTCAATGGCGACTTGCGGAAGTATTTGGCGTCGAGCACCGGTTCCAGTTGGTTGACGTTGCCGCCGATCGGACCGCCCGAATAAGAGAAGGAGAACGAAACCGCTTTCCCTCCCGTGGGCGTGATGGGGTGGTTGACCGAGTTGTACGTATAGCTGGGTGTAATCGTCGACTGGCGGATCCCATCGAGCGAATTGGGTCCGTTGATGTGTTCGAAGTTGATGTAGTCGAAATACGTCGCCGCCGCGTCCGTCAGCGTCTTGATGTTCTGAATCGTATAGCCGTAGCTAACCCCAAAGCGGGCGAAGCTGCGTTTCAGCGGATAGCTGCCGAACGTCGTGAAGCCGTACGAATTGGAAACGTAGTTGAGCAGGTTTTGCGTGCCAAGCTGCGTATACAAAGGAATCAGGTTCTGGCCCGACAGAATGGACGCCTCACGCGCCTGGTCGAAATTGAACCGCGACGTGAAGACGGTAAAGCCCACCTGAAGCGGAATATCGAACAGGTACGGCTCCGTGAATCCGAATTGCGCGCTGCGCTGCACCGTTCCCAATTGGGTGGAGAGGCTGAGCGTCTCGCCGAGTCCGAGGAAATTATTGGTCGAATACGAGAATCCGATGAAGCTGCCGGCGAGAGCCGATACGCCACCGTTCAACTGCACGGTATTCTTGCCGCGCTCTTTCACTTTGAGCGTGATGTCGACCGTATTGGTCTTGGTGTCGCGTTTGATATCCGCGGCCTGTTCTTCCTTCAGCACTTCGAAATATCCGAGCTGGTTCAGGCGCAGAATACTCAATTCCCACAGGTGGGTGTTGAACACGTCGCCTTCGTCGATCAGCAACTGGCGGCGGATGACTTTGTCGCGCGTGGTCAAATTGCCCGAAAAATCGATGCGCCGCACGAAGAATTGCTTGCCTTCATCGGCCGTCAGCGTCAGGTCGATTTTGTCGGTGTTGGGAAGCGGTTCAAAGCTCGGCTCCGCCACGAAATCGATATATCCGAACTGGCCGTAAAGTTTTTGAAGATCCGTGAAGCCTTTGCGCAGCTTCGCCGTGGAAAACACGTCGCCTTGTTGCATCCCGAACACAGGTTTGAAGATCGCATCCGGGGTCTTGAACAATTTCACGCCCACGAAGGTGATGTTGTTCAGGTGATACAGGCGGCCTTCTTCGACACTGATATGAATGTTGGCGGCTTTTCCCAGCGCGGTCGACTTGATCAGCGGCAGCCGGAATTTCCCCCCGCCGACCGTCACCACGTCCACTTTGGCGTCGGTGGTCTTCGCGGTGAAATAGCCGTTGTCCTGATAGAACTGTTGAATGCGCTGCTGATCCTCTTCCAGCTTGGTGGAATCGTAGGTTTTCGGGAACAGGTTCTCGAAAAAGATCGAATACGGGATCCCGTAGGGGTGCAGATTCTTCATCGCGCGGATCAGCAGGAGATCCCTCATGTGCGCGTTCCCGTCGAAGGTGATCTCCCCGACTTTCACCTTGGGCCCTTCATTCACTTTGAAGGTGAGTTCCAGCGACGCCGGCGGGATCTGCCGCACTTCCGGCTCGACCGTGGCGAACTGACGGCCGCGTTCGGCCAGGTATTCCTGCAGAACTACGCGGGCGCGCTGAACTCGATTGGGGTCGTACTGCGATTCGGTGCTGAGCCCGACTTTGCGTTCCTTCCAGCGGTCCAGGATCTCGGAAGTGGTGATTGACTTCAAGCCATCGTACTTGATGGAGCGGATGACGCGGCGCTCGGTAATGACGAAGGTAATGATCCAGCCGGTTTTTCCCGGCTCGCGCTCCATGCGCATATCCTCGAAGCGGCCGCTGTTCCACAGCAGCATGAAATCCCGGTTGAGCTGCTCCGGGTCGTACGGATCGCCTTTCTTGGTCGTGATGATGGCGCGGAGCATGTCCTGGGGCGTGCGCCGGGCACCGCGGAAGTCGATGCTTTCGATTACGTTCTCCATCTGCTGATTGGGTTTCGCCTGCTCGGTGGCCGGTTTGGGGGCTTCGAGTTTAGGCGCCTGGGGTTTGGGGGGCTGCGGCTGATCAGTGGATTCGGGAACGGCCTCAAAAGGATTGTTCTTTTTCTGCTCCGCGGGTTTAGTTTGATCTACGGGCTTGGGAGGAGGCGGCTGAGGGGGCTGTTGCTGCGGCGGCGGTTGTTGTTGCGGAGGTTGCTGGCATAGCGCGGGAAACGAGCACACCAGACAGACCACCACCGCGCGCAGGCATCCAGGCCTGGAAAACGTCATCTAACCGGGTTCCTTTCCACTCTGCGCTTAACAAAGGACGCCCACCTACCGCTGCTGGTTTCACCGAATACAGCCGGAATCACATCGGAGCGATACAGCGCAGGCGTGAAACCGCTATTCTAGCAGAACATGGAGCCGGGATTCATACGCGCAAGGGGTTTATTCTGACTTCTGGGTCTCCATGAAACGCCGCGTCGTTATTACCGGAATGGGCGTCGTCAGTCCCAACGGCATCGGAGCCGAAGCCTTCTGGGCGGCGACGCGAGCCGGAGTCAGCGGCATTGGGCCGATCACCCGATTCGACGCGTCCGACTTCGCGGTCCAGGTTGCGGGCGAAGTCAAAGGGTTTCGCGAGGAGGATTACGTCTCGCCCAAGGATCGGCCGCATGTGTCTCGCGTCGCGCCGCTGGCGATCGCTGCCGTGCAGGAAGCGCTCGACTCCGCGGGGATCGACCCCGCCGCGATGACTCGCGACGAACTGCGGCAGATCGGGGTCATTGTGGGCTCCGGCGGCGGCAGCCACGAATTTACCGAGGAGCAGTATCGCCTCTATCACACCGGCCACTGGCGGCAATGCTCCGTATACGTGGTGCCGACTTCGACCATCGGCACCCTGGCGAGCGAAGTGTCCATGCGCTTCGGATTCCGCGGACCCAGCCACGTGATCTCCACGGGATGCACATCGTCGACCGACGCCTTGGGCTACGCATATAGGAACATCCAATCCGGCGTGCTGGACCGGATGGTCGCTGGAGGCGTGGATGCTCCCATCGCACCGCTGATCCTGCGCGGGTTCATGGCGATGAGGATTCTTGCATCCAAGTGGAACGACACCCCGGAGCGCGCGTCGCGGCCATTTTCGAAGGATCGCGAAGGATTCGTCATCGCCGAAGGTTCCTGGTTCTTCATGCTGGAGGAGAGAGAAGCCGCGAAAGCCCGAGGAGCCTCTATCCTCGGTGAAATTGCGGGCTACGGGTCGACTTGCGAAGCATATCATCGTGTCCGCCTGGAAGAATGCGGAGAGGAGCCTGCGCGCGCGATCTCTCTCGCTCTCGAAGAAGCGGGCGTCGGCCCCGAAAGCGTCGGGTATTTGAATTACCACGGTACCTCCACCGAGCTGAATGACCGCATCGAGACGCGGGCAGTGAAGCTCGCATTCGGCGATCATGCTTACCGGCTACCCGGATCGTCGTTGAAGAGTTTGATCGGCCATCCGCAAGGCGCGTGCGGAGCCGCCGGTGTTGCCGCGACGCTTCTTGCCATGCGCGACGGCGTTCTGCCACCGACTGCCAACGTCGACGTCCCCGATCCCGAATGCGACCTCGATTACATTCCCGAGCCCGGCCGCCGCGCCGATTTCGAGTACGCGGTGGTCAATTGCATCGCGTTCGGCAGCAAGAATTCAGCGCTGGTCTTGCGGCGTGCCTGATTTGAGGAAAGTCGTCGCGAGCCTGCGAAAACACTACGGCCCGCCCGGGCCGCCTCTGACTCGTGATCCCTTCGAGATACTGCTGTTCGAAAAGGCCGGCTACCTGTGCACGGACGACCGGCGCGAACGTGCGTTTCGGGAATTGAAGAAACGCGCAGGCACTACGCCCCCGAAGATCCTCAATGCCCCGCTGGAATTACTGACCGAAGTCGCGGCCCTGGGCGGAATTTATGCCGACGTGCGGGCGCTGCGGATGCGTCAATGCGCCCAACTGGTCAGAGACGAGTTCGACGGTGACCTGCGGCGAGTCCTGGCGCTCGAATTCAAGGCTGCCCGAAAAGCGCTGGCGAAGTTTCCCATGATTGGCGAGCCGGGAGCCGAAAAAATCCTGCTGTTCGCGGGAGCCTACGCCCGGCTGGCCCTCGAATCGAACGGATTGCGAGTGATCACACGGCTCGGGTTCGCGGAGGAGCTGAAGAATTACTCCACCATGTACCGGCGAACTCAGGAGGCGCTCGGGCCGGAAGTCGCAGGTCTCGATTGCGAGTTCCTGATCGCGGCTCATAATTTACTGCGCCGCCACGGGCAGGAGATCTGCCGCAGCACGGATCCTGCGTGCGCAGCCTGTCCCGTGCGCGCCGTGTGCCGTTACGCGGCCAACTTCAGCGCCTGATCACTCAATGGTTTTTTCAGACGCCGCGGCGGCTGCCTGCGCTTCTTCGGGCTCCAGAATCTCCTCGGAGCGATTGATGCGATCTTCCTTGGGCGTGTAGTAGGAGTGATAGTAGGTGTACTTGCTATACAACTCGCCTCGTCGCGCGCCGTTCACCACGATGCCGAGAACATTGTTATTGCACAGAGATTGCATAGCGCGCGTCACGGAATCGATGGTGGTGTGTCCGATGCGAACCACCAGCAGCGTCCCGTGGCAGAGCGTCGAAAGAAGATTGGCGTCGGCCGCGAACAGCAGGGGCGGACTGTCCAGGATGATCCAGTTGAACAGCGTCGGCAGCCGGTCCAGCAGCAGCTTGACTTCGCGCAGGTTCAGCAGTTCCAGCGGATTGATCACCGCTTCCCCCGCCGGCATGATGTACAGATTCGTTCCCGCGATCTTGCGCAGCGCCTGATGCAGAGGAACCTTCCCCAGCAGGTAGTCGGTGATGCCGGGGCTGCGGTCGGTCTGAAACAGCGTGTGGATGATCGGGCGGCGAAAATCGAAATCGGCGAGCAGCGTCACGTTCCCGGCCAGGTGCGCCTCGGCGAGCGCCAGGTTCGCAGCCGACAGCGACTTGCCTTCAGCCGGCGATGCGCTGGTCACCACCACCGAGTGAATCGGATGCAGGCTCTTCATGTGATTCAGACGCGTGCGCAGCGTGCGGAATTCCTCCATGGGAGCTTCATGCGGCCGCGATACGTCGATCAGCAGCGAATCGGGCGCAGTGCGGAAGGGAATCTCCTGCACCTGCTCCAGCAATCCGTTAAGGTTTGGGCCCGCATCCAGCGTCGCCGTCGCGGCCTTCGCCTCGGCTTGCGGCCGCGTGACCGGCGGAGAAAGCATCCCCGCCTGCTCAGCCCGGCGCAAGGCATCGTGTACTCTACTCATTGATTTGATTCCCTCCGAGCCGGCTAAACTTTGGTCACGTAGTAATACACCACCGAACTCGCCATAATCACCACCGCGGCCAAACACGCCGTGGTCCAGCCGAGCCACGACAAGCGCTTCCGGCGGCGCACCACGAAATCGTTTTCAAGCAGCGGAATGCTGCCCAGAATCGCCATCTGCGTGTACGCCCGCACATCCTTCAGATTCTTGAGCGAGGTGTCTTTCATCTCTCTCGCGCCGGCGATCATCGCCCCCAGAAGCAGACCCAGAGCCGCACCGATCCCGATCACCACCGGACGCTTCGGTTCGGTGGGAGTTTGCGGCAATGACGCCGGATCCAGCAGTTCCAGCAGAGCGCCTTGTTTGCGCGTTTCCATCTGCTCCGAGATCTGAGCCTTTTCGAGCTTTTCTTCATCCTCGAGGTAGCGCTGCTTGGCCACCGCCTGGTCGCGCAGCAGGTCGTTGTACTCTTTGTCGCCTAGCGGTACCGCGTCGATGCGCGCCTGGTAGGTCTTGAGCGACTGGCGGGCGTGATCCATCTGCTTGTTGTAATCCTCGATCTCCAGTTCCTTCCCTGCGATCTGGCTCTGGATCTGTTTTGCGTTGGTCTCAGCGTTGCGCCTCTCGTTGGCGACGGCGGGATTCTCAAGGCGGGGCGCTGGATCCTTGCTTCTCTTAGCCGCCTCTTTGGCAGATTGTTCCTTCTTGGCCTCGTCGTCTTTAATGATGTCCTCGCGCTTCTGCTTCGCCGCTCCCAGACGGCCGAGCGCAGTCTGAACATCGGGATAGTTGTCGCTGTACCGCTGGCGCAGGATTCTGAGCTGATCCTCCCATTGCGAGACCTCGCGCTCCGCGTCCAGCAGGCGTTCATTTCGTTCGACCGCGCTGGCAGATGTTTCGACAGGAGGCAGCTTGTTCAGCTCCGTGATCCGGTCCCTTACGATCCGCAGATTCGCCTCAAGCTGGAGCTTCTCCTCGTTGGCGCGGCTGATCGCGCTGTCGAGCGCGGTCACCTGCGACTGCAGCGCCTGCATCGATTGCATCATCCCCTGCACCTGGTCCGGCAGGCGGCCGTTGTTCTGTACCCGGAAGGCGGTTAGTTTATTCTCGATCTCGTCCAGGTCCTTTTTCGCCTGGTCCTGCTCGTCCTTCATGAACTGCGTAGTCTGGAAGCTCTGATTGGTGCGATTGCGGACGCTGGCGTCGATGAATCTCCCCACCAGATCCTGCACCACGCGCTGCGCCAAATAGCGGTCCGAGTAGGAAAACTTGACGGAGAAGGCCGGAATGCTGCGGGTGTTGGTGTTCTGACTCGAGCCGACCACCGGTTCCACCAGGATCTTCTTGTGCATCTCGTCGAGAATGTCTTCAATCGGTACGCGCGTCCGCTCCCGTTTATAAAGATCGTAGGTGTTGATGATGGTGGTCAGCACGCCCCGGCTTAGGATTTCCTGCTCCATGGAGGTCACCGAGTCGTACATTTCCTGGCTGACCGAGGATTGCACCATGCTTACCGGAACCTGCTGAGGCGTGATCTTGACCAACGCGGAAGAGTCGTAGCTATCCGGCCAGAGATACACGCCGACGACGCTCGCGACGACGCAGAATAAAAAAGGGCCAAAAATCCAACCTTTATGGCGGCGCACGATGTCGATATAATCTTCGACGTCGAGAGCCCTTCTGGGAATGCTAATTCCTTCGTTTGGCTGCATGCGCGGTCTCTCCGATTGTTTCCGGTCTACTTCACCAGGATCGTATCGCCGTTTTCAATCTGTACATTCTGATTTTTTTTATTCGCATTTCCGTGCTTGACCCAATCGTCGTAGTTGAAATGCAAGCGCGTCTTCCCGTCGGCGCGCAGAATGATGATGTCTTTTTTATTCGCGAAAAAATCGCGAAATCCGCCGGCGTCCGTGATGGCGTCAAATACTGTTTTCGGCAGCACCAGCGGATATCTTGATGGGCGCGCCACCGCGCCGGTCACCGAATAACTCTTGCTGTTGACCTGAATCACCTCTACGGTCACGTCCGGTTGTGATTTCATGTACTCGGAAATCGCTTGTTTCAATTGATCGGCCAGCCGCTGCGGAGTGAGGCCGCCGGCCTGCACGTCGCCGATCAACGGCATGGTGATCTTGCCGTCGGGCCGGACGCCTTTGGCGCCCGTAAAGTCCGGTTCACGCCATACCCGGATGTTCAGAATGTCTTCAGGGCCAATGATATAGCTCTTTGGGTCGATCGGCAGCCCGGTCGATTCCGCTGGAACCGTAATCGGGACCTTAGGCGCTTCGTTCTTCTCCGGAGCCGGTGGGGGCGGCGTTGTATTTCCTTGCTGTTGCCTGGTTTGCGCCGCTCCGATCCCTCCCCAAACGATCAGTGCCGCCAGTACGCCTGCACCTCTGAAGGACACGTCTAAACTCCTTTTGACCTTGCCGCCAACGCGGCCACAGAATCATTGTACAACGTTAAGCCGTCTCGCCTTAGTCGTACAGCGCGGCGTTCCATGCGCTGCTATCATCGATGAATCAGCATGATTCCGGGAACCCACCTATGAGCTACTTTCTTGCAAAAACAGATCCCGAAACGTATTCCATCGACGACTTGGAACGCGAAAAAAAGACCGTTTGGGATGGCGTCACGAACCCGCAAGCTGTCCGTGCAATTAAAGAGATGCGTCCAGGCGACCGCGTGTTTCTGTATCATAGCGGCGGTGTCTCGGGAGTCGTCGGGATGGCGAACGTGAAGTCCGCCGGACGGCCGGATCCAAAAAATCCAAAATCGGCCGTGGCGGATTTCGAGTTCGCCGGGCGTCTGGAGCCTCCGACGACGCTTGCCGAGATCAAGCAATCCAAGAAGTTCGAGGATTGGGCGCTGGTGCGCCAAGGCCGCCTGTCGACCATGGCCGCCCCAGACAAATTTGTCGAATGGATGCGCAAAAGGTACCCCAAAGCGGATATTTAGGCGAAGTCGGTTAGACTGAGACTTTCGATGCCTGTGCTGGCCCAATCCGTATCCGAGCTTGCCGCTTCGGGCCCGGTACGCGCGGCGATGGAGTGGCTGCGGCGCGAGCGGGCCTGGATCAACGAGCAGCACCTGAAATTGTGCCGTGTTCCAGCGCCCACGTTTTTCGAGCAAAAGCGCGCCGAATGGATGGCGGAGCGGTTTCGCTCCCTGGGCTGGGATGCGAAGCTGGATCGCGCGGGCAACGTGATCGCGTCGCTTCCGGGGCAGCGCGACGCCGCGGCGGTGGCTGTGACGGCGCATCTCGATACGGTGCTTGCGCCCCGTTCTCCGGAAGAGATCAAGATTCTTGGCGACGGCCGGATGCTGGGTCCGGGCGTTTCCGATAACGGCGCCGGCCTGGCCGCGCTGCTCGCCTTGGCCGCGCTTTGGAAAACAGCGCCGCCGGTGGAAAGCACTCCGCTGGTTCCGCTCCTGGTCGCCAACGTGGGAGAAGAAGGCGAGGGAAACCTGAGCGGAATGCGCTACTTATGCCGTCCCGCGAGCGGCCCGCGATTGAAAGCGTTTCTGGTGCTGGATGGTCCCAGTACGGATCACATCACCTGCCAGGCGCTGGCCAGCCGCCGCTTCGACGTCTCCATTACCGGTCCGGGCGGACACAGTTGGAGCGATTACGGCATCGGCAATCCGGTTCACGCGTTGAGCCGTGCGGTGACTTTGTTTACCGATGAAGTCTGCGGTGACGCGCAGGCCAGCCCGCGGTCTTCGTTCAATTTCGGCGTGATCGAGGGCGGCTCCAGCATTAACTCGATTCCAAGTGAGGCGCGCGCCAAAGTGGACCTCCGATCAGAGAGCGCGGAGCGGATCGAGCGCATGGCCGCGCTCCTGACGTCGACCCTTGATCGGGCACTGGAAATCGAAAACGCGCGCAGCGCTGGAGGGCGCGTTACGGGGCGAGTGAAAGAAATCGGCTCGCGTCCCGGCGGCGGGTTGAGCGACGACGCGCCGATTCTGGAATGCCTGCGCGCAGTGGACGCGCATCTGGGAATCCGCAGTCACCTGGATTGCTCGTCGACCGACGCGAATATTCCGCTGTCCTTGGGTATCCCTGCAATATCGATCGGAGCGGGCGGCCAGGGTGGAGGCGCGCATACGGCGTCTGAGTGGTTCCAGCCGGAGGGACGGGAATTGGGGTTGAGGCGTATCTTACTGGCATTGTGCCTTTTGTTAGCCACCGAATAAAGCGTTGGGCGCAACCTTTAATCCGCACCTTCGTCTATGCCGATAGAGAAGGGAGTTCCGTGTCTGAAACCTGCCGACGGCGGCAGGCATCCATGGAACGGGACCTTTATAATGGTACGAGGCAGGTAAAAACATGAAGCTGTTCGACATGAAGCTTTACGACAAGATGCGGCAGCAGAAGCTCTTGTCCACGACGTTGCTGCTGGTCACCTTGTCGGTGGGGATTCTCATCGGGACGCTGGTCAACACCGGCGTAAAGGCGGCGAGAGATCAGCAGGCCGCGCCGGATGCGACTCCGCTGGTGATCCCGAACGCGCAGGAAGTGGGCAACGAGTTTACCAAGCTCGCCAAGAAGCTCGACGCGAGCGTAGTCAATATCACTGCGGACTACATGCCGAAGAGCACGCAGCAGACGCACTCGCGCCGCAATCCGCAGCAGGACCCGGATGAGGAAGGCAATGACGACAGCATGGATCTGTTCCGTCGCTTCTTCGGGAATCGCGGCGGCAACGGAGGCGGGCAGGCGCTGCCGCCGCAGGCCTTCCGGCGAGAGCAGTCGGGCACGGGTTTCATCGTGGACGCGAAGGGCTATATCATCACCAACCATCACGTGGTTTCGGATTCTAACGGCGACTCCGTCGATCACATCTACGTGAAGCTGCATGGCGACACCACCGAATATCGGGCCAAAGTGATCGGCTCGGATCGGGAGAGCGATATCGCGGTAATCAAGATTGAGCCCAAGCGCACGCTGGCGCCGGTGATGATCGGCAACTCGGACGGCGTTCAGGTGGGCGATTGGGCGGTAGCGATCGGGTCTCCGTTCGGCCTGGAAGCAACCGTAACGGCGGGGATTATCAGCGCCACCGGTCGTGATTTCCCAGGCTCGCAGCAGTTCCAGAGATTTATTCAGACCGATGCGGCCATCAATCCCGGCAATAGCGGCGGACCGCTGCTCAACATCCGCGGCGAAGTAGTTGGCGTGAACACCATGATCGCGACCCAGAACGGCGGATCGCAGGGCGTCGGGTTCGCACTGCCGATCAACATGGTGGCCAAAGTTTACAACGACATCATTCGCGACGGCCGCGTGACGCGCGGGTCCATTGGAGTCCGGTGGAGCAAGGACAAAGCGGACACATTGATCAAAGCGATGGGCTTCGACCATGGCGTGATCGTCGGCGAGGTTAAAGGCGGCGGCCCGGCGGACAAGGCTGGCATGAAGCCTGACGATATCATTCTGGGCCTGAACGGCCACCCGGTCAAAGACGGCGACGATCTGACCGGTCGAGTGGCGGACACTCCGGTGGGCACCCAGGTCACACTCAACGTCGACCGCGACGGCAAGAAAATGGACTTCAAGCTGACGATTCAGGATCGGATACAGGTGTATGCGGATGAGCCGAGCGTCGCGGGCAACAAAACTCCGGCGGAAGAACCGGCCAAGCCCGACACGCCCTCAGCCACGCAAGTGAAGTTCGGATTCTCGCCGCGCGTGGTCAGCGACGAGGAACGCGAGCTGACGCCCGACAAGCACGGCGTGACCGTCACCCGCGTCGAGCCGGGTTCGTTTGCCGAAGAAGTCGGCATGCAGGAACACGACATCATCATCGCGATCAACCGCCAGCCGGTTAGCTCGGTGGACGATATCAAGAAGGTTCAGTCCACCTTGAAGCCGGGCGATGCGGTGGCGTTCCGTGTGGTTCGCTCATCGCCCATTGCCGGTCCGAGGGGCAGGACGTCACAGCAAACCGTCACCCGCTTTTTGAGCGGGACACTGCCGCAAGACTAGTCCCCAGGACCACGCCCAAGAGGCGTGGTGTTTTCTGCTAGACTGTTCACTTGCGCCAACTGACCATATTGGTTGTTGTGGCTTGTCTGGCCGCCATGGGGCTTGCTGCACAGGGTCCTTCGACGGCGCAGAAAAAGACCACTAACGCTAAGAAATCGGCTGCTAAGGCTAAGGCGACGGCTTCCGCCGCGAAAGCGACCCCTCCGGGCGCCGTGAAGCCGGCTTCGGTCGCGGCGCATAAGCGCTCCTCGAAGACATCTAAACCCGCCATCGCAACCCGCAGATATGTCCAGCAACAGCCGACGCTCGACCGATACCGGGAAATTCAGCAGTCGCTGGCCGACAAAGGCTATTTCAGCGGTCCGGTGGACGGAAACTGGGGGCCGGCGTCGGTGGACGCTCTCAAGCGCTTCCAGCGCGAGCAAAGCCTTCCTGACGACGGAAAAATCGGCTCACTGTCCCTGATTGCACTTGGTTTGGGGCCTCATCGGACCGCGCCGGTGGATTCCGCTACCGGGGACAAGTCCCAGGTCCAGCAGCGTTAACTCACAACATGATCATTGGTGTCCCCAAGGAAGTTAAGGATCACGAGGCGCGTGTCGGATTGCTGCCCAGCGGAGCCAAGGCGCTGGTGGAGGCAGGCCACACCGTGCTGACGCAGGCCGGTGCGGGGGTCGGCAGCACGCTGACTGACGAAGAATATCGTCACGCCGGCGCCCAGATCGTGCCGATGGCCGCCGAGCTCTGGTCGAAGAGCGATCTGGTCGTGAAGGTGAAGGAGCCGCAGCCGTCCGAATATCCGTTTCTGCGGCCCGGTCTGGTGCTGTTCACCTACCTGCATCTGGCGCCGCTTCCGGAGCTGACCGACAAGATGCTCGAAACGCGCGTCAATGGGGTCGCGTACGAGACCATTCGCGAGGCTGACGGTTCCCTGCCGCTGCTGACGCCGATGAGCGAAGTGGCCGGGCGGATGGCTTCGCAGGTTGGCGCGCAATACCTGGAAGCTCCCATGGGCGGCCGCGGGATTCTCCTGGGAGGCGTGCCCGGTGTTTCACCGGCGAACGTCGTGATTATCGGCGGCGGCGTGGTGGGGCATCACGCCGCGAAGATTGCCGTGGGCTTGGGCGCGCACGTCACTATCATCGACCGGGATCTGGAGCGTCTGCGTCAGCTTGACGACATCTATTCCAGTCAGATCGTGACGCTGGCCTCGAACGAGTACACGATTCGCGAATCGCTGCGATTGGCAGATCTTGTCATCGGGGCTGTGCTCATCCCCGGGGCGTCCGCTCCGCGGCTGGTGCGCCGCGATATGCTCTCTCAGATGAAGAAGGGAGCGTTGATGGTGGATGTCGCCATCGACCAGGGCGGCTGTTTCGAAACCTCGCATGCGACCACGCACACCGACCCGATTTATTTCGTCGACGGCGTTCTGCACTACTGCGTTTCGAACATGCCCGCCGCGGTTCCGCATACGTCTACTTTCGCGCTGAATAATGCGACGTTCCCATACTTGATGGAGCTCGCCAATCGCGGCCTGGAGGGCGCTTGCGCGCACAGCCCGGCGATTCGCGAGGGTGTGAACACGTATCAGGGGCACGTGGTTTATCCGGCGGTCGCGGAGTCGCAGGGGAAGCCCTGGAAACAATTCAGCGCTGTAGTCTGAAGCTCAGCCCTTGGCGAAATACAGAGACGCCGCGCGTTCCAGCTCGGCTTTGGTCATGATCGGACCGCGGCCCTCATAGCGCCCGATGGACAGCAGAATATTGCAAATGTCGGCGGGGTAGCAGGCGCGCAATTCGGTGCGGCCCTCCCGCAGGCACAACTTGCGGAGATACTCGGCACTGTCGGGCTCGGCCTGGATGCTGCGCGACTGCACCACGCGCGCGAAGATCTGGTCGAAGCTCTGGGCATCCACGGCTTCGACGTAAATTTTGTTGTGGATGCGGCGCAGGAACGCTTCGTCGGCCAAGTCCGATGGCTCCAGGTTGGTGGAGAAGACCACCATCAACTCGAAGGGAATCTGGAATTTCACGCCATAGCGCAGCGTCAGGTAATCGACGCGGCGATCGAGCGGTACGATCCAGCGGTTCAGAAGGTCGCGCGGCGACATCAACTGGCGGCCAAAGTCGTCGATGATCAGGATGCCGCTGTTCGCTTTCATCTGCAACGGTGCGGCGTAAATGCCGGACGCCTCGTCAAGCCGCAGCTCCAGCATGCTGGGGATCAGCTCGCCGCCTACTACGATGCACGGCCGTTTGCAGGTGATCCAGCGCGGATCGAGGTCGGCATCGTCGTTTTCGAGCGGTTGATGCACCACCGGGTCATACAAGCTGATGACCTGGTTATCCACTTCCACCGCATAGGGAATCAGGACCGCATCCTGGTAGACGCGCAGCATGCGTTCGGCCAGGCTGGTCTTTCCATTGCCGGTGGGGCCGTACACGAAAATCGAGTTCTGGGAGATGATCGCCGGGCCAAGCTGGTCCAGCATACGATCCGTCACGATGAGATCGGAGAATGCCTGGCGGAGCATTTTCCGGTCCACCTGAACCCTGGCGGCCTGGACCTTGGTCGCGGCGTGATATTCCTTCAACGAAACCGGGCAGGCGCCGGCGTACTGGGAGATCTGGAACCGTTCCCCCGCCAGGTGCTTGCCGGCGGCTGACAGGGTGAAGTTATAATCGTTACCACTCATGCCCTTGATCTCAACCAGTTGCTGCGTCCGCATGTGGCGAAACGCCAAGTCGATGATGGGGACGGAGACGCGCAGGGAGCGGCTTAGCCCGGCGAGGCTACTGTATCCCTCAATCAGCATCCGGCGCAGCACCAGATCGAGCACCAAAGACTCGGAGATTCCGAGTTCAGCAAAGGTCTGCGGGACCGCCGGATTGAAAGCCGACCGAACCGGCGCAAAGGTAGCCATCGAGTACTTCCTCCCTCCGTGTTATCGTCAGAAACCATGAAAAACCTTATGCACGCAGCGGAGCGCCCGAGCGTCAATATTATGGTGAGGTTTCTCCGCTATCTGATTGTGTGCATTGCCGTCTGCGGGGTGGCGCACGCGGGCTCCGAATTCGCGGAGCGGCTTTACAAAGAGGGAATCAAGGCCGAACGCGCCGGGGACGTTTTGCACGCGTATCTGCTGTTCGCACGGGCTGCGGCGCTGGATCCGGCGAATCTTAACTACGCGGCTCACAAAGCGGCGTTGCGAGGGACAGCCGCAATGTCGGCTCGCCAGGAATTGGGGCCGGAATTGACGGGCGAATCGCGCCCGGAGGCGGTCGGATCGGAAAGCCTCACGGCTCGCGATCTGCTGGAGGCGCGGGAAGCGCTTTCGCCAACCCGGTTGGTCCCTGAACCGGGAAGGAAAAGCTTCGATCTGAAGGGCGACGCGCGGATGATTTTCGAGAAGGTCGCCGCCGCATACGGCCTGCTGGTGGTGTTCGAAGCGGATTATCAATCGCCGCCGCAGTTCACCTTCCGGATTGACGATGTCGGCTTTGCCGACGCTTTCCGGGCGCTCGAAACCGTGGGGAACTCGTTCCTGGTGCCGGTGAACAACAAGCTTGCGCTGGTGGTCCGCGACACGCCTCAGAAAAGAACGGAACGTTCGCCCACCATGGCGGTGGCGATCCCGATTCCGGAGCGTATGTCCATCCAGGACGCGCAAGAGATCCTGACTGCGGTGCAGCAGACGCTGGACATTCGGCGCATTGTCACCGATCCCGGCCGCCACATGATTTTTCTGCGCGATCAGGCCAGCAAGGTCGACGCCGCGCGACAGCTTTTTTACAATCTCTCCAAACTGCGCGCGCAGGTCGCGATTGACGTCGAGTTTCTCGAAATCGACAAGTCCTCCTCGCTTCAATTCGGAATTTCTCTGCCGACTCAGTTCCCTATTATTAACTTTCAGGGTTCCCAAACGCTTCCGCAGGTGCTTCGCAGCATCGAGCGCCTGACCGGCGCGGCAACGCCGCTCGGCTTGGTGATTACGAACACGACGGTCACCGCTATGATGTCGCGCTCCAACTCGAGCGCGCTTCTGGATGCGCAGGTGATTTCCCTTGACGGCCAGGCCGCGACGCTGCACGTGGGCAGCCGCTATCCAATCATCACCAACACGTACGTCGGAAATACGGCGGGCTCGGTCGGCACGGTGTACACTCCGCCGCCGACCGTCAATTACGAAGACTTGGGACTGGTGTTAAAGGTCACTCCGTCGTTGCATGACGGTGGCGAGATGACGCTCGACCTGGATACCGAGTTCAAAGTGCTGGGCGCGCAGACCAGCAGCGGGATTCCCATCATCGCCAACCGCAAGTATACGGGGAAAGTGCGCCTGAAAGAGGGCGAGTGGGCCGTGGTCGCGGGTCTGGTTCAGGACACCCATTCCGACACGCAGAGTGGATTTCCCGGCCTGTCGCGAGTTCCAATTCTCGGCCGGCTGTTCAGCCAAAACGATATCGAAAAGGACTCATCCGAAGTCCTGCTGGTGTTGAAGCCGCATCCCATGACCCTGGCTCCATGGGATTCGGTTCCGCGACCGATCTGGATCGGCACCGAGACCCGGCCCCTTACGTTTTACTGATCGCGTCCCAGTACAATCCGGCGACTCTCTCAAGATCGTGTTCCGCCGCGATGTGCTCCGCCGCGCGGTGCCCGATCGCGATCGCCGCTTCGCGGTCCCGCGCAAGCCAGACGATGGTCGCGGCGAGCATCTCTTCTTCCGCTGGACCGAGGTCGATGCGGATACAAGCATTCTCCGGAATGCGCGCGATCTCTGCGCCGTTCGTAAAGACCACCGGTTTGCCGATCCCCATCATTCGGACAGCGATGCCGGAGCTTTCGCCGGCGGTGGGAAAACGCAGGTTGACACAGAGATCCGTAGCGGCGGCGTAGCGCCAGAAATCGCGTTCCGGCAGATGCCCCACGCGCAGAATGCGCGCGTCCCCGAGTAGCGGTTCGATCGCGCGCTCGAGGTCGGAGGACGCGAACGCGCCGGCTATCAGCAGCCGCGAATCCGTCCCCCGGTCCCACGCGAGTTGCATCGCGCGCATCAGCACCGGTATGCGCTTGGATTCGCGCAGATGCCCAAAGACGCCCACCAGCAGCGTTCGGGGACCCAGCCCCAGCGTAGAACGAAAGCGCAGTGTGTCGACCGCGTCGGGTATCTTCGGCGGAGGAACGAAAAAATGCGGGATTTCGAACACGCGAGCATCCGGCGCATGACGCGTGACCATCATCGCCGCGGCAGGATTATGCACGATGACCGCTTTCGACGCGTCCGCGATTCGCTTCAGCATCGGAAAATCGAAGAACCGCGGATCGGCGGCCGAGCGAGCCCGCGTCTTCCAGAGCTCCGCCGCCAGGCCGCGCGTCCACTCTCCGTAGTTGTAGACGAACTCTTCGATATAGTCGCGTTCATCCAACGTGCCGAGAAAGAAATGCTGAAGAACCGCATCATGTAGCACGGCGATCCCCGGCTGCTCGATCGCGCGCCGATAAATCGCCCGATGCAGATGATTGTTGCCGATGTGATATAGGGCGATGTCTGAATGTGCGGGCTCGACCTCGATCTGGCCATGCTTGCGCAGAGCTGCGAGAAGTACAGCGGAGTAATCTGCCACGCCCGTAGGCGACGGAGGAAGCGGCGAGAAGAATCCGACTTTCAATCTTTTCGCCGTGGGCCGAATAGCGCCGTGCCCACGCGGACGTGCGTCGCGCCTTCCTCGATCGCCGCTTCCAGGTCGTGCGACATGCCCATCGAAAGCTTCGGCAATTCGTGCTGGCGCGCAAGCGCTGCTAGGCGCCTGAAATACGGCCGCGTCACTTCCGGATCGTCGCTCCACGGCGGCATGGTCATCAGTCCAGTGAGGCGCAGATTCGGGAAGGCGCGAATCGCGTCGATCAAGCTGGGAAGAGCTTCCGCCGCCGCGCCGGCCTTGGTTTCTTCTTCCGATAATTTCACCTCAATCATCACTTCGAGCGGACGCCCCGCCTGATCGAGCCTCCGTGCAAGCCTTTCGGAGTCGACCGTTTCAACCACCTTGAAAAGCTCTGCCGCGGAGCGTGCTTTATTCGATTGCAGGTGGCCGATCAGATGAAATTCGGCGTCCTTCAGATCGGCCAGTTCGGGATATTTCGTCTCAAACTCCTGCACGTAATTTTCGCCAAAATGACGCAGCCCGAGCTCGTACGCTTCGCGGGTCACCTGCGCGGGAAATTTTTTTGTCACTGCAATCAGAGTCACTTCGGAGCGCGGACGGCCCGCGCGGCGCACTGCGTCCTGTATACGCTGTTCTACTTGATCGAGACGGTCACGAAGCATGCGATCTTTCTGCAGTATAACCTTGCGCGAACAGCACTTCGCGCATTTGTTTGTCGAACTCAGCCTCTGCAAATCGCGAAGCTGAAGCTTGCAGAAGACCGGAAGGCACATCGGCGGCCTCGAATGCCTGAATTGCGCGGCCGAGCGATTCTTCGTCGGGCGTGTCGTAAAAGAATGCCCCTTCTGGGGGGACGATCTCAAGCACGCCTCCGCGGCCGAACGCGATCACCGCTTTCCCGCTCGCCACCGCTTCCACGGCGGTGATGCCGAAGTCTTCCTCGCCCGGCATCAGGAACGCGCGGCATCGGGCGTAAAGCTGGCGCAGATCTTCATCGGAAACTCGTCCGCAAAACTCGATATTCGCAGCGGTGCTTTTACGCAGACGCGCGAAATCCGGCCCGTCGCCGACGATACGCAGCTTACGCCCGGTCTTCGAAAAAAGCCGCACCGCGACGTCGATCCGCTTGTATGCGACCAACTCGCTAACAATCAAATAGTAATCTTCAGCAGCTTCGCAGCGGAACGTTGCAACCGGAACGGGCGGATAGATAACGCGTGCCTCGCGACGGTACGTTTTCCAGATTCGATTGCGCACGTTGGCGCTGTTGGCGATGAATTCATCCACGCGCGCCGCGGAAGCGAAATCCCAGAGCCGTAGATAGTTGGCAAGCGGAGCCATCGCGGCACGCTTGATTCGCGACCGGGTCCATTCGTGCAGATACGCCGGATACAGATCCCATAGATAGCGCATCGGTGTGTGGCAATAACACACATGGCGCGTGTTCGATCCCGTGAGCACGCCTTTCGCGGGACCGGATTCGCTCGAAATCACCAGATCGTAATCGCGCAGATCGAAATTCTCGAGCGCGATCGGCATCAGCGGCAGCAGGGACCGGTAAAAGCGCCGCAGCGGATTCAGGAATGAAGACGTGACACGCCGCGAGCGGATCAGCGGCGAAACTTTGGCGGGATCGTAAAACAGCGTGAAGAGATCGGCTTCGGGCAGCAAGCGGCACAGCGCCTCCACCACCTTTTCCCCGCCTCGCATCCCCGTCAGCCAGTAATGAACGATCGCGACCCGCATCCGCTTGGTTGCAGTCTAGCATCTGTTAGCCTGAAGGAAAGCATGCTTGGGATTCGCGGGCGCGCG
>Ga0209415_10005770_pt1 | contig 22193 bp, 16 predicted proteins | sample PeaSoiSIISIP2007_FD_187696 | JGI IMG/M metagenome (GOLD analysis project Ga0209415, IMG submission 187696) | Peat soil microbial communities from Weissenstadt, Germany - SII-SIP-2007 (SPAdes) (version 2) | ecosystem: Environmental > Terrestrial > Soil > Wetlands > Peat | place: Germany... | reverse complement strand
CGTACATCTGGAGCGGCGCGCCGTTGCTCGCGGGCTGGAACGCGGCCGCCGCGTACCCGCTCACCTGGCTGTTCGCCATCGTGCCCGGGACCGCGGCGTGGACGGTCAACATGATCGCCACCTGGGCGGTGGCTGGACTCGGGATGTTCTGCTTCCTGCGGGCGCTCCGGCTGGCCAGCCTGGCCAGCCTCCTGGGGGCGTTCTCGTTCGCCTTCGCCGGGGGGATGTCGGCGCAGGTGACCCATTTCGGCCTGGTCGCCGGCATGAGCTGGATGCCGCTGGCGCTGCTGAGCATCCTGCGGCTCTCGCAGGACCGCCCCATGGCCTCGCGGCCCGGGAGGCCGGCCGGGGCGGGCCGGGAGGCCGGTCGGGGCTGGCTGGCCGGGCTGGCCCAGCCGGGAAGATGCGGCTGGACCGCGGTCCTGGCCGCGGCCATCGGCCTGGTGATCCTCGCCGGTGAACCGCGGGCCATCGACGACGCCTGCGTGATCGTATTGCTGTACGGGGCGTGGCGGGTCGCCCGCCTGGGGCGCCGCGCGGGGCCGGCCGCCGTCTCGGTCAGCGCCGGCCTGGCCCTGGGCGTGTGCCTGGGGGCGGTTCAGTGGCTGCCCGGGCTGACGGCGATCAGCAGTTCCCAGCGCGGGGCTGATTCGATGGCCCTGTACAGTTCCGGCTCACTTCCTGTCCGGTGGGTGCTGCTGACGCTGGTGCCCGACCTCCTCGGCGGCTCCGGGTCGCTGGGGCAGCCCAGCTTCTTCGGCTTCTACAACCTGACCGAGGTGACGAGCTATGTCGGCATCCTCCCGCTCGTCGCCGCCTTCGCCCTCCTCGGGCGCTTGCGGTGGCGGCCGCGGCCACCGGATTGGCTCGTCTGGCACATCATGGCGCTGGCCGGGGTCGCACTCGCGCTGGGCGGCAATACTCCGCTGGGCGGTCTGCTCTACCACCTGCCGCTGTTCGGTGACCAGCGGCTGCAGAGCCGCAACATCCTGGTGCTGGACCTGGCGCTCGCCGTGCTGCTCGCCTACTGGGCCGACCAGCCCTTCGGCGTCAGAGGCGCCCCGGGCGGTGAACGGGCCCGCCGGCGGCCCAGGGAGACCGTCCTCGGCCTGGTACCGCCGCTGGCGGCGGTCGCCGCCGTCGCGCTCGCCTTCACCTGGGGAGCGGGCTGGATTCGCTGGGTGGGACTGGACATCAGCCCCAGCGCCAGCACCGTCGCCCGGCTGAAGCCCTGGCTGCTCCCGTACGCGGTGCTCGGCGCGGCCGCAGCCGCGCTTGTGATCTTCGGGCGGCGCCTGCCGGCCAGGCTGAGCTCACGCCTGATCGCGGGCTTCGTGGCGCTCGACGTGCTGTTGTTCACCATCGGGTGCGTGGTCGAGATCGCGCCCGGGGTGCTCAGCGGCGGCTCCGCCGCCCCCGTGGCCGCCGCAGCCGCCTCCCCCGCAGCCGCCGCCCCCGCCTCCGCGGCCGCCTCCCCCATCTCCGTGGCCGCCTCCCCTACCTCCGCGGCGGGCCAGATCATGACCCCTGCGGTCATGGCTTCGGCTCGGGTGCGCCCGATCGCGGCGCTCGGCTACCCGGGCCGGTTCGCGATCTACGACCCCGACCTGCTCGACCCAAGCGATCTGTCCGCTCTCGATCCGCCCGACAACAACGCCTCGGGCGACGGGGCGATGCCGTCCATGCAGGGCTACTCGTCCACCGTCGACGGCCGCTACGCGTCAGTGACCGGGTCACACCAGGCCACGGGGGCCGGGCAGGACACACTGGCACCGGCCGCCGTCGCGGACGGGACCCTCGACCAGCTTGACACCACGGTCCTGCTGACCCCGGCCGCGTATCTGGTATCACAGGCCGGCGGGAGCGGGCCGGCCGCCGGGCCGGCCGGCACCGGCCGGCGCGATATCGCCGCGGGTCAGCGTGCCACCTGGTACCTGGGCGGCACGAGCGACGTGTCCCTGGTCAAGGTGCCCGACGCCGAGGCCAGCCGGGACGTGGCCGCCGGGATCCAGATCGGGCTTACCACTCCCGACGGCTCGACCCGGTGGTTTCCCGCGCGAGCACTGACCCCGTCGGCCCTGGCGATCACTGTCCCCCAGCCGGTGGCAACCGTCGCGGTGGCGGTCCAGACCCACGGCGTTCCCGGATCGCTGGGGCCGCCGTCGGTGACCGTGGCGGGCGGGAGCGTACTGGTGGCCGACGGCCAGCTGCAGGATGCCCTCGTCCCGCCCCACTGGGAGTTCGCCGGTTTCGACGGCCCGTTCGCGGTCTTCGCCAACCGCTTCGCCCAGCCGCCGCTGCGCATCGAGGCCCTCGCGGGCCGGCCCCTATCAGGGGCGTGGCTGCGGGGCTCCGGTGGTGCGCCCGCCGAGCCGGCTGCGGCCACGGTCTACTCCCCGCACGGGGCCCGCGTCGTCCGCTCGGTGGCGGCGATCGACGGCTGGAGCGCCACCTGGCAGCCCCGGCACGGCCCGGCCGTCGCGCTGACCGTCCAGCGCGACGGCCTGGTCCAGGCCGTCGACGTCCCGCCCGGACTCGGCGTAGTCACCTGGAGCTACACCCCGCCGGGCTTCCCGGCCGGCCTGGCCCTGTCACTCGCCGCGGCGGCGCTCGTCGCTGCCTGCTTCGTCCTGGCCTTCCGGGCCCGCGTACACCGTGCACTGCCGCCCCGCCAGGCCATCGCGTCACACGCACGCAGCTCGCCCGATCAGTGAGCGTGGCACCGTACCGAATCTTCCCGGCAGAGCGCTACACCCATTGGCTGGCGGCCGGGCGGGGCTGGCGGACGGGCGGATGGATGGGCGGGCTTACGGGCGGGCGGGCCCGGCTGGGGGGCAGGGCTACTGGGGGGCAGGGCTAGGGGTGAGGCCAACGGCGGCGTTGAGGGCGTCGAGCGCCGAGGTCTGGCGGACCGCGTCGGCCCGGTCGAACGGGCCGGTCCAGGCCAGGCCGACCTGGTTGCGGTGGTTCCGGCTGTTGCGCCACAGCGAGGTCGCGTTGGCCAGGATGAAGTCGCGGTATCCGGGGCGCGGACGGTACTGGTGGAGCTCGTACAGGTGCCGGACGAAGATGCCCTTGAACTGAGGGCGGTCGCGGTCGCGGCGCGTGGTCTGCTGCTCGCCCGGCTCGGTGAGGATGCCCGGGGGCACCGTGAGGCCGCGCAGCGCCGCCCCGGCGATGGCTTCGGCCTGGTCGAGGTAGGCGTCATCGCCCGTGATCTCGCTCAGCACGGCCAGCCCGCCGATGATCACGCCCTGGTTGTAGGTCCAGGTCGTTCCGCCGTTATTGGCACAGTCGGCGGTCAGCCCGTCGTTGACCAGGCCGGCCGGCCCGATGAGGCCGCTGGCCCGCAGCCAGCGCCACTCGCGCAGGGCCCAGTCGAGATAGCCGCCGGTACCGGCGGCGCGCTGATGCAGGCGGCCCGCGATGAGCAGGAAGAGCTCGTTCGGTATCGCGTTCTTGTAGGTCTTCCCGCGCGTCCACCACAGGCCGCCGCCGCACACGTCGTCCCAGCCGGCCGCCATCCCCGCGAACAGATCGCGAGCCAGGTCCAGGTACCTCACGTCGCCGGTCAGGTCGAATGCCGCGATCCAGGCCAGGGCCCACCAGCCGTCATCGTCGTAGTACTCGTTGCTGAAACCTGGGTTGACCCGCCCGGCCCGGCCGAACGTGGTCTCGGCGACATACCGGTACCTGACCTCGCCGCTCCGCTGGCTGTACTGGATCACCGCGGTCAGCGCGTTGGCGGAGTTCCACCAGCCCGCGGTCTTCCACAGCCCGGTCCCCGGGTGGTACCAGCGCTGCAGCGCGTCGACGGCCTGGCCGGCCCACGCCCGGTACTGGTCCACGGGTTCATCGGGTCTTACGGGGTTTCACGGGGTCTCATGGGGTTTCATGGGGTCTCATGGGGTCGGGGCCGGAGCCGGGCCGCCCGGGTGGTTATCCGGCTGCCCGGCGCTGAAGTGCAGCAGCGCGGGCACCAAGGTCGCCAGCGTGAGCCAGCGGGTCAGCGAGTTGCGTGGCAGCAGAGCGAGCGTCACCCACGCCACCGAGGTGTACCAGGGCAGCGACCACGGGGCCACCAGCACCCAGGCGAAGGTCAGCGCGCAGGTGGCTGCGAGCACGGCGGGCACGTCAGGGGACAGCCGGTTGTACAGATACCAGGCCAGAGCGAGCAGGAGCAGCGGCCACAGCACGCCGATCAGCGTGTTGATCGTCGCCGGGGCGGCCAGGTGGTCGCCGATGATCTGGAACAGCCGCCAGAACGACGGCGAGATGACCCGCCCCGACGCCTCCGGAAGCGGCCGGAGAGCGTTCACGCCGTAGCTGAAGAAGTACAGCCCGAACGTGACCACGGCCGCCGCGGCGGCGGTGCGGAGCAGGCGCGCCCAGGCGCGCTCGCGGATCAGCGGCACGGCGATGCCCAGCGCGACGAACGCCGCGTTGATCTTGATCCCCATGGCGACGCCGATCAGCACGCCGGTGACCAGGTCATGCCAGACGGTCGCGCCGCGGCGTGAGATCAGGATCGCCGCGATCCCGGCCAGCGCGACGAAGGCGTCGAGCTGCCCGCCCATGACCAGCACGTAGATCAGCAGCGGGTTCGCGGCCCAGATCAGGCCGGCCCGCACCGGGTCGGCCGCCGAGCGCAGCAGCAGGTACCCGGCGGCGAGGTACGCGGTCCCGGTCATGATCATCAGGACCCAGATGGTCAGCCACGGCCTGCTGCCGCCGACCAGCGCCGCGGCCAGGTGCGTCCAGGTGGCCACCGGGCCGTACACCGAGGGGGCCGACCGCCATCGGGGGTCGACCAGGGCGACGTACGGATTGTGGACGCCGCCGGGCAGATTGGCGGGCAGGTAGGTATACGGGTCGTGGCCGAGCGCAGCGATACGCCCGTAGGCGGCCAGGCTGGCCGGGTCCGAGCTGCCGACCGGTGTGATGTTCACCACTACCGCGACCACCGCCACCGCGGTCCAGAAGACGCGCCGCGGGTTCGGCTGCCAGCCCCGGCTGTTCGCCCAGAGCATCCCGGCCAGGCCCAGGCAGCAGAACGTGATGGCCGGGTACATGATCGCGTTGGTGACGTCGGCGGACAGCACCGGCGCGTCCAGCCGGCGGGCCAGGGCGGTGAGCGGCAGGAAAACCGGCAGCGTGGCCTCACTCGCGCCGGGCGCGGTCGCGCACAGCCCGGTAAAGGCCAGCAGCCCGAGCCCGAGCGCGGACAGCGACACCGCGGGCAGCGGCCGGGCCAGCGGGCTGGCCTTGAGGGTCCGGATGAGCACGCCCATCAGCGCCTCGACCCGACCGCCGGGGATCGGCGGCTCGGCGAGCTTGGGGATCGGCGCTGCGGCGGGATCTGACGCCTTGGTAACCGGACCGTGGGTCATGGCATCACCCCGGGCCAGAGCAACCAGGGCCGCTGCCCGGCCCGGCCGCCCACGCCAGCGCCAGGGAATCCATGCCCTGCATGGTAGGCGACCGCGGCGGGGGCGGGCGTCACTCTGAGGCAGAACCTCGATATCGGAACATCGTCACAGCGAGTTGCCGGCAAAGCGGCGCATCCGGTCGCGCGGATGCGGTTAGCTGGAACCCATGTTTGCGTCGCGCGGGTCACGCCTGGCCAGGCCGGCGCTCACCCAGTCCCGGCGCCTCGCTCACGAGCTGGCCGGCCGCAGCCGGCGAGCACTGCGCCAGCACTGGCTGTTCGCCGTCATCGCCGTGTGCGCCACCGCGCTGCGCGCCGTGGTCCTGCTGGCCTACCAGCAGGCGCTGATCTTCCCGGACAGCGAGCGGTACCTGCAGTACGCGCACAACTTCATCATCGGGCAGTGGATTCCGGACTGGCTGCGCACCAGCGGCTACTCGATACTGCTCATCCCGGCCGTGCTGGCCCACAACCTGGCGTCGGTCGTGGCGGTGCAGCACCTGCTCGGGCTGGCCACGGCGGTGCTGATCTACGCGACCTGCCTCCGCTTCGGCGCCCGGCGCTGGCTGGCCGCGCTGGCGACCATCCCCGTGCTGTTCGACCCCCTCCAGCTCGACCTCGAGCAGTACATCCTCACCGACGTCAGCGCGACGTTCCTGGTCATGGTGGCGCTGGTCGTGCTGGTGTGGAAGCGCGAGGCGATCGGCAAGGCAGCGCCCGCCGTAGCCGGGCTGCTGATCGCCGCCGCCACGCTCGTCAGGGAATCCGACCTGCTGGTGATGATCCCCGCACTGCTGTATCTAGTGGTGATGATCCGGCCGTGGCGGCGCCTCGCGGGCCGGTCGGCGCTGCTGCTGGCCGGCTGCCTGATCCCGGTGCTCGCCTACGTCGGCTGGTTCAACTCGTGGTTCGGGACGTTCAACTTCGTCACCTACAACAGCGAGTTCCTGTACGGGCGGATCGCGCAGTTCGCCGAGTGCACGGGCCTGCCGCTGCCCTCGTACGAGCAGCACCTGTGCCCGCAGCAGCCACCGGCTCAGCGCAATCCGGACTTCTACATGTGGGCGAAACAGTCGCCGCAGGTGACCGTCAAGCCGACCGACGGGCTGAGCAAGGGCCAGATCATCAACGACTTCGACTGGCGGATCATCAAGCACCAGCCGCTGACCTACCTGAAGGTCGTGGCGGACGACGTGCTGTACAGCTTCTCCCCGGTCCGCGGGGCCGGGCCCGAAAAGTACCCGACCAGGTACCACGACTTCCAGCCGTCCTTCCCGGGCGACCACGACAAGGACGAGATGGCAGCGCTGCGCACGTACAGCGGCAGCGGCCCGCGCGTCCAGCCCGCGCTGGCCGGGTTCCTGACCGGCTACGAGCGGGACTTCCACGTGCCCGGCCCGCTGCTGGCCGCCGGGCTCGCGCTGGGCCTGGCCGGCCTGGCCGGGATCGGCCGGGCGCGCCGCAGCAGGCTGCGCGGCCCCTGCCTGCTCTTCACGCTCGGCACCGTGTTCACGGTCGTGCCCCCGTTCATCATCGCCACCTTCGACTGGCGGTACGAGCTGCCGCAGTTTTCCCTGATCCCGATCGCCGCGGTCCTCGGCGTGACGGCCCTGGCCGGGTGGGACCGTGACCGGACGCCCAGCGCGGCCCCGGCGAGCACCGGCCAGGCGCCCGCCGGCTGGGAGCCAGCATCGCAGTCACGCCCGGCCGAGACGGTCTAGCCAGCGAGCCGGGCGTCAGAGCCAGCGAGCCGGGCGTCAGAGGTTGCCGTCCTCACGGCTGTAGAACGGGATGGCGATCGAGGCGCCGGTCACGTTCGCCGGCGCCCGGACCAGCCACTGCTCGGCTCGGGTGGCGGGGTTGAACCACAGCAGCGAGACGCTGCCGGTGCAGCTGGTGGGGGCCTGGATCAGCAGCCGGGAGCCGAGCGCGGTCAGCACGTGGTTGTCGCCCGTGGTGCCCGGCACCGTCACCCGCGTGATCGAGCCGCTGCGGGACTGCTTGAAGACCTGCAGCAGGGCGCAGGGCCCGGCGGCCTGCAGGTACAGCCCGCTGGGCAGCTGCCAGGCGTCAAGATCGCCGAGGTCGCCGCTGCTGGCGCGGCGCGGCGGCGTCAGCGCCGTGGGCCGGGCGCCGCTGACCGGGACCAGCCAGAGCTGCGGGATGCCGCTGCCCGGGGGAATGCAGGAGGCCAGGACCGTGCCGCCGTTCCACCAGCGGACTGGGTTGCAGCTGTTCGCGCTCGTCCCGTGAACGGGCAGGTTCCGGACCAGCACGCCGCCGTTGCTGACCAGCTTGAGGCCGTTGCCGGTACCGGTGGCGAACTCGGTGCCGGACGGCGCGTACAGCACCTGGCCGTCCGCCGAGTAGCCGAGCCGCTGGAGCAGGCGGCCGGACAGGCTGTACCGGGCCAGGCTGGTGCCGTTACCCGATGGCTGGCCGGCCACGATGTTCAGGCCGTGCGGCGTGGTGAACCCGATCGGGTTCGCCGTACCCTGCATGACGAACGTGCTGGCCTGGCCGGTGGCGAGGGTGAGCACCTCGGCGCCGCCCTGGCCGGAGAAGACCTGGAACAGCGCGCGCCGGCCGTCCGGTGACCAGGCGACCAGCTGCGGCGCGGTCCGCCAGTCCGGCCAGCTGGCCAGCCGGTACCGGGTGCCGCCCGGGCCGATCAGGTACAGCGCCTCCGGCCCGGACCCGCCCCCGGGCGCCGCGGACGTGTACTGAGTCAGCACCCATCCGGCTCCGACGCGGTCCCACGGCACGCTGGCCCGTGCGGTGCCGGCGGCCGGCTGGGCGGCAGCGGCACCGGCCGTGGTGGCCACGGTGGCCGCGGTGAGCAGGACGGCGCTCAGCGCGGCGGTCGCGATCGCGGTCGGGGAGGTCCAGCGCAGTCTCATGCCTTCATGACGCCCCAGCGGTCCGCGCGGTTGCGCACGGCACGATCACGTGCCGCGTCAGCTCAGGGCATCGGCCAGGTCCACGACGCCGGGCAGGGTCAGCAGGCTGCCTACGGGCGGGGGCTGGATGCCCTCGCGCAGCATCCAGTGATCCATGTAGACGCCGGCCGGCAGCCAGTACTCGTCGGCCGGCAGGTTGCCGACGACCGCGACATACCCGTGCCGGGCGCTGCGCCGGTCCGGGGACGGTACCCAGAACACGCATCCGGCGCTCCGGGCGACGAGAGGGACGAGGTCGACGATCTCGCCCCACTGGACGTACTCCCACAGTCGCCCGTCGTCGAGGGGGCTGGCGGTGAACGGCGGCCAGTGCAGAAGTTCGCTGGTGCCGGCCATCGGCATCACCCGGATCTCGGGGACCGGGACCGGCTCGCCCCAGGGTTCTGGCGGGCGGCAGTGCACCGCCAGCACGGCGGTTACCTGGTTGTCGCCAATCCAGCCGAGCAGCGCGCCGTCATGAGGGAGCGGCATGCCGACGGCGATCAGCTGGCGGATCGGGCCGGGTACGGGTTCTCCCGGCCGGATTCGATGGTCGACCCCGTCGTGGCGGTTCCAGGAGCGGATGACGAAGAGGTCATCGCGGGTCTGGGTGAGGACGAAGAAACCAGCCGACCCGGCCGCGCGGCTGAGCAGGACCATCGACAGGGATCCGCCGTCCGCGGCGTCCAGCGTGATCGCCAGCGGGTAGCGCTCGAACAACCGCAGGCAGGCGTCGAACGACGTGGTGCCGGATGGGGCGTGAATGGTCATGGGCGCTCACCGTGGAACGCGAGCGTCGGACGGGGTGGCGCCTTGGTGTTCATCGGATTCCTCAGCAGACCAATTGGGGCAGCCGCGCTGAGCGCGGCCTCACGGGGCCCGGTGCCGGGTTGCACGACAAATACTGCTGCAAGTTGCAGTGAGAGACATCGGTCAGCTGACCGATAATGAAGCGGCTGCCGAGCCCGCAGTTCGCTCGCTCACGCGCTTCCCCCACGACGGTCACGGCGTTACGACACAATGAGGGGCATTGATGGCGCACGAGGAGGTAATCCACGGTGACAGGCGACGCCGGCGGAACCGGGATCGACAGCACCGTTCCGCATTCGGCCCGGATCTGGAACTACTGGCTGGGAGGCAAGGACAATTACGCCGTCGACCGCCTGGCCGGTGACCAGACGATCGCCGTCCTGCCCGAGATCGTCGACATCGCCCGCGCCGCCCGCGGGTTCCTGGCGCGCGTCGTGCGGTACCTGGCCGCCGACGCCGGGATCCGCCAGTTCCTGGACATCGGGACCGGGTTGCCGACGGCCAACAACACCCACGAGGTCGCGCAGCGGGTCGCGCCCGAATCGCGGGTCGTCTACGTCGACAACGATCCGCTGGTGCTGACCCACGCCCGGGCGCTGCTGGTCGGCAGCCCCGAGGGCGCCACCGACTACATCGACGCCGACGCCCGCGATGTCGGCACGATTCTCCATGGCGCGGCGGCGACGCTGGATTTCACCCGGCCGGTGGCCATCACCATGCTGGGGATCCTGCCGTTCATCGGCGACGACAATGAGGCCAAGGGGATCGTGCGGCGGTTGCTGGCCGCGGTGCCGGCTGGCAGCTACCTGGCCATCACCCATTCCACCAGCGAGGTCAGCGGCGAGCGGGTGATCGAGGCGGTACGGCAGTGGAACGAGGTGGCCCCCACGCCCTACCGCCTGCGCAGCCCCGAGCAGATCGCCACCTTCTTCGAGGGCCTGGAATTGATCGAGCCCGGGCTGGTGCCGTGTCCCCGGTGGCGGCCGGACCCGGACGGCGCCGACAGCGTGCGGGACATGGACGAGTACTGCGGGCTCGGCCGGAAGTAAGGCGTTCCGCGGCGTTCAGCGGCCCGGTACGGGCCGCGGAGCGGGGAGCGGGGAGCGGGGGAGCGTAAGCCGCTGCGCAGGGCGGATGCCACGCTCCGTTCGGCGAAATGTTACTGACCTACAGCGGTGACCGGCCCGCGGTTATGTCTTGACAGAGCAGGGGCCGCGCGGTGAGACTTCTTGGAGCGTTCCAGATCCGCGTCGGGCCTGGCTGTCAAGCTGCGGGAAGGTGGTCGGTCCGTGAACAGGGAACGGCTGGAACGGTACAGCCTGGCGGGTCCGGAGAACCAGGCGGCGGTGGCCGCCGGATTGGCCGGCGGTGACTGGTTCCGCAGTGCGGTGCCGCGCAAGCGGATGAAGGAGCTCATGCGGCGCTCGGACTACCCGGCCATCCGGGACACCGTCATCTGGCTCGGCCTCATGGGGCTGTTCGCCGGGCTCGGCGTCGCGTTCTGGGGCAGCTGGCGGGCGGTCCCGTTCTTCCTGGCCTACGGCCTGCTGTACGGCTCGACGTCGGATTCCCGCTGGCACGAATCCGGGCACGGCACCGCGTTCAGGACCCGCTGGATCGACCAGGCCCTGTACCAGCTGGCCTCGTTCATGATCATGCGCGACCCGACGACGTGGCGGTGGAGCCATACGCGCCACCACACCGACACCCTGATCGTCGGCCGGGACCCCGAGATCGCGGTCATGCGGCCGGCCCGGCTGGCCCGGCTGCTGGCCAACCTGGCCGGCCTGGTCGACGTGCCGCTGGCGTTCGGGCTGATGTTCCGGCACGCGTCCGGGCGGCTCACGGCCGAGGAGGCCGACTTTGTGCCCGCGACCGAGCGGCACAAGGTGTACCGGACCGCCCGGATCGACCTGGCCATCTACGCCGCCACCATCGCGCTCGCCATCGGGCTGCGGTCCTGGCTGCCGGTGGTGCTGATCGGCGGGCCGCGGCTGTACGGCGCGTTCCTGCTCTACTTCTACGGCTTCACCCAGCACGCCGGCCTGGGCGAGAACGTGCTGGACTACCGGCTGAACACCCGCACGGTGAAGATGTGCCGCCTCAACCGGTTCCTGTACTGGAACATGAACTATCACGTCGAGCACCACATGTTCCCGATGGTCCCGTACTACCGGCTCCCGGAACTGCACGAGGAGGTCAAGGGGGACCTCGCGCCCGCCTACCCCTCGATCTGGGCGGCCTACCGGGAAATCATCCCGGCCGTCCGGCGCCAGCTCAGGGACCAGGAATACTACGTGCGCCGGGAACTGCCGCCGGGTGCCCCGCCCTACCACCAGCCCGCGCCCATCAACGACGGCCGCGCGCGGCCGCTGGCCGTGGTGACCGCGGCCTGACCCGGCAGGACAGGACCCGATGGCTCAGTGGATCGCCGCCTGCCAGGCCGGCGACATCGACCCCGAGGACGTGATCCCGTTCGCGCACGGCGGCCGGGACTACGCCATCTACCGCTCGCCCGACGATGCCTACTTCGCCACCGACGGCCATTGCACGCACGAGAAGACCCTGCTCTGCGACGGCCTGGTCATGGGCAGCGTCATCGAGTGCCCCAAGCACAACGGGCGTTTCGACTACATCAGCGGGAAGGCGCTCGGGGCGCCCGTGCTGGAAGACGTGCGCACCTATCCGGTCAAGGTCACCGGCGGCACCGTCTTCATCGACGTCGGCACCGGCTGAGGCCGGATTCCGGGGTCGTGCTCTTCGGTCAGGCTGGAGCGCTCCATCGCGGGGAGGAGGTCCCATGGACGCCGTGCGATCCGACCGCAGGCCGACCCTGGAGACCGTCGCGGCCCGGGCCGGCGTGTCGAAGTCGCTGGTGTCGCTCGTGCTTCGCGGTTCGCCCACGGTCAGCCCGGGCCGACGCGAGGCGGTCATGCGCGCGGTGGCCGAGCTTGACTACCGGCCGAACACGGCGGCGCGGGTCCTGGCCGAGCGGAAGTCGAACACGGTCGGGGTGCTGCTGGGCGACCTGCGCCAGCCGTGGTTCGCGGACATGCTCGACGGCCTGACGCCGGCGCTGCACGCGGGCGGCAAGGCCATCCTGCTGGGTGACGGCCGGATCGACCGGATGATGGATGAGTCACTGACCTGGTCGTTCCTCGACCTCGGCGTCGACGGGCTGGTGCTGGCCGGATCGTCTCCCGTCACCTCCGCCATCACCAGCGTGGCCGGCAAGATCCCCACCGTGGCGGTGGGCGGCATGGACCCGGATCTGCCCCACGTCGACGTGCTGGCCACCGACAACCAGCTGGGCGGGAAGCTGGCGATCCGGCATCTGCTGGAGTTCGGGCACCGGCGGATCGCGCACATCTCCGGGCTGCCGAGCGCGGCGGGCCGCCTGCGCCTGCAGGCCTACCAGGACACGATGCGCGCGGCCGGCCTCGGCGAGGCGATCCTGATCGAGACGGGAGACATGACCGAGGAGGGTGGTTACCGCGCGGCGGTGCGGCTGCTGAGCCGCGCCGAGCGGCCGACCGCCATCTTCGCGGCGAACGACCTGTCCTGCGTCGGCGCCCTGTCCGCGGCCGCGGCGCTGGGCGTCCAGGTCCCCCGGGAGCTGTCGCTGGTCGGTTTCGGCAACTCCAGCCTGGCCCGCCTGCGGGCGCTGTGGCTGACCAGCGTCGACGGCGCGGCTCACGCGATGGGCCAGCAGGCCGCGCGGATGCTGCTGGCCCGCATCGACCACCCCGGCGCGCCCCGCGAGGTGGCGCTGATGCCGCCGCGGCTGGAGGTGCGCGGGTCGAGCGGCCCGGCTCCTGGCGCTGGAACCACGCTTCGTTAGGTCCCAGTCAGGGATCTTTCGACCGAACGGTCCGTGGTGCGAGCTAGCCGCTGACCGGGACCGGCGAGCCGGGCCGCTCCTCACTACCAGGAACGCCGTCGGCGTCCTCCCCGGTAACGGCCCAGGCTTCGCCAGCATCCTGAGCGTACGGAGCGCCGCCCGAGCCCGCATCGCCCGGACTATGTACGCCGTTGTGTATTTTCGCCGGCCCCCGGGGGGTATCCGCCGCCAATTGCCCGGGAGGCCGGGCTAAGCGGCGCGCGTTCGGGTTTACTCAAGGCATGCCCGCCGTGGCCCGGACGCGATCGATCATGCATCAGCAGCCGGGCCGGCCTGACCCGGGAACCGTGACGTGGACCAGACCCAGGCTTATCTGCCCGAGGAGCCGAACCGTTTCATCGGCCGTGAGCGCGAGATGGCCGAGCTGCGCCGGATGCTGCGGCAGGCGCGCGCGCTGACCCTGTGCGGGCCGGGCGGCATCGGGAAGACCCGGCTGGCGCTGCGGATCCTGTCCAGGGTGGCGGATGAGTTTCCCGACGGGACCTGGCTGGTCGAGCTGGCCGACCTGCGCCAGCCCGACCTGGTGACCTCACGCGTGGCGGCCTCCCTCGGCGTCAGCGAAGAAGCCGGGCGCCCGCTGCTGGACACGCTGGCCGACGCGCTGCGGCCGCGCCGCCTGCTGCTGGCCCTGGACAACTGCGAGCATCTGATCGAGGCGTGCGCCCAGCTGAGCCGGCGGCTGCTGGCCGACTCGCCGGGACTGCGGCTGCTGAACACCAGCCGCGAGCCGCTGCGCATCGCCGGTGAGACGGCCTGGCCGGTGCCGCCGCTCTCGGTGGCCCCGCCCGACGCCGGGCAGGACGCCGGGGACGTAGCCCGCTGCGAGGCGGTCCGCCTGTTCGGCGACCGGGCGGCGGCGGCCCGGCCCGGGTTCGCCGTCGACGCGGGCAACGCCGCGGCCGTCGCCGCGATCTGCCGCGCGCTCGACGGCGTGCCGCTGGCCATCGAGCTCGCCGCGGCCCGGGTCCGGGTGCTGTCACCGGAGCAGATCAAGGCCCGCATGGACGACCGGTTCGGGCTGCTGACCGCGGGCGACCGGACCGCCGCGCCGCGGCAGCAGACACTGCGCGCCACCATCGAGTGGAGCCATGAGCTGCTCGACCCGGCCGAGCGGATCCTGTTCCGGCGGCTGTCCGTCTTCGCGGGATGGTCGCTGGAGATGGCCGAGCAGGTGTGCGCCGACGACGAGATCCCGGCCGGGGACGTGCTCGGCCTGCTCGCCGCGCTGGTGGACAAGTCGCTGGCGGGGACCGAGCCGGCCGTGCTCGGCCAGGTGCGCTACCGGATGCTGGACACGATCAGGGAATACGCGGCCGTTTGCCTGGCCGCGGCCGGCGAGGCCGGCCCGTTCCAGCGCAGGTTCCGCGACTACAGCCTGCGGACCGCGGAGCATAACGGGGCCCTCGGGCTGGCGCGGACCCCGGCCTCCTGGCCGGACCGGGTGGACGCGCTGCGCCGGTACGACGTCGAGGCGGGCAACGTAGCCCGGGTGCTGACCTGGTGCCTGGACGACGCCGACGCGGAAACGGGCCTGCGGATCTGCGCGGCGGTCAGCCCGTGCTGGATCGTATGGGGGACCTTCGCCGAAGGCCGCGAGTGGCTGGACTCGTTCCTGGCCCTGGACACGGAGGGTGTCCCGGCCGGGGTCCGCGGCGCGGCCACCGTGGTGCGCGCGCAGCTCGCCCTGCCCAGCGATCCCGCCGCGGCCGAATCACTGGTCCGCGCGGGGCTGGAGCTGTGCCGCGAGGCCGGCGATGAGTTCTGGACCGCGGTCGGGCTGAACCTGCTCACCGAGATCACGCTGCACACCGGGCGGACCGGCGAGGCGGCGGCCAGCGCGGACGAGGCGCTGGCCATCGCGCAGGCGGCGGATGACGGGTGGAACGAGGGCTACGCGCTGGGCACCCGGGCCGCGCTCGCCGCCGGGGCGGGCCAGCTGCGCGAGGCCGAACAGCTGGCCCGCGCCTCGGTCGCCGTCATGCGGCGGATCGGCCAGCAGTGGGGGGCGGCCCGGGCCCTGCTCGGTCTCGGCGACCTGGCCCGGCTCCGCGGTCACCCGGGCGAGGCGCACAGCCGTTACGTCGAGGCGCTGCCGGTCCTGCAGGAGGTCGGCGCCCGGCCGGAGATCGCCCGGTGCCTGGCCGGCCTGGGGCGGGTGGCCCTGGACCTCGGTGCGACCGGGCAGGCCCGGCCGCACCTGGCCGGGAGCCTGCAGCTCAGCCAGGCCACCGGGTCGCGCATCGGGGTGGCACGCGGGCTGGAGGCCTTCGCCGCCCTGGCCGTTGACGAGCACCGGCCCGAGCTGGCCGTGCAGCTGGTCGCGGCGGCCAGCGCGCTGCGGGAGGCCGCCGGGCTGCCGCCGCTGCCCGGCGCCCGGGCCGAACGCTACCTGGCTCCGGCGCGCCGCCTCGGCGACGCCGAAGTGGCCAGGCTGTGGGCCCGTGGCCTGGCTCTGAGCAGCGAGGAAGCGGTCGCTCTGGCGCTGGAAGAAGACCTGTCCGGCGACGGCCGGGCGCCGGGCGTGGCCGATGCCTACGAGGTGGCGGCCGCCCCGCCCAGCTCGCTGACCCGCCGGGAACAGCAGATCGCGGCGCTGATCGCCACCGGGCACAGCAACAAGGCCATCGCCGAGGAGCTGTGCATCAGCCCGACCACCGCCGCCCGGCACGTCGCCAACATCCTGGCCAAGCTCGGCTTCCGGTCCCGCACCCAGATCGCCGCCTGGGTCGCCGACCGGGCCGCAGCCCCGTCCCAGGGACGAACGAGCCGCGGTCTCACGACTGGCCGGGCTCCAGGGCGTGGAGCGCTTCGGCCAGGTCGCGGGCCAGGGGTATCTGACGGTCCAGCCCGGTGATACGGAACAGCCGCCGGGTCTGGGGCTGGGCACAGACCACGTAGAGGCTGACCCCGCAGGCCGCCGCCAGGCGGGCCGCAGCGGCCAGCGCCCCCAGCCCGGTCGCGTCGATGAAGCTGACCTGGTCCAGGTCGGCGACCAGCGGGAGGCCGCCGGCCGCCAGGGCGGACAGGCGCTCGCGCAACGCGGCCACGGTGGCGATGTCGACCTCTCCGGCCACGGTGACGACCACGTACCCAGGTTCGCGGCGGGCCTGGATGGTCAGGGCCTTGCCCATCGCCGGTCACCCTCCCAGCCGGGCGCCGGTTAACGGTCCCAGACCCGAGGTCAGCGTGCGGCAGCTGCGGGTATCCGCCACCAGGCCATGTTACGCGTAACCCTGGTCATCGCGAGCTATCCGGCCCGGCTGAGTTGCCCCCGGGACGCGAGGGCCGGGACTGAGCACGCCGGAAAGGCGCTCGGCCGACCAGGCCCGGCGGTAGTACAGGAGGGCGTCGTGCTTCCGGGCGGGCCCGATGCCGCCGAACAGGCGGATGGCGGCCTCGGTCACCTCGCGGTAGGCCTGGCCGGCCTGCAGCGCGGCGGCCCGGGCCGCGGCCGGGGCCTCGGTCACGCCGTCCGCCGCCGCGACCGCGGCGTACCGGACGGCCGCCTCGGCGGCCTGGAAGACCGCGAGCATGTCGACGCAGGCCCGGGCGATCTCCTGGAAGGAGCCGACCGGCCGCTCCCGGTTCCTGGCGTAACCAAAGACCGCGTCGAGGCACCAGCCGATGCCCCCCACCGCTTCGGCGGCGGTGGCGAGCAGGAGGCCGCGCTCGACCCGGTCCAGCGCGGCGGCCGCGTCCTCGCCCTGGCTGAGCAGGATGGCCGGGGTGGCCTCGAAGGAGGTGACGCACACCCGCCGGGTCAGGTCCAGGCCCGGCTGCGCGGAGGACCGCAGTCCTGGCGCTCCCGCCTCCACCAGGAACATCGCGGGCACCGAGCCGGCCAGGGCCGATACCACGATGATGCCCGCCACATGCGCCGCGACGACGTACCAGCAGCGGCCGTACAGCCGCCAGCCGCGCGGGGCCAGGTGGGCGCGGATGGGGCCGGGCTCCGCCGACCAGAGGCCGTTCTTGTCGGCGGCCGCGATCGCTCCGTTCACCGACCCGACGGCCAGGAGCGGCAGCCAGCGTCCGGCCGCCTGGTCACCCGCGGCCGCGTGGTCACCGGCCGCGAGCAGGGCTTCGGCCGTCAGGCGGCTGGCCAGGAGAGGACCCGGGTACAGGACGCGGCCGAGCTCGGTGTGCACCACGCACGCCTCGGCCGGCCCCAGACCGAGGCCGCCGAACTCCCCGGGCACGGTCACCCCGGTCAGGCCCAGCTCGCCGGCCAGCCGGGTATGCAGTTCCGGGCTGTAGCCGGGGCCGGTGTCCAGCATGCCGCGCAGCGCGGCGGAGGGAAGCTGGCCGGCCAGGAAATCGCGCACGGTGTCCCGCAGGGCGCGCTGGTCCCCGGTGAGAGCGAGGGAGTCGCGGATCACCATGAAGCTGCTCCTCACCCGGGCGCGGCAGGCCAGGCGAGCGGCGGCGAACTCGCAGCCGCTTCATGATGGCCTACAGGGCGATCTTACGTAGCGAGATCTCGCTGCCGGGAGGGTCGCGCGGGCCCAGTCTTGCGCGGCCCTCGCCTCCTGGGTGCAGCGAGCCGCGGACCGATCCCGCGGCCGACTTCGGCTACGACGCGCTCGGGGCGCACCTGGCGGCGCACCACCGGTAGGGCGCGGGTCAGCCGGGATCGGTGAACCGGGGCGGCCGCTGCTCGAACTCCGCGGCGACCGCTTCGGCCTGGTTCGGGTGGCCGGCCAGGGCACCGATCTCCTTCTGTTCCGCGGCGAAGCCCGTCTCCAGGTCCGCCCGGCCCGCCAGGTCCAGCAGCCGCTTCGCCGCCCGGATGGCGTCGGGGCTGCGGCCGGCGATCGAGCGGGCCAGCTCGAGGGCGGCCTGGCGCGGATCGGGATCGACCCTGGTGGCCAGGCCGAGCGCCACGGCCTCCTCCCCGCTCACCATGCGCCCGGTGAAGGTCAGCTCCTTGGCCACGTCCCGGCCGACGAGCTCGGGCAGCAACTGGGTGCCGGTCATGTCGGGCACCAGGCCCCACCTGATCTCAAGCACCGACATCCTCGCGTCCGGGGCGACGATCCGTATGTCGGCCCCGAGCGCGATCTGCAGCCCGCCACCCAGGGCGTTCCCGGTGACGGCCGCGATGACCGGGACCGGGATCTCCGCCCACACGTAGGCGGCACGCTGGCCGGCGCTGCTGGCTGGGCCCTGCGGGCCGGGCCGGGCCGGCCCGTGGCCCGGGGGCAGGTCGACCAGGGCGCTGAGGCGCTCGCCGTCGCGCATGGCCCGGAACCAGCCGAAATCCAGGCCCGCGCAGAAGTCCTGTCCCGCACCGGACAGCACGACCGCCCGGATCCCGGGCTCGGACTTGAGCCGCTCGCCCGCCGCGACCAGACCGGCGAACATCGCCCCGTCCAGGGCATTGCGCTTCTCCGGCCGGTTCAGGCGGACGTCCGCCACCGCGTCGGTGATGGTCACGGTGACCCGCTGTTCGGTCATTGGTGCTCCCATGCTCTGAAGTCTCGCACCTGGCTACGGCCGGGGCCGGCTGTCAAGCGGGGAACCCCGTGTCAATGCCAGTGATTCCCACGATCACCGCGGGGTAGCCAGGAGTGCATGCTGCTGGCATGGCCCCCGGTTCTAACGCCATGCCCGGCGATGGGCCGCCGCCGGGTTCGCAGCCAGCAGAGTCCCTCGGGGTGGCTGAGGTAGTGATGACCATTCTCGAGGCACGGAAAACCATGCCCTGGGCCACCGCCGCGTCGGTTTCCCGCGAATGGCGCCATGACCTGCTCCATGTACGCGTGGCGCTCCTGGAAAGCCCGTCGGCTGCCTCCGCCGGAGGGCCGGATGGTCATGGTGAGGTCGTCGCGGCTTTCACCGTGCGCCGGCTCGACGAGGATCTGTCCGCGGCGTTCGGGCAGAAAGACGTGATCATCCTCAAATGAGCGCGATCTCAGCTGCCGGTGCCCGCGGAGCGGAGAAAGGCGAGCACCGCCCGGACGCGATTGTTATCGGTTTCCACCTGGTCCAGTCTTAGCTTGCCGAAGATACTCGTGACGTGCGCTTCGACCGTCCGCGGGCTCAGGAAGAGTTCCTTCGCGATACCCACATTGGAGCGGCCCTCGGCCATGTGGGCAAGGACCGCGCGCTCGCGCTCGTTGAGCGTGTCAATCGTGTTCGGCGTGCGGTTCCTTTCCAGCAGCCGCCGGACGATGGCCGGATCTATCACCGTCTCGCCGGCCGCGACCCTGGCCAGGCCGTCCATGAGGGTCCGCGCGTCCGTGACGTTATCTTTCAGCAGGTAGCCGACACCGGTGTGCACGGTTTCGAGGAGCTGGCTGGCATAGCTGGTCTCGGCGTAGGTGGACAGCACGAGGACGCCGACGTGCGGGTAAAGACGGCGCAGCTCGGCTGCCGTGGCGATGCCTTCGTCGGTAAAGCTCGGAGGCATGCGGATATCGATGATGACCGCGTCCGGCAGGCACGTGCCGAGAGCCTCCAGCAGCTCCGGCCCCGATGCCGTGCTGGCCGTGATCTCGGCGCCCGATGCCTCCAGGAGCAAGGTCAGGCTGCTGCGGAACAACCCGGAGTCTTCGGCAATCGCTAACCGCATGGAATTCTCACCTCCAGACGTGTGCCCCGGCCGGGCGGGCTGACGATGGTGACCTCTCCGTCCAGAGCATTCACCCGATCCAGGATGTTGGAGAGCCCGCGGCCTCTCGATTCAACACCGCCCACGCCGTCGTCGGCGATCTGGAGGTCCAGCTTCGACTCATCGACGCAGACGGTAACCGTGGCGCTGCCCGCCCGGGCGTGCTTCACCACGTTGGCGAGCGCTTCGCACGCGACGAAATAGGCGGTCGCCTCCACGGCAGTGGCGACCCGGGTGACGGGAGCGCTCACCCGGACCGCCAGCGGGAGCCTCTCGGCCACATCCTCAAGCGCCGCGGCCAGGCCCCCGTACGACAGCACGGCCGGATGGATTCCGTGAGCCAGATCCCGCAACTCGGCGAGGACCTCCCGGAGCCCGTCCCTGACCTGGGCCAGGGCCCCGCAGGCCACCTCGTCGCTGGAATGGGCGATCGCCACCGTCAGCTGGGCCGCCAGGCCCAGCAGGTGCTGCTGCACGCCGTCGTGCAGGTCACGTTCGATGCGCCGCCGCTCGGCCAGCCCGGCCTCGACGATCCGGGCCCGGGACGCGCGGACCTGTTCCAGCTTCTCGCACGCGGCCTGCTCCTGGAGCTGGGCGTTCTTCAGCGCCAGCCCGCTGGTCTGCACCGCGGCGTCGAACAGTCCCCGGTACCGTCCCAGGACGGGATCGGCGATGACCACCGCGATGGGAGCGCCTTCTTCGGTGCGGATGAACTCGACCAGACGGTCCGCCTCGTCAGCCGGGCCGGCCGCATCGGGCCCGGGAGCGGACAGGTCGAGGATCTCCAGGGTCGGGTCGTGAAGGGTGCTCCGCAGCGCGTAGCGGACCGCGCCGATGTCCGCCCCGCCCGAGATCTGGGCGGTCAGCGCGGTTATGTTCCGGAGCAGCAGGGTGCGCTGGATGACGGCGACGAAGAAGGCCAGCGGCACGGTCAGGTCCACCGCGCTTTCGACGATATAGACGCCGTTCGGAGTGCCGTTCAGGGTCGACAGCATCTGGACCACCGCCGACGCCGCGGCCGCCATCACGGCCGCCAGGCCCGCCACGATGATCGGCGTGATCACGATCCGGTCCAGGCCGGTGGTCCGCAGGAGCCGCATCACGAGAAGGACCAGGAGGGCCGCGCCGAAGAGTCCTTCGCCCGCGTTGACCACGTAGTTGACGACGTCGTTGAGGCGAGGGTCCGGCGCCAGGCTGGGCCACCACCACGACGACGCCGGGGCGCCGTCCCATTGCGGGAGCGCGGTCACCGCGATCAGGACCCGGCCGGCCAGCATCCAGCCGGCGAGGAGAGCCAGATAGACACGCTGGTGCCGCAGCAGCGAGGGATTCGGGTAGCGAAGCAGAGCCCAGGCGCCGAAAAAACGGTCCGCGGCACCGAAGATGAGAGTGTAGAGAACCAGCGAGCCGGCGCCCCAGGCGTCGACGAAGTCCAGCGAGCGGAGCACTCCGGCGAACATGAGCGCCCATCCCACGCCGCGCTGCCCCGGTTCCCTGCGCAGCATCAGCCCGGTGAAGACGAACAGCACGGAAACCGCCAGGTTGGCCCCGGCCAGGGCGGCATCCTGGTTCCAGAGCGGACCCTGCACCAGGGCGCAGAAACCCCCGGCGGCCACCGTCACGGCGGCGGTCAGCCAGAGATGGTAGCCGCGCCATTCCAGTTGCGGCTCCTGCGGCCCGGCTCCCTCCTGGCGGTCTGGTGTATCGCTACCCCGGATGTTCGGCTGGGCGGGCAGAAGGAAGGACGCACGCATCCCGATCCATTCGCCGGGAGGACAGGCACGGACAGACAGCCACAAGGCCATCGGAAAGCATCAGCGCCAGAATAGCTGGCTCGCGCCAGCCGTCAAGCGGCGGCCTTCAGGCGCAGTGGCTAAACTCCCGCCGGCGCCGTTCCGTATGGGCGGGTCTGACCGGATTCCGGCGCCGGCCATGAAATCACTCCCGGGAACACATCCGGGCCCGTCATGATGACCGAAACCGCGCCCAATGTCACGCGGGGAAACCCTTGTCCGGATCGGTGGCTTTCCCGGTAGAGCGAGCGGGATTCCCCGCGCCAGCTCTCGTGGTTCCCACGATGGCAGCAGAATCCGGCGGTGGCAGATTACTGCTGTCGGGCCGGCCGCAGCCAGCCTGATGACCTCTTCAGAAAGGACGCCGGGATGATCGGCCGCCGCCATGAGCCTGGAGCCCGGCGGCCGCGTGGGTGTCCCGATTTTCAATTCCTCAGGCCATTAGCCGCCGGCCGGCCTTCATGTTGCCGGCACCCGGGTCTCCGGGGCGATACGGCTACGAGGGGGAGCCGTATCGCCCCGGCAGCACGTCCGGCGGCAGCCGGCTACCGCCGGGGCTGCCCGCCTCGCCGAGATAGCTGGCCGCGAGCAGCGCGCGGTCCTTGCTCAGCTGTTCGGCGCGACCGCTGGCCGCCAGTTCGCCGTGGGACAGGATGTAGCCGCGGTCGGCGATCTTCAGCGCCAGGTGCACGTGCTGCTCCACCAGCAG
>Ga0209415_10005769_pt1 | contig 22193 bp, 20 predicted proteins | sample PeaSoiSIISIP2007_FD_187696 | JGI IMG/M metagenome (GOLD analysis project Ga0209415, IMG submission 187696) | Peat soil microbial communities from Weissenstadt, Germany - SII-SIP-2007 (SPAdes) (version 2) | ecosystem: Environmental > Terrestrial > Soil > Wetlands > Peat | place: Germany... | reverse complement strand
GCGGTGGAGGCCGACCACCTCGGCCTGATCACGGACAATGCCTACGGCGCCTCCTGCATCCTGTTCGACCGCTCCCGCGTCGCGGTGCGGCGAGGTCTCGGTCGACTCCTTCGGCGAGGAGATCTGCCCGTCGTGACCGGCTACTTCGGCCGCAGCCTCGAGGGACGCGTCGCGACGCTCGGGCGGGGAGGCTCGGACTACGCTGCTGCTGCGATCGGAGCGCTCCTCGGCGCTTCCCGAGTCGAGTTGGTGAAACGACACGTCGCCGTCCTGTCCGCCGATCCACGGGAGGTCCCGGGCGCCCGACCGATCCCCGAGCTGTCGTACGAGGAAGCCGAGGAGCTCGCCCAGTTCGGGGCGAGGGTGCTCCACCCTCTCACGATCGAACCGGCCCGCGCGGAAGGCATGGTCCTCAAGGTGCGCTCGTTAGACGACCCGAAGGTCGTCACGACCATCGCTCCCGCTCGCGAAGGTCGCCGGAATCGGGCGCTGACGATGTTACGCCACCTTCGGCTACTCCGCCTCCGCGTCCCCGGCGGCCGGCAGCGCCCCGGTATCGTCGCCGAGGTCTCCCAGCGGCTCGCGGCCGCGGGGGTCAACCTCGTTCAGCTGTACACGTCGTCGGCGCTCCTCTGCCTGGTCCTCGAGCCCCAGCAGGTCCTCGCGGCCCTCCAAGCGTTAGCTCCCGTGACCCGGGAAGCGGCGGCGATGGTCGACGGCCCGTACCGGGTCGCGCTCATCACCGTGATCGGGGATGGGGTTCTGAACGACCTCGATCGGCTCCCTTCGGCCGCCGTGCTGGGTGCGGAAGGGTTCAGCGCCACGCCTCGCGCCCTCTCGCTCGCGGTGCCCGAAGGACGCGGTCCGGACGTGCTGCGGGAACTCCACCGGGCTCTGGTTCGCGAGGAGCCGCGGTAATGTCCCTCTGGGAGCGATTCTCGGCGGTCGCTCCCAACAAGGAGGTGGCCGGCTATTTCGAACGGGCACCCTCCGGTGCGGACCGCCGGGGACTCGCGGTGGCGTTCGACCATGTCGACGAACTCGTGACCCTCCACCGATCCACGGACATGGAGGAGCTCGCCCGACGGACCGGGCGGACCCTCGAACGACCCCGGTCCGCGGTGGTGGGGTACATCGGCTTTGACGCGGTCGGCCTCTTCGAGCCGGCGCTCGCCCGATTCCCGTCCGGTTCTCCCTTCCCCCTGGGGGAACTCGCGGTGGTTCGAGACGCCAGCCTGGCCCCCGCCGAGCCGATTGCGCGACGTCCGATTCCCGCGAGCCCGACCCCCCGTTCGAAACACGATACCCTGCCCGCCGGCGCGTTTGGCCGCGCGGTCCGAAATCTCGTGGCCGCGATCCGCGAAGGCGAGGCATTCCAGGTGGTCCTCGCGCACCGGCGCGAGTGGCCCCGACCGCCCGACCTCCTCGAGCGGGCCGGCCGACTTCGCGCGGTGGAGCGATTCGCCTACTTCTACTACCTCAAGTTCGGCGACCGCGAGCTCGTGGGGGCAACGCCGGAGTCCGTCGTGGAGGTCCGGGGGGATCGCGCGTTCATCAACCCGATCGCCGGCACGTTGCCGACGGGCCGGGCCGGAATCGGTCGGCGGCCGCTCGCCCGGGACCCCAAGGAACTCGCCGAACACCGCATGCTCGTAGACCTGGCCCGAAACGACCTCGGCTCGGTGTCCCGGGCGGGCTCTGTTCGCTTGATCTGGGAAGAGCGGCGCGAGCGCTACGCCCGACTCGAGCATTTGGTGAGCCGAGTCGGAGGCCGGCTGAAGCCGGGGGTCGGCCCGTGGCAGGCACTCGCGGCGGCGTTCCCGGCCGGTACTGTGAGCGGGGCGCCGAAGATCCGGGCGACAGAGCTTCTGCGTGCGGAGGAGAGAACTTGGAGGGGACCGTACGCCGGCGCCGTCGCGCTTCTGCGACCGCGTCGGCGGGCGGACTTCGCCCTCGCGATCCGCTCGGGATTCGCGGCGGGCTCACGACTGTACACCGCCGCAGGAGCGGGGATCGTCCATCGTTCCCAACCGGCGCGGGAGTTCGCCGAGACGATCTCGAAGCTCTCGCAGGTCGAAGCGACCCTGGTCGGGAGGGACCCGTGAAGGTGCTCCTCATCGATCACGAGGACTCGTTCGTCCACAACATCGAGCAGGCGCTCCAGGAGGACGGGGCCTCCGTACGCTGCCTGCGAGCCACCGTGGCCCTGAAAGAGGCCGTGCGGGAGGACCCGGACGCGATTGTCCTCTCCCCCGGGCCGGGGCATCCGGCCGACCTCCGCTTGACGGGCCTGGGAAGAAGGCTCCTCCGAAGATGGGACGAGGAGCGGCCATTCCTCGGGGTGTGCCTTGGTCATCAGCTGATCGCCGAGCACTACGGCGCCGCGGTGGTTCGCGCGGCAGCACCGGTTCACGGGGACGTGACCCGAGTGACCCACGATGGCCGAGGATTGTTCCGTCGGATCCCTTCGCCGACCTGGGTCGCACGCTACCACTCCCTGGTGGTGCGCGCCGACTCCGTACCTCGGACACTCGAGATCACAGCTCGAGGCGAGGGCGGCATCGTGATGGCCCTCCGCCATCGGACCCGACCGGTGCGGTCGGTCCAATTTCACCCGGAGTCGTACCTGACACGGTCGGGCCCGACCCTACTGCACAACTTCCTCCGAGAGGCACGACGATGAATCGGGAGATCCTCTCGCGAACCCTGGACCCTCGACCCTTGTCCCCGAGAACCGCGACCGCGATCTTTGACACCCTGCTGGCCCCGACGTCCACGGAGGTCGACCGGGCCGCGCTGCTGGTGGCGCTCGCTTCCCGGGACTTGGCCGCGACGGAGCTCGCCGAGTTCGCCCGAGAGATGCAGCGCCGGGCGGTGGCCTTCCCACTGCCCGCCGGAGACCGGCCGATCGACCTGTGCGGCTCCGGCGGCGCTCGCACCCCGTCGTTCAACGTTTCGACGGTCAGCGCATTTGTCGTTGCCGCCGCGGGGACCCCCGTCGTCAAGCACGGGAACCGGAGCTCCCGCGGGCTCTGCGGGTCGAGCGACCTTCTCGAGGCCCTCGGACTTCCCGTCGTGGAGAGTCTCCGATTCTCCCGTGCGACCTACCGCCGCTGGCGGCTGGCATTCCTTCACGCCCCACTCTATCACCCGGCCGCCCGGGCGGTCGCGGCCGCGCGTAGGGCCGTCGGAATCCCGACCCTCTTCAATCAGCTCGGCCCCCTCACCAATCCGGCGAAGATCTCGTACCAATTGGTCGGCGTTCCCGACTTGGCCACGGCCGAGCGGGCAGCTCGAGTGTTGGGGAACCTGGGCCGACGACGCGCGATGGCGGTCACCTCGGTCGAAGGCTGCGACGAGTTCTCGCCCCAGCGCCACACGATCGCGGTCATTTGGAGCCGGGGCCGAGTCTCCCACAAAACGGTGGTAGCCAGCGAATTCCTGCCCTCCGAGGACCGCCGAGGGAGCTGGGGTGCCCTGCCTCCTCCGGCGACTGCAGAAGAGGCACGCCGGATCCTGGCGGGGGGCGGTGGCGCGCGACGTGGCTCGGTTCTTCTCACCGCCGGCGCGGCTCTCTGGGTGGCGGAAGCGGCGCCGACCGTAGCGGAAGGTGTTGAGCGAGCGCGACAGGCCCTCGACTCCGGACGAGCGGAGGCGCTCCTCAACGACATGGTCCGGATGGCTCCGACGTATCGTTCGGCGGGGAGAGGCTGACCATGGGATTTCTTTCGGAGATCGTTCGGGAGACGCACCGGGCGATCGAGGCTCCCTCTTACGGAGAGGGTCTGCCAGAAGCATCGACGCGGGAGCGCTCTTCGATACGCCGGGCCATTGAGCGCGACCGCGGCGACGGGGCATGGGTGGTCGAGTACAAGCGCGTCTCCCCCGGGCACGGCCCCGCGGCCCTCCCGCCGCGCTCGGTAAAGCAGTTCGTCGACTCCATGCGGCACGCGAAGTTCGCGGCCTATTCCTGTCTCGCGACGATCCCTCGCTTCGAAGGCTCCCCGAACGACGTGTCGGAATTGGCATCACGGACCCGCCGACCCGTCCTCTTCAAGGATTTCATCGTGGACCGCCGTCAGCTTGAAATCGCGGCTCGCGCCGGCGCGAGCGCGGTCCTTCTGATCGCGCGGCTGGAAACCGAGGGTCTTCTCGCCGAACCGCTCTCCTCGCTCGCCAAGACCGCACGCTCGCTCGGCCTCGAGGTACTACTCGAATTCCACGCCCGGGCAGAATTAAGTCGTGTCGAGGGCGTGGCCGCGGACGTGTACGGTGTCAATACGCGAGAACTAGACACGCTCCGGATCGACCGCGCCGCCGCGTTTGAGACCCTGCGGGAGCTTCACTCGCGAGGTCTGCGGCCCGTGCTCGGGATGAGCGGAGTCAGTACCGCGGACGACGCGGCTCTCTTCTGGGAGCGCGGGGTCGACGGTATCCTCATCGGCAGCGCACTCGCTCGCGCGGAGGAGCCGGCGCGATTCCTTGCCAGCATCCCACGCCGCCCCTCTCGAGGTCCCGGATGAGCACCTTCGTCAAGTTCTGCGGGCTGAAGGACCCCGCGATCGTGAAGGAAGTTCCGCCGGGCGGGGCCGCGGGATTCGTGGTCGATGTGCCGGCCTCACCTCGCAACGTCACCTTGGAGGCGGCCCTCGAACTCATCCCGCACGTTCCGACCGAAGCGGAAGCCTGGGCGGTCGTGGTCGATCCCTCCGCGGAGCTGCTGCACCGGCTCTTCGATGAGGTCGGGGTGGACCGGATCCAGGTCTACGGGAAGATCCCCACGGGATTGGAATTCCTCGAGATCCACCATCTCGTTCCTTCGGTCCCGATCCTTCCGTCGGCGGCGGGGGTCGAGGATCCGAAGATCCCGCCGGCCGAGGATTACCCGCGGATCCATCTCGACGCGGCGGGCCAGCCCCTCCCGGGAGGGAGTGGGACGCGCCCGGATTGGGAGGCGTGTGCGAGGATCGTCGACGGTCATCCGGGACGCAAGTTCGTGCTGGCCGGCGGTCTCACCCCGGAGAACGTGGCGGATGCCCTGGGGTCGATCCGGCCCTGGGGGGTCGACGTCTCGTCCGGCATCGAGAGCTCCCCCGGAGTGAAGGATCCGGGCAAGATGCAAGCGTTCCTCCGGGCGGTGGAGGCGTTCGAGTCCGGGCATGCCTAGGCGCTTCGGACCCTACGGCGGGGCGTACGTTCCCGAGACCCTGGTCCCGGCGCTGGTGGAGCTCGAGGCCACGTGGAAGGCGGCTCGGAAAGACCCCGGCTTCCGGGCGGAATTGAAACGGCTCTCCGAAACCCTGGGGGGTCGCCCGACCCCGCTCTACTTCGCCCGCCACCTCACCCGTCGCGCGGGAGGCGCGCAGATCTGGTTGAAGCGCGAGGACCTCGTCCACGGAGGGGCTCACAAATTCAACAACACCCTGGGCCAGGGACTTCTCGCCGTCCGAATGGGAAAACCGCGGTTGATCGCCGAAACCGGGGCCGGCCAGCACGGCGTGGCCACCGCGATGATCGGCGCGGCCCTCGGACTCGACACGACCGTCTACATGGGCGTGATCGACATCGCCCGGCAACGCCCGAACGTCGAGCGGATGCGGCTGCTCGGGGCGAAGGTCGTTCCGGTCACGACCGGAAGCCGTACGCTCAAGGATGCGATCAACGCCGCCCTGCGGGACTGGATCGCGAACGTGCGCACGACGCACTACCTGCTCGGGTCGGCCGTGGGACCGCACCCGTTCCCTTCGATCGTCGCCGACTTCCAGAGCGTGATCGGTCGGGAGATCCGAACTCAATCTCGGCGAGCCTTCGGAGGGCTCCCGGACCTGGCCGTGGCGTGTGTCGGGGGCGGGTCGAACGCCATCGGTACGTTCCACCCCCTCCTGCGAACCTCGGTGGAGCTCCTGGGGGTCGAGGCGGGAGGGAGACCGGGCTCGAACGGGGCCGCTTCCCTCACCCACGGACGTCCGGGAATCCTTCACGGTTCGTTCTCCTACCTGCTCCAGGATCGGGAAGGCCAGGTCTCGGATACCGAGAGCATCTCCGCCGGTCTCGATTACGCCGGCGTCGGTCCGGAACACTCCTTCCTTCGCGATTCGGGCCGGGCGCGGTACATCCGCGTCACCGACGATGGAGCGTTGCGGGCGTTCCATTGGCTGGCCCGAGACGAAGGCATCCTACCGGCGCTCGAGCCGTCGCACGCGATCTACGCCGCGGTCGGAGAGGCCCGGCGTCGGCCTGCCCGCCAGAACATCGTCGTGACCCTCTCCGGCCGAGGGGACAAGGACCTCGAGGTGGTGCTCCGTGCCACTCGCTGACGAGCTCCGCCGGACGCGGGCGTCCGGGGATCCCATCGTCGTCCCGTACCTCATGGTGGACCGCGCCCGGTTGAGGGGGTTGCGACGGACGGTGTCGGCGCTGCGCGACGGGGGAGCCTGCGCGGTGGAACTCGGGTTTCCGTTCTCGGACCCGATCGCCGATGGACCGGTCCTGGAAGCGGCCGCCGGGCGATCGCTCCGTCACGGAACGAACTGGCGCGACCTGCTCCGAGCATGTCGCGTGGCCAGCGAGGTACTTCCCACCGCCGTCATGACCTACGCGAATCCCGTCTGGCAGGAGCGACTCGGGGACGGTCTCGGGCAGCTCGTCCGCGCGGGAGCCTCGGGCCTCATCGTCCCCGACCTGTCGCTCGAGGAGTCCGCACCGTGGCGTCGCGCGGCGCGCTCGAATCACCTCGCGCTCGTTCTCTTCGCCGCCCCGGGGATCTCCGCCTCCCGTACCCGACGACTGGCTCGGGCAAGTCGAGGTTTCCTGTATCTCGTATCCCGATACGGGACGACCGGCGCGGCTACCCGCGACCCTTCGGTCGACCTCCGACCGACCGTGCGCACGTCTCACGCCGCCGCGCCCGAGCTCCCGGTCCTCGTCGGGTTCGGCGTCCGCGACGGCCCGACGGCGGCCCGCGCGCTCCGGACCGGGGCCGACGGCGTGGTGGTGGGCACCGCGCTCGAAGAGCTACTCCAACACCGCCCCACGGCCGGTGCCGTCCAACGGTGGATCGGGGCGATCGCGAAGGTTTCGCGGAGCCCAACGCCCGCCAACTAAGAACGACGGAAGGGGACCGGCCCGGCCGACCGGGCGCGCGGGGCTCAGGGCCGGATTCGCTCGAGGGAAAGGAAACGGACGCGGCCCTCGGGGTGCACGCCGGCCACGAGGAACTCCTTTCGAACGCCTTGGGCGACGCGGACCCCCCCGGCGACTTCCGGCCAGGACGCGACGTGGCTCGCCGGGGCGGCCTGGACGAGGTAGCGCGCGTGCGAGTGTTCCGGACTTCTCGGGTAGGCCCGGAAATGCGCCCCGTACTTGAACCCGGTTTTCACGACGAGCGAGCGGCCCCGCAATTCTCGATACGCGGCGAGCCGCTCGAAGAAGAGCGGGTCGAGCCGACGGGCCTGCCGCTCGAAACGGTCGAGCGGGACCGCGCGACCGCTCTTCGAATCCCGCAACGTAAGCTGGTGGGTGGAGCAGAGATGGGCGGCCTCCAGCAGGCTGAGCTCGAGGCGGTCGCCGACCCGGCTGCCGTACGCGAGCTCCTTTCCGAGCTCGGTGGCGGCGGCAGAATCGTGGACGGTCACCCGGTCCTCCGAAAGCCACCCCTCGGCCGGCGCGGAGAGGGATCGGGACGGAAGCGCGCCAGTGGGAGTGGGCCGCCGGACCCGGTAGTACGTGAGGTCGGACTCTTCGTCCACGAGACCGAGGAGGAGGAGCTTCTTCGCGGTCTGAGCGCGCTCGGCGAGGTCGAAGAGGCGGGCGAGGTCGAACGGGACCCGTTCGCTGATCGCCTCCACCCAGTACCGCGAGGGCGTCTTGTGGAGCGTGCCGCCGCGGGGGAGGACGGTGAACGCGATCGGGGGCGGGCTTGCGCGCACCACGTATCCGCGCTGCCGGAGGTCACGGTAGACCAGGTATCGGACCGCGAACCCCGGGTCGGCCCGGACGGCCCGCCGAAACACCGCCGGCCAAGCGACCTTGCGACCCCCGGTCCCGCGAACGTCGACGCGGCCCATCTCCGAAAGGTAGACCGCCTCGTACCGGTCGAGCGTCAGTCCGCCGTCGGAGGAAGGGGTCCCGAAGAATCCCTTGCCGTAGACCTGCCCCGCCTCGGAGGGCTCGCCGAACCGTACCGTTCCGTCCGCCCGGACGACCCCGCTCACAGACGAGCCCCGCGGAGCTCGGAGAGGGTGACCAGAGGTTCGATCCTCACTCCGGCCGCAGCGAGCCGCTCGGCCGCGCCGCTCTCCCGGTCGACCACGACCAGGACCCGGTCCACCACCCCGCCCGCCGCGCGGACGATCTCGACCGAGCGAAGCGTGCTCCCACCCGTGGTCGTCACGTCTTCGATGAGGAGCACCCGCAGTCCGGGGGAGATGTCCCCTTCGAACGGCTGGCGCGTGCCGTGCTCCTTGGCCGCTTTGCGGAGCACGACGTAGGAATGACCGGTCCGCAGCGCCGTCGCCACAAGAAGCGGGACCGCCCCGAGCTCCATGCCGGCCAGTCGGTCGGTCGACCCCACACGACTTGCGAGGGCCCGGGAGAGAAGGTCGAGGCGCGTCGGGTCGGTCCACGCGCGCTTGACGTCGATGTAGACGTCGCTTTTTTCGCCCGAGGCGAGCGTGAACTCTCCGAACCGCACGGCGCCGGCGTCGAGCAGGGCACGAACGATCTCGGTGTGATTCGGTTCGGAGTCGTGGGCGGCCGCGTTCACCAGGGCACCTTCTTCAAGCCGGCCTTGTACCCAATCCAGTTGAAAAGAGTGTGGAGCCCAAGCGTGAAGAAGAGCAGCCAGAGGAGGGCGGAAGGGCTCCAGAACACGGAGACGAAGAGGCCCGGGTAAAGTACGAATCCGAGGCCGATGGGCACCAGCACGAACGGGAGCTGGTCGAGCAGGATCGCGCGGGAACCGCTCGATCGCCCCCACCGACGTTTGATGAACGAGCCGAGGGCATCTCCGGACATTGCCCCGAACGTGATCAGGGCGACCACCGGGACCGCCGCGAGGAGGCTCGGGGCGAACTGCGGGACGAGCTGCCAGTCCGGAGGGGCGGCCAGAATGAGGCCCGCCTCGAGTAGCCCGAACGGCATCGCAAAGAGACCCCCGAACAGGAATCCCGACCACGTCTTCGATGGTCCCAGGATCCGTCGACCGTCCCCGCGCCACACCCGTCCGAAATCCATCGGGGGCCCCCGGCCCCGAGGCAGGGTCGCGGCCGCGCTTGCGATGTAGGCGGGGGTCAGCACCCACAGCACCGCCATCAGGGAGGAGAGCAGCGGGTCGACCACGCAGGCGCCTCCGGTCTACGGCTCCCGAACGAAGCGCAGGATGCTCTGTACGACCCCCGCGATCTTCTGCGGGTCGGCGCTCTCTTCGGCGTCGTGGATGTGCGCTTCGGGGTCCATGCACCCGAACACGAGCGCGGGGAGCGGTGCGCCCCGGGGGGTGGTGAGGTCCCGAAGGGAGCTCGCGTCGGTGCCTCCGTATTCCCCTCGGATACCGCTCGCACCGAAGGTGTCCCGGAGGATTCTCTCGAGGCGTAGCACGCTCGGGTGGTCGTCCGGGAGCGAGTACCCCGCTCGGCACCGCGCGGGCGGGGCTTCGACCCGCGCGGTGGGCGAATGATTGTCGATGAACGCGCGAACGTACCGCAGGGCCGCCGTCACGCCTTCCTCGAGCTCCATCTCCGGGATGAGCCGAAGGTCGACCGTGTACGTGGCGCGCCCCGTCGCGGCGCCGTCCACCAGCTCGCGGTCGATCGCCGCGCGTAGCAGGCGCAGCGCGGGTGGAACGGGGTTGTGTCCCCGATGCGGGTACCCACCGTGGGTGGCTTCGCCGATCAGCTGGAGAGCGAGAGCTCCGGTCGGTATGGTGAGGGAGGTCGCGCCGGCCGGTTCGAGGTGGAACGGAGCGCCGACGAGCGGAGCGAGCCGATCGGCAAGCGCCCGAAGCGCCGGCGGGTCGCCCCGGAAGACCAAGGTCACCGCGGCCGCGGATTGATTGGCCGCATCGGTCTCCGCGTGGGCGCCGACGAGTCGGAGCCCGTGTTCGGGCGGCGATACGTCGGAGATGTCGAACCGCGTGACGCTGGCCCGTCCCGTGATCACCGGTTCGGGGGCGTGACGGTCCGGCCAGTCAGGGGACGTGTAGATGGAACGCCACCTCCGGGCCACCTCGTGCAAGTCGATCAGTGCCTGTCCGTACGCCAGCGCGACTCGGAGGTCGACGGGCGCCTCGAACGATCCCTCGAGGAACGCGACCCCGCTCGAACCGGCGGTAGCCTCGGGGCTCCCGTCCGGAATGAGCGCGACGTCGCCGCGCAGGATCCGTCCGGGGTCGTTGTCCGGAAGCCGGGCATCGTGCGCTTTGATCGCCTCGACCCCCCCTTCCCCGCCGGTCTCCTCGTCGCAGCAGGCGATCAATCGAACGTTCCGTCGAAGGTCGGTGTCCTTCGAAAGCTCTCGAAGCGCGGCGATCGAAGCTACGACCCCGCTCCCAAGGTCATCGCTCGAGCCGCGGCCGTAGAGGCGACCGTCGGCCCGAAGCGTCAGCGTGTGGGGCGAGCTCTTCCACCGGGCGAGCTGCTCGGCCGGCACCGGCACGACGTCGAAATGCGCGAGGATCAGAACGGTTTCCGCGGCGCCCACATCGAGGTCGGCGATGACGTTGGGCCTCGGCGCTCCGTGCCAGTCTTCCTTGCCGTCGCCTTCGACCGTGGGGTCGAAGACCCGCGTGCGGAGGCCGGCGGAGCGCGCGGCGCGCACGATCGCGTCCGCGGCCCGAAGGTAGTTCGGCTTCTCCCAACGCCCGTGTCCGATGTCCTCGAGGTTGGTCGGCGCGATCGCGACGAGCTGAGTGAGAAGCCGTAGGTTCTCCTCGCCTCCGATCGCCACGCTCGCGCTGGGAGCGTTCGACCCCCGGGAGGCAGACGGCATGGCCCTGTCACTGCAGGGCGAGGAGGATGACGAGGGAGCTCGTCACGAGGAGAAGGAGAGTGGCGACGAACATGTACGTGAACATCGAGAGGGTGTCGCCGAGCGAGGTCAAAAGCCGTGCGGTGTGGTTGGGTCCGAGGACCTTGACTCCGTTGACCTTCTTCTCCCCGAACTGTACCGTCACCGGCCCGAGGTCCTTCAGGGCGAGTTCCAGCGTCGCTCGGGAATCCCGGGTGAGGGCCTCGAGCGTGCAGCGTTCGCCGACCGGATTGATCCCGCCGTCGACCTCGTGGACCACGTGGTTGTCGGTGGTCAACACCTCGGCGACATCGACCTTCTCCCGGAGCGCCCGAACGATCGGGTCCCGCTCGCCGAGGACCAGATTGTTGCCATCGATCAGCACGTAGCCGGTGGTGCTCCCGGCCACCCGGACCACGAGCGAACGGATCCCTTCGGGCCCGATTCCGTCCCGGCCGATCGAGTACCCCTTGCGCACCGAGACCCCGACCTCGATCGGCCCGTCCCGCGCGGCGGCCATCGCGGCGCGGATCGCGGCTTTCGTATCCGTGACCAGCTTTTCCGCCGAAGGGGTGCCGTAGAGGATGTCACCCTCTCCTTCCACGTAGGAGTTGTGGGCGTCCACGAGCACGACCCGCGGTCCGCCCTCCTGGGCCACTTCGCGCACGATCCGGTCGGCGACGCTGAAGGCGATATCGTCGGTCGGGCGCGGCGCCTGCGTGACCAGGACCAGGACGACCTCGCCGAGGAGTTGGGCGCGCGCGAAGCTGCCCTCGTACGGGGAGACGAGCGGGCTGCCTCGAGCCACGGTCGTCCCCGTGAACGATTGGAGGACTTCCCTCGTGGCCGAGGCCACCCGGTCGACCTCTTCGTCGGACGCAAGGTCCAGGTCGTGGTCGCACGGCGTGTGGGGGACAAAGACCGTCCCGGCCGAGGGGCCGAGCTTCTCCGACAGCTTCCTCGGGAGGTCGCTCGCGCCGAGGGCAGCGAACGGACCGGGGTGGACCGTGGGGAGGGCGAGGGTCGCCTTCACGACGCCATCCCGGGAGAACGCGACGACCCGCGCCATCACGTCGCCGGGGATGGCACCCTTGAGAAAGAACGCCTCCAGGGCCGCCGTCGCTTCGGGGTCGCGGCGTCCGACATGATCGAGCAGGGGACGGATGAGCGAGACGCCCGAGATCCCGAACTCGCGTCGGATCGGACGGTCGGACGCTCGAACGAGGGCCACGGCGAGGACGAACCCGAGGGCGAGGAAGGCGACCGCTTCGCCCACGAGCGTGGGCGTCGGCGCGGTCAGGAGGAAGAAGCCGACGAGGTAGAGGGCCGGTTGGAGCAGCGAGGGCACCAGCATGAGGCCATGGCTCGGGCGCGACACGCCGTACAAGCTTGCATGGCGGAACCACAGGGCCGGTCCGGCGAGGAATACGCCGAGATACACCGTCCCCGGAACGACCGACGGATCGATGGCGAGCGCGAAACGCCAGACCGCCGCCAACGGCACGAGGACCATGACGACGGTGAGGGCGAGGAAGACGCTTCGATGGAACTCGAATCGCCCGCCGAGCGCCGCACAGAGCGGGGTCGTGACGGCCGAGGCCACGAGGGCGGGGAGGACCCCGACCACGAGGAACCCCTCGGTGAACCGAAGGGTATCGGGAAGATACAGCAGCGCGGCGAGCGCCGCGCTCGCCAGCAGCATCAGCGCGTAGGTGACGGGGGGCGAAGGGGCCCGGAAGAGGACGTGGCCACGCCGCACCTGATGATACCCGTCCGAGGTGTCCACGGTCACTTCATCCGCCACGAGCGCGCGCCACCTCCTCGAGGATACCTCGGAACGACCCCCCGAGACCCTCCTCTTCCGTGATGGTGCCGGTGACGAGAATGTTCGCGCCGGCATCGATCAACCCTTTCGCCTCCGCGCCCGATCGGATCCCCCCTCCCACGATGAGGGGGATCGTGAGGGATTCGCGCACCGCCCTCACCATCGCCGCCGGAACCGGGGCCGGCGCCCCCGAGCCGGCCTCGAGATAGACAAATCGCATCCCGAGCAGCTGGGCCGCCAGAGCGTAGCCGGTGGCCGCCGAAGGGTCGTCCCTCGGAACGGGGTCCACCGAGCCGACTTCTCCGACCCGCATCCCCGGGGCGATGACGAGGTATCCCATCGGGATCGCCTCGAGGCCCATCCCGAGGATGGCGGCCGACGACCGGGCGTGGGTACGAATCACGAGGTCGAGGTTCCGCGAGTTGAGCAGGCTCATGAACAGGACCGCGTCGGCCTCCGAGGTGAGCGAGCCGGGCCCTTCGGGAAAGATGATCGCGGGGACGGTGACCGCGCCTTTGACCGCGCGCGCGGCCTCGCCCATGACCTCCCGGGAGATCCCGGTGGAACCCCCGAGGAGGATAGCGTGACTTCCGAGCTCCACGGCGCCTCGGGCCACGGCCGCCGCCTTCGCGCCCGGAGATTTGTCGGGGTCGATGAGCGTGAAATGGAGCGGCCCGCCGGTGAGCTTCTCTTGCAGGTACTGTTCGACGCGGCCGCGGGGCGGTCGGGACGTCACCGGAACGCCACCGCCAAAAACGCGAACAGGGCCACGGTCATCGCCAGTTTGCTCATGGTCTGTTCGTAGTGCAAGCGGTCTGGGAGATGCCAGATGGACACCGCGAAGATCGCGTCGGCAGCCCCGACCAGAACTACATAGATAATCCCCACCCCCGTAACGAGGTTGACGAACCACGCAAGGGGAACAAGGCTGAGCGCGATGCCTCCGATCGCGGCCCCCCGGGCGACCCGGCTCGCGGGGCCGAGACCGCGAGACTTGGGCAGAGTGGTCCGACCGACGTCGCCCGCAACGTCCTCCATGTCCTTGATGACCTCCCGGCTCAGGGTCGCGAGGAATGCCATCGACGCGAACGGGGCTAGTACCAGAGCGTTCCCGGCCGCGGCGCCCCCGTAGAGGAAGACCACTCCGGTCAGGAAGGCCACCACGAGGTTCCCGGCGAAGCCGGCCTTCTTGAATCGGAATTCATACGAGAGCAGCAAGGCGAGCGCGACCGCAAGAATGAGCCCGAGGAGAGGTTGCGCCAGGACGACGGGTACCACGACCACCACGCCCAGGATGAACAATGCGACGGCGAGTCCCCGAGCGCTTGCGACCGAGATCGCTCCCGTCACGAGCGGACGATCGGGGTGATTGGTGCGGTCCCCTTCCAGGTCGAGGAGGTCATTGAGGACATTCCCGCCGGCCGTGACGAAGGCGGTCGAGAGACCCGCCAGGACAAGGGCCAGCCAGAGCGGGGCAGGGACGGCGATGCCCGCTCCCCGTGCGACGAGCCCCCCGACGACCGTTCCTACGAACGAGACCCCGAGGTTGCCCGCGCGCACCAGACGGAGCGCCGGATGCACGCGGCCCGATGGTCGGGCCGCTCGCTTAACGGTTGTGTCGGAGAGCGAGGGAGCCCCCGAGATCGCCTTCAGGACGTAGAGGCGCGTTATAAGCCGCGAGCGCTGCGCCCCGTTCGATGGCCCGCTCGGGAGTCCGGCGACCGAAAGTGCGCTCGTTCACGCTCTCGAACGGGCTTCGGGTCCTCCTCGCACCTCAGGCGTCGAGTCCGACCGTCAGCGTCTGGGTGTGGTACCGGGTCGGTTCGAAGAACGAATGGCCGGGGATCACGGGTGCCTCCCACTGGGTCGAACACATGCTGTTCGAAGGGTCTCCGCGCTACGGAAAGGGGGAGATCGACCGTGCGATCCAGAAGGTGGGCGGAGAGCTGAACGCCTTCACGGACACCGATTTCACCGCGTACTTTACCACGGTCCCCCGCGACCATCTCGCGGTGCCGCTCGATATCGAGGCGGACCGCATGACGCGGGCCTCGATCACGGACGGGGAAGTGGCTCGGGAACGGACCGTGATCCATTCCGAGCGAGAAGGCGCGGAGAATTGGCCGGAATTCCGCGTCGAGGAGGAGCTTCTCCAACTCGCGTTCCGGGTCCACCCGTACCGCTGGGACGCGTTGGGTCGGCGGCGGGACATCGAACAAATGTCCGCCGAACAGCTTCGCGCGTACTACCGCCGGTTCTACGGCCCCAAGAACGCGGTCCTGGTGATCGCGGGCGGGTTCGACCCGGCCCGGACCGAGGCCGAGGTTCGTCGACGGTTCTCGAAGCTTCCCGACTGGGGCGAAGGCGTCGAGGTTCTCGACGTAGAACCGCCGGCCGCCGGGGAGCGCCGCTCGACGCTCACGGGCCCGGGGACCACTCCGTACATCCAGATCGGTTGGCGATCACCGGCGCTGACCGACCCGGCGACCCCGGCGACCATGATCCTCGACACGATCCTCGGCGGAGAGAGTCGATTGTTCTCGGCCGGTATGGGATGGCGAGGTCGCCACGAGCACCCCACGGCCCGACTCTATCGCGCGTTGGTGGACAAGGGGCTCGCGGTCCGCGCCTCGAGCGAATGGAGCCCTCGAGCCTACCCGAGCCTGTTCAGCATCCAAGCCCAGGCAGCGGCGGGGGTATCGCTCGACCGACTGGAGCGAGGGATCCAATCGGTGGTCGACCGGCTCGCCCGCGATGGACCCTCGGCCCGGGAAATGTCCGACGTCGCGGTCCGGATCGAGCGGGGGGCATCTCTCTCGTACGAGGGAGCCACTCGCACCGGCTTCCGCCTCGGGTACTTCGCGACCTTGCGCTCCATTTCGCTCGAAGACGAGCTGTACCGCGCCCTCTTGCGCGTCTCGTCCCGGGCCGTTCGCGACCAGGCGCGAGCGATCTTCCGCCCCGAAGCCCGGGCCGTGGTCCGATACGAACCGACGGGGGCGGCGGGCGATGAGTGAACGGAACGACCCGCTCCGCATCGAATACGGGCGGGAAGTGGACGGCCTCACGATCGTGCGCCAGTCCGCTCCGGCGGGCGCTGCGAGCTTCTCGGCCACGTACGTCGGGCCCGGGGGCTGGGGATTCGACCTTCCCCAGGAAGCCGGGACGGCGAGGGTCGTCAATCAATTGCTGACGAGCGGGGCCGGGCGCCTCAATCGAGTGGCCCTGGCCCGGCGTCTCGACAGCGCCGGCGCGACCTTGACGGCCGAATGCGCGCCCGAGTCGGCCGAAGTCACGATCTGGGGCCCCGCGGCTGACTGGAGAAAGCTTCTCGGGCTCCTGTCCGACGTCGTGCTCCGGCCCCGATTCGAGACGGTGGACCTGGACCGAGTCCTTCGACAACTGGCCGAACGGCAATTGCGAGAGATCGCTCAGCCGGGAAGTCGAGCGGACCGGGAACTCTTCCGAGCGGCGTACCCCGACGGCCACCCGTACCGGACCAGCGGACTGGGCGACCGGCGGTCGGTCTCGAGGCTCACGACGGAGAAGCTTCGACGGTTCCATCAACGGCACTACACGAGTGGGGAGGCGGTCCTCGTCGTCACGGCCCCTGCGCGGCTGCCGGCGGTCGAGATCGCTGCGACGAAGTGGTTCTCCGGATTCCCCGAGACCCGGGCTCCGGCTCTCCGGTTGCCCACGGTCCGAGCATCGGCCCCCCGTACGATCCGGGTCGAACTCAAGGGACGAGCCCAGGTCGAGATCCGCATCGGGGGCGACTCCATTCCCCGATCGGACCCGGAGTACGCGGCCGCGTTCTTGGCGAACGAGGTCCTCGGAGGGCGGGGGCAGCTCAGCCGGTTGTTCCAACGGGTCCGCGAGCAGGGCGGACTCGTCTACCATGCATCGAGCGACCTAGAGGCGATGCGACTCGGCGGGTACTGGACGGTGGCCGCCGGTACCGGACCCGATCGCTGGCCGAAGGTCGTTCCCTTGCTCACCGAGGAATTGGACCGACTGGGGGACCGAAATGTGCCCGCCCCCGAGCTCGACATGATCCGGGAGAGCGTCATCGGCGAGATGCCGTTGGCATTGGAATCCACGTCGGACGCCCACGAACTGGCCGTGGAGGTGGCGTACCATCGACTTCCCGGCGATTATCTCGCACGATGGCCGGGGCTCCTGCGCGCGATTCGTCCGAAGGATGTTCGTAATGCCGTCGAACGGACTATGGACAGACGCCGCGCACTGACGGTGCTCGCCGGACCGTTGGCCCGCCCGTGAGATCCCCCCGAGCTCTTTCGATCAACCCGCGGCGGGACAGTCGGATCGCCGCAGGAACCCGTTCGGGGCCGGAAGAGGACTCACAGTCTCGGTCCCCGGGGAGCGTACGGAACGAGGGCTCCCGCGGATCGAGGCAACCGCCCAGAACGCCGTCGATGGAGAAGGTTCCCGCGGCGACGGATTCCGACCGCGGGGCGGGGCCGGCGCGCCATCCCCTGGACCGGTTCCGTCACTTGTGGGCATCGAATCCCACGGGCATATCCATCGAGCTTCTACGGGTGGGGATAGGTCTCGTCTGGCTGTTGAATCTGGTCTTCGTGCTGGACCCGGCGAACCAGTTCTTTCCGACCTTTCGCGACACCGCGCTTTCGTTCGCGCCGACGACCCTGGGAGGACCGGGGTTCGCCAACTTTGTCGCCGATCACGCCACATTCTTCGCCTGGGTGACCGCCCTCCTCACGGCCTACCTCGCGCTCGCCTTCGTGGCCGGATTCACGACCCGTTTGGCCTGCGTCGTAGGAATTATCGCGTCCGCCGCCTTCCTCTTTACCCAGTACCTGAGCACCTTCCAGAGCCCGGGGGGAACGGACGTGGGGCCGCACCCTCTCTACCTCTTGGTCTACCTGATCCTCCTAGTCGGCGGAGGGGGTCGGTTCCTCTCGGTCGACGCATGGATCTGGGCGCGAAGAAAGTTGAGGTTCCCTCAACTCTTCCGCCTGCTCGCCGGCCCGCGCGCGTGACCTCGGTCAAGGAGCCGAGGTTTCGATTTCCACCGGCCGGAACGCGCGAGCGGGGGCGGTATCGTGAGGGCGATCCCGACGTCGGAGGGATAGGGACCAATACGCACATATACGTGTAATCCTTCTCGGCCCCCATGGCGGCTCGTCCGAAGATAGAAGCGATCCCTCAGGGAATGATGAGGAAGAACATCACGATCACCCCCGAGGAGAGCGAGTTCCTCAATCGGCACCCCGAGATCAACCAAAGCGCGCTGTTCCGGCAGATCGTGGAGAGCCTGATGTTGGCCGAACGGTCGCCCAGCGTCGCGTCGACCCAGTCGCTCCGGCTCGGAAAGGCGGTCTACCGATCCGGCGCTATCATGTTCCAGAAGTCGAACGACCGTCGCTAGTCGGCGGTCGAGCCTCTCCCGGGCCCCGCGGAGGGGCGTCCCGGTCGCGCAGTCGAGGACCCAGACCGACCAGTGCGGGGTGCAGCGCGTCGGCTGCGCGCGCGAAGACGACACCTTCGGCCCCGGGAGTCTGATCGAACGCCCGGGCGGCGGTGGGCCGGTCCATCTCCTCGATCGCGTGCCGCGACAGAAGGTGTCCGAACGCCCACCGACGATGCAACGCAAGGTCCGTGAAATGGGGAACGTAATGCCCCCCGCCGACCCCTAGGGCCACCCGGTCCGCAGGGTCCGGCACCAACCGAGGGATCACTTCGGCGAGAAGGCGGACGGCGTCCTCCGGCGGACCCGTACTTTCACCGTACCCGATCTCGACGAAGAACGCGGGAAGCTCCACGGTAGGACCGTGATGGGTGGCCTCGTACGTCGCGGGAAACCCGAACGCCCGACCTCCCTCGTCGAGGAGACGCAGGGCGGCGCCCATCCGTCTCGGGTCGGTGGGCGCGAGGGTGTGAGGTAGGCCTCCCACGTCCGCGTTCAGGCCGGGGTTGCCCAGGGGATGCACCGTCAGGCACGGCACGTTGCGCTCGCTCCGATGGATGGAGGGGAAGACCAGCGTCGGGCGTTCATCGCGCACCGTTCTCGGAAGCCGGAGGTCGACCCGTTCGTCGTGGATGTGCGCCCCCGCTCGCCGGACGAGGAGCACGTTCTGCGCCAGACGCCGGACCGGCGCGCCGTCGATGTGGTCACCCGACGCAGGCAGTGTCCCCCAACGAGACGAGACGGCCTGAGCGACGGGGTCAACCTCGGAAACGATCACGACGTAGTCCGCGGTCAACCACCTCCCAATACGCGATGCTGACAAGAGCGTGGCTGTCGACGTTAGGGCGCGGGAGGTGTCGCCCCCTCGCTCTTCCGCGAAGCCCCAACGCCCGTGATAGGCCCGCCGAACCGGTGGTGCTCCCGGCGGGAGTTTCCCCGGCCGGGCGACGCCGGCCGGTTTTGAACCCGCGTCAGAGGCTCGAGAGGCCTCTATCCTTGACCACTAGACTACGGGAGCGCCACGCGTGGGTAGCGGGCGGCCTGTTTGAACCTTTCGACGGCGAGGTCCCTCGCCGAGAAGTGACAGGCTGAGCCAGCGCCCGGTCCGGTTCGATGATGCCGGTAGTCCTGAACCTTTTGCTCTCGGTCATGACCTCGCTCATCGGAGAGGTGCCGAAGCCCGACCGATTTCCCTCCTCGTCGAGCGATGACGGCGGGCGGGAGGCCCCCCGAAGCGCCTAAGACCCCGGAGTCGATTCCCCGACGTGACTCCACCGGTCAAGGCTCGCAGCGGCCACATCCTCCTCGACCCGAAGCGCTCCTACCGGGACCTCGTGCGCGTGTACCCCGAGATCCACAAACGGGTGGTCGAGATGAACCGTCCGTTCGTGAAGGAATCCGACCCCCTCCTCCCGGAGGTCCTCCTCGACGAGAACCTTCGGGACCTCAAGGGCGACCGCAAACCCGTGGGGTACAACCGGCAGGACGCGTTCGGGCTCCGACTGATCTTCCCGATCGCCGACGAGCGACGGGCGGAGTTCTACTTCGCGAAGCCGGCCCGTTGCCAGGAGGTCGTACAGATCACCGAGCAGGTGTCGACGCTCCTCCGCCGACGAGGGATCAAGCATTCGGTCGAGTACGACCGTCTCCCCCTCGGCCCCCCGCGCGGACCCGCCGGACTTCCCCCGACGGGCGTCGGGTCCGGCTACCTCTCCTCCACGTAGTCGGTTACGGTTCGGACGGGGGCCGTCGGAACGGCCAGAACGGGTTCGCGGCGGGCGCGGGGACGGTCGCACCCCCCTCGGTCGTGCTCACGCCTTCGCTCTGGAGCTTGCGGAGCGCCTCGCGGGCCTTCTCGAGGGCCGCGGCGTAATCGGTCTCGCGCAACCGGAGCGATTCCGCGAGCAACGCCCGCGCCTCGGAGGTGTCGACCCGGAGCTCGTGCGCTCTCGTGAGCGCTGCGTCGATGAGGTAGTGGAGGTTCATCAGCTCGCGATGGAGGGACTTTCGAAGGTTGAGATCCTCCTCGGCCTTGAGAAGAAGGCGGGCGGCCTCCAGGAGCTGGCCCGACCGGTCGAGCTCCTCGACCTGCGCGAGGCGCTCCTTCGTGGGGCCGACCCGAACGTGGAGACCTTCCTGGGCGAAGTTCACTTCGGTTTGGAGGTCCCGCCAGCGACGGGTGAACGGTTCGCGCACCGCCGGTTCGAGCGCGCTCGTAGCGCGGGCGAGGAGCGCCTCGGCCTCGTCCGGACGTCCCGCGTCCAAGGCCACGCGGGCTTCGCTGAACGTCTGCATGACCGGCGTTGTGTCGAGGGCCAGACGTTCCCCGACCCACAAGCGGTCCTTGAAGTCCGCCATCTGACGTTCGATGTCCTCCCGTCGCCGGCGACGGGCGAGCTCGGATTCGGAACGGACCATCGCGAGGGCGGCCCCGTAGTCATGTCGGCTCCGGTGGCCGGTCAACTGCGAGCGGACTTCCGAGCGACGTTCGACCTCAGCCGGGGGAACGTCGGAACTGCGGAGGTACTCCGCCTCCACTTCCCGCCAGCGACCGTCCACGACGGCATCGATGATGCGGGCACTCGCGGTCTCGCCGCGAGCGATCGCCTCCTTTACGCGCGCCCACTCTCGAGCCCGGAGCGCCGTCTCGGCCTCACCGAGGATCGCCTCGATCGGGTCGATCTCGGCGCCCAGCCCCTCCTGGCGCGTCGATTCCAATTGTCGGCGCAGCTCTCCGAGCGGTCCGGCGAAGAGGCGTTCGATCGCCCAGCGCGCCTCCTCCGTCGCTTCGCGGGCGGCCCGCGTGGCCTCCGGATAGGCACCGGTGTCGAGATACTGACGGGATTGCTCGAGGCGTGAATTGGAGGGAGCCGTCTCGGCTCCCACTTCCATCGCCTCCCGAAGCTGTCGGGCGGCCGAGGCGATGGCGTCGCGGGCCCGGCGGTGTCCTTCGCGAGCAATCGCGAGCGCATCGGAGGCGAGGAGCGCATGCTCGAGCACCGGCGGGTACTCCCGACCTTGGAACGCTAGCTTGGCGGCGGCCACCTCCTCGGTCGCCAGCGTGGAGATCACGCCCTCCGCCGTCGCACGAGCCATCGAAGCGTCGGCCGCGGCGATCGAGCCCTCCCCGATCCGACGCTGGAGGTCTGCGCGTTCGAGCTCGCCCTCGCTCTTCCCGGCGAGCTGGAGCGCTTCGACCGGGCGGCCCTCGTCGAGTGCCATGCGGGCCCGGTGCAGGAGGTTCTCGGCGAGCGAGGTGTCGAGCCCTTCCTTCCGAAGGCGAGTCACCGTTGCCTGGAATCCGGCGAGCGTTTTGGAAACGTGCTGGTACGTCGCTTGGATGAGCTCCCGTTCGAGGGGTCCCCCGAGCTCCACGACTCGAGCGTACTGGCGCTCCGCGAGCAACTTTTCGATCCGTTCCATCTGCTCGCGCAGCGCGGGGGAGTGCACGTGGAGCAGGTCGGCCTCGGCGAGGGCTTCGCGGCCGCGCTTAGCGACCCGTTCCGCGTGCTCGACGAATCCGCGGGTCGAGACGAACTCGGCCCGGGCCGCGTCGAGGAGCGCGGCCGCCCCGATGGGGACCGGGAGTGCGATCCGACGGCGCGCCTCGCCGAGCGGGAGCAGGATCTTATCGAGGTCGACCCCCGCCGCGCGTGCGATGTCGAGGTCGCGCTCGAGACTGCGGAGGTTTTCGTCCAAGATCGGACGCAGGATCGCGACGAGCTCCTCGTGCAGGAGACGGGCGCCCGTGCGGGTCGCCTCCGGGGGAGCGGTCGCCTTTTCGGTCTTCAACTGCTCCCAGCGGGTCTGGAACGGTTCCATCGGCGAGGAGAGACGACGGCCGTCCTCGACCAGATGTTCGATTTCCCCGAGGAGGCGGACGATCTCCCCGCGCGCCGCCTCGTCGCCGAGCTT
>Ga0209415_10005768_pt1 | contig 22194 bp, 21 predicted proteins | sample PeaSoiSIISIP2007_FD_187696 | JGI IMG/M metagenome (GOLD analysis project Ga0209415, IMG submission 187696) | Peat soil microbial communities from Weissenstadt, Germany - SII-SIP-2007 (SPAdes) (version 2) | ecosystem: Environmental > Terrestrial > Soil > Wetlands > Peat | place: Germany... | reverse complement strand
TCTTGCTGGTCGTGTAGAAGTGACCGGTGCCGGCCGAGGATTCCAGCTTGATCTTTTCCCGTGCTCCCTTTGCCATTGGCGCTACTCCCTTTGCCCGCGTCGGTGTCGATGAACGGCGAGCGGTTTACAGCTCGCCCTTGGCGTGCAGGTCGGCCAGCACGGTCTCGATGCCGAGCTTGTCGATCGTGCGCAGGGCAGCGTTGGTGATGCGCAGGCGCACCCAGCGCTTCTGCTCTTCGAGCCAGAACCGGCGGTACTGCAGATTCGGCAGGAAACGACGCTTGGTCTTGTTATTCGCGTGCGAGACGCGATTGCCAACCATCGGTCGCTTCTTCGTGACAATACAAACGCGAGCCATGTTCCATTCCTTCGGGGCGTCCAGTGCCCAGACCGCACAAAGCCGCAAATTGTAACCCAAGCCAGGACCGGTTTCCTCGGGCCGCTGCCCGCCCAGGGCGCCGGCGCTGCTCGCCGGGGCGGACCCTTGGTGCTCCTACAGCAAGCCGCGCTCGGCGAAGGAGACGCTGCAGTTGCCGGCCACGACGATGTGATCGAGCACCCGCACGTCGATGAGCGCCAGGGCGCTTTGCAGGGTGCGCGTGAGCGCCTCGTCGGCGGCGCTGGGCTCGGCCACGCCCGAGGGGTGGTTGTGCGCCAGGATGACGGCGGCGCAGTTGTGCCGCAGGGCCTGCTTGACGATCTCGCGCGGATAGACCGAGGTCTGCGTCAGCGTCCCGCGAAACATCTCGTCGCAGGCGATCAGGCGGTGCTGCGCATCGAGAAACAGCACGGCGAAGATCTCGTGGCCCAGCTTGGCCAGGGACAGGCTCAGGTAGCTGCGGACCTTTTGCGAGGAGACCAGCGGCTCGGCGCGCCGCGTCTCCTCGCAAAGCATTCGCTTGCTCAGTTCCACCGCGGCCTGCAGCCGCGAGTAGCCCGCCCGGCCCCAGCCGGGCACTTCCTCGATGGCCGCCACGGGCGCCGTCAGCAGGGCTCCGAGGCCGCCCAGGCGCTGCAGCGCGTCGCGGGCCCGGTCGAGCGCCGAGGCACCGGCACCGCCGCTGCCCAGCAGTATTGCCAGCAGCTCGGCGTCGCTGAGCGCGCCCGGACCCTTTGCCAGCAGGCGTTCGCGCGGACGCTCCGAAGCGGGCCAGTCTTTGATCGCCATAACGGATTCGTGTCCGCGCTTGTTTGCCCGCCGTTGCCGTTGGATAGAATCGGGCCTGCCCTTGCGAAAGCGCACCGATGAGCAGCATTGCCCCGACGTCGCACGTCACTCTTCACTACCGCATGGCGGTGCTCGTCGACGACACCGAGCGGGAGCTAGTCAACACCTTTTCCGCCGCCCCCGCAACGCTGCAGATGGGAGTGGGACAGTGGGCGCCGACGGTCGAGGAGCATCTGGTCGGCCTGGCCGAGGGCCAATCGGCGCAGTTCGAGCTCGCGGCCGACCAGGCCTACGGCGAGCACAATCCGGACCTGGTGCGCACCATCAGCTGGGTGCAGCTCGAAGCGCAGTGCGAGCCAGGCCTGGTCTTCGAGGTCGGGGAAACCGTCGAGTTTCGCGGCGTCGGCGGCGAGACGTACCGCGGCGCCTTGGTGCAGTGCGACGAGGACACCGCGGTGGTGGACTTCAACCACCCCCTGGCGGGGATGCCGATGCGCATTCGCGTGCAAGTGATCGGAGTGCTGTGATGGAAGTGTTGCTCGCTCAGCCGCGCGGCTTCTGCGCGGGCGTGGACCGGGCCATCGAGATCGTTGATCGGGCGCTGCGCATCCACGGCGCGCCCATCTACGTGCGCCACGAGATCGTGCACAACACCTACGTCGTCGAGGACCTGCGCACCAGGGGGGCGGTCTTCATCGAGGATCTGGACGAGGTGCCGGCCGGGGCAACCGTGGTCTTTTCGGCGCACGGCGTCTCGCGCGCGGTGCAGCAGCAGGCGCAGCGCCGCGGCCTGCGCGTGTTCGACGCGACCTGTCCGCTGGTGACCAAGGTGCACGTCGAAGTTGCCAAGATGCGCGCCCAGGGGCGCGATATCGTGATGATCGGGCACAAGGGCCACCCCGAGGTCGAGGGCACCATGGGGCAGGCCCAGGACGGCATGCATCTGGTCGAAACCGTGGAGGACGTTGCGCGGCTCAGCGTGCGCGACCCGCACGCGCTGGCTTATGTGACCCAGACCACCTTGTCCCTGGACGACGCCGCATCGATCGTGGCCGCGCTCAAGGCGCGATTTCCGGCCATCGCCGAGCCCAAGCGCGCCGACATCTGCTATGCGACCCAGAACCGCCAGGATGCGGTCAAGTTCCTCGCGCCCCAGGTCGACGTGCTGATCGTCGTCGGCAGCCGCGCCAGCTCCAATTCCAATCGCCTGCGCGAGGTGGCGCAGCGCATGGGCGTTCCTGCATACCTGGTCGACGGGGCCGCTGACGTCGACCCCGCGTGGCTGCGCGATCACAAGCGCGTTGGCCTGACCGCCGGGGCGTCGGCGCCCGAGGTGCTGGTGCACCAGGTCTGCGATCGGCTGCGGGAGCTGGGCGCGGGCTCGGTGCGCACGATGGCGGGCGTCGTCGAGGACGTCGTCTTCCCCCTTCCCAAGGGCCTGGCCGCCGCGCCCTCAGAGCGGCGCGGGAACGGCGCGTGAATTTTCCGGCGCTTGCGCTGCCGGTTTTGCTGGGCGCGTACCTGCTGGGGTCCATCCCCTTTGCCGTAGTGGTGAGCCGCGCCTTCGGTCTGGCCGATCCGCGCAGTTTCGGCTCGGGCAACCCCGGTGCGACCAACGTCTTGCGCAGCGGCAACCGCCTCGCGGCAGCGCTGACCTTGGTGGGCGACGCGGCCAAGGGGGCCGTCGCGGTGCTTCTGTGCCGCGCCCTGGCCGAGCCCTTGTCGCTGGGGCCGGCCGTCCCGGCCTGGGCCGGTGCAGCGGCCTTCCTGGGCCATCTGTACCCGGTGTTCCTGCGCTTTCACGGCGGCAAGGGCGTGGCCACCTTTCTCGGGACGCTGCTGGCGCTCGTGCCGCTGGTGGGCGTGGCCACCTGCCTGCTGTGGCTCGTGATCGCGGCGCTGTTTCGCTACTCCTCGGCCGCCTCGGTCGCTTGCGCGCTCTCGGCGGCCCTGGCCCTGACGGGCATCGCATCTGCGCCGGGGACGCTGGCCGCTGTTTGCCTGATGAGCGCTTTACTCCTCTGGCGGCATCGGCGCAATATCGCGCAGCTGTTCGCGGGAACCGAGTCCAAGATCGGCCAGCGCACGCCGACCAACCCAGCACCTCCGCCTTAGAAGACGTGCTTTGCTGACCTTATGCATCCAACAAGCATTCCCCCATACAGCGCTCGCCAATCCCGACTGCTGTCTACTTGCGGCGCGTTTTCGGCACGGTCAACCTGGTGCTGGCGCAAGTAGCCCGCGGACGCCAACGTAGCGCAACTGCCTGCGGTCGGTCCGCACCGCGATCGGCCCGTTGCCGACATTCCTGGCTCGTGGCGGCGCCCGCTCGCCAAGCCCGCGATACTCCCCGACTCCGCGAGCAGTGCGCATGCCGTTGCGGCCGCGCGGTGCGCAGCTCGCCGGCAACGCGGGTGGCGCTTTCGACTGCGGGGGCTTGGCAACTGCCCACGATGGTTTGCAGGATCAAGCGCGGAGGACAATGACGATTCGAACCCCGGTGGGGGGGCCAGGCAGGGCAGTTGTCTCATGATGCGAAGCTCATCGAGGATGCGCGCGGCAGCTCCCATCGCGCTGGCGATTTGCCTGATGATGTGGTCTGCCATGGCCACGGCCCAGGAGGCCGCCGAAGACGACCACAGTGCCGTTCTCGAGGCGGGCGCGGCGGGCGAGCACAGCGTTTCGGGGGGAAGTTCGCGCTTCGGCGCAGCGGTGGGCGTCGAGGTCACTCCCATCGAGAACTGGCTCGAAGTCGAGTTCGGCGTGGCGGCGTTGCGCGGCTCCGGGGCCACGGAGATTTCGAGCGATCTGGTTTTCAAGGTGCCCTACCGGCTGTCTCCCACGGCGGAATTCATGATCGGTCTGGGTCCCTTCGTTTCCCGGACGGTCAACAGCCCGGATGCCAGTACCGCGCACGGCATCGAGGTGGCATTGGATTTCATGTTCTGGCCGCACAAGGAGTTTGGGTGGTATCTCGAGCCGAGCTGGAGCAGGGCCGCAGGAAGCGGCGAGAGAACGATCGGCGTAACCATCGGGCTTCTTTTCGGGTTGCACTAGGCGCCGTGGGCGGCTGCGCCTGGTCGACCGTCAACACGGTGCCGCACCGCGCCCTTGAGACGGGCAAGCGTCTGCTGCCGGTGCTTGGGCCGGCCGCTGCCAGCGCAAGGCATGACGATCGTCAGAGGACGTACGTCGGCGTCCATTCACGCTTGACATGCGAATCCCGCAAAGCGGACAATCGCGCCACTGCAACAGCGGAGCAATCCATGGAACCTGGCCCTAGTACCTATTCGCCACTGGCGAGCTGAGCAGCGAGTACTTCGGCAGCGTTCCACTCTGTCCCCGTCTCGCTGGTCACAGCGGGACGGTGCGATGCAAGCAGTTCTTCCGGGTGTCGGTCATGGCACCCGGGCAAACACCTCCCTGAATTTGTCGCGCTGGTCGCGACGCGCGCGCTCTAGCGGCCTGATCCGAGATCTGCGGCTCTTTTTTGCCGCCAATCGTGGATCTGGCATTGCCTGGGCTCGCCGTTGCCCTTGCGCACCGGCAACCAGCCGCCCACGACCATGGGCGGCGCAGGATAAAAAGATGAGGTGCAATCATGACCTTCAAGACTTTTGACCGGACCGCAGCGCTCCTTCGCCGCGGCTTGCTTCTCGCCCATGCCGTGCTTGGCGCGCGCCAAGCGCGCCGCGCCGCGCTCCTGAGGGCCCAAGGCCGTTTCGACCCCAGCGGCCAGGCGCTGTCGGGCCGCTACTTTGGTTTGCTGGTCCGCGTGGGCGGGCCTAACCGCTGACATCCAAAGAACAAGCTGCGCCGCCGCGCGCCAGCGCACGGGAGATCCCCATGACCATGCAAAGCACAACGCTCGGGCTCGCGCAGCCGCGAGTTGACGGCACGGCCGTGCTCGAGGCGGCGCATATCGGCGACATCCGCGGCGCCTTGGGCACTATTCGCCACGGCGATACCCGGCCTCGAGAAGGCTTGCGCCACCGCTGGCAGACCTTGCTGGCCATCCTCGGCCCGGGCCTGATCGTCATGGTTGGGGACAACGATGCCGGAGCCTTCGGCACCTATACGCAGGCAGGGCAGAACTACGGCACCTCGCTGCTGTGGACCTTGCTGCTGCTGATCCCGGTTCTTTACGTGAACCAGGAGATGGTGCTGCGCCTGGGCGCCGTCACCGGCGTGGGCCATGCGCGGCTGATCTTCGAGCGCTTTGGCAATTTTTGGGGCGCGTTTAGCCTCATCGACCTGTTCGTGCTCAACGCGCTCACGATCGTCACCGAATTCATCGGCATCAGTCTGGGCCTGGATTACCTCGGCGTATCGAAGTTCTGGGGCGTAGGCCTCTCGGCGCTGGTCACCATCGCCGCGGCCAGTACCGGGGACTTTCGTCGTTTCGAGCGATTTTCGCTGGTGCTCGTGTTCGCCAGCCTGCTGCTTGTACCGGTGTTCGTGATGATCCACCCGCCGCTGGGCCAGGTTGCCCACGACTTGCTGGTTCACCAGCTGCCGCAAGGCGGCAAGCTCAATGAGGTCATACTGCTGACCATTGCAATCGTCGGCACGACGATCGCCCCCTGGCAGTTGTTCTTCCAGCAAAGCTACGTGATCGACAAGCGCATCACCCCGCGCTTCATCCGCTACGAGCGGCTGGATCTGTGGCTGGCCATCGCGCTGGTGATCGTCGGCGCGGTGGCCATGATGGCGTTCACCTCGGCGACCTTCGCCGGGCGCCCGGAATGGGGCAATTTCATCGATGCAGCGGCGGTTGCTGGCGGCATCGAGAAGTATTTCGGCCGTCTGCCGGGCACCTTGTTCGCGATCGCGCTGATCGATGCCTCGATCATCGGCGCCTGTGCCGTCTCGCTGTCCACGGCCTATGCGATCGGCGACGTGTTGACTGCGCGTCATTCGCTGCACCGCAAGCCGGGCGAAGCCAAGGCGTTTTACGTCGTCTACGCCGGCCTCATCGTTCTCGGCGCGGCTCTCGTGCTCTCCCCGGGAACACCCTTGGGCCTGCTTACCAACCTGGTGCAGACGCTGGCGGGCGTGCTCCTGCCCAGCGCGACGGTGTTTCTGCTGCTGTTGTGCAACGACCGTGCGGTGCTCGGCCCCTGGGTCAACTCGCGATGGCTCAACGCCTTTACCGTGGCGGTGATCGCGACGCTGGTGATGCTGTCGGTAATCCTGACCGCGTCGGTGCTTTTCCCGCAAATCAGCGGCCAACAGATGCTTGGCGTCTTGCTTGGCGCCAGCTTGCTGGCCGCTGCAGTGGCCGTGGGCACCAAGGCCCATGAGCGCCGCAAACGCCGGGCGCCGCCAGCGATCGTGCGCTACGACCCGCGGTTGTGCGACGAGTGGCGCATGCCGCCACTTGATTCGCTGCCGCCGGCGCGCCTGACCCTGCTCAGCCGGATCTGGATGACTGTCCTGCGCGCATATCTGGCCGTTGCGGCCGGGCTTCTCATCGTCAAGCTGGTCCAGCTTGCACTCGCACCGGCGCAAGGCGCCTGAAACACGCCCGCGCAAACGCCCACGAATCGATCAAGACACCCCGGCGCCGTCTGCGCGCCGGCGAAGGTGCGCCGATGAAAAGGATCCGTATTCAACTGGCGGTAGCAAATGTTGCCATGTGCTTCTGGGTTTGCGGCCATGCCGCAGGCGCCGCTGCGACCGAGGAACCCGCAGGCATTTCAACTGCCACACCCGTATCGCTTGGCGTACCCGGGCCCGCGGATGCGGATCGTGCCCCGGCCGCCGAGCCGTGGAATCTTCACGGTCAATTTACGACCGTGCTGCAATACCACCCGGCTTTCTCCTCTTCCTACCAGGGCACCAATAGCCTGGATCCGGGAAACTATGGCAAGGAGACGGCCGACGTCACCTTGTTCGCCGGCCTTGGGCTATGGAAGGGTGCCGCAGCCTACGCCAACCCGGAAATCGACCAGGGCTTTGGCTTGGACGGTACGCTGGGTATGGCGGGCTTTCCAAGCGGCGAGGCATACAAGGTCGGCGCCCGCAACCCGTATTTCCGCCTGCCGCGCGCATTTGTCCGGCAGATCATCGGTCTTGACGGGCAAGCAGCTGGCGCAACCCTCGACGATGGCCCCAACCAGCTTGCCGGGCCGATGCCCACGGATAACGTCATCATCACGGTCGGCAAGCTCTCCGTCGTGGATGTCTTCGACACCAACCGCTACGCCCACGACCCCAGGGCCGACTTCATGAACTGGTCCATCGTCGAGAGCGGCGCCTTCGACTACGCCGCCGACGCCTGGGGATTCACCTACGGCGGCGCGGTGGAGTGGAGCCAGTCCTGGTGGACCTTGCGCGGAGGCGTGTTTGCACTCTCCAAAGTACCCAACAACAAGGACATCGATGGCACGTTCGACGAATTTTCCTTGATCGGGGAGCTTGAGCAGCGGCACGAGGTCCTCGGCCATCCGGGCAAACTCAAGGCCCTGGCCTTTCTCAACCGCGGTCGGATGGGAGGGTATCAAGACGCCGTTGCAATGGGTCGCGAGACTGCAAGCGTGCCGAGCACCGCGCTCGTGCGCCGCTACGCCTCTCGCCCCGGGGCGGCGCTCAATCTCGAACAGGAGCTTGCCCGCGTTCTGGGCCTCTTCGTCCGGGCAAGCTACAACGACGGCGCACAGGAGGCCTTCGATTTCACGGAAATCAACAAGTCCCTCGCTGCGGGCTTGAGCCTGCGCGGGGACCGCTGGGGCCGCGCCGACGATATGGTCGGCCTGGCCGCCGTCGTCAACGGACTTTCGAGCGCCGCACGCGACTATTTCGCCGCTGGTGGTCTGGGCATCCTGATCGGCGACGGGCGGCTTCCCAACTACGGCTGGGAAAAGATCGTCGAGACCTATTACTCGAGAAAGATCGTCGAGCACCTGACGATCACCGCGGATTTCCAATACGTCCTCGACCCAGCGTATAACCGCGACCGAGGGCCGGTTTCGATCTTCGGCCTTCGGGTGCACGCGGAATTCTGATGCAACAAGCAGCGCCTCGCCCAAGGATCCCGACATGCACAACGCTCCCGAATTCCTGCAGCCCGACGCCCTCGCCTAGCCCCTGGGCAGTCTCTTCGCAGCCTTCATCCTCGGAGGGGCGATCGGCTTCGAGCGACAGGTTCGCCAGCGCACCGCCGGACTTCGCGCCAACACGCTGGTGGCCGTAGGGGCGGCCGTCTTCGTGGACATGGCCAGCCGCTTGAACGGGAACATCGGTGCAGTGCAAGTCGTCGCCTACGTGGTGTCCGGGGTCGGTTCCCCGGTGCCGGGGTCATCATGCGTGAGGAAGGCAATGTCCGAGGCATAAACACGGCGGCGACCCTGTGGGGTTCGGCGGCGGTTGGCACCTGTGCCGGAGCGCATCTATTTATCGAGGCCGTGCTTGGCGCCACGTTCGTACTGGCCGCAAACACCCTGCTGCGTCCCGTCGTCAACGCACTCAACCTCCGCCCAATCGATGAACAGTCGGCCGAGGTCACCAATTCCGTCTTCGTAATCGCGCCGCGCGATCGTCAAAAGGCGGCACGCGAGCGCCTCGAGAGCGTGCTGGAGACAGCCAGGTATCCCGTTCGCGAGCTCGATTTGCATCTGTTCGGACCCAGCGACGTGCAGATGGAGGCGACCCTGCTGGCCACCTCCGTTGACGCCGAAGAACTCGATCGCTTAGTTGCCAAGCTCGCGCAGGAAAGCTTCATTACGCAGGCATTCTGGAGTCCCAGCATCTCCGAATAGATTGCCAAGTGGGTCGTCCACGGCCGGACGCGCTGCATCTGCGCAGACGGTCGGTCCTTGCCGCTCCATCGCTCCTTACGAGACGCCCATGGTCGTGGCAGGACCTTGCGGGAATCAATTCGGCCTGCGGCGCCGAACTCGGCCGGCTGAAACGGACACGTACTATTGCGGCCAGAGTGTTTCGGCCAAGGCAATTGCGGCTGTTCTCCTTTGCATCTTTCCTATATTGCCGAGCGCACTTTCTATGCCATTCCCCCTTCGGTCTGGCTAGACTGTACGCACCATGAAATCTGCGCTCCCCGGCGGGGTTGCCAAGCTCCGACCGCCGAAGAACATTGGGCTCCCGCACCGGCAAGCCGCAGATCGCCTCGAGCGACGCAGCGATATGCTGCACCGGGCACTTGGGCAACCCGGAGAAACGGGTGCTCCCGGTTCTGCCGCTCGCCAGCGCCGCGAAGCGACCCATCGGCGCGCCGAGCGCGGCATTGGTTTCCTGGCGCCGAAGGGCCAGGCGCCAGTGGGGACGATCACCGTCGAAGCGCCCGACCTCGCGTCCGATTCCGGACACGAGCGCGGCGCCTGGGTGGCACGCGCTGGCCAGCATGGCGTCGATCGGCAACTTCCGGATCAGGGTAGCGGGTCGGCGCTGCTGTATGCGGCCAAACCCCGCGCGCGCTGCAACGGTTACGCCGAGCTGCCTGCGGATACGCCGAAGCTGGCACGCCGATCCCCCAATGATTACCAATGTCAATGCCGGCGGGATAGGCAAACGCCGCAGTTCTGGGCTCGTCCCTACGCTCGTGCAATCCTCGCCAAGGATTGGTTCGACTATCTCGCCTGCAAGCATCGAGCCTGCTGCCAGCCAGCCGGCTTGCGCCCGCTTGCGGCGGCGGCGGACGCCAGTCGGTAGGTCCGAGGAGAAGCGGATAATGCGTGCCGAACCAACCCCTAGGCCAGAGCGTTCCGGCGTTCGCGTCGAACGCCCAGGCCGCATCACTGCCACGGACCGGATGATGAATCGAGTTGCCTCTATCCTCTCGCCTGAAAGGATTCGACTCGACCTTAGCGCGAGCGCTAAGAATCAAGTATTTGATAGTGCCGGGCGGCTCTTTGGCGCACTGGAGGCAGTGGAACCAACGCGCGTGGTAACAAGTCTCTTGGCGCGCGAAAACCTCGGGTCGACGGGGCTCGGTCAGGGTGTTGCGATACCGCACGCGCGCCTCAAGGGGTTGCGGCAGGCCGTGGCCGCATACCTTCGCGTGAATCCGGCCATTTCTTTCGACGCGCCGGACGGCAAGCCCGTGTCCGAGTTGCTTTTCTTGCTGGTGCCGGAGCAGGCCACCGAAGACCACCTACAGACGCTGGCAGAGGCAGCGGAAATGTTCAATGACCGGCGATTTCGCGATCATTTGCGCAATCAGTTCAGTGCGACAAGCGTGTACCAGGCCTTCGTCGACTGGCCCATGACCGCCGCCTAGGAAACTCTCATGTCCACCTCGCTCATTTCTTTGGCGCAGAAAGCGCAGATCCTCGCCGACGCATTGCCGTATATACGCGGCTTCCATGGCAAAACCTTTGTAATCAAGTACGGTGGCAACGCCATGACGGATCCGGCCCTCAAGGCTGCCTTTGGCGGTGACATTGCGTTGCTGCGCTTGGTCGGCATGAATCCCATTGTGGTCCATGGTGGCGGCCCGCAGATCAACGAGTTACTGCAGACGATGGGCGTGAAGGCGGTGTTTCGACGGGGCATGCGTGTCACGGACGAAAAGACAATGAACGTCGTCGAGATGGTGCTCGGTGAGTTGAATCAGGAAATTGTTGGCTTGATCAATCAGCATGGCGGCAAGGCGGTGGGATTGAACGGACAAGACGGGCACTTCATTCATGCGCGCAAGATGCTGCTTCCCCCGGCGGAGGGGGAAGTGGAGCCATTGGATCTCGGACTTGTGGGAGAGATCGAGCGCATCGACGCCGACCTTATCAACATTCTCAGCGATAAGGGCTATATCCCCGTGGTGATGCCCATCGGCGCTGGCCCCGCCGGAGAAGCCTTCAACATCAACGCCGACCTGGTAGCCGGCAAGCTGGCGGAAACCCTGCGCGCGGAAAAGCTCCTGATGCTCACCAACACCCCCGGCGTTCTCGACCGCACCGGCCGGCTCCTGAACAGCATCACCGCCGCCGACGTTGAACGACTTTCCCTCGATGGCACGGTGCAGGGCGGCATGCTGCCGAAGATGGATGCTGCTCTGCATGCCCTGCGGCACGGTGTTCGATCCGTCCACGTTGTGGATGGACGGGTGCCCAATGCTTTGCTGCTGGAAGTGCTGACGAGCGAAGGTGTGGGTACCACCATCCTGCCGGACGACGCTCCGCAGTTTCTCGCCGACAGTCGCCGCTATCTGGAACCGGCCGGCGGGGATACGCTGTAGCCGCGCCGCGGGCCGGCGACTGGCTGCACCGCGCTACCTATCACTCGCTCCGGTGCCCGCTCGCAAAATGCGCAACCGGTTCTGGACCCGCCGATCAACGGGATCGCGCAAGGGGTTCGCAGACCAGGCGTCCCCATTGAGGAGCGCTCGCCGACCGCCGGCAAATGGCCGATCGCGGCAGGCCGGGACCTACCCCGGCCGGCAATTTGCGGGCAGCTGGATTTTCCAACCGCGCGGGACTTGCGCAATGGTGGTAACGACTTCGACGAGGGAGCAGAGCGCCCCGGCGCGTGATGTCCCGCGCTTTGTCGGAACCTACGGATCAAGATGAAGCGACTCCGCGGATTGATCTTTGGACCACCGCGGGATCCGCTCGACCCGGAGATATCGCGACGCGTGTTGCTTGCTGCGATGCTCGCCTGGATCGGTTTTGGCGCCAACGGTCTGTCCTCCGCCCTGTACGGCCCCGAAAGAGCCTACATCGCGCTCGGGGGCCATTCCGAACTCGGGCCTTTGTTGGCGCTTGCCACGACCGTAACCGTGTTCGTTATCGCCCTGGCATACAGCCAGGTCATGGAAATTTTTCCGTTGGGCGGCGGCAGCTACAAGATCGCGTCGAATTTTCTTGGGCCCAAGTTCGGGCTCGTATCGGGCTCCGCGCAGGTGGTCGACTACGTGCTTAGCATCGCGGTATCCCTGGCTAGCGGAACGGACGCGCTGTTTAGCCTGCTTCCCGTATCGGCACAGCTCTACAAGTTGCCCGCCGAGATTGCTCTGACCTTGCTGCTGGTGGTCTTGAACCTGCGGGGCATGCAGGAATCGATTCGCTTTCTGGCCCCCATTGTCGTGGGTTTCCTGCTCGTCCACGCCTCCTTGATCGTCTTTGGCGTCGGTTCGGAGGCTGGCCGTTTCGTCGGCATGTGGGACAACGCCAGCGCCGACATTCGCAGCCTTTCCGATCAAGCCGGCTGGACCTTCGTGGCAGCCACCATGCTGCGCGCCTACGCCTTGGGCGGGAGTACCTACAGTGGCGTGGAGGCCATTTCCAACCACGTAAATCTGCTCGCCGAGCCGCGCGTAAAGACCGGTCGCGTGGCAATGCTCTATGTGGCGCTGTCTCTTGCGTTCACGGCCGGGGGAATCGTGCTGCTCTATTCCTTGGAGTCCGTCCAGCAGGCGCCGGGACAAACGCTCAATGCCATTGCTTTTAGCGCTATCATCGCCAAGCTCGGCGTCGATAGCGCCACCAGTCAAGGCCTGCTCGTGCTGACCCTTGCCCTGGAAGGCGCCATCCTCCTGGTTGCCGCTAATTCCTTCCTGATCTTCGCGCCCTCCCTGCTGGGAAACATGGCGTGCGATTCCTGGCTGCCGCACCGGTTTCGAAATCTTTCCAGTCGCCTGGTGCGCGAGGACGGCGTCATTTTCATCGGGACCTGCGCCATCGCGATTCTTCTATGGACGCACGGCGAACTCGGCTTGTTGGTGGTTTTCTACAGTATCACCGTGTTTTTGTCGCTGACGCTTACAAAACTGGGCCTTTTGCGTTACTGGTGGAATCGGCGCGCCGAATTGAGACTCGGGCAATTGGCGGTCGCCCTTGCGATTGCTGCGGCGGGCCTCGTACTCGCACTCGTGATTCTCGTCGTTACGCTCAAAGAAAAGTTTTTCGAAGGCGGTTGGGCGACGGTTTGCCTGACCCTTGTGGTGGTCGCCAGCTGCGTCATTGTCCGGCGGCACTACGATTGGGTCAGCCTGCAACGCCAGAGACTCGACCAGATCTTCGAGGTACCCAGGGAGAGATTAGCCGGCGCGAAATCCGAACCACCGGATCCGGCGCAGCCGACCGCCGTATTTCTGACCACCGACCACTGGGGTCCGACCATTCATACGCTGCTCTGGGTGCAACGCCTTTTCCCAGGGCAGTTCCAAAATATGGTCTTTGTCAGCGCGGTTCAGGTCGAAGCGAGCGCGCTCGGGGCACCGGAAACGGTGCCGCAGCGCAAGGCGATGATCGAGCGTTCGCTGGACCAGTCCGAAGCCTTTTGTGCCAGGGAAGGATTTCGTACGGCACGCTTCGTCGCGTACGGAACGGATCCCGTCGAATCTCTTGAGGACTTGCTCAAAGAGGTCCATGCCCGCTTCCCGAACGCCGTTTGCTTTGCGAACAAGCTCATCTTGCCGGCAAATCGTTGGTTTTCCGAGTGGCTGCACAATCAAACGGCGTTCAGTCTCCAGCGCAAACTGCATCTCGAAGGCATCCCGCTGGTCATCATGCCGATCAAGCTCATTTGATCCACCGGGGAGTCCTCGGATCCCCGCAGGGCTTGAAATTCGGATCTCAGAGGGGTGCTTTGGGCCAGGCGCTGAACAGTCGCTTGACCTCCAGAGGATTCGTACACAGGTGCAACTGCTTGCGAAAGTGCCGGTCGGAGAACATCTGCGAAGCTTCGGCCAGAATTCTGAGATGCTCCTCCGTAGCTTGCTTTGGGATTAGGACCACGAGGATGTCGAGCACTGGCTTGCCGTCCGGGGCATCGAAAGGGAGCGGTGACTTGAGGCGGATGTACACCAGCTGTATGCGGTCAAGGTCCTTGATGCGTGCATGGGGAATGGCGACCCCCTCGCCGAGGCCGGTTGAGCCGATCCGTTCCCGGTAGGAAAGACTGATTACCACCGACTGGTGTGGCAGGCCGTGCACTCGCTCCGTATGCCGGCCGATCTCTTCCATAAGCTGGCCTTTGCTGGAAACGTCCATTTCGAGAACAACGTCTTCGGGCAAAAGCAGAGCAGCGATGGTGTTCGTGGCGGGCTCGCCGGTGGCTCCTGGGCGGCCAAAGCGGGCAACACAGCCAACCATTCTTGTGAAGAATGATCGGACGGCAGGAAGATCGACGACGCCCACGGGCAAACCTCGCTCTGTTTCTCCGATGTGGGTATGGTAGAAAAATCGATGTCAAATCCTTCGAATATTCTCCGCCGCAAAAGCAAAAAAAATGCAAAAGCCACGAATCGTTCGTGGCAAGCAGTGCCGCCTATCTATATAAGGCAGGGCTCGATTCGGCCATCGATGGGATGGGCCGGGCGCGCGTGCCGACGACCTGAATTGCGGCACGGATCGCCCCGGTCGGCCAATCGGTGCGCACTGGTCATTTGGGCCGTTGAGCGAGCTACGCGAACATTTGCGGTTCACGAGCTCCGCAGCGGGAACTCGGTCAGATCGCGAACCTCGCCACATTCACGGCACAGCTCGCCGGTATCTCTTTGAAGTAGAACGCAGCCGGTCGGCCTATGAGCCCGCAAGATTGCAAAGGTCCCAGCGCGGCCGCACCTTGATCGGCGTCGCGCTTGCCGCCTGCGTGCTCTCGCCCATCTGGGTCAGGCGCACGAACCCGGCGTAGGCAATCATGGCGCCGTTATCGGTACAAAGGTCGGACGGCGGGTAGCAGATGCGGCCCCCCCGCGGGACGATCGCCTCGCCAAGGGCCGCGCGCAGTTGCGCGTTGGCGCCGACGCCGCCGGCCACGACAAGCTGCGACAGACCCGTGCGTGCCAGGGCCTGCAAGGCCTTGGCCGTCAGGACCTCGACCACCGCATCGACGAATTCGCGGGCGATGTCGGCGCGCGCCTGCTCGCAGAGGTTTCCCACGCGCCGCACGGCAGTGAGCACGGCCGTCTTGAGGCCGCTGAAGCTCATGTCCAGGGTACCGCTGTCGAGCATGGGCCGGGGCAGGCGCAGCGCACCGGCAATGCCAAACTGCGCCAGGCGCGAGACCTCGGGCCCGCCCGGGTAGCCCAGCCCGAGCATCTGCGCGGTCTTGTCGAAGGCCTCGCCGGCCGCATCATCGAGCGTCTCGCCCAGCAGCGCGTATTGCCCGGGAGCGCGCACGTGCAAGAGCTGCGTGTGGCCGCCCGAGACCAGCAGGCAGACGAAGGGGAACGCCGGCGCCGGGTCGGCCAGCAGCGGGGAGAGCAGGTGCCCCTCGAGGTGATGTATGGCTACCACGGGCCGGCGCAGCGCATAGCCCAGCGCCGCCGCAACGCCGCAGCCGACCAGCAGGGCGCCCGCCAGGCCGGGGCCGGCGGTGACGGCGATGGCGTCGATCTGCTCGCGCCCGCACCCGGCCCGATCGAGCACCTGCTGTATCAGCGGCAGCAGATGGCGCACGTGATCGCGCGATGCCAGCTCGGGAACCACGCCGCCGTATGCCCGGTGCAGGTCGACCTGCGAATGCAGCGCGTGCACTAGGGCCCGCGTGTTGCTGTCAAAGAGCGCAACGCCAGTCTCGTCGCACGACGATTCGATGCCCAGTACCCGCATGCGGCCAGTGTAGCGGGCAGCCGATCACAGCAGCACGGTGCCCTCGACGCAGGTGTAGCTATCTCCTCCGACCCAGACCTCGTCGTCGAGGCGCTCGAGGTAGACCCTGCCGTCGCGCCGCAGGCGTGCGCCCTGCGATACGACATAGCGCTGCGGCGCCAGGCCCTGGCCGATGAGCCATTGCGCGAGCGCGGCATTCAGACTGCCGGTCACCGGATCCTCGTCCACGTCCGCCGCCGCCGCAAATGCCCGTACCTCGAAGTCGCCGGGGCAGTCCTGCGGCCGCGGATCGCGCGTCCCGCGCGGGCCGATGACGCCGACCAGGGGCAGCGAGCGCAGGGCCGCATGGTCCGGCTCGAGCGCCAGCACGGTGTCGGCGCAATCGACCAGCAGGCCCAGCCAGCGCGGACCGTTGTCCAGCCACTGCGCCTGGCGCAGCAACGGGCGCGGCAATCCCAGGGCTGCCAGCACCGGCTCGAGCTCGGCCTGCTCGACGGGCGCGCGCCGCAGCGCCGGGGCGCAAAACGCCAGGCGCGTGCCGACACGCCGCAGCCGCACCAGGCCCACGCCGCATTGCTGCACGATCTCTTGGGCCCCGTGCACCGCCCCAGCGCCGGCAAGCCAGGCGTGGCAGCTGCCCAGGGTCGGGTGCCCGGCAAACGGCAGCTCGCAGGCCGGGGTGAAGATCCGCACCTGGTAGTGGGCAGCGGCGCTCGAGGCCGGAAACAGGAAACTGGTCTCGCTCAGGTTGGTCCAACGCGCAAACTGTTGCATCGCCTGTGTGTCCAGCCCGCTGGCGTCGAGCACTACCGCCAGGGGATTGCCGAGATAGGGCCGGGTGCCGAAGACGTCGACTTCCCGATAAGGGCGTGGTTGCATCGCTCAGGCTTCCCGCAGCAAGGGTGGAGGGGGTGGAAGGGCGCCCAAGCCCATGGCAAGCTTTTGGCCGCTGCGATATACTTTAAAGCTTTCTTGCGACACATTCCCCTTTGGCCGGATTTTGCTAGCAGAGAGCCTTTGATGCCGACGATAAGAGTCAAGGAAAACGAGCCGTTTGAGGTGGCCCTGCGCCGTTTCAAGCGCACCATTGAGAAGAGCGGGCTGCTGACCGAGTTGCGGGCGCGCGAGTTCTACGAGAAACCCACGACCGAGCGCAAGCGCAAGAAGTCGGCCGCCATCAAGCGCCATTTCAAGCGCCTGCGCAGCCAGATGCTGCCCAAGAAGCTCTATTGAACGGAACGCCGGGTTGGCGACTGGCTGCGTGTCGGGCCAGGGGTTTGGCAGGGGCGCGCCGGTGGGCGCGTTTTTATTTTTGCGGGATGGACCAAGCATGAGCTTAAAGGACCGGATCACCGAGGACATGAAGGCGGCCATGCGGGCGCGCGAATCCGAGCGCCTGGGGGCGATTCGCCTGCTGCTGGCGGCGATCAAGCAAAAGGAGGTCGACGAGCGCATCGTGGCCGATGATGCCGCGGTCACGGGCATCGTCGAGCGCTTGATCAAGCAGCGCAAGGACTCGATCGAGCAATTCGGCAAGGCCGGGCGCACCGACCTGGTGCAAAAGGAGAGCGCGGAGCTGGCGCTGTTGCAAGGCTACCTGCCGCAGGCCCTGAGCGAGGCGGAGGTGAGCGCGGCCATTGACGCGGCAGTTGCCGAGGTCCTGGCCGGCGCTGCGCCCGGCGGTGCCGCAACGCTGGGCGCGAGTTCCATGGGAAAGGTCATGGCGCTGCTCAAGCCCCGTCTGGCCGGGCGCGCCGACATGTCGAAGGTCTCGGGCCTGGTAAAGGCGCGCATCGGCGGCTGAGGCCGAGGAGGGCTTGGGCGCAGCCCGCCGCGGGGCCCCAATCGGCGCTCGCCGGCGGGCCGGTGGCGGATAATCCCTGCCGTGATTCCCCAGGGCTTCATTCTCGATTTGCTGGCGCGGGTCGACATCGTCGAGGTTGTCGGGCGCTACGTCGCGCTCAAAAAGGGCGGTCAGAACTACCTGGGTCTGTGCCCGTTCCACGGCGAGAAGACGCCATCGTTCACGGTCAGCCCCAACAAGCAGTTCTTTCACTGCTTTGGCTGCGGCGCGCACGGCTCGGCGATCGGCTTCCTGATGGACCACCGTGGCCTGAGCTACGTCGAGGCGATCCAGGAACTGGCCCAGGGCGCGGGCATGGCCGTGCCGCAGGAGAGCGTGCGCACGGGGCAGGAGGTCGCGCACAACCGCAGCCTGACCGAAGTGCTGCAGACCGCCGCCGATTTTTACCGGCGCCAGTTAAAGGATGCGCCCGCGGCCATCGAGTACCTCAAGTCGCGCGGCCTGATCGGGGAGATCGCGAAGCACTACGCGCTCGGTTATGCCCCCGATTCCTGGCAGGCCCTCAAGGCGGTCTTCGACAACTATGCCGATCCTCGCCTAGTGGACGCCGGCCTGGTCATAACGGGCGAGGAGAACAAGCGCTATGACCGCTTTCGCGGTCGCGTCATGTTTCCCATACGCAATCGCCGGGGCAGCGTGATTGGCTTTGGCGCGCGGGTGCTCGATGCCTCCGAACCCAAGTACCTGAACTCGCCCGAAACGGCGCTGTTTCACAAGGGTCAGGAACTGTACGGGCTCTTCGAGGCCCAGGAGGCAATCCGCCACCGCGCCCGGGTGATCGTATGCGAGGGCTACATGGACGTGATCCAGCTCGCGCAGGCCGGCTTTGGCGAGTCGGTGGCGGCCCTGGGAACGGCGGTGACGGCCCACCATGTCACGACGCTGTTTCGCCTGGCGCCGCACGTGATCTTTGCCTTCGATGGCGACAGCGCGGGCCGCAAGGCCGCCCGCCGGGCGCTCGAAGCAACCCTGCCGGCGATCGGCGATGACCGGCGCGCGAGCTTTGCCATGCTTCCCGAAGGAGAGGATCCCGACAGCTTGCTTCGCGAGCACGGGCCCGGCGCCCTGCAAACAGAGCTGGCGCGAGCCCTCAGCCTGTCGCAATGGTTTTTGCACTGCGTGAGCGAGGGCCGCGACTTGCAGCAGCCCGAGGACCGCGCGGCAGCGGTTTCCGCGGCGCGCCCCTTGCTGGAGTCGATGCCCACCGGGGCCCTGCGCATGCAGCTGGTCCGCGCCCTGGGCGAGGCGACCAGGACCCCAGCGCAGGACATCGAGACGCTTTTCGGGCTCACTCCCTGGCGCCGCCTGCCGCCCGCGCGCGAGCCCGCCCAGGACAGTGGCAAGGCAGCAGGCCGCACCGGCAAGAAGGTCGAGAGCCTCAAGCAGCGCCTGCTCCAGCGTCTGTTGGCATTTCCAGCCCTGGCGCGCGAGTTCAACGCCCAGATCGCCGCGCTGGCCGTTGACGGCGACGCCGACCTGGATCGGCAGCTGGCGGAGGTCTGGCGCGCGGGCACAAGTGCCGCCTCGGCGCACAGCGGCGCCGTGCTCGAGGCGCTGTCGCAGAGCCAATATATCGACCAATACCGTGCGCTGGCGGCGCGCGATCTGCAGGGCGAGGATGACAAGGGTCTTGCCAAGGAGGAGCTGCGCGCGGGCTTCGTCGCCATCGAGGAGGAAAGGGTGCGCGGCGAAATGGATCGCATTGCCAGCGAAACGATGTCGGACCCGGCGCGCGAGCGCTACCGCGAACTGGCGGGCCAGCTGGCCGAACTCAAGCGCGCCCGGACGGCGCGAACAGGCGCCGATGGCAGCCTGGGGGGGCGCGGAACGGCAGGCTAGGGGAAATTGTCAACATTTTCGATGCACTGCGGACATTTTCTGGTAAAATTTGCGGTTACATCGCGTCCGCCTTTGAGCGGACTTTCAGGGGGCGGCAGCCTCCTTCGCGCCGCGAGACGGCGCATCAGCTAGGCCGGGTAGTTCAGTGGGGTCAGTCAGGCGGTGCCATGCGCGGAACTTGGGTCCGGCGCCGTGGTCCACTGATTCAGGGAGCAAGGTTTTCCTGCGCTTCCGTGAGTCGGTTCGCCTCGTTTGGCCCGCGCTGCGCGCCGACCGCCAACCTGCACGAAATGGATCGAGATGATTTGGCGTAGACGCCCATTGGCGCGTGCCATTGCGTCGGGCCCCGAGGGAGAACTCTGCGGGCCTGTGGTGGTGGGTGGCGGATCGGCGCTGATGGAACATGACGAGGGATTAGGGACCGCCTTATGACAAAAGCCAAGACGACAGCGCCGAAGAAAAAGGTTTCCGCGCTCAAGACCGCAAGCGCATCGAGAAAGACGGTGGCCGTTGCGGCCGTCAAGCCAAGCGCCAAGGCCAAGGGCGCGGACGTGGCACGCCCGGAGCCCAAGTTGGGCACCGGTGTCAACGGCAAGGTCGCTGCGGCAGTTTTGGCCAAAGCGCGAGCGAAGCTGCCCGCGCCGCCCACCAAGTCCAAGGCCGCGCGCACGGAGGCGGGCAACGGCGAGAGCGGTGACGCGGTTCCCGAGGCGCGCGACGACGCGGTTGACCCCGGGGTCCAGGTCGCCGAGAAGATGAATCCGAAGCAGCGCGCCAAGGACCGGCGCGCCAAGGAACGCGCCCTCAAGGAAGCCCTGGAGCGCAGCTACCAGGGTTCGCAGGAAGATCTCGAGGCGCGCCGCAACAAGCTCAAGGCCCTGATCAAGCTCGGCAAGGAACGCGGCTTCCTGACCTACGCCGAGATCAACGATCACCTGCCCGACAACCTGGTCGATGCCGAGGCGATCGATTCGATCATCAGTACTTTCGGCGACATGGGAATCCAGGTCTACGACCAGGCGCCCGATGCCGAGACGCTGCTGATGAACGAGAACGTTCCGGCCGCAGCCACGGACGACGACGCCGAGGAGGAAGCCGAAGCAGCGCTTTCCACGGTCGATGCCGAGTTCGGCCGCACCACCGACCCGGTGCGCATGTACATGCGCGAGATGGGCTCGGTGGAGCTGCTCACGCGCGAGGGCGAGATTGAGATTGCCAAGCGCATCGAGGACGGCCTCAAGCACATGGTGATGGCGATTTCGGCGTGCCCGACGACGGTGGCCGAGATCCTCGCCCACGGCGAGCGGATCCGCGGCGTGCAGATCCCGATCGATGAAGTCGTCGATGGCCTGGTCGATCCCGACGCCGACGAGTTTCCTGCCGCCGCCGCGGAGGCCGACGAAGACGAGGAAGAGGGCGAGGAGAGCGAGAACACCGATATCGGCGCCAGCGGAATGACCGCGGCGCAGCTCGACGAGCTCAAGGCCCGTGCGCTGGAGCGCTTTGAGCGGGTGGGCAAGCTCTTCGAGAAGATGCGCGTCGCCTTTGAAAAGGAGGGCTACAAGTCCAAGCCCTACTCGCGCGCCCAGGAACAGATCCTGGAAGAGCTGATGTCGCTGCGCTTTACCGCCAAGATGGTGGAGAAGCTGTGCGACTCGCTGCGCAGCCAGGTCGAGGAAGTGCGCAGCATCGAGAAGAAGATCTACGACATCATGGTCAACAAGTGCGGCATGCCGCGGCCGCACTTTCTCAAGCACTTCCCCGGATCGGAGACCAATTCGCGCTGGGTAACGCGTGAGGCCGAGAGTGAGGCCGTCTACGCGGAGGTATTGCGCCGCAACCTGCCGGCCGTGCACGAGTTGCAGAGCAAGCTGGGGGCGCTGCAAAAGCGCGTCGTGCTGCCGCTCAAGGATTTGCGCGAGGTTTACAAGCAGATGGCAACGGGCGAGGCCAAGGCGCGCAAGGCCAAGCGCGAAATGACCGAGGCCAACCTGCGCCTGGTGATATCCATCGCCAAGAAGTACACCAATCGCGGCCTGCAGTTCCTCGACCTCATCCAGGAAGGCAACGTCGGCCTGATGAAGGCGGTCGACAAGTTCGAATACCGCCGCGGCTACAAGTTCTCGACCTACGCGACCTGGTGGATCCGTCAGGCCATCACGCGCTCGATCGCCGACCAGGCGCGCACCATCCGCATCCCGGTGCACATGATCGAGACGATCAACAAGATGAATCGCATCAGCCGCCAGATCCTGCAGGAGACGGGTCAGGAGCCGGACCCGACGACCCTGGCCGTCAAGATGGAGATGCCCGAGGACAAGATCCGCAAGATCCTCAAGATCGCCAAGGAACCCATCTCGATGGAGACCCCGATCGGCGATGACGACGACTCGCATCTGGGTGATTTTATCGAGGACACCACCACGGTGGCCCCGGCCGATGCCGCGCAGTATTCGAGCCTGGCCGGAGTTACCAAGGAAGTACTGGATTCACTCACGCCGCGTGAGGCCAAGGTGTTGCGCATGCGTTTTGGCATCGAGATGAGCACGGACCATACGCTCGAGGAAGTTGGCAAGCAGTTCGACGTGACGCGCGAACGCATACGGCAGATCGAGGCCAAGGCGCTGCGCAAGTTGCGCCACCCGAGCCGCTCGGACAAGTTGAAGAGTTTTCTCGAGTAAGGTTCGCGCGCGTGGCGGGCGCCTTGCGGGTCCGCCCTCGCGTGTGATCGTCTGGGCCTCTAGCTCATGCTTGGTTAGAGCAGCGGACTCATAATCCGTTGGTGCCTGGTTCGACTCCAGGGAGGCCCA
>Ga0209415_10005767_pt1 | contig 22198 bp, 17 predicted proteins | sample PeaSoiSIISIP2007_FD_187696 | JGI IMG/M metagenome (GOLD analysis project Ga0209415, IMG submission 187696) | Peat soil microbial communities from Weissenstadt, Germany - SII-SIP-2007 (SPAdes) (version 2) | ecosystem: Environmental > Terrestrial > Soil > Wetlands > Peat | place: Germany... | reverse complement strand
AATCCACAGGAAACCGCACGTGATTATCTCGCATCTGATGATCCCGCACCCACCGTTAAGTCCGACAGGCTGCTAGGTAACACCTTCGCGGCGAATGGGTTTTGGGCGCGTTCGGCGCGTCCCGTTCGCGCCAGTGATTGACTGCGGCCCGATGCGCCAGAGTCGGGCTTCGCTGGCCGGCCACCAGCGCGTGTGGGCGAAGCGAGAGTGTCGAGCCGCTGGCCCTCAACTTGGTCTGCTGCTCCTCAAGGGCGCTGCTGGCCTCTCGACTTCGGTGAACTAGGCCGACCACCGTTCACTGCCAGCCTCGCATCTCCCCGAGCTCCAGCGATGAGCCCACACCGATCACTCTGAAGTGGGGGAGCCAAGCCACCGGGCCTGTGTGTCAAGATGCACCGATCATTTCGCATCCGACGCCAGTCCAACAGTGGGGCGACATGAAGCCGACCACCGGCTCGCCGACCACCGACGAGGCTGCGAGCCACCCGCTGCGCCGGGTGCTCGGTCTTCGCGACCTGATCCCGATGCAGATATTGATTGTTTTCGGACCTTCGTGGCCGGGCACCGCCGCGCATCAAGCCGGTAGTCAAGTCAGCTTCTGGCTGATTGGCGCTCTGTTGCTATTCCTGCCTGTCGCCGCGGCCGTCCAGTATTGCGTTCAGATCTGGCCGTACGAAGGCGGCGTTTATCAGTGGACCAAACACGCTTTCGGGCCTTTCGCCGGCTTCTTGAGCGCCTGGAACCTGGGGGCCTGGGTCCTGTTAATCGTCTCGAGCCTTGGCGTCTTTGCGGCGAGCGGCCTCAGTTATGCGCTCGGGCCCCACGCTGCGTGGATGGCGGAAAGCCGCGCGGTCATATTGAGCCTCGACGCGAGCCTGTTCGGTTTAATTTTCCTGGTGAACGTCCCGGGTCTACGAATTGGACGGTGGGTGTCCCATTTTGGAACAGCTGCCACCCTGTTCGTCGCCGGTCTGCTGATTGTCCTGCTGTTCGCCCACCCTCACGCCACTCCGATCCATCCGCACGTGTCTCCGCAACCACCCTTCTCGCTGAAATTCCCGGTACTCACGCTGGTCAGTCTCAATCTGTTCAGCAAAATCGCTTTCAACGGGTACACCGCTTTGGAGCAAGTTGCCGTATTCGCCGGCGAGACGCGCAACGCGGCGCGTTCGATACTTCGCTCGGCGTGGATCGCCGCGCCGGTGATTGCGCTGATTTACATCCTGATGACTGGTTCCATTCTGACGTATACACGCGCCGACCAGGTCGACCTCGTCAACCCCATCGCCCAAATCATCGCGACCGCGTTCGGCGCCGGCGGTTCGGCCGGCGTCGTTATGAATTGGGGCGCGTTTCTCAGCCGCGCGACGATCCTCGCGCTGGTCGTGGCCTCCATTGCGCAATTCGCCGTCTATATTGCCGAGACCAGCCGTCTGCCGATGGTCGCCGCGTGGGACCATCTGATCCCGGCCTGGTTCACGCGTCTGCACCCGCGCTATGGCACGCCAACGGGCTCGTTGGCAGTGATCGTGGTGGTAGCCGTCCTTTTTAGCTTTCTCGCGTCGTCGAATGCGGGCGCGGGTGAGGCGTTTCAGCTACTCGTCACGAGCGGATTCGTCTGCTATGGCATCAATTATCTGTTGATGTTCGCGGTCCCACTGCTGGTCGGCACACGCCTCAGCCTGCGACCGGACCTTCGGCCCCCGGGGCTCGTCCGTGCCGCTTGTGTGTGCGGGGCCTCGGTAACGCTGCTCTCAATGATCTTCAACCTCATCCCGATCGTGGACGTTGCGCGCCCGTGGGTATTCGCACTCGAAGTCGGCTCTGCCGCCCTGGGTATCAATCTGATCGGGGCGGCCATTTACTGGCGCGGCTCCCGCCCCAAGGCCCGCCTCGAACACGGCGCGACGTGACGAGTCATCCTCGGCTAATTCTTTTCTCCCGCTGGCATTCTGACGATCGGCGGGAACCCCTAGACCCGGCCGGGAAGCCGGGCTTGCGTGTCGCCGGATGGAGTCATGGTCTTGCTCCGTTACAGGCGTAGACTCGGTCGCTACGGCGCAGGCGCTGAGGCTGCGACGCGCCGGCTCGACGGCGCTCGGGACGGCTAGGCAGGCAAGACGTCCGCTGTCTCGCGCGCCGTGGCCCGCCGGGCGCGCGCATCCGCGTCCGGTTTATTCGGTCGTTGCGATCTCGAGCGGGTAGCGCGATCGGCGCCGGTCAGCGTGGTGCGATTTACATTCGTCCGCGCGCTTCGAATGGCGAACGCGACCACGCAATGGCACCGCGTGCCACGCCGGGAACTCATGCTCCCCGCCGTCAAAGCCGACCGTATCAGTATGACTCATCAGGTGGCAGCAATATGAACCGGATCAATGCGCGCGTAGTCTGCATTTTCACAGCACTCGCGCTCACCGCGTGTGGCGGAGGCAATTCGGGCTCGGCCACTGGCGGGACCTCCGCCGTCGCCGTGAGCCCGCCCCGCGGCACGTTGGTGCAGAACCCGCCGGTACTACTGTCCACCATTACCACACCAGACGTGCTGGTTGAGCTGAGCACACTAACCAATACGGAAGTGCTCACACTTGGCGGGACGCTCCTGTGTGACGTCGCCGTTTACCACCTGGAGTACACAACTGTCGGCGGCGCAAACGAGGCAACCACCGCCTCCGGAGCGATGATGGTACCGACCGGCATCGACTCGAGCTGCCACGGTGCACATCCGATGATGTTGTATGCGCATGGCACGACAACGGACCGCGACTTCAATCTCGCGGATCTGCAGGTGCAGAAGAATGCCGAAAGCTACTTCATGGCCTTCTTCGCCTCGCAAGGCTACATCGTCGTCGCTCCGAATTACGCTGGCTACGACACCTCAACGTTGTCTTACCATCCGTACCTGGTCGCCGAACAGCAGTCGAAGGATATGATCGATGCACTGACGGCGGCGCGCAGCGCCTTGCCGACCGCGGCTGCGCCTTTGACCACCGACAGCGGCCGGCTGTTCATTACCGGCTACTCGCAGGGCGGATACGTGGCGATGGCGACGCATCGTGCGATGCAGTCGGCCGGCATGACCGTCACCGCGTCGGCGCCGATGTCGGGGCCCTACGCGCTTGCGGCATTCGTCGATGCCGTATTTTTCGGCCGGGTCAACGGCAGTGCACCGGTGTCATCGGTGTTGCTCGTCAGCGCATACCAGGAGTCATACGGCAACATCTATGCCAGTGCCACTGATGTGTTCGAAGCGCAATACGCGAGCGGCATAGAGTCCCTGCTGCCGAGCACGATGACGCGTAGCGAGCTGTATGTGCAGGGGAAACTGCCCATGTATGCGCTGTTCAGCGCGACGCCGCCGGCTCCGGAATTCGCTGATATCACACCCGCGACAACGCCGGCTGATCTGGCTCCCGTGTTCGCGATCGGCTTTGGCACCGGTAACCTGGTGCTGAACAGCTATCGCTTCAGCTATCTGCTGGACGCGCAGGCCAATCCGGATGGTGGCTGGCCGACGACAACCACCGGCATGGCAGCTGCGACGCCCGGTCTTCCTCTGCGCCAGGCGCTGCAGTTGAATGATCTGCGTAACTGGACGCCAACGGCCCCAATCCTCCTGTGCGGCGGCGACGCCGACCCAACCGTCTTCTGGCTCAACACGCAGTTGATGCAGGGCTATTGGGCGTCGCACGCGCCGGTGTCGACTCCGATCAGCGTGCTTGACCTTGATTCTCCTGCATCGCCGGGTGACACCTACGCTGATCTGAAGAGAGACTTTGCGCTCGCGAAAGAACTCATCGCTGCAACGGCTGTCGCGCAAGGAGCGACCGACGGGGGTGCAGCCGCGGTCGACGAGGCGTATCACGCGCCGCTGGTGCCTCCCTTCTGCCTCGCGGCCGTGAGGTCCTTCTTTGCGGCTCAATGATGCGGAGCGCCGCGTCGCGGTGATCTTGTTGCGATTTGTCACGCGGCTGCCGGCCGTGCGCCAGTCAGGGTGCGGATTCCACAACCACAGGAAACTGCCGGCGCAACCTGGATCGCGCCCGACTCTACCGCACGCCGACGCAGGCTACGAAAGAGCCGATGCGATCAGTGGTCCTCGCCGCGCGAGAAAGTCGTCGATTGCCATGGCGAAATTCTCACAATCCGCAGCGGTCGTTGGCAACGACAACGATACGTAGCCGCGCCGGCCGAAATAGTACCCTCGGTCGACCATCTCCAGGTGAAACAGCGTGTCCAGCAGGCGCTTGGCGGAATTTGCGGCTGTGCCCGCGTGGTCGGCGTCCTCCGGTCTAAAAAGCAGATGCGTGCTGAAATGCAGCCCGATCAGGGAGCCGACGCCAGTCGCTTGGAACCGCGCGGAACGTGCGCGCGCCAGCGCGTTCAGCCGCTCGCGCAACCGGTCCCCCAGCGCATTAATCCGCACAGCCTCGGCGGGTGTGAAAACCCGCGTCAGGCCGGCGAGTCCACCCGCCATCGACAGCACGTTGTTATTGAACGTGCCGGCGTGATCGAGAGCGTCCGGACGGTTGGGATCAAAACGCTCCATCAACTCGCGCTGCCCGCCGAACGCACCGAAGCTGCTTCCAGCACCCAGGTACTTGCCGAATGTCGTCATGTCGGGCCGTATGCCCAATAGACCCTGCAGCCCGGACGGCGACAGTCGTGACGTCATCACCTCATCGAAGACCAGCACGATGCCGCGTGCCGTGCACTCCTCGCGCAGCATTGCGAGGAAACTCGGCTTGCCCGGAATGCAGCCGCCGCCGAGCATTGGTTCGACCAGCACCGCGGCAATCGCATCACCGTGCGCATGCAGCGCTGCGCGAACGCCCTCAACGTCGTTGTAGGTTGCGATCAGCCAGTCGAAGGGGGCGTTGAGCGGGGCGCTGCGGCCGCGGAAATTGAACACGCCGCCGTGATAACCGCCGTCGAACACCATGATGCGCAGGCGGCCGGGCCTGAGCGCGCGCACGGTTGCGAGGGCTATCAGATTGGCCTCGGTCCCGGAATTCGTGAACCGCAAGAGATCAACGGACGGGAACCGAGCGCGGATCGCCTGGGCGAGTCCGGTCTCGTACTGGTTCGGACCGCCGAGGACCGTGCCATCGTCGACCGCTTGTTTGATCGCCGCCTGGATGACCGGGTTCGAGTGCCCGTACAGGCCGGCCGAGTACTCGCCTAGCAAGTCCAGATACTCAATTCCGTCGACGTCAGTCAGGCGGTTACCCTGACCCCGTGCGAAGACGATCGGGAACGGGCTGAAGTGCAGTACGGTGCGCGTGTTGCCGCCCGGCATGTGCTCCGCGGCAGCCAGGCGACGTTGAGCGCTGATGGGGCGGCGGGCGCGGTAACGAGCCTCCACCTCGGCCAGCGCAGCTTCGAGGTCGAGCGTGCCCGAGACTTGGCGTCCGTCCATGTCCTTCAGTTATCTCCACGCGGCTTGTGGTGCATCTGGTGCATCGCGGGATACGTCGGCAATGATCAGGATTCGTCTCGTTCGTCTGTTCCGCGCTCGCGCGCGAGCGCTACGCCCATCATTCTAAGGCGGTTTGGCCACAAGGAGCGATTGCGTCGGTTCGGAGTGCAGTGGTTTCTCACGCCCTGACTCACCGATCGCCGGCCAACGAGGCGGCCAGAAAGATTGATCCGGGGAGTTAGAATACCCGCCTGAGAGCCGGCGTTCACGTGTGAACGATCGTCCTCACACGCGCGGACGTTGCACAACACTGACGCTCGCATCGCAGTCCGTGAACTGAGCTCAGGTTGGTAGCGTCCCGTGCAAAACACGATTCCTCCTCGACAACGATGGGCAAGCGGCGGCAAGTGACGGGGAGTTGCCAACTATGAATCCTTCAATCTGGCTGGCGGCGACGACACCAGCCGAACGCGCCACCGCGGCCCTCGTTGTCGGTCTCTGTGCATCGCTGCCGGCGTCCGCGGAGTGCCGACTCGTCCAATTCGCGGAGCTCCCCGTCAACGCGAGCCAAAACCGTCCGGTCGTCCCTGGGGCCATTAACGGCCAGCCGGTCAGGATTCTGGTGGATACCGGTGCCCAGCTGAGCGTCATCACTCGAGCGACGGCAAAACGCCTCTCGCTAATGCAACTGAGCACTTCCGGAAGCGCGCGCGGTATCGGCGGCGAGACTTACGTATACAGCACATCCGTCAAGCAGCTGACGCTCGACAAGTACTCGGTCCGCAATTTGACGCTCCCTGTCATTGCGGTTGACGCAGGCCCGGCCTTTGACATGATTCTGGGCGAGAATTTCTTCTCACATTCGACCGTCGAGTTTGATCTTGCGCACAGCGCGATACGTTTGTTCGATCCTAAAGGCTGTCATGCTGAGCAGTTAAGTTACTGGTCGACGGCCTATCAACTGGCGGACCTCATTGCCTCCCCAGTCGATTCCAATCGTATCGAGACCACTGTGTTGCTGAACGGCAAGGCCCTGCGCGCGGTTCTCGATACCGGAGCCATGTTTTCTATTGTTTCATTGACTGCTGCCGCGACGGCGGGTGTGACGCCGGACAGCCCGGGGGTCAAGCCCGCTGGAAGGTGGCATGGTGTGGGTCGCAACGTGGTCGATAGCTGGATCGGAACCTTCGACAGTTTCACAATCGGCGACGAGACGATTCGGAACGCGAAACTGGTGATCCAGGACAGGACCAAGAGCGACGAAGTGAAGGCTTTGCAATCGCGGATTCCAGTTTCCGTTGAAGCGTCGCCGATGCTGATTGGCGCCGATTTCTTTCTCGCACATCGAGTGCTGATCTATGGCGCCGAGCGCAAGATGGTATTTACGTACCTGGGTGGGCCGGTGTTTGACACACTCCATGTTCATCCAGAAGCGCCAACCGCTGCGGGCTCGGACGATCGGCCGCAGACCCAGCAGCCACCGGACGGCCCGCGCTAGGGTCGAGGTGACCGCCCGGCACCGCTCAGGCTTGTAATCTGCAGCCAAATGAAGCGGGTCCGGTCGACCCGGCGTCCCGAGCCCGGATCGGTTGCCGCTATCCGTGCGCGGCGAGACTCGCCACGGCCCGCCGGAGCGCCCGGCCGAATAGCCAGCGCAGCTCCTCAAGCTCTGTCGCGCTCGCGTTGAAAGGCGGGGCGAGGATCACCGCATCGCCGCGAGCGCCATCGACGTTGCCGGATACCGGGTAGCAGATCAGTCCGTCCGCGCTGGCTGCCCGGCCGATCCGCGCGCTGAGCCCAAGTGTCGGTGGAAACGGCTCACGGGTCGCCCGGTCCGCGACGAGCTCGACGCCGACGAAGAACCCCCGTCCGCGAACGTCGCCGACCGCCTCAACATCGGCGAGTTCGGCCGCGAGCGCCGCTTGGAACACTGGCCCGTCCGCTGCGACGCGCTCGACCAGCCGCTCGCGCCGGACGATCGTCTGTACTGCCACGCCCGCCGCACAGGCCGCCGTGTGGCCGGTGAATGTATGGCCGGTCAGCGGTCCGCCGTCCGTCCGTTGCAGCACCTCCGCGATGCGGCGGTGATAAATCGTTGCCCCGAGCGGGGCGTAGCCGCCGCCGAGACCCTTGGCCACCGTCATGATGTCGGGCACGACGCCATCGTGCTCCAGGGCGCGCCACGTTCCGGTGCGACCCGATCCACACATCACTTCGTCGGCGATCAACAGGACGCCGTAGCGGTCGCAGATTTGCCGGACCTGTGCTGCGTAGCCGGGCGGTGCGGGCACGACCCCTCCCGCGGCACCGACCACCGGCTCGAATATGAAGCCGGCGACGCGCTCGGCGCCCAGGCGCTCGACCTCGGTCTCAAGCTCGGCGGCGCACACCGCTGCCACCGCATCGGGCGCAACGCCGGGCGGCGGACGGTACGCGTTCACGGCCGAGAGGAACGACGCCTCGATCAGCGCGCCCTCGAACGGCGCGCGCCGGGTGTGAAAGTCCGATACCGACAGCGCGCCGAGCGTATTGCCGTGCCACGAACGGCGCCGGGATATGAAACGCCGCCGCGACTGCTCGCCGCGCGCGCTGTGGTACTGCAGCGCAATCTTGAGCGCCGACTCCACCGCCTCCGAACCGCCCGACACGAACACCATCGCGCCGAGGTCGGGACCGCAGGCGGCCGCGACGAGCGCCTGCAGCTCCTCGAGCGGTTCACTGGTGAAGGTGTACCGATAGCCATGCGCGATGCGTCGCAGCTGGCGCTCGATGGCCTCGGTGACCTCCGGATGCCCGTGCCCGAGGCAGAACACCGCCGGGCCGCCGGAGCCATCGAGATAGCGCTTGCCGGTCGTGTCGTAGACGTACGAGCCCCGGCCCCACGCGACCCGCGGTAGCCCGATACCCGGCCCGCCGAACGCCGGATCCCACGACGGATCGCGCTGCGCCATGTTTCTCAGCCGACCCCGTGCTGCGCCGCGCCCGGCAGGCTACGGATGCGATGGCCGGCGATTGAGGGTGAGGCGTCGACGATGGCCGGCGCAGCGACCGCAGCAATCGGGGCTCCGCACCAGTCGGCAGGGTCGAGCACGTGACGGTTCGAGGTTGGCATGACGCTCACAATGCAATGTCGTTCCGAGGCGCCCGTCGACGCGCTCCTGCCGGAACGGGATCAGATCGCCGTTTGGGAGCATATCTGCTGTCCATGCGGCCGTCACGACCGCTTGCACCCAGGCGCCAAGGCGGCCGATACAGGCAGGATCCAATCGCACGCCCGGATCGAGGTGCCGCAGCCCGTGAAGGCCACGCGCTCACGGCCCCGAACCGCCCAACTGCGAAGGATCGGACGCTTCGCGGGAGCCACGCCACCGTCAGAGTTGACGAACGGCCGGTGAACGGCTCGAATATCATATCCGGATAGGGTATAGCAGCAGATATGAGCCATCTTTCTCGCCAAAAGACCAAGCTTCTGAACCGGGTGCGACGCCTCAAAGGCCAGGTTGAGTCTGTCGAGCGGGCACTGTCTCGCGAAGCGGATTGCGCCGAGATCATGCGTCTGCTTGCGGCGTGCAAGGGGGCCGCAAACAGCCTTTTGGCTGAGGTCGTCGAAGACCACGTGCGCGAGCATCTTGTTGCACCCGGATCTCGCGCGGCTGGAGCTCGCGCCCAAGCCGCGGACGATCTCATCGAAGTCGTGCACAGCTATTTCAAGTGAGGACGGGACCGTGACAACGGATTCCGGCGTGGGATCTCGGGGCGAGCACCCGCATATCTTCCTCGGCGCAGGACATTCTAGGAACGAGCGCAAGGCATGGGCGGTCATTGTGCTCTGCTCGGCGATGATGCTGATCGAGATAGTCGGCGGGATTGCCTTCGGCTCCCTCGCGCTTATCGCCGACGGTCTGCACATGTCGACCCATGCAATTGCCATGCTGATCGCAGCCATGGCTTACACCTTTGCGCGCAAGCACGCTTCCGACGCAAGGTTCAGCTTCGGCACCGGCAAACTCGGCGATCTCGCCGGCTTCACGAGCGCGATCGTGCTGGCTCTGATCGCACTTCTGATCGGCTACGAAGCGGTTACACGTTTTCTGACGCCGGTGCATATCGACTTTGGCGAGGCGATTCCGATCGCGTTTCTCGGCTTGTTGGTGAACATCGTGAGCGCCTGGCTGTTGAGCGGCGGAGACGACCACCATCACGGGCATGGTCACGACCACGGCGCCGCCGACGCCGCCCACGCGCAAAGTGGCCAGAAGCTCGAGACGCGGTTTGGGCCGGCGACGGTGGAGATCTTCGAGGCTGAGGGGCCCGCCCGTTTTCGGCTGCGGGTTCCTGGACTGACCGAGCAGGCCGCTCGTGCACTCGCGGCGTCGATCGAGACGGACCGCCCGGGAGGCCTGCGGACGCTATTCTCGCTGCAATGGTGCGGTGACTACTTCGAGTCGGGCGAGGTCATTGCGGAACCGCACGAGTTCGTGGCGCACCTGACGCTCGGGTCCGACATGGACTCCGGAACGTACCGGATGAATTTCGAGGAGCCGCATGACCACGCCGATCAGCGCGCGCACCGGGACCACAACCTGCGAGCCGCCTTTATTCACGTGGCAGCTGACGCGGCAGTCTCCGTTCTAGCCATTCTCGGACTGTCGGCCGCTCGATACCTGGGTTGGGTCTGGATGGATCCGATGATGGGCATCGTCGGCATGCTGGTCATCGCGTTATGGGCCTACGCGCTGGTTCGGGACACCGGCGGAATACTCCTGGACATGACGCCAGACACGGCGCTGGCGACACGCATTCGTCGTCGGGTTGAGGCGGACGGCGACCGGGTCGTCGATCTGCATCTGTGGCGACTGGGGCCGGGTCACCTCGGCGCGATTGTCTCGATCGTGACCGCGCAAGCGCGGGACACCAGCTTCTACCGCCCCGCACTCCAGGGATTTTCCGGCCTGTCGCATCTGACCATCGAGGTAATCAACCGGCCGGCTCCGGCAGAGGTGCGGGCCGGCGAGGGCGGTGGTCGGTGAAAGCAATTGAGGCCGATATGCCCGGCGATCGAGCCGGTCTTGTTGTTGCCACGGCATGAAGTCAGTTAGAGTTGGCAGCCGGTCGGAGCCAACGGCTGCCGACGCGACATATCATCTATAGGTCTTGATGCGCCGACTAGCTCAGCTCGCTCCTGTCTTGCTTGCCGCGATCTTTTGGATTGCGCAGGTGCAAGGCACTGTTCACGGCATCGGCCACCTAGGTGACTCGGCAGGCGCTACCGCCCAAGGCCTTGTCTCTCACGGCGCTGTTTGCGGCGAATGTGCGGCGTTCGGCCAGGCAGGCGCGGCACCGATTCTGGCGCAGCCGGCCGCCGCAGTCGCATCGCCACTTGATGAGACTGCCAACACTGCACTGGTGCGCGTCCCCCCGAGGCCACCCGCCCACGCCTATCGCTCCAGGGCTCCGCCCAATTCTCCGATCTGATCGCGACTGACCGGCCTGCGGTGTGACCGCGGCCTCGTTCGTTCTCGCCTTCGTTCGGAGTTCCTCATGTCCCACTCTTCCGCCTCGGTGGCGGCCCTCGCGATCACAATCGCATGGTCCGCCTGTATCGACATTGCAGTCGCCGATCCCACTGATACACCGATCGCGGTCGGAACGCTCACCGAGATTCAGGTTGTCGCTAATCGCCTGAATGAAGCCCGCAGCACCATCGAGACACAGACCGGTGCGTCCACCTACACGATCAACGCCGCTGCAGTGGCAGCCACCCCTGGCGGAGACAACACGCTCCTAAACCAGGTCATCATGCAGGCGCCCGAGGTGGCGCAGGACTCGTTCGGTCAATTTCACGTTCGCGGCGAGCACAACGGCCTGCAGTACCGGATCAACGGCCTGATTCTGCCGGAAGGCATCAGCGTCTTCGGGCAGTCCCTCGATCCGCGCCTCATTTCGTCGATGAGCCTGATCACGGGAGCGTTGCCGGCCGAATATGGCCTGCGCACCGCGGGCATCATCGACATTTCCACCAAGAGCGGTCTGATGGAGCCGGGCGGGGCGGTCTCGCTCTACGGGGGCAGTCACTCGCAGGTCGAGCCCAGTTTCAACTATGGAGGCGGCTCGGGCAGCTTCAGCTACTTTATTTCCGGTGATTTTCTGCGCAATGACCTCGGGATAGAGTCCCCCGATGGCAGCACCAATCCGATCCACGACCACACGACGCAATCCCATGTCTTTGGCTACTTCGAGGACATCCTCGACGAGCATAACCGCGTGGCGCTGATGATCGGCAGCTCGGTGGGCAAATTCCAGATTCCGGACCTCAACGGCGAGCAGCCGTCGCTCGGCTTGACGGTCAATGGCCAGACGATGTATCCGAGCCAGGATCTCAACGAAAACCAGCGCGAGATCACCCAGTTCGGCGTCGTCAGCTGGCAGCATTCGGTGGGCGCATTGAACGTACAGAGCTCCTTCGTCGCCCGATATTCGAGCCTGACGTTCGTGCCCGATCCGCTCGGTGATCTGCTGTTCACCGGCGTGGCGCAGGCCGCATTCAAACAGAATGTCGCGTATGCGGGGCAGACTGACGGCTCGTACCAGCTCAGCGACAGTCACACGCTCCGGGCGGGCGCATTCCTGCAGACGGATCATTCGATCAGCCAGACGACCTCACAGGTGCTGCTGACGAACAGCGCGGGCGTTCCGCTCAGCGATATTCCGACCTCTATCGTGGATAACGGCGCGAAGACCGAATATATCTACAGTGCCTATCTGCAGGACGAGTGGAAGGTGCAGCCGACGGTCACATTCAACTATGGCCTGCGACTCGATCGTTTCACGGCGTACACCAGCGCCGGGCAGGCGAGCCCGCGGCTGAACGCGGTCTGGCAGGTTCTGCCGGACACGACAGTGCACGCGGGATATGCCCGCTATCTGTCGCCGCCGCCGTTCGAACTGGTCGGTGGCAAAGACATCGCCCTGTTCCAGAATACGACCAATCCGCCGCTGTCACCCGGAGCCACCTCGCCGCTCGCGGAGCGCGCGAACTACTACGACATCGGTATGCAGCAGAAGGTCGGCCGCGAGCTGACCCTGGGACTTGACACCTACGCGAAGCAGTCGGTGAACCTGATCGATGAGGGCCAGTTCGGGGCGCCGATCATCCTGACGCCGTTCAACTACCGGTACGGCAAGCAGTACGGCATCGAGGGGACGCTCAACTACACGACGCCGAATTTCGTGGCTTATCTCAATCTCGCGGCCCAGAGCGCCAAGGGCAAGGAGATCGACTCGGCGCAGTTCAATTTCGCGACACCGGACCTCGCGTGGATCCAGAATAACTACATCCATCTGGATCACGAGCAGCAACGGACCGCCTCGGGCGGGGTGTCGTACCTCTGGCAGGGCACGCGGATCAGTGCCGACCTTCTGTACGGCTCCGGCCTGCGTGCCAGTCTCCCGCTGCCGGCGGGCGAAACGACGCCGTACGGCGGCGCGAGTATCCCGAACGGCGTCAGCCTGCCGACCTATACGCAGGCGAATCTGGGGCTGACCCACGTGTTCCATCCTGCGAGTACGGGACCTTTGACCGCGCGGTTCGACGTGATCAACATGTTTGACAAGGACTACCAGATCCGCAACGGCACCGGCGTCGGGGTCGGGGCGCCGCAGTACGGGCCGCGCCGCGGCTTTTTCGCCGGGCTGTCGCTCGCCCTGTAGACATTGCGGAAGTGCCACGGGACCGTCCGTGGAAACCGCCGCGATCGGACATCCCGGACTCCGTCCATTCTGGCGGGCGCCAGTTCCGCTGTGCGTCAGTTGCTGCGCCGGCCAGTTCTGCGGTAGCCCGCTCAGGCAAGCTCGGGCGTGGTGAACTGCAGCGCCGCGAGGCGCGCATAGAGCTGGTTGCCGGCCGCGAGCTCGGCGTGCGTGCCCGTGCCGACGATCCGCCCGTGATCCATGACGACGATGCGGTCGGCCTTGAGCACGGTCGCGAGCCGGTGCGCGATCACGATCGTCGTCCGTCCCTGGGTCAGCCGTTCGAGGGCCTGCTGCACGAGCCGCTCGCTCTCGGCGTCGAGCGCGTTGGTCGCCTCGTCGAGCAGCAGTACCGGCGGATTTTTGAGGATGGCGCGGGCGATTGCGAGCCGCTGCCTCTGCCCGCCGGAGAGTCGCAAGCCCCGCTCGCCGAGGAATGTGTCGTAGCCCTCTGGCATCGCGCGCAAGAAGCCGTCCGCCGCGGCAGCTTGGGCGGCCGCGACGATCTCAGCATCGCTCGCGCCTGCCCGCCCGTAGCCGATGTTCTCACGGGCGCTCGCACCGAACAGCACCGTGTCCTGCGGCACGAGCCCGATTTGGGCGCGCAGTTCCTCCGGCGCCAGCTCGGCGAGGTTGACACCATCGAGCGTAATCCGCCCCAACTGCGGGTCGTAGAACCGCAGCAGCAGCTGGAAAGCGGTGCTTTTGCCGGCGCCGGACGGGCCGACGAACGCGACGGTCTCGCCCGGGGCGATCTCGAGTGTGTAATCGTTGAGTGCGGCGATCTCGGGCCGCGACGGATAGCGAAAAGTAACGTGCTCGAAACGGATCCGGCCGGTCGCGCGGCGCGGCAGGTGCGCCGGAATTGCAGGCGCAGCGATCGCCGGCTGAGCTGCCAGCAACTCGGACAGGCGCTCCATCGCGCCGGCGCCACGCTGCACTTCGCCCCAGGTCTCGCTGAGCGCGGCCGCCGCCGCGCCGACGAACACTGCATACAGCAGGAACTGCCCGAGCTGGCCGCCGGTCATGCGCCCGGCGAGTACTTCGTGCGAGCCGAGCCAGAGCACCACGGTAATCGCCCCGAACACCAGCGTCACGCCGATCGCCGTGAGCAGCGCCCGCACCCGCGTGCGCTGGATGCCGGTCTCGAAGCTCGCCTCGACGGCCACGCCGAAGCGCCGGCTCTGCAGCTCCTCGAGCGTATACGCCTGAACGGTCTGGATTGCGTTCAGCGTCTCGCCGGCGAGCCCGCTCGAGTCGGCGATACGGTCCTGCGATACGCGCGACAGCGTCCGCACGCGGCGGCCGACGGCGATCAGCGGGACGATCACGAGTGGCAACAGCACGACCAGTGCGGCCATCAGCTTGCCGCTCGTCAGCGTCAGCATGAGGAGCGCACCGACGAGGTTGAGCGTCGAGCGAAGCGCGATCGACAGCGAAGAACCGGCGATCGTCTGCACCAGAGTCGTATCGGTCGTGAGGCGCGACAGGACCTCGCCGGTGCGCGTCACCTCGAAGAACGTCGGGTCCATCCGGATCACGCGCCGGTACACGGCATCGCGTATGTCGGCGACGACGCGTTCGCCAATCCAGGTCACGTAATAGAAGCGCACCGCGGCGAATCCGCCGAACACCACCGCCGCCGCGAGGAAGCCAACGAAGTAGCGGTTGATCGTGGCCGCGCTCTGGGCCGCGAGCCCGTGGTCGATCAGCTGCCGAAGCGCGACCGGCAGGGCCAGCATCGCACCGGCGGCGACCACCAGCGCGACCAGAGCGACGATCATGCGGCCGCGGTACGGGCGGACGAACGGTAGCAGCGTCGCAAGCGGTCTTAGCGACCGGGCCTTCGGACGGTCGGTGGGAGCATCAGCCACGCGGATTCACGCCCGGTCGGGAGATGGCGCGCGCGGCCGCAGGCGCGCGATTCGCTCGAGCACGATCGTCCCCCGGCCCACGGGCGCCGTCGTCACGAGCGGACGGCCATCGCGCACGATCAGCAGTGTGTCCACGGAATGCTCGGGCATCACGCGCCTCGGATCAGCGGGCGCCCTAGTGTAGCTGGACGCGGCGCTGCCGACGCCGCCATCGCGGCGCCGGCCCCGGCCGCTGATACGGGCGAGGTACCCGCTTGCTGAGCCTCGCGACCGGTTCGGTGCCCGGATCCAATCAGTTCGTGCGATCGACTGTCCCGCGCATCGGTCTAGGAATCTGCAGGACAGCCGGCCGGGTGTCCCTCGAATTGCGGCAGGCGCTCTTGATGTCAGCCTCGGTTGGTTCTTAAATTACCGTATCGGGCGTGCAGCCGCGCGGAGCGCGGGTTCGAGCAGCCGGATTGATACCGCTGTCCCCGTCGGCGCATCAGGGGCCCGCGGCGTTCGAGGTCAAGTTGTGCAAAGCTTGCGATAAGATAGCTGTCCCCATCGGTGCGCGCGGCACAATTCCGCGCCGCGGCGGCCTTGGGCTGCCGCCGAGCAACGGCTGAGGCTCTTGGGATTGAACTGCAACGCGGGCGGGCGATCTAAACGGACGCGCCGGGACGCGGAATCTGGGATAACTGACGGCCTTCGTCCTGGTAGGTCAGCGCTTTCGGCCCCGGTGCGTTGTAGTCAGGTAAGTCCTTTTCGGAGACTGTTCCATGCGTAAGCTCGTTCCCATCTTTCTGGTGGCGACCGCCACCGTTCTCGCCGGCTGCGTGGCGCCTCCGCCGAGACCGATGTACCGAGAAGCCATGCCGACCGCACCCCCTCCGGAGCAGATCGCCGAGGTCGTTGCGTATCCTGCTCAGGGGCAGTCCGAGCAGCAGCTCGACCGCGATCGCTACGAGTGCCACGTGTGGGCCGTCAAACAGACGGGTTTCGATCCGAGCGTCCCGGGCGTGCCGCCGCACCAGCAAGTGCGCGTCGTGCAGGGCCCGCCGCCGGGCGCGGCAGTTGCCGGCGGTGCAGTGACCGGCGCAGTCATCGGTGCCGCCGTCTCCAGACCGTGGCAGGCCGGGGAGGGCGCGCTCATCGGCGCCGTGGCCGGCGCGACCATCGGTGCAATCGCCGAGTCTTCGCGCGCTGATGCGACCCGCCAGGTCGAGCAGAACGACCAGGCGCGGCAGGCGGCGCAGGTCGCCGGCCAGGAGCAGAAAGCCAGCGCCTACCGCCGCGCGATCAGCGCGTGCCTGACGGGCCGGGGCTACACGGTGCGTTGAGGCAGGAGCATGTTAATGACACGCAGCAGAGTTCTCGCTTGCGCCGCGGCGCTCCTGTGCGCAATGGCGTTTGCGGTTCCGGCACAGGCGCGCGAGGAGGGCGGCGCTGGGCGCGAGGCGCACTTCGACGGCCGCTACCAGCATAACCGGGCCTATCCGCAGCGGGGGTTCGTCACCCGCGAACTGCCCGGCGGCGGAGTGTCCGTCAACCACTTCGATCACCGTTACTGGTATGCGGGCGGCGTCTGGTACGCGCCCTACGGCCCGCGATGGGTTGTCATCGCGCCGCCGATCGGTGTATTCGTGCCGTTCCTTCCGCCGTTTTATACGACCGTGTGGTTCGGTGGGATTCCCTACTACTACGCCAACGATTCGTACTACGTTTGGCAGGACACTGGGCGCGGCTACGAGGTCGTCGATCCTCCGCCCGGGGCGATCGCCAGCACCGAGGGGCCGGCGACCGAGGATATCTTCCTGTACCCGCGTAACGGGCAGGGAGCGGAGCAACAGGCGCGCGACCGCTACGAGTGCCATCGCTGGGCTGCGGACCAGACCGGCTTCGACCCGACGCACCCGTCGGGCGGGGTCCCTGGAGACGAAGCGCACGGCAAGCGTGGCGAGTACCAGCGCGCCATGGCGGCGTGCCTGGAAGGCCGCGGCTACAGCGTCAAGTGACCGGTCAGCAACGGGGGGCGCGAAGGCTGCGGGCGGCGCTCGGCGGCACGCTCGGTATGCTGGCGCTTGTCGCCGCCGGCTGCGGCGGGCCGCACCTTGGGCGTGAACCCCGCCCGGCAGTTGACCTCGCCGGGCACTGGGTGCTCGACCCCGCTGCCAGCGACGATGCGGCCAGCATCGTGAACGCGGCGCTACCGAAACCGACGAAGCGACCCACTGACGATTTGCCACCATTGGACACGACGACCGGCAACCAACCTGACCGCAGCGGCGGCGGTCATCGCGGCGGCCGAGGCGGGGCGTCAGGCACGGGGCAAAACAGCGGATCCGGCGCTGCGCCGCAGCCGACTCCACCGGCGTGGGGAAAGCTCGGCCCGGGCGAGTTCGTCCGAGCCTTCGCGCTGCCAGCTGCGCGGCTGGACATCGCCGAGCAGCCGGCACTCGTTGTCATCACGCAGGGCGATCGTCGACGGGCATTCCAGCCGGGGGATGAGGAGCCGGTCAGCGTCAACGACCGATTCGGGTCGCGCAGCGTCCAGGCGGGCTGGGATGGAGCGGCGTTCGTGATTGAGAGCACGGACGGCTCTCGCCTCAAGATCGTCGAGCGTTACCGGCAACTGGCGAACGACCGGCTGGTATCAAATCTTGAGTTCAAGGCGCAACGCATCAAGACCGTGAAGATCCAGACCGTCTACCGCCGGGCCTCGGCCGCCGAACTGGCCGCGCCCCCGCCTGACGGGCCGCCGTCGCCCGGACCGCGCTGATTCGCGCTCGCGAGGCCGGCGCGGCCGGCTGCGCTCGCCCCACCACGCCTGACCAAGCGAAGCCTCGGTGATGATCCCGGACGCACTCGCCAGCTCGGGCGTTCAGGGTACCTGCAGCGACAGGCTTCCGATCCCGGCGTTGCCGAGTACGACGCTCGAGCTACTGGCTACCCGCACGAAGCTCGTCGCGGCATTGGTTGAAAGCCAGGCGCGCACGGCAATTTGATACGGCACCCCGCCGGACGAGGCGAGCGCGCTGCCTCCGGGCACGTTGGTGATGGTCACGGTGCCGCCGCCAGCATAGAGCAGCGCCCCGATGTTGGCGGTCTCGACCACGCGGTTACCGGCGCTGATGACGACAAATCCCGAGTCGTACTCGCCAGAAGGTACCGTCAACCCCAAACTGATCGTGCCCGCGACCGCGCCGGCCGGCAGCCGCGGATAGGGTGCCACGAACGGCGTTGGTGCTACGCTCGTGCCGGTAACGACGGTCGGGCTCGTTGCGAGCGTATCGGCCCGATATAGCCCTTCGGTCCCGACGACATATCCGCCGGTGCCCTCGAGAGGCGCCACGGTGGAGAACGAGACCGAGCCGCCGCTCGCGTACTCGCCGACCATCAGCGGCCCCATGCTGAGGGCGAACGCGTCCCCCGGCAGCCGGTGCGTGACCGGATCGACCGCCGTGCCATCGATAGCGTACGGAATCTCGCCGCTCCCCGATACCGTCTCGTAGAACATCACGCGAGCACCGCCCGGCAGCAGTGGGGTTTCTGCCGTCGACACGTCAGCGTAGACGGTCGAGGCCGACGTCAGCACGATCGGTGTCGACTGGGCAACCGTGGCACTCGTGACGGCGTTCGAACTGACCGGAATGCCACGGAGCAGCACTGTCTCGGCGCCGGAACAGGAGATCACGAGGTCATAATTGGTCGTGCCGGACGACGGAGCCGGCAGCGGGTACAGCGTGAATGTTCCGTCCACGCCAACCACGCGGCGCTGCACGACCACGTGGCGCGTGTTGCTCGGATCGGGGATCTCGGCACTGACGTTCACCGGTCCGTAGCCGGCCGCGAGGGCTGAGGGATCGATGGTACCGCTGATGCCACCGGCGAGGCTCTCGTCGGCGACGCTCGTGACCGGGCTCAGGATGTAGCCCGTCGTTGTGCCATAGGTGTAACTGAGGACGTCGCGTGCTCCATCCAGCGTGACCGCGAGGGTCGAGGTGCTGGCCGTGCTACTGGTGCTTCCGGCCGTGTTCGTCGAAGTGGTCGAGCTCGTGGACGTGGACGTTGTCGACGTCGAGGAGGTCGTGGAGCTCGTCGACGACTGTCCGAAGTCGAGTGTTCCCTTGAGCGTGATGTTGGTCGGGATCGTGATCCCGAACTCCGGTACCGGGGATTCGAGCGCGGCTGTCGTGACTGTGCCGCTCGCGTTACTGATAGAGATCTGCGAGTTGTATGTCAGCCCCGCGTCCGAGGCGGAGCTGACTATCGCGTCGGCCGAGTCGGCCGTAACCAGATGGACCTGCTGGTAGGTGCCTGCGGGTGTCGACACCGCGGTCGCGAGCGCCGCGAGCGTGCCGGGTGTCAGCGTGGCGAGATCGATCGTGACCGGCGAGGGAAGCGTGGTCTGCAGCCAGCCGCTCGTGGACTCGGGGGGCGTGTCCGCGGCAGTTGCGAACCAGACGCCCTCGACCGTCACATACAGATGGGAGACCGGGCCCGCGGCGCCGCCGGTGGCTGCGACGTCCGTTTGAGTGGTGCACCCGGCCACCACGCAGAGCGCGACGACCCGTAGCGCGCGCCAAGACGCATTGCGCAACCATCGACGATCGTGCCCGAGCAGTCTCATTGATCGCCTCATGACGCACCGCCCCAGTGCCGAATCGCGTGTCGTTCAGAAGTCCTCTGGCCCACGCATCGAAAACCAACGCCGTCGCGAGTCTAGGATACGCCGCAAGCGCATTTGTTCCATCGGATTGACCGCAAGTCTCTGTGTGGTCCATGCAAAGAACCGTCGGCCGCAGGCTGGCCGGCGCGCCGCCGTCGCCGAACAGCGACCGATCCCGGGGCCCCTTGACGTCCGTCGCGGCGGACGGTCCCGCGCCCGTGTGTCCGGCCGGCCGGTCCGGCATCGAGACTCGCGGCCGTGAGCGGTCACAGGTATCGTTCGGCGCGCACGGATCGCCGCACGGAGGACGACGCCCGATGGCCACAGCGAGCACGGTCCCAGTTGCGGGGGAGAGCCGGATCAGGCACGGATCCGTATCGGGCGCGCTGGCGCTGCGCAGTATGGAGGCGGTGCCGGCGCCGGCCGCAGCGGGCGAGGGGATCGTGAACGCCTTGCAGATCGCGTGAACAGTGCCGACGGACAGCAGCTGACCGCTGCCCGCACTGCCGCCCGCAAAGGCTTCGCGGACATGGTGCCGACGTTCCCGGCGACGATCGCCTGGGGACTCGTGACTGGCGTCGCGATGGCGCAGTCGGGTCTCGGCCTCCCCAAGGCCTACGTCCTGTCGACGATTGCGTTCGCGGGCTCCGCGCAACTCGCGGCCCTGCCGCTGCTCGTCAGTCATGCGCCGGTCTGGGTGACGGTGCTGACCGCGCTGATGGTCAACCTGCGTTTCGTGATCTACAGCGCGGCGCTCAAGACCTCTCTCGCACGCGTGCCGCTTGCCCGCCGCTGCGGGCTCGCCTACCTGATCGGCGATATGACCTTCGTGATCTTCATGCGCTCGGGCCATCGCTACGAGGCGGCGACGCGCCCGGCGTATTTCTTCGGCGTTGCCGTGGCCAACTTCCTGCCGTGGCACTTCGGGTCGTTCGCAGGCCTGCTGGCGGCCGGCCGGATTCCCTCGGAGTGGGGCCTGGACTTCGCCGGAATGCTGGCGCTGATCGCGTTGCTGGTGCCGATGCTCGTCAGCCGGCCGGGGCTCGCCGGCGCCATGGTCGCGGGGCTCCTCAGCCTCGCGCTCGACGCGCTGCCGGCGCGCACCGGACTCGTCCTCGCAACGCTCGGCGGTATCGCGGTCGCGCTGCTCGTCGACCAGCTCGGGCGGAGGCGGCGATGAGCGACGAACTCGCCACCTGGATCGCGATCGTGGGCATCGCGCTGACCGCTATCGCGACCCGCGGTAGTTTCGTAGTGTTCGGCGCGCGGCTTGCATTGCCGCCGCTGGTCGAGCAGGCCCTCAGATTCGCGCCGGCGGCCGTGCTCGGGGCAATCGTCGCGCCGGCGCTGCTGCTGCAGGGCGGGCACGCCGACCTGTCGGTCGGCAATCACCGTCTGATTGCGGCCCTGCTGGGCGGTCTGCTCATGTGGCGCACGCGCAGCATGCTATGGACGATCGCCGGCGGCATGGCCGCGCTGACGCTGCTGCGCCTGTACGCCTGATCAGTCTTCCATCAGGAAGCTGCGCAGCTGCTCCGAACGGCTCGGGTGCCTGAGCTTTCGCAGCGCCTTGGCCTCGATCTGCCGGATGCGCTCGCGCGTGACGTCAAACTGCTTGCCGACTTCCTCGAGTGTGTGATCCGTGTTCAGGTCGATGCCGAAACGCATGCGCAGGACCTTTGCCTCGCGCGGTGTCAGTTGCGCCAGCACCGAGTGCGTCGTCTCGCGCAGGCTCTCCATCGTCGCCGAGTCGAGTGGCGACTGCACGGAGGTGTCTTCGATGAAATCACCAAGGTGCGAATCCTCGTCATCGCCGATCGGCGTCTCCATCGAGATCGGCTCCTTCGCGATCTTCAGGACCTTGCGCACCTTGTCCTCGGGCATCTCCATCCGCACCGCGAGTTCCTCGGGAGTCGGCTCGCGGCCCATCTCCTGCAGCATCTGCCGCGAGATCCGATTCAGCTTGTTGATCGTCTCGATCATGTGCACCGGGATGCGGATCGTCCGGGCCTGGTCGGCGATCGAGCGGGTGATCGCCTGGCGGATCCACCAGGTCGCGTAGGTCGAGAACTTGTAGCCGCGGCGGTATTCGAATTTGTCGACCGCCTTCATCAGGCCGATGTTGCCTTCCTGGATCAGATCCAGGAACTGCAGGCCGCGGTTGGTGTACTTCTTGGCGATCGAGATGACGAGCCGCAGATTGGCCTCGACCATCTCCTTCTTCGCACGGCGGGCCTGGGCCTCGCCGACGGCGACCTCGCGATTGATCTCCTTGATCTCGTGTATCGAGAGGTGCATCGCCTTCTCGAGATCCTTGATCGTCTGCTGGCGGGCCAGGATGTCGGGCTTGAGCCGCCCGAGCGAGGCCGAATGCTTGCGTTTGAGCTTGATCTGCTTGTCGATCCAGCCAGGCTTGGTCTCGTTCTTCGGAAAGATCGCGATGAAGTCCTTGCGCGGCATGCCAGCCTGCTTGATGCACAGCTGCATGATCTCCTTCTCGAGGCCGCG
>Ga0209415_10005764_pt1 | contig 22204 bp, 24 predicted proteins | sample PeaSoiSIISIP2007_FD_187696 | JGI IMG/M metagenome (GOLD analysis project Ga0209415, IMG submission 187696) | Peat soil microbial communities from Weissenstadt, Germany - SII-SIP-2007 (SPAdes) (version 2) | ecosystem: Environmental > Terrestrial > Soil > Wetlands > Peat | place: Germany... | reverse complement strand
CACGGTGCCTTCAGGCATTTTGGTGTTGCCTTTCTGTTCTGTTCTCCACGCTTCCATTGTCTTGCGGGAGACCAAAAGGCACCCATCAAAGACGCGCAGCCAGCGTGAATTTATAACTGCGCACTGGCGACAGCCTATCGCCGACGGATCCGCGGTGCTCACATTTCAGTGAGCGGGTCGTCCTCTACGCACGAATCTGCCTTCAGGAACCGGTGGACACCCAGGGCGGTCGGCCGGCGGGCACCCTGGGCGGCCGAACCGACCGGCGGCCGAAACGGCCTCCGGGACCGGCACCCAGGGCGGTCGGCCGACGACAATGTCTGTATGACAGCCCCGGGACGACCAGAACGGCGGACACCGGCAGGAGAGCCTCGGTCAGGCCTCCTCGAAGGCCGGGTGGCGGTGGTGACCGGAGGCGCGGCCGGGATCGGCGGCGGCGTCTCCCGGCGTTTGGCGGCGGCGCAGGCCACTGTTGTCGTGAACGACATCGACCCGGCCCTGCTGGCCGACCTGGTGGCCGACATCGAGGCCGCGGGCGGGATCGTCGTCGGTGTGCCCGGCGACATCCGCCGGGAGGACACGGTGAGGGCCGTGGCCCTGGCGGCCGGCTCCGTGGCCGAGGGACGGATCGACGTTCTCGTCAACAACGTCGGGGACTACCGACCGAACGGCCGGTTCCTGACGACCGGGCCCGACGAATGGAACGCCCTCTACGCACTGAATTTCGAACATGTCCTCCGGTGCACACGGGCCATCGCGCCGGCCATGGTCGAACGGGGGACCGGGAGCATCGTCAACGTCTCCACCGTCGAAGCGTTCCGGGGGATCCCGGCCAACGCCGTCTACTCCGCCTTCAATGCGGCCGTGAACGCCTTCACCCGCAGCCTGGCCGTCGAGCTCGGGCGCGACGGTGTCCGCGTCAACGCCATCGCCCCCGACCTGGCCGACACCTTGCAGACGCCCGTGGCCTCGATGCTGCGGGGCCGCGACCCCGAGATGGTCCGGCACTGGGTCCCCCTCGGTCGATTCGGCCGACCCGAGGACTACGGCGACGTGGTCGTCTTCCTGGCATCCGACATGGCGCGCTTCGTCACCGGTCACGTCATCCCCGTGGACGGCGGAACGCTCGCCGCCGGTGGCTGGTACCTGCGCAGCGACGGGCGCGGATGGACCAACCTTCCCGACGCCCCCTGAGAGGGCCCTCCGGTCAGTCGGCGGACGACCAGGCGTGGTCGCCCACGCGCTCGGCCACCGGGCCGGCGGTCACTGCGCCGGCGGTCACCGGGCCCTCGGCCCGCGCCCGCAGGGCGGCGGCATCCCATCTCTCCTCGATGCGGCCGAACCGCCAGACGGACAGGGCGATCGCCCAGGTGATGACGAAGACGCCGACGATGGCGAAACCGGCGGTGTTGATGTTGAACGTCTCGAAGAAGTGCCAGACGCTCCCGCCCCAGTTGAGCTCCGACGGCAGGAGGCCCAGGAACTCGATGGTGCCGATGGCGAAGGCCACGACCACCGAGAGGGCCGTGATCGTGATGTTGTAATAGATCTTCCGGATCGGCCGGGCGAAGGCCCAGCCATAGGCGAAATTCATGAAGCAGCCGTCGAGGGTGTCGAGGAGGCTCATCCCGGCGGCGAAGAGGATCGGGAGCGCCAGGATGGCGTAGAACGGCAGTCCACTGGCCACCGCCGTTCCCGAGAGGACGAGGAGACCGATCTCGGTGGCGGTGTCGAAGCCGAGGCCGAAGAGAACGCCGATGGGATAGATCTTCCAGGGAGTGTCGATCTTCCGGGCCAGGGGACCGAGGAACCGGTTCATGAGGCCGCGCTTGTCGAGTTGTTCCTCGAGTTCGTCGTCGTCGTAGCGGCCCTGGCGCAGGTCCATGAAGACCCGGACGATGGAGACGAGGATGACAACGTTCAGCGCGGCGATGAGATACAGAAACGTCCCCGAGATCGACGTCCCGACGATCCCGGCCACGTTGTGGAGGCCCGAACCCCCGTTGCGGACCTGGCTGTCGAGGGAACGGATCCCGAAGTTGAGGGCGACGGCGAGGACGAAGACGACCGTCGAGTGACCGAGGGAGAAGAAGAACCCGACGCTCAGCGGACGCTTCCCGTCCGCCATCAGCTTCCGGGTGGTGTTGTCGATGGCCGCGATGTGGTCGGCGTCGAAGGCGTGCCGCATCCCCAGCGTGAGGGCCAGGATGCCGGTGCCGAGCCCGAAGGTCTCGCGCGCCGACAGGTGGTAGTGGTGAGGGACGGCAACACCGAGCAGACCGAACCCGAGGACGTAGAGACCCACGACCACGGCCCCCATGGCGCCGACCCGGGCCCATTCCCGGGGGGTGAGGGCGTCCTGGATGCGCCGCAGACGTCCGGGCCCCGTCCTCGTCCCTTTCCCCACGGCCGCCCTCCTTCCGCCGCCTCCGGCCGCTCAGCCTGGCATAGATGCGAACTGGAAGCAACAAGTAACTGGACGCACCCGGGAACGATTATCCTGGTGCCCGTGACGACGATCGAGGAGCAGGGACCGGACTCCGTCGAGCACGTGCTGGACCTCCTCCGGGCGCGGGGGGGGCGGGTGACGACATCGCGGCGGCTGCTCCTCGGATGCCTCTTCGAGGGTCGGGCCCACCGGACGGCCGAGGAGCTGGCGGCCGAGGTCCAGGCCTCGGCCCCGGATGTCCACCTCTCCACGATCTACCGGAATCTCGACGAGCTGGAACGCCTCGGTGTCGTCGTCCACGCGCACCTGGGACACGGACCCGCCACCTACCATCTGGCCACCGAGACGCACGGGCATCTCGTCTGCGAGACATGCGGGGCCATGCTCGAGGCACCGGAGGATCTCTTCGGCGCTCTGGCCCGCGCGGCCGAGCGCGACTACGGCTTCCGCATCGACCCGCGTCACTTCGCCGTGCTCGGGCACTGCGCGTCCTGCGAGCAGGCGCGCCGCAACTGACACGTCAGGTCCTCCGGCGCCACCCCCCGGCGGCGTGGGTCCCGCCGTCGACATGCAGTGTGGTCCCCGTGATGAAGCGACCCGCGTCGCTGGCCAGGAACAGCGCCGCCCACGCGGCGTCGTCGGGGGAGCCGAAGAACCCGAGGGGAGGGAGGTGGACCGGTTCGAACGGCATGTCGTGGGCCAGGAACTGCTCGCGTGCGGCACCCTCGCCGGAGCTCGAGAGGGCGTCGGGTGCGACGGCGTTGACGCGGATGGCCCGAGGGGCGAGCTCGAGGGCCAGGGACTTGGTCAGGTTCTCGACCGCCGCCTTCATCGCCGCGTAGACGGCGAACCCGGGGGCCGCCTGGTGCGCCTCGACGGAGGTCACGTTCACGATGGCCCCCCCGGCGCGCATATGAGGGACGACGAGACGCACCAACCGGGTGACCTGGGTGAAATTCTCGGCCACCAGCCGCTCCTCGCCCTTCTCGGACGTGGCCAGGAACGGGGCGGCGAAGCTCCCCCCGGCGTTGTTCACGAGGATGTCGACCTGGCCGAACGATCCGACGACCTCGTCGACGAAGCCGGCCACGGCGTCGCCCTCTCTGACGTCGAGGATCCGTCGCAGCGTCCGCGGTGCCAACCCGTCGCGCGACCCGTCGCGCAACGCGGTGTCCTCGAAGGCCTGGAAGGTCTCCGTCTCGAGCCGGTCGCACAGAGCCACGGACGCCCCGCAACGGGCGAACACCCGTGCCGTCGCCTCGCCGATCCCGCGCGCCGCCCCGGTGATGATCGCCACCCGCCCGTCGAGCCGGAGTGCTTCGTCCCCCGGTATCACGATGACCCCATCGCGCCACCTCGTCCTCTCGACGGCTGTCCGCCGTCCGGACGGTTGACAGGACCGCGGCCGACTGAGTAGCGATGCGAGCCAGGATCCTAGGCTCCCCGGGGGGTGCGGTGGTCGACGACGTCGACGGAGAGACCCACGATCGCCGCATGCAGCCAGCCTGGCGGTCACCGGTGGGGACGTGATCGCGATCCTGGAGGAGGAGGCGGTCGATCCCGGTGCCGCTCCTGCTCGCGCCGTCGGACTGTCTCTCGAGTCGGGTCTGCGCGACCAGGGGGAGCAGGCGGTCGTGGTGGCCGGCGCCTGGACGTCGGGTGACGAGGTGGCCGATGTCCTCGCCCGGACCGAAGAGGCCCACGGTCCACTGCGTGCCGTGGTCCTCGCCTCCGCCGGCGACGCGGCGACCTTGGAGGGAGATCTGGTGGAGATCGACCCCGCCCAGTGGCACCGGCGCGTGGAGTTGCCACTCCAACGGACGTTGGCCTGTTTCCAGGGCACCCACCGACGACTCCGGGTGAGCGGCGGATCGCTCGTGGTCCTCGTCCCCACCCTGGCACTCGTCGGCGCCTCTGGTTTCGTGCCCTGGGCGGTCGTGGCCGAGGGCCAGAGGTCGTTGGCCAAGGCGGCCGCCCGGGCCTGGGGGCACGACCGGATCACCGTCAACTGCGTGGCCGTGCCCGGGGCGCTTCTCGCCCCGTCGGGGAGCCCCGACCGTCCCGGCCAGCCCGATGCGGCTTTGGCACGCCCCCCCGATCTTCGCCACGAGATGGCGTCAGTGGTGGCATCGGTGGTGTCCGACGGATGGACCGGGGTGACGGGCGCGACCATCGCCGTCGACGGCGGCGTCTGGATGACGCCGTGAGCGACGGTCTCGCCGGGCGCGTCGTGCTCGTCACAGGAGGTGGGGCGGGGATCGGACGGTCGCTGTGTCTCGCCTGTGCCGATGCCGGGGCCGATGTGGTGGTGGCCGGACCGGGGGACAACGCGGCCGACACGGCCGAGCAGGTCGGACGTGGCGGTGCCCGCGCCCTGTTCGTCCGCACCGACGTGACCGTGCCCGCGGACGTGGAGACCGCGGTGGGAGCGGCCGTCGAGAGGTTCGGCGGGCTCGACGCGGTGGTCCACAACGCCACCAGCCGGCTCTCCAGCCATGTGGCGCCCATCGACGAGATCGACGAGGACGAATGGAACGACCACGTCGCCGTGTCCCTGCGCGGCGCGTATCTCTGTGCCCGTCTGGCCTTGCCCCACCTCCGGGAGCGACGCGGGCGCTTCATCGTGATGACCTCGCCGGCCGGGATGGAAGGGAGCGTGGCCCTTCCCGCCTACTCCGCGGTCAAGGGGGCCCTGCGCGGACTCGTGAAGAGTCTCGCCGTCGAGTGGGGCCCTCTCGGGGTGAACGTGGTCGGCCTGTCCCCTCTGGCCCAGACACCGGCGCTCGAGCGCGCCTACCGCGAGAACCCGAGCCTCGAACCCCGGCTCCGCTCCGTCGTCCCCCTCGGCCGGATCGGCGACCCCGGGACCGATATCGCCCCCGTCGTCGTCTTCCTCCTCGGTGACGGCGCCCGCTACATCTCCGGTCAGACGATCGTTGTGGACGGAGGCCGGTTCACCGGTCTCTGACCGACCGTCGCCGCCGCCGGCGCCACGCGTGGCGACCCGGACCATCGCACCGGGAAGGTCCTTGTCACAGGAGGTCCGTGCCAGGAGGTCCGTGTCACAGTGGGCGGATGCAGACGCGACCGCCCTTGTCGACCGGATCGATCTCGCTGCGGATCTATCCGCACACCGGTCTCGAGGCTGACGCGGTGGTCGACGAGATGTGTGCCCAGGCGACGCTGGCGGCAGACGCCGGATTCGACGGCGTGATGACGAGCGAGCACCACGGGGGGTTCGCCGGCTACATCCCGAACCCCCTACAGGCGGCGGGATGGCTCCTCGAGGCCATGCCCGCCGGTTGGGCGGCGCCGTGCCCGTTGCTGCTCCCTCTGCGGCCACCGGCACTGGTGGCCGAGGAGGTGGCGTGGCTGGCAGCGCGCCACCCGGGTCGGGTCGGTGTCGGGGTGGCAGCCGGATCACTGGTGGACGACTTCGAGATCATGGGCCTCACGAAGCAGGATCTGACGTCCCGCTTCGCCGATGGACTGGAGCTGCTGGCCGGCGCCCTCGGGGGCCGTCATCCCGGTCGTTTGGCCTCCGACCCCGCCGTGGCGCGGTGCCGTGACCATCCGGTGCCCGTGGCGAGCGCGGCCATGAGCACGGCCGCCGTCGCACGGGCCGCCGGTCACGGGGTGGGGCTCATCTTCGACTCGTTGTCCACCCCCGAACGGGTGCGTCAGTTGGTGGACGCCTACCGCGGCGCCGGAGGGCAAGGGGCGTGCATCCTCATCCGCCGGGTCTGGGTCGGCGGACCGCCCACGGAAGAATTGGGGAAGCAGGTCGATGTCTACCGCGGCTACGCCGACGTCGGGGCCCAGGCCCATTGGAAGGCCGACGAGCTCCTCTCTGCGGACGACGCTTCGGTGGTGGCCGATGCCCTCCTCGACGCGATGAGTCGGTCCGGGGTCGATGCCTGCAACCTCCGCGTCCATGCTCCGGGGATCGCCGCCGGCCCCGTCCGGGACCAGATCGCGGCGCTGGCCGAAGTGGTGGCCCGCCTGAGGACCCGTCTCGGCGAAGGTCAGGCCAGGCAGCGCAGGGGTCGACCCCCGTTGTAGGTGACCATGTCGAGGAAGGCGGCGGGCACGTCGATGGGATCGCCGGGCCGGGCGCCGGCACACTCGGCATAGGCCCGGTGGAGGTTGCCCACGATCCGTTCCGGGTCGGTGAGATCCGCATAGGGCCCCAGGTCGGCCTGCCGGGCGGCGTCCAGGGGGGTGAGCCCGGCCGTCGATCCCCCTGCCGCCGTGTCCTGGACGAAACGGAGGTATTCACCCACGGTGTCGATCATGTCGGGTCGGCAGGGCGGACCATGACCGGGGACGAGGATCTCGGCGTCGTACTCCATGAGCCGGTCGAGGACCATGAGGGCGCCCGCCACCGATCCCATGAGGACGAAAGGCGTGCCCCCGTTGAACACGAGGTCGCCGGTGAACAGGACCTTGCGTTCGGGGATCCAGGCCACCACGTCGTTGGTGGTGTGGGCGGCCGTGCCGAAGTGGTGGAGTTCGACGAGGACGTCGTCGACCCAGACGTTCAGCCGACGTTCGAACGTGACGAACGGGGGAGCGACATCGAGGTCGCCCCAATTGACGGGGTCGAACATCCCGTCGGGACGCATGATCCCGGTGGCCAGGACGCTGTCGCGGCACCGCTCGTGGCCGATGATGGTGGCGTAGGGGAGGAGGCAATTGCCGTTGGTGTGGTCCCCGTGATGATGGGTGTTGACCAGGGTGCGCCGCCCTGACCCGGCCACCGCGTCGACGGCGTCGAGAAAGGCCCGGGTGCGGAGCTCGGTGGCGCACGTGTCGATGCACAGAACTCCGGATCGGCCCACGACGAAGCCGGAGTTGTTGATCCACCACGACCCGTCGGGCTGGACGTAGGCATAGACGCCGTCCGCCACCTCGTCGGTGTGCGGCGGGGGCAGCCCGTGCCCGTGGTGATCGTCATGAGTGGCGCTCGTCATGGGAGGAGTTGTATCACCGCCTCCCGGGATGATCGGGCTCCCGGTCGAGAGAACCCCGTGACGATCAGCTCCGAGACGTCCCCTGGCGCTGCGGCGACGGTCGACGACGGGGGGGAGCCGACAGGGGCCGGCAGTGCCGGCAACGCCCGGGTTCGACACCGATGTCGGTCCGGCACCAGTCCAAGAGGGCATCGACGTCGCCGCCGCAGACCTTGCGGTAGTGGGCGGTCCGGGTCCGACCCTCACCAACGGGTCCGCCGATGCACGAGCAGGTGGAGCGGTGGAGCATGAGGGAGTTCGGCGACAGGGTCCGGTCGGCGTTCACGACGAAACCGGCGGGGTGGTGCGAGACCCACGCGAGGTAGCCGGCGTCGTCGTGGAGGAAGGACCGGATCGGCGCGGGCGCGGAGACGGTGACGGGATGGGGCGCCGGGCCTTGCCCCACAGCCTCCGAGGCGCTGCGGGCGGCGACCAGGCTCCGGAGGGTGTCGAGCAACGCCCACACGTACTGGGCACCGCGACCGTTCGGGTCCTCTCCGAAATGGTGCCAACGCCGTTGCTCGTAGAAGAGGCAGGCCCGTGCCTCGTCGATCGAGCCGGGAAGAGTGTGGTCGCGTGTCCAGGCCCGGATGCACCGCGTGGCCAGCTCGGAGACGTCGTCCCAGTAGGCGTATCCGTCGTAGGAGAGCGAGAAGGAGGACACCGCGTCCCAGCTGTCGCCCCGGTCGGGGATCCCGTGCACTCTGAGTTGGGCATTGGGCACGGCGCAGGCAGTGAAGTCGCCCTCCGGGGGATGGCTCGGGTTCTTCCAGCGCAGCACCGGGTCGGGTCGGGCCGAGGGCCTTCCCGGCACCTCCGCGACCTCGACGACGTCGCCCGACGCCACCACCCGTCCCCGTTGCCGGCCCCGGGTGCCCGACACACGCGTGGCCAGTCGGCGCAGGCCCCGCCCCGGACCCGATCGCCGGTTCTCGAATGCCATTCCCGGTACGTGCACGGTCTCTCGGCTCCGCGTCTCGTCAGATCGCCACGCGGCGGATGACACTGTCGGCCACCACGACCTGGCTCCGACCGGTCTTCTTGGCGTGGTAGCAGGCGTCGTCGGCCAGGCGCAGGAGATCCTCGACCGTGGTCTCGGGAGTGGCCGCCGCCACGCCGGCCGAGAATTCCTGTGTGGTGGCCGCGCCCAGCCGGCCCAGCATCTCGATGGCACGGGCGGTATCGGTCGACGGCAGGAGCAGGACGAATTCGTCCCCACCGGCACGGGCCAGGACGTCGGTCGAACGCAGCACGGCGCTCCACTGCTCGCTCACCTCGCCGAGAAGGCGATCACCCTCCTGGTGACCGTGGGCGTCGTTGACCTCTTTGAAGTGGTCGAGGTCGATGACGACCAGACAGAGGGGATGCCCGAGGCGGGCACACCGGTGCAGCTCCCGGGCGAGTATCGGTTCGAGCGCTCGTCGATTGACCAGCCCGGTCAGGAGATCGGTGGTCGCCGCCAGCTTGAGAGCCTGTTGGAGGACATGGACGACGACCCCCACGGTGACGGTCGTGGCGAGAAGGACGGCCCACCCCGCCGATGCGTCGGGGACCCCCGACGTGAGCAGGACGGCGCCCGATGTCGCGGCCTGAGCCACCATGTAGATGGCGAAGGCGCGGGTCGGATAGAAGGAGGCGGTGAAGATAGTGGGTAAGACGTAGAGACCGGCGATGCCGTCGGCCACGGGGCTGCGATGAGCGCACAGGACGGCGCCGGTGACGGCCACCAGGGCGAGCACCGACAAGAGGTAATTCCCCCGTAGGCCGATGCGGGCTCCCTGCCAGAAGTTGGCCACGGCCACGACGCCGGCGACGGCGGAGATCACGGTCAGCCCGGCCACGTTCTCCCCGGCACCGTGGGGCAGGAGGATGAGAAGCTCGCCGCTCACGCACCCGATGCCCCACAACAGCGCCGAGAATCTCGACACCTGCTTGGCCGAGATCAGCATTCCGGTCGCGTCGGGGCGCGCCGGTCCCGCCGTCGTGCGGGCGCGGCGGGGCGCGGAGGCGATCGGGAGCGTTCCCATCACCTGTGGTATCGGCACCTGGCCGTGACGGTTGAGCCGACAACGATCTCGGCCCCGATAGCCTCCGCCTCCATGGACGAGTTGGTGGTGGCCAGCTTCAACGTCCACGGGGGTGTCGACGGCTTCGGACGGCCCTTCGACGTCGTGGCCGCCTGCGAGGAGCTCGACGCCGACGTGCTCGTCCTCCAGGAGTCCTGGTCACCGGCGGTCGGGAAGGCGCTCGCCGCCCGGGTGGGCGATGCTCTCGGCTATCGGGTGGAGGAACTGGCGATGACCGAGGCCCGGTTGTCGGCGCCCCCCGCGTCGGCCTCGGCGCCCTCGACGTGGGGACCCGCCGTCCTCCAGCGCGGCCCCTGGGGACTGAGGGTGGGAGAGGGGCGGCCCGGTCATGTCCCGCCGCGGTGGAGGGACACCGGCACGGTCGAGCACGGAAGCTGGGGGATCGCGGTCCTGTCGCGCGTGGCCCTGCGAGCCACGGCCACGCTGGACCTGGGGCAGTTGCGCCGGGACCCGGCTCGTCGCGGGGCGATCGCGCTGGAGGTGGACATCGGCGGTCGGCCCCTCCGGGTGGTGGGAACCCACGTGGCCCACTTGAGCCACGGGTCCGTCCTCCAGCTGCGGGCCCTCGACCGCCTCCTGGCCGCATCCGAGACACCGGCCGTGCTCACCGGTGACATGAACGTCTGGGGCCCACCCTTGTCGGCGCTCCTGCCCCGTTGGACGCGCGTCGTGCGGGGTCGGACGTGGCCGGCCTGGCGACCGGTGGCCCAGCTCGACCACATCCTCGTCACCCGTGGAGTGAAGGTCCTGGGCCGGGGTGAGGTGATGCCGGTACGGGGATCGGATCATCTCCCGGTCCGTGCCCGCGTGGCGCTCGCCTAAATCGCTTCGCGTTCCGGAGCCACCCTGCGGGTCGACTCAGGTGTCCACCCACTCGTGGCCCGTCCACCGCCTGGTCGCGGTCCACGTCGATCCGTCCCAGTGGCGCTGGATCGTCATGTCCTGTTGATCCGGATACCAGCCCGGTGTGCGCGTTGGTGGGTCCGGCCGATGGCCGTCGCCCGCCACTCCCATGGCCGCAGGAGCGGTCCCGTCCATGGTCTCCCGCTTGGCCACCGACCGTCGCCACAGAGCGAATCCGATGCCGCCCACGATCACCGCGTAATAGGCGACGCGGATGGATGTGTAGGCGGCGCCGGAATGGTGGAAGGCGGCGCCGGCGAGGAGGACAGCGGCCAGAAGGACCAAGCGCAGGGTGCGCATCTGGGGATTCCGGGCTCCGAGACCGAACATGGCCCGGGACCTTAGTCATCCGGCCGCACACGGGTTATCCGGATCGGCACTGCGCCTTCCGCACCCCGGGAACGGCGCGCCGTGTCCCGAGCAGCGCTAGATCAGTGGAGCACTGGTGGTCACCGGAGCCGACGACGTTGTCGTCGCCGGACTGGCCGAGACGAAGGACGTGTAGACCACGATGTTGGACAGGTAGTGGCCCGTCTGTGCGTCGAAGGCCCCCCCGCAGGTCACCAGTTGCAATTGGCTCGTACCGTGCGACGTGTAGACCTGATCCGCCGGGAACTGCATCTTCGTGTACGTCATGACCGAGCTGACGGCGAAGTTGACGACGGCACCGTCGGCCAGGCTCACCTGGACCTGGTCACCGGCCTGCAAGGTGCGCAGCTGGAAGAACACACCGGGACCCTGGTGACTGTCGACGTGGCCCAGGATCACGGCCGAACCGACCTGGCCGGGGGTCGGCCCCAGTCGGAACCAACCGGGCTCGACGTCGTTGGTCGGAACCTGCACGGTCCCGTCGGTATTGAGCCCCAGCGTGGACAACGGCACCGACATCGCCAGGGCGGGGACCCGGAGCGAGACCGGCACCGACCGGAGCACCACCGGAGTCACCGTCACGGGTGGCGTCTGCGGTGCCGTGCTGAGGGTCGTCGGCGCCGCCACCGGGCCCGGCAGGGGATGCGGGTGGTCCCGGAGGCCCACCACGATGCACCCCACGGCGACGACCAGAAGCACACCGGCCGCGATCCCCCACGGCCCCGGTCCGCCCCTCTTACCGGCGGACCTGGCCATCGAGGTCATCCATCGCCGTTGCTACCGGGTGCGGAGGGGTGGGTCCCGGCGAACGGCGTCCGGCGCCGGCGGACGGCCAGGCCGGTGGCCAGTGCCGCTCCGAGCAGGGCCAACCCGCCGAGGGCGACCAGTGCCGGGTCATCGGACCGTGCCGCCCCGCCCAGGCCCGTCTGTGGGAATCCGGTGGGCACGACTCCACTCCCGAGGCCGCCAGCATTGCCGCCCCCACCGAGTCCGTTGCCGCTGGGGCTCTTGGTGCCCGTGGCGTGGCCGCCCGTCCCCGAGCCACCTCCACCGCCCGCGTTCGTTCCTGTCGGGGAGGCGGGGGTGCCGGTCGTAGACGTCGTGCAGGCCGGTTGGGTGATGGTGTTCGTGTCAAGGGTGACGGCGCCGTTGCGGGCCAGCACCCTCCCCATGACGGTGGCCCCGGTGTTCAACGAGGCCGATGTGAGCGCCATGATGGTGCCGACGAACGTGCTCGTGGTGCCGAGCGTCGCCGAGCTACCGACCTGCCAGAAGACGTTGCACCACGACGCCCCGTTGATCAGCGAGACCGTGCTGCTCGACGCCGTGATCAAGGTGGAGCCGGCTTGGAAGATGAACACCGAATTGGCGCTGCCCTGTCCGTTCAGGGTGACGGTCCCGGACAAACTGAGCGTCGACGTCCCCTTGTAGACGCCGGGGGCCAGGGTCTGGCCCGTGAGGTCGGGATTGGACTCCACGGTGACCGGCGTCCGTCCCGCCGCACTGTTGTAGGCGGTGGTGAGGTCGTTCTGGGCCTGCAGCGCCACGGCGTCGGCGGCGTGCTCGGTCCCGTTGTTCACGATGCCCGGAGGAAAGCCGGTGATGGCTGTGCCGGGGCTCAGGCCGAGGCTCCCGGAGATGACGGACGGACCGGTGTTGGTGATCGTCTGACCGGCCAGCACGGCGAAGGACGCGTCGGTCCCCATCCCCACCGGGGGTTGGGCGGCCGAGGCCGGCGCCACACCGACGACCGCTCCCAGGACGAGTGTGGCGGCGGCCGTCGAGACGACCAGGACCGCTGTGAACCAACGACGCAGTGGGCGCTTGGACATGACGAGACCTCTTTCGACTATCCCCGGGACAACGGGTCGTCCCTCGACGACTACTCAACGGGGCGCGTTTACCACTCTACGCTTGATTCTCGAATCTAGCAATCTATTTCTAGATTAATTATTCGTTATAATGGACCCGTGGTCACCTGGACTTTCCTCACCAATCACGGTCGTGCCCTTCTCTGCATCGCCCGCGATCCCGAGGTCAGGTTGCGCGAGATAGCGATGAATCTGGCCATCTCCGAGCGTCGTACCTACGCCATCGTCACGGAGCTGACCGACGCCGGCTACGTCGTGAAGAAGCGGGAGGGCCGCCGGAACCGATACGAAGTCCAGGCCCACCTCCCCCTTCCGGAGTTCACCGGGCGCGATCAGGCCATCGGCGCCGTCTTGGACCTCCTGGCCGCCCCGACGGAGCGTCGGCGGTTCGCACGAAGGGCGGGAGACTGAGTGGGGCCCGCCCGCCTTGACGAGATGATCCTGGAGCTAATACTCTGAATCAGATATCCGAAACAAAGGACAATCGTCATGGCCCGACGGATCTCCAACCCTCTGGCTCTGGCCGTTCTGGCCTGTCTCTACGAACGCCCGATGCACCCCTACGAGATGGCGACGACGATGCGCGCCCGCCACAAGGACGAGAGCATCAAGCTCAACTACGGATCCCTCTACTCCGTCGTGGACGCGCTCCTGCGTGGTGGTCTCATCGAGACCCTGGAGACCACCCGCGAGGGCCGGCGGCCCGAGCGCACCGTCTACCGGATCACCGACACGGGTGTGCACGAACTGCTCGACTGGCTGGGTGAGCTGCTGAGCACGCCGATCAAGGAGTACACGCAATTCGAAGCGGGACTGTCCTTGCTTCCGGTGATGGCACCGGCCGAGGCACTGGCCCTGCTCGGCGCTCGCGTCAATCGGCTCGACATCGATCTCACGGGACGTCGTGCGGTCCGCGAGCAACTCGACAAGCGGATCCCCCGCCTGTTCAGTGTGGAGTACGAATACAAGACCATGCTCCTCGAGGCCGAACTGGCATGGCTCCGCACCCTTGTGCGTGACATCGAGTCCGGTGCACTCGGTGGCAGTGACATCTGGGCGTCCATCCATGTCGAGGACGGCGCGTCGGAGACGGTCCACACGAACGGGCACGGCGGTGATCGACAGGGCGCGTCGTGAGCGCGCCCCTGACCGGAAGATCGTGAACAGAGCCCCTGCTCGGAAGAAAGGACGCAGTCAATGAGCTACGCCATCGAGGCGGAGAACCTCGAGAAGACCTTCGGCGGTTCGGTGCGCGCCTTGGACGGTGTCAGCTTCGCCGTCGAGGAGGGCACCGTCTTCGGGCTTCTCGGCCCGAACGGCGCGGGGAAGACCACCGCGGTGCGGATCCTCACTACCATCGTGGACCCCGACGCCGGCATCGCCCGGGTGCTCGGGCACGACGTGGTCTCCGAAGCGGGTCGGGTCCGCTCGCTCATCGGGCTGGCCGGCCAGTACGCGGCCGTCGACGAGAACCTCACCGGTCGGGAGAACATCTTCATGGTGGGCCGGCTGAACCATCTGGCCCGGGACGTGGCCGCCCGTCGCGCCGCTGAGCTCCTCGAGCGCTTCGGCCTCGCCGACGCGGCGGACCGGACGCTCAAGACCTATTCCGGGGGTATGCGGCGGCGCCTCGATCTGGCCGCCGCCCTGGTGGCCCGTCCCTCCGTGCTCTTCCTCGACGAGCCCACCACGGGGCTCGACCTCAGGAGTCGAAACGACCTGTGGGAGATGATCGAGGGCCTGGTGGACGGTGGTACCACCGTGCTTCTCACCACCCAGTACCTGGAGGAGGCCGACCGGCTGGCCCGACGCATCGCGGTGGTGGACCATGGCCGGGTCATTGCCGAGGGGACACCGGAACAGCTGAAGGCCGATCTCGGTGCCACAGTTCTCGACGTGGGACTGCTCGACCCCGCCTCTGCCGCCGCGGCGGCGGAGATCCTGGCCACGGTGGGGACCAAACCACCGAATGTCGACGGATCGTCGATCGAATTGCCGGTGGACGACGGTCCCCGGGCTGCCATGGAGGCCCTCAGGATGCTCGACGCGCACGCGCTGGTACCGACCACGTTCGTCCTACGGGAACCGAGCCTCGACGACGTCTTCCTCGCGCTCACCGGTAAGCGGACCGCCGTCGAGGAGGATCCCGACGCCCCATCGGGGGACGGCGCACATCGTCGCCGCGGTCGGCGCGGTCGCCGCGGCGCCGGCGCCCCCACGGGAGGTGCACGATGACCACCACAGCCCATCGGCAGACGGGGATGACGGCGGCGGCGGCCACTGCTCCCGACCGACAAGAGGGCAGGCGAATCTACTGGGCCATCGCCGACACCTTCACCGTCGTCCGGCGCAATCTGATCGTCTACACCCGGATCCCGGAATTCCTGTTCTTCTCGACCGTGCAGCCGATCATGTTCGTCCTGCTGTTCCGCTACGTCTTCGGTGGCGCCATCCACCCGCCACCGGGGTACCCGAATTACGCGGACTACCTGATGCCGGGCATCTTCGTGCAGAGCGTCGCCTTCGGCTCCATCAGCACGGCCGTGGGACTGTCGGAGGATCTCCAGAAAGGTCTCATCGAGCGGTTCCGGGCCCTGCCCATGGCCCGCTCGGCGGTCCTCACGGGCCGTACGACGGCCGATCTGGTACGCAACATCTTCGTCGTGGCGGTCATCACCGCCGTCGGCTACGCCGTGGGCTTCCGGATCGGTGCCGGCGTCCTCGCCTTCGCCGGCGGCATCGTGATGATCCTCCTGTTCGCCTACGCATTGTCGTGGGGGTTCGCCGTGATCGGCCTGTCCGCCCCTAACAGCGAGACGGCCCAAGTGATGGCCTTTCCCATCCTCTTTCCCCTTGTCTTCGCGTCACCTGCCTTCGTGAACGTGCGGTCGATGCCCGGCTGGCTCCAGCCCTTCGCCGATCATCAGCCCATCGGTGTCGTCGTCACCGCCACCCGCGCCCTCACCCACGGCGGCCCCACGGCCAGCCCCGTCCTGCAGGCGATGGCATGGTGTGTCGGTCTCATGATCATCTTCGTCCCGCTCGCCATCCGGCAGTACCGCCGACGGACCTGACGCCGTCCGCCCCACGCCTCCGGGGGATCAGGTGAGAACGGTCCCGCTCGGGTTCGAGGGGACGGAGCCCGCGCCCAACGACGCGTAGGTCACTGCGCCCACGGGCGCGGTGACCTGCACCACGTCCCCCCATCGGCTGAAGGTCACCGTGGACACGATCTGCTGGCGGTTCTGGGTACCGCGTTCGGTGTAACGGACGGGGAGGTGCGGGGTCGTCGCCCTCACCGCCAGCGTGGCCGTTCCCTTGGGGGCAACCGTCTGTCCGGCCACGGTGACCGGGGCGATGGCACCACTCACGATCTGCACCCGTCGGCCATCCAATCGTGAGTCCGGCAACTGCTCCTTCGGGGTGATGGTCACGTTGTCGGCCAGGGCCGAGGGGGCGGTCACCGCCGCATAGACCGAGGCATACGGCGCGTCAGCGCGAGCGAGGGAGATCCACTGGCCGGCGTGGGCGGCCGCCATCACCGACGACAGACCCAGATTGGCGGTCAGGGCGGCGGCGTTTCCCTTCACGTAGCAGGCGGTGCCGACCACGAGCACGGTGAACCTCTGGGCGCCCACCGTGATCACCTGCCGACCGCTGTCGGGTCCGGCGTCCCCGACCGTTCTCTGGGTGGAGCCCTGGCTGCCCGACAACGTCGAGGTGGCGACGTAGTGGAAAGCATCGACCCCGCGGGCCGCCGCCAGTGAGGACTCGAGGAGTTGGCGCGCCACCGGTGAGGTCGAGGTGCCCGACGGAGGGGTCACCGTCGTATTCGACCCGCCGCTCAGGGTCACCCCCGTGACGGCTGCCACGAGGGCCAGCACGATGACGAGGACGATGACGGTGAGCAGACGGCGACGACGCCTGGGGGAGGACGGGAGGTGGCCGGATCCGTTGACCTGACCCTCGTTTCCGGTCGGGGGCGGTCCGAACGGGGCGTACCCCGCCGTCTGCGCCGGGGACGGCGACACCCAGGGCGCAGGCGCCTGATAGGTCGGCTCGGCGCCGGGGGGTGGAGGGTATCCGGGCGGGTAGGTCGGTGAGAACGACCCCGGAGGCGGAGGAGGTGGGGGAGGAGGTGGCGGCGGAGGTTCCGCCCCGAGTGCCGGGGGCGGCGGCGGCGGGTATTGGGGCTCCAGCGACGCCGTCGGGGGAAGCCCGGGCGGCGGTGCGGGCACCTCGCTGGGCGTGCCCGGGTGCCCGCCGTGATGGCCTTGTTCGTCGTCGTCCGGCATTTCCGTCAGCCTACGTCGACCCTCGTGGCGAACCTCTGCACCCCGCCCGACCTGAGCACCTCGCGGGACCCGGCCGGCCCGCCACCGATGTCACTGTTCGGCCGGCGTTCCCGTCCCCGGCGACGGTGCCCGATCGACCGCCGCGTCGAGGGTTCCGAGGCGCTCGCCCCAGAAGCTCTCCAGGAGCTCTCGGAGCTCGGCCAACCTGTCCAGTCGTGCCCGGTACAACCGCTTGGTGCCGCGCATCCGGACGGTCACCAGGTCGGCGTTCAAGAGAGCCTTGAGCTGCTGCGAGGCGGCCGGTTTGGTGATCCCGCAGCCCTGCGCCACCTCGCTGGAGGCCCGTTCTGTGTCCCACACCAATTCCAGGATCCGTCGGCGTACCGGATGGGCGAGCGTCCGCAGGGACGCGTCGGTGTCGGACACGTGGCGACCTTACGAGAAACAGAACTCCGCCGCAGAGCGTGCTCGACGCGTCAGGGACGGCGCCGCCGGGCGACGAGGAGTCTCGCCGACGCCTGGACCCGCAGGACGCTGTCATGCTCGAAGGGTCTCAACAGCTCCGTCGCCCGCGCCAGGAACTGGACGCGCACCGTCTGGTCACTGTGTCCCCAGACCCGGGACAACGGGGACAGCGACGGGTAGGCCCGCACCCATTCGGCGACGCGGGGAAGTGCGACGAGCAGGCGGATCGTCTGGCACGAGACGTCGACGAGCCCGGCATCCCGGGCGAGCTGTTCGAGGTCCTCGGCCCGGTGCAACGCGAACGCGTCGAGGAGGGCCTCGACGACACCGAACCGGTCGAGTCCCGCCTTCACGATGGCGTCGAGTTGGGCGGCGAACGCCGGGTTCTCCTCGATCGGTCCCCAGGTGATGATCCCGAGACGACCACCCGGAGCCGCCACCCGGCGCATCTGGTCCACGATGGCTTGCGGATCCGGGAACCGGTGCAGTGCGTGCTGACAGGCGACGACGTCGAAGGTCCCGTCCTCGAAGGGAAGACCGCCCTCGTCCCACCGGTGCCACTCGACGAAGCTGGTCGGATCGATCCGGCGCGCCGCAGAGACCGCTATGGCCGACGGGTCGATCCCGACCACCCGGCCGCTCGGCCCGGCGACGTGGGCGCAGAGACGAGCCAGGACACCGGTGCCGCAGGCCACATCGAGCACCCGCGCGCCGCGCACGACGACGAGAGCGTCGAGAGCGCGTTCGGCGAAACGTCGTCCGAAGGCCGGGTCGAGGTGCCGGGCGTAGGCGGTGGCCGACGCTTCGTCGTCGAAACCGGCGTGCGATCCTTCACGGAGAGCGACACCGGAGTGCCCCCGGAGGTGGGCCGCCATCGGCGGAAATCGGTCGCTGGTGCCGCTGATGACCACTGAAAATCGAGGTTACTGCAGCGTTTGTGGGGATTGGCGGACTCCGAACGCAGATCGCGCCGGTCCCGCATGGGCCGACGCACCCCGAGGTCGGTCCGGCGAACCCAGAAAGAGCGCGACCGACCGGTCACGAACCGCGACGGGCGCCGGATGTTCTCACCTGCCCGCACCGGCGGCGATGGCACCCCGGAGGTGGTCGATGAGCTCGGGCAGGCGTGTCCGGGCGTTTGCGCCGCTCGTCGACGGCATCACGTAGACCGGTCGTCCTCCCAAGCGATCCGGTTGGACACCGGGGCGCGCGTCGGCGTCCCGCGCGGCACGCCAACCGGACAGTCCCACCATGCACACGGCGCCCGGTGCCAGCCATCGCACGAGACGCTCCACGCGCGCCATGCCCGACCGGTACTCTGCGGCACCGATCTCCTTCGCTCCCGCCGTGGCCCGCTTGACGACATCGGTCATGCCGACACCGTGCGTTCCCAGCGCGTGTCCCGGGTCTCGGTCCCGGGTCACGATTCCGGCTGCAATCAATGCGGGCCAGAAGCGATTCCCCGCTCGGGCATAGCCGACACCCCGATCGGCCGCGTAGAGGCTCGGGTTCAGGCCCACCGTCAAGAGCCGCATCCCGGGCCCGACGCTGTCGGCCAGGGTGCGGGACCGGACGGCGCGCGCCCGGACCACGTCGCCGTCGACCTGGACGTGGCGGACGTCGAAGCCGGCCCCGACGAGGATGTCGTGGAGGGAACCCGATGGCCAGGAGGCGAAGAACCGTCCGCCCACATCGTCGTCGGGGAGCTGGTTTCCCTCGTAGGAGCCGGCCAACCCTTGAATGTCCACCGCGGCGCCGACGACCAGTACCCGGTGGAGATCGGCCAGGGCCAGGGGGAGCCGGACACGGGGCACGTGGAGGTAGCTCATGTTGGCCCATCCGCCCCCGAGGCACCGGGGGCCGAAAGGAAGAGCCTCCAGATCGCCCTGGACGAGCGCCGCGGCGGGGGCCGTGGCCCGGCAGAGGGCGAGCATGGTCCGCGAGGCGTCGAGGCCGATCACGGGTCGGCCGAGCTCCGTCGTGTACCGACCGGCACCACAGCCGAGGTCGATCCGCACGACCCCGGGAGGGACCCGCCCGGCGAACGATCTCGCGTCAGCGTTCCGGACCGGTTTGCGACGCGCCGCCCACACGGCGCCGCGCTCCTCGTAGACGTCGATCGTGGCCCGGTCCATTCCTGGACAATCCTGCCCGCTCCGGGGAGCCCCGTAGCTACTCGGCCACTCCCACCGGGTGTCCGTCGATGATCTGATCGAGGTACTCCGACAACCCGAAGCCGGTCCGGCCGTCATCGAGAGTCCACTCGGTGAGACCTTCGGAGATCCGTGTCACCATCTCCATCCCATCGGGTCCGCGTCGCCGGTTGCGCAGCGGGATCAGGTTCAGGACCCGGCCCGTCACAGACCATGTCCGGTCGCCGGTGACAAGATCAGCGACGAGGGCGCGGTGGTACTGGTCTTCACCCTCCCAGACCGAGCGGATCCGGAAGTCGGTGCAGAGATGCAGGGTCGTGCCGTCCCAGACGAATCCTCCGCGGGTCCCCGGGCCGTCGCGTCGCGCGATCCGTGATCCCATGAATCCGAACCCGGGCCCGAAGTTCGCGGTGAGCCAGCGGTAGTACCAGGGTGCCTGCCAGTAGCGCGGGCCCCAGCTGTGGTCGCGCAACCCGTAGCCGTCGATCTCCCAGCGGGCCTCTCCGACCTCGACTGTGCCGGACGCCTCCACCAGCTGCTCGTAGTGGCCGCGCGCGAATTCCTCTCCCGGTCGCTCGGCGGGTAGGTCCGGTTCACCCCCGAACATGGCCGAGCGCCCTCTGTAGGTGAGGGCCACGGCGCAGTCGACATGCGGGTTGCCGTTGAAGGCGGCACGGGGGTCGCTCATCTCGAGGGGATCGTCGAGGAGGACGACATGTCCCCGGTAGGTGACGCGCAGCTCGGTGAAGGGCTCGACGACCTCGAAGCGCATCCCGGCCGCGTCGAAGGCCGAATTGTCGGTCACGGCCGGCCGCCGGAACATGAAAGCAACCCGACCGTCGGGGAGATAGAGACAGGCCGTCATCTCGCCCGTCCCCTCGTTGGCTCGATTGCCGAGTCGGAAGAACCCCCCGAGCCTCTTGTCGGCGTCGAAGACGTTGAAGTACATGGACTCGTTGAAGTTGGGTTCCGGTCCCAACTCGTGCATGTACTCGTCGTGAGGTTCCAGTCGGACGGCGATGGGACCACTTTACCGGCGTACCCGGTCGGCGCCCTGAGGTCCGACGTAGCCTCTGCCTCATGACCCGAGGCGACCTCGCCGATCAGCTCTGCGCCGCCCTGGGGCCGTTGGTCGGCCACCCCGTCGCCATCGACGATCTCACGCGCTCGCCCGGCGGCGCTTCCCGAGAGACCTGGATCTTCACGGCGAGGGGCGCCGACGGCGCTTCCCGACGCCTGGTCCTGCGCCGCGACCCCACCGACGCGCCCTCGTCGGGTCTGCGGCTCGAGGGGGCTCTCCTGGGCGCCGCCCGGCGTGCCGGCGTCCCGGTCCCCGGCGTCGTCGTCGTCGGCGACGACGACGCCGCGCTCGGCCCCGGCGCGCTCATCATGGAGTACGTCGAAGGTGAGTCGATCCCGCGACGCATCTTGCGCGACGTGCATCTGACCGAGGCCCGCGACCACCTGGCCGCCCGCTGCGGGGAGATCCTGGCCGCCATCCACCGGATCCCACCTCCCGACGTTCCCGGTCTTCCCGGTGGCGACCCGCTCGAACAGCTCCGGGCCATCGTCGACCGGCTCGGTCAACCTCACCCCGCCTTCGAGCTGGCCTTCCGGTGGTTGGGGGACAACCGTCCGGCGCGCTCGGCTCCTGTCGTCGTCCACGGGGACTTCCGCAACGGCAATCTCATCATCGGTCCCGACGGCATCCGCGCCGTCCTCGACTGGGAGCTGGCCCATCTCGGTGATCCCTTGGAGGACCTGGGTTGGCTGTGCGTGAAGGCGTGGCGGTTCGGATCGCCTGAGCCCGTGGGGGGTTTCGGCTCCGTCGACCAACTCATCGGTGCCTACGAGGTGGCGAGCGGGACGGCGGTCGATCGCACCGCTCTCCACTGGTGGGAGGTCCTGGGCACCTTGCGCTGGGGTGTCATCTGCATTGTCCAGACCGTGACGCATCTGTCGGGGACCCTGCGCTCGGTCGAATTGGCCGCCATCGGCCGTCGGGTCTGCGAGGTGGAGTGGGATCTCCTGGAACTCCTCGGCATCGGCACGCGGCGCCCGGCCGACCACCTCCCCGACGAGGGGGACGACGGGCCACCCACTTCTTCGTCACTGCACGACGCCCCGTCGGCCGTCGAACTCCTCGACGCCGTCGGCGAGTTCCTTCGCTCCGACGTGATGGCGGGCACCGACGGACGTCTCCGTTTCCACGCTCGCGTCGCTGCCAACGTCGTCGCCATGGTCGGCCGCCAGGTCGCTCTCGGTCCCCGACAGGAGTCCGAATACGCCGAATTGCTCGGCCAGATCGGACTCCGAAATACCGCGGAGCTGGCCGACGCCATCCGCACCGGCCACCTCGACGATCGGGCCGACGAGGTCCGAGCCGTCGTCAGCGCCTCGGTGGCGGCCAAGCTGGCCGTCGCCCACCCCGGCTACGGCGCCTGAGGCGCCAGGTGGTGTAGCCCGGGTCGTGGAGCCGGGGTCGTGTAACGGAGACACGAGCAGCGTCGTTGAGAGGACAACAGGGTCTTGGCTCGCGCGGTCGGTCGACCGTCTGGGGATGGTCATGGAGGGTGGATTCGCAGGTCCCGAGGTCAGGG
>Ga0209415_10005763_pt1 | contig 22205 bp, 15 predicted proteins | sample PeaSoiSIISIP2007_FD_187696 | JGI IMG/M metagenome (GOLD analysis project Ga0209415, IMG submission 187696) | Peat soil microbial communities from Weissenstadt, Germany - SII-SIP-2007 (SPAdes) (version 2) | ecosystem: Environmental > Terrestrial > Soil > Wetlands > Peat | place: Germany... | reverse complement strand
CAACCATGGACCAGGTGATGTCCGATTCAGTCGCCTCCCGCCGATTCTCGACGACGCTGCTAGGCGCTCTGGCCGGCTTGGGATTGCTGCTGGCATCGATAGGAGTGTACGGCGTGATTTCCTATGGCGTATCGCAAAGAACCCGCGAGATTGGAATTCGCATGGCCCTTGGAGCCGAGCGAAGAGATGTTTTGTCCCTGGTTGTAGGTCAGGGGATGAAGTTGCTGTTGCTGGGAGTTGGTGCGGGCGCCGTATCCGCGTTGTTGCTGACTCCAGTCATGTCCGGCTTGCTGTTTGGGATAGGTCCTAGCGATCCGGTCACCTTCGCCGGCAGTGTTATTTTTCTAGCACTGGTGGCCCTTTTAGCGTGCTACATCCCAGCGCGCCGAGCGGCCAAAGTCGAGCCCATGGTGGCGTTGCGATACGAGTAGGAGAGTAATGAACGGACTATTTCAGGATCTTCGTTACGCGCTCCGGCGGTTGCGCAAGAACCCGGGCTTCACGTGCACGGCCATCGTGATTCTGGGTTTGGGCATCGGAGCCAGCACGGCGATTTTCAGCGCGGTGAACCCCATCCTGTTCGAGCCGTTGCCCTATCCGCATGCCAGCCGGATCATGATGATCTGGTATGCCGCGGAGGACGGCTCCCGCATCCCCCAAACCTTCCACACTTATCGTGAACTGGCGGAGCGGAATCGCTCTTTTGACCCAATCGCTGTAATGAAGCCATGGCAGCCGACTCTCACTGGCGCGGATCAGCCCCAACGTATCGACGGCCAGCAGGTCAGCGCCAGCTACTTCCGGTCGCTTGGCGTGGTGCCGGCGCTCGGACGGGACTTGCAGGCTTCCGACGATGTGCTGCATGGCCCAAAGGTTGTCATCATCAGCAACGGATTTTGGCGGCGGCGTTTTGGTGGTGACCCTACGATCATCGGACGCCAGGTTAGGCTCGACGACGACAGCTATACCGTCATCGGCGTGTTGCCGCGCGAGTTCGATAATGTTCTTGCTCCCACGGCCGAAGTTTGGTCGCCGTTGCAGTACGACACAGGAAATATCACTTCGATTGAAACTCGCGAGTGGGGACATCACCTGCAGATGCTGGGGCGTCTACGGTCGGGCGTCAGTATAAACCAAGCGAGAAGTGATCTGGACTGGATCGCCCACACTCCAGTGCCCGCGTTCCCTCGGCCCGATTGGGCTTCACTGAACCGCGGGTTCATTGCCAACTCGCTACAGGACGACATTGCCCGCGGCGTCAAGCCGGCCCTGTTCGCCGTTCTCGGTGCGGTGACCCTGCTCCTCATTATCACCTGCGTGAACGTGACCAACCTGCTGCTCGCGCGCGGCGCACAACGGCGTGGCGAATTCGCCATGCGGACCGCGCTTGGCGCTTTGCCATCGCGCCTGATCCGGCAATTAGTTACTGAGAGCCTGCTGCTTGCCATCCTCGGGGGCGCCTGCGGGATGATGGTCGCAGGTTTTGGCGTGCGGGCGTTAGTGGCGCTCAGTCCACCCGGATTGCCGCGGGTAAATGCAATCCGCTTCGATGCGGTGGTGTTTGCTTTTGCCTTCGCTATCACTGCACTCGTCGGTCTGGCGATCGGGCTGATTCCAGCACTGCATTCCCTGTGGGGCGACTTGAGTCTTGGAGTGCAGCAAAGCTCACGCCGTACCGCCGGGGGGCAACAACTTGCCCGCCGCTCGCTCGTTGTCGCCGAGATTTCCCTCGCCCTGGTGCTGCTGGTAAGCGCGGGCCTGTTATGGCGGAGCTTGGAGCGTCTATTCGCGACTGATCCGGGATTCGACGCAACCCATGTGCTGACCATGCAGGTGCAAGAATCCGGGCACCAGTTCGATACCGACGGTGCTCGGGACCGCTTCTTCACGCGGGCATTGGAAGCGGTAAGGCAGGTTCCGGGCGTCACCGCGGCAGCGTTCACGAGCCAGTTGCCGCTGAGTGGCGATTTTGAATCGTTCGGTGTCCAGTTCCAGTTGGACCCGAACGACAACTCCGAGGCCGGGCTGCGCTATGCCGTTAGCCCAGGTTTTTTTGAGGCGATGCGTATTCCGCTCCGCCGCGGTCGCCTGCTGGACGAGCACGATGTGGCTGGCGCACCTCAGGCCATCCTGCTCAGCGAATCCTTTGCGAAACGCAAGTTCCCAGGGCAAGACCCGATTGGGCAGCGGGTTCGCGTCGGTCCCGATATTGGCCACCCTGACCGGCCGTGGGGCACAATTGTCGGAGTTGTCGGCGATGTGAAGCAGGCCTCGCTTGCACTGAACGCATCTGACGCCTTCTACACGACAACTACGCAGTATTCCTGGGTTGACAACGTGCAGTCGCTGGTGGTCCGCACACGTGGCGATGCCGCGGCACTTACCCCCGCCATCGAAAAGGCAATCTGGTCCGTCGACGAGGATCAACCGATCGTGCGGGTCGCTACCATGAGCAACCTCCTCGACAGGTCGGAGGCCGAGCGGCGTTTTGTGCTGATCTTGTTCGAAGGATTTGGCTTCGTAGCTCTGATGCTGGCGGCGACCGGAGCTTATGGCGTCTTATCCGGCAGCGTCAACGAACGAACGCGCGAAATGGGAGTGCGGGCGGCGCTGGGTGCGACTCGCGCTGACATCCTCGCGCTAGTGATTCGCCAGGGCATGACTTTGACGGTCATTGGTATCGTGATCGGACTCTGCGGAGCGGTAGTCGCAAGCCATGCCCTGGCCAGCCTGATGTTCGGCATATCGCGACTCGACCCCGTTACATATCTGGGCGTAGTCGCGTTGTTGGGAGTCATATCGCTGATCGCATGCGGCGTTCCCGCATGGCGTGCGGCACAGGTGGATCCCGCGATCACGCTGCGGGTAGAGTGAAATCAATTTGTGACAATTGGGAGTGAAATGATCCAACTGAAAAATATCGAACGCAGCTACAAGACCGGCGCCGGCCAGACGTGGGTTCTGCGCCGCGTCAACCTGGAAATTCAACCCGGCGAATTCATCACGGTAATGGGACCGTCGGGGGCAGGGAAATCCTCCTTACTAAATGTCCTCGCTTTCCTGGACGACCAGTGGCAGGGCGAGTACTGGTTCCGTGACCTGGCCGCGCACTCCATGAAAAGGAAGGAGCGCGCGGAGTTGGCGAAGAAGAATGTCGGCATGGTTTTTCAGAGTTATCACCTGCTCGACGATCTCACGGTGCTCGAAAACATCGATCTGCCACTCTCCTACAAAGACATTCCACGCAGCCAGCGGCAGGGCTTGGTTGCCGACACGCTCGATCGTTTCCAGATTGTCGCCAAGAAAGATTTGTACCCCAGCCAGCTTTCTGGCGGACAACAGCAGTTGGTCGGAATCGCGCGAGCGGTGATTCATAAGCCCGCTCTGCTGCTCGCCGATGAGCCCACCGGCAATCTGCATTCCGACCAAGCCAAGGAGATCATGGAGCTCTTCCGGGAATTGAACCGGCAGGGAACAACCATCGTGCAAGTCACTCACTCCGAAACGAACGCTGCCTACGGCACCCGCACCATCCAACTGCGCGACGGCTGGCTCGTAGGCGATACGGCAAACCCAAATCTACCTTCAACAGCAGAGCCCAGCGGCGCGGCGGTGAATCGATGAAGACTCGTTTCCGTGGGAAGTGTATTGACCGGCCGCTGAGAGCAGCGTTACTTGTACTCACGGTGGCTGTGGCTCAAGCCCAGGTGCGCACTCCGGCTGCATTGGAAATGCCGCAATCGCACAACCCGATCAGTCCGTACACCGGCGACCAGGTGCCGGAGCCCGTACTAACAAACTCGCCGCGCCTCGATCGCCTCATTCGTGATGGAAAGCTCTATCTGTCCTTGAAAGATGTGATCGACCTCGCGCTGGAAAACAATCTCGATCTCGCGATCGCCCGCTACAACTTGCCCATCGCCGATACGGACCTGCTCCGCACCAAGGCTGGCGGAAGCTTTCGTGGCGTCAACACCGGTGTGGTGCAAGGAACTCCCGGAGGAGGAATCGGAGGTTACGGTGCGGGAGCGCCAGGCGCGGGTGCAGGCGGCACGACCAGCGGCGCAGGCGGTGCGGGCGCAGGGGCGTCAGGCTTGGTGCAATCCACGTTGGGCGTGGGAACTCCCGTGTCTTCGTACGATCCGTCTCTCACCGTGAATGCAGGGATTGAGCACTTGACGTTGCCGCTGTCGAGTACGCAGGTCTACGGTGTTTCACCCTTGCAACTGAATACGACGCAAGTAAACGCCAGCTACACCCAGGCTTTTTCCAGCGGCACTTCAATTTCTTTTGAGTTCAATAACAATCGCCAGACCACCAACAGCCCCGAGATCTTCCTGTCGCCGGCTTTGAATTCTTACTACCGTGTCACCTTTCAGCAACAGCTTCTCGCCGGCTTTGGTTTCGGCCCGAATCTGCGCTACCTGCGTATCGCGAAGAACAACAAGAAAATCTCCGACATCGCCTTCAAAGACCAGGTGATTGCCACGGTCACGCAGATTGAAAACATCTATTGGGACTTGGTCAGCGCCTCTGAGCAGGCACGCGTAAATGAGCAATCTCTCGCCTTCGCCAATCAGACCCTGGATAACGCCAGGAAGCAACTGCAGTTGGAGAGCATTCCAGAGATGGACGTAATGAAAGCCGAAGCCGAGGTTTCCCGGCGCGACCAGGATTTGACCGTGGCGCGGACCAACCTCCAGTTGCAGGAATCGTTGGTGAAGAACGCGCTCACCAAAAGCCTCGACGATCCCACCCTGGGAGAGATGCCCGTGGTGCCAACGGATCGCATGCAGACCTTCAACACCGAAGCCGACACGAGCGTGCCGATTCTCGATCTGATTGCGCAAGGACTGCAGAATCGTCCCGAACTGCTGGAGACTGACGTCGACTTGGCAAACCGCCAAATCAGTCGCCAGGCCGCCCGGAATGCACTCCTGCCCACCCTCGCACTTGTCGGCTTTTACGGGGGTAGTGGTCTCGCCGGATTGGTGCCTCCCGGAAACAAGACCACCTCCACCGTCCCGACTGATCTGACAGGTGCATGGGAAGGTGCTTTCAACAATTCATCGCCAGACTATTTCGTCGGTCTCAACCTGAATATTCCATTCCGCAACCGCGTTGCCAAGGCCGACCAGTATCGTTCCGAGTTGGAGTACCGGCAAGCCGGCCTGCGTAAGGAGCAGTTGAAAAAGCAGATTCGAATCGAAGTGCGGAACGCGCAGTATGCCCTGGAACAATCGCGTGCCCGCGTTGGATCAGCCCGCAAGGCAAGAGATCTCGCCGAGCGCACCTTCGAAATCACAAAGAAGGAGCAAGACCTGGGAGCGGGCTCCAGTTACCAGACCATGACGACGCAGCGCGATCTTTCCGTGGCCGAACTGGACTTAGTGAACGCCATGACGACCTACCAGAAGGCCAGAGTAGAACTTGATCGCGCGACCGGGGCAACTTTGGAACATAATGGAGTGCTGATTCAGGATGCGGTCACCGGGACGGTTACCGCCTCATCATCTCCATAGCTCATGCCGACTACGGCCAAGCCGCAAGATCTCTATAACGTGCCGCCTTCCCATCCCCATAAGGATCGCGCGCCGCGCATCCTTGCTGCCGACGACCAGCCGCACATCCTCGAAGCTCTCCAACTTCTGCTTCATCCCCACGGCTATCAGGTGGAAAGCGCCAAATCTCCCGCCGAAGTGAGGGAAGCATTGTCCGTGGATTCTTACGACGCCCTGCTGATCGATCTTAATTACAGCCGCGACACCACTTCTGGTAAGGAAGGCTTGGACCTTCTTTCGGAAATTGTGGCGGCTGACAGGAATCTCCCGGTTATCGTCATGACCGCGTGGGGCAATGTTGACCTGGCAGTGGAAGCGATGCGGCGCGGAGCGCGAGACTTCATTCAAAAACCCTGGGAGAATGAGCGCCTGCTCGCCATTTTGCGGACGCAAGTCGAATTGCATCGTGCTCTCCAGCGCGCCGAGCGACTGGCGGCGGAGAACCGCTTGCTCCAGGCGCAAGGCCGCCCGGAGTTCATCGCCGCCGCGGCTTCCATGCAGACCGTCCTCGAGGCTATCGCACGAGTGGGCCCATCCGATGCAAACGTCCTGATTACAGGCGAACACGGCAGTGGCAAAGAGGTGGTCGCGCAAACGCTCCATGCACTTTCGGCTCGCTCCTCGCGCCCGCTGGTTGCCGTGAATACGGGCGCGTTGGCCGAGGGATTATTTGAAAGCGAACTTTTCGGCCATGTGAAAGGTGCCTTCACCGACGCTAGAACCGATCGCATCGGCCGCTTCGAACTGGCCGATGGCGGCACGATTTTCTTGGACGAAATCGGAAATGTACCCATCCGGCAGCAGGCAAAATTACTGCGCGTGCTCGAATCCGGCGAGATCGAAAGGCTCGGATCCTCACGCTCGCGGAAAGTCGATGTGCGCCTGATTTCGGCCACCAACAGCGATCTTCAAGCTGCGTGCGCCTCCGGCCAGTTTCGCGAGGATCTCCTGTTCCGGCTGAACACCGTCGAAATCCATGTGCCGCCCCTCCGCGAGCGCCGTGAGGATATCCCGACTCTCGCCATCCATTTTCTCCGCCGCTACGCATCCCGCTATCGGCGTGAAATCGATGGATTCGACAGTTCTGCATTGCAGGCCATGGCGCAATACTCCTGGCCTGGTAATGTTCGAGAACTCGAACACACCTTGGAGCGTGCCGTTCTCATGTGCCGCGGACGGGAGATTCAACCTGCGGATCTCGGACTGAATACGCAACGGCCGCAAGCCCAGAATCTCGAAGAGCTAAGCCTGGAGGCGGTGGAGGCGCTTCTGATCCGAAAAGCTCTGCAACGTTTTCAGGGCAACATCAGTCAGGCCGCCGAAGCCTTGGGGCTGAGCCGTGGTGCGCTCTATCGGCGCATGGAAAAGTATGGCCTCTAGCCCGCCAGGCTTTCCTCCCACGCAAACGAAGACCAGCGGCAAGCCAGCTATGCGGAAGCCTCCTCGCAAACGGGTTCGCCTCCACTACGAGCATCGCATCAGTCTCTACGCACTGCTCGTCGCTTTACCGGGAATTGCCGTCAGCGGCATTTTCATCTGGCGCCAGCCCTGGTCCACCGAATCGAAGTTAGCCCTCGCATTCCTGGAGCTATCTGTCTGGTGGATACTGGCTCTGCTATTGCACGACCAAACGGTCCGACCGTTGCAAACATTAGCCAACGTGGTGGCGGCGCTTCGCGAAGAAGATTATTCCTTTCGCGCCCGCGGAGCCATTGCGGACGATGCTCTGGGAGAGCTTTCGCTCGAAGTCAACGCCCTGGCCGACCTGCTAGCCGATCAGCGGATCCGGGCCATCGAAGCAACGGCGCTGCTGCGGCGGGTCGTGGAAGAAATCGATGCTCCATTATTTGCATTTGACCCGGACCGTGTGCTTCAACTGGTGAATCCCGCGGGCGAGAAACTTCTACAACAAGCCTCAGTTCGCCTCCTGGGACGCACTGCCGGCGAAATCGGCCTAGCCGATTGCCTCAGCGCGGAGAGCGAGGCACTCGTGGCTCTGCCCGCCAACAGTTCCAGCGCCCGCTGGTTGGTACGGCAAAGCAAGTTCCGGGAAAAGGGTGTGCCGCACACTCTGATTGTGCTGTCAGACGTAAGCCGAGCACTTCGGGAAGAGGAGCGCAGCGCATGGCAACGGTTGATCCGGGTTCTCGGCCACGAACTCAATAACTCGCTGGCTTCGATCAAATCGATAGCGGGCAGTTTAAGCGCTCGCCTCGCGGAGACCCAACTCAACCCCGAAGACCGTCGAGACTTCGAACGCGGTCTGGCCATCATCGAAGATCGCACCGCATCCCTCAACCGCTTCCTCCAGGCTTATCGCCAATTGGCGCAGATGCCTCCGCCCGCCCTCAAGAGAGTTGCCCTGCTGCCAATCGTGGAGCGAGTTGTGTTTCTCGAGACCCGGCTAGTCGTCGAGATTTCTCGGGGTCCGGACGTAACCGTCATGGTGGATGCCGACCAGATCGAGCAGATGCTGATTAATCTCGTGCGCAATGCGGTCGAAGCCGCCCTCGAGTCCAGCCCAGGTGATGACCGTTCCAGCAACTCCGTGCACCCCGCGGAAGTTCAGAAGCCGCAGGTATCCTTGCATTGGATCGTCGAAGATCAAAACGTTGTCCTGACCATCGACGATAACGGGCTGGGACTCCTCAATCCGAGCAACGCTTTCGTACCTTTCTATACGACCAAGCCCGCGGGCAGTGGCATAGGCCTGGCCTTGTCGCGACAGATCGTAGAAGCGCACGGAGGCTCGATTACGCTGTCCAATCTGGCAGGAAAGCGAGGTTGTAGGGTACAAGTGAAACTACCCTGCAGCTAAGGGTGCAGATCAAATGCGAAACTACACGATGCGAAAGTCTCAGACATACTCCTTTCTATTTCTCCTGTTCTTGGCGATAAGCCTTCGGACCGCTTCGCCGCAAACGGTCATTCTGCAGGCGCTGTCACAGCCGCAGAGTGTGGAGCGCGGTCACTTTCAGTTGCACAAATTTGAGCAGCCCATCGGCGAAGAGAGTTACGAGATTGCGCGCGATGGCAATTCGCTCTCCGTGAAAATGGACTTCCATTTCACGGATCGGGGCAGCCCGGTGCCGCTGACGGCGACTTTTCGTGGCGCGCCGGATTTGACCCCCCAGGCCTTCGAGATCAAGGGAAAGACCGCCCGTCCCGTCGAGATCGACCAGTCAGTCGAAGTACAGCCGGGCAAAGTACGTCTCCGTGATCGCGAGCAGTGGAAGGAAATCGCTCCTCCGCAAAAGTTCTTTACCATCGCCGGCTATGCGCCCACCACCATGCAAATGCTGATGGTGCGCTATTGGGCAGCCCACGGCTCGCCGGCCGAACTGGCAACTCTCCCCAGCGGAAGCGTGAAGATCGAGCCGCGTGGTGAGGATGAAATGGCGGTCGAAGGCAAAACCGAGAAGCTGACCCGTTACACCATCGAGGGCCTGATTTGGGGAAGGGAAACGCTGTGGTTCGACGCTGACCACAACCTGGTCGCAGCCATAACCACTGACGCGGAGTTCGATCACTTCGAGGCCATCCGCGATGGCTACGAGAGCGCCCTCGGCGACTTTGTGGCGCGAGCCGGGGCGGACAACATGGCGGCCCTCGCCGAGATTTCCAAAGGAATTTCCGGCAGTCGGGCCAAGACGCTAGCCTTGGCAGGAGCCACATTGATTGATGGCACAGGTAATCCGCCTGTCCCGAATGCGGTCGTCGTTATCAAGAAAGGCCGCATTGTTGCCGCGGGGCCGAGATCGGAGGTCAAGATTCCCAAGCACGCAACCGTGGTCGATGAGACCGGCAAGACCATTCTTCCCGGATTGTGGGATATGCATGCTCACTTCGAGCAAGTGGAGTGGGGCCCGATTTATCTCGCGGCCGGAGTCACCACGGTTCGCGATTGCGGCAACGAATTCGAGTTTATCAAGGCTGTACGCGATGCGGTCGCTGCCGGCAAAGGTCTTGGCCCGCGCCTATTGCTGGCCGGAATTGTTGACGGCTCCGGCAAGCTGACCGTCGGCGTGCAGCGCGTGGATACGCCGGAGCAGGCAAAAATGTGGACCGACAGGTATCACGATGCCGGTTTTCAGCAGATGAAAATTTACAGCTCCGTCAAACTGGAAGAGGTGAAAGCGATTGCGGATGAAGCTCATCGCCTCGGCATGACGGTCACCGGCCATGTGCCCGAGGGCTTGACGCCCTATCAAACAATCGAAGCCGGCCAGGATCAGATCAACCACATCCACTACATCGCATCCATGATGTACGACCCTTTGCCTGCTGATGCGAAGCGAGCGGAGCGCTCCAAGGCAATCGCAAGTATCGATCTGAATTCTCCCCCAGCCCAAAGGGCGATTGCGTTCCTGCAGGCTCACCATACCGTAGTCGACCCGACGCTCGCGCTGATGGAGTTCTATACCGCGTCCACTGCCAAGCCGCCGGCAAGTTTCGAGCCCGGAATCACCAAACTGCCCGTGGAGCTGGCCGCCCAGCTCAATGACGTCGGTCCTCCGTCGCCGAACGCCGCGATGACTGAAAAGTCGTTCGAAAAATTTATAGAGATCGTGGGAGCGTTGCATAAAGCTGGAATCCCAATCGTAGCGGGAACCGATCAGACCGTGCCCGGACATAGCCTGCATCGCGAAATCGAATTGTACGTGCAAGCCGGATTCACGCCGATGGAAGCGATCCAGGCTGCGACCAGCGTGCCAGCGCGAGTAATGGGCATCGATAAAGAGGTCGGGACGGTGGAAGCAGGGAAGCGCGCCGACCTGACCGTGATCCAAGGCGATCCGTTGCAGGACATTCACAATACGCGCAACGTCGAATCGGTCGTAACCAACGGCACGATGTACAACGCCGCCGAACTGTGGAAGAGCGTGGGCTTCAAACCGTAGGTTGGAGCCTACTGTGGTGGAATCGCCTTGCGTTCGAGCAGGCAAACCCGGTAGAACTTGACGAGATCATGCACATTCCCGATGGTTATCTCAGCCCGTCGACCTGCGCCACTTTCTATGTGGTCGCAGCGTCAGGCTGGTATGCAGCACTGAAGCGCATCAAGCAGCTTCTTGCCACGCGTGCCATCCCGCTGATCTCGGTGTTCGCCGCCTTCTGTTTTGTCGTCATGATGTTCAACGTGCCGCTGCCCGGAGGAACCACCGGCCATGCGGTTGGCGTTGGCGTTTCCGCCATCGTGCTCGGCCCCTGGGGCTCAACTCTCGCCATTTCCATCGCGCTTGCGATTCAGGCCTTGTTCTTCGGCGACGGCGGAATCACCACGCTCGGAGCGAATTGCTTCAACATGGCGATGGTCGGATCTTTCACCGCCTATGCCGTGTACCGGATGGTAGCCGTGAATTCCGATCTGAAATCTCGCCGCCGAGTGTTGGCGGCAGCACTTGCCGGTTACGTTGCCATCAACGCCTCAGCCTTGGTGACAGCGGTGGAGTTCGGCATTCAGCCCGCGCTTTTTCATGATGCCAGCGGCACGCCGCTCTACGCGCCCTATCCCTTGCATGTAGCCATCCCCGCCATGATGATCGGACATCTGACGTTGGCAGGATTGGCGGAAGCTGTGATAGCAGCAGGTATGGTGTCCTATCTCCAGCGTGCTGATTTGGGCCTCCTGAAAGGGATATCCGGTTTGGCCCAGGCCCCAACGTCGATCATCGTTGGCGCGACCACTGAACCTTTGCCCGGACGCCTCTGGTGGATCGTAGCCTGCCTGATGTTGTTTACACCTCTAGGCATTTTGGCCGCCGGCACTGCCTGGGGTGAATGGTCTTCCGCCGCTTTCATGAATCCTCACACGCGCGACCAAATCGCAGCCGCATCGGGAAACCACCCCCCTCCGTCGTCAATTCCGATCGGAATTCAAAGACTGTCTACCGTGTGGACCGCTCCGTTCCCCGGCTACGCGCCGAGCTTTATCAGAAATCCAATGTTCGGCTATTTGCTCTCGGCAATCTTCGGAGTAGGGTTCCTGGTCCTCGCATCCTTGCTCGCTCGCGCCGTGGGCAGAAAAAGGTCGGCGGAGAACCTGCGCTCATGAGCCGAAATTCCTTCCTCGAATCCACGCTGCAAGGCTTCGCCAGAGCGGTGTCGAAGGCCCTGCAATCGGAACAGGCCGCGACCCAGTCTGGACTGCTGCAGCATCTCGATCCGCGCGTCCGAGTCGTCGGAATCCTTGCCCTGGTTGTTTCGGTGATCCTCTGTCGCCGGCCTGCAGCCATCGCAGCCATTTTTCTCATCGCGGTCGCCATGGCAATCGCTTCGCGAGTAAGCCTCACCTCACTGGCAAAGCGAGTGTGGCTCGTGGTTCTGGGCTTCTCGGGGGTGATCGCTGTGCCGGCATTATTTCTAACGCCCGGCGAGCCCTTCTTCGCAGCGCCGTCTCTGCACCTTTCCATCTCCGTCCAAGGCGTTCGAACCGCCGTGTTGCTAGTCCTGCGAGTCGAAACTGCGGCGACGCTGACAACGGTCTTGGTGCTGTCGACCGCGTGGACTCACATCCTGAAGGCACTCCGTTCGCTGCACCTCCCAGCCGAAATCGTGACCATGCTGGCCATGACGCACCGCTACGTGTTCTTGTTGATCGAAACCGCCAACCAGATGTTCGAATCAAGGCAAAGCCGAACTGTAGGAATCCTAAGCGGTGCTGAGCGGCGCCGAATGACCACTCGAACTGCTGGAGTATTGCTCAGCAAGAGCATAGAACTCAGCCAGGAAGTTTATCTAGCCATGTTGTCTCGGGGCTTTCGTGGAGATGTCCGTCTCTTAACCGACTTCCGCCTCCAACCCCGCGATTACCTCGGTCTGACTGCCTTCTTCTTGACCGCTTGCGCAGTTGTCTGGATGGGGAGGTAACAGAATTGGCGCCCATTTTCGAGCTGCAAGACATTAGCTTCTCCTACGAAGCGATCCCGGCGATCCGTGGACTCACGCTCCAGATCGAAGCAGGGAATCGGATTGTCTTGCTCGGCGCCAACGGCTCTGGCAAATCCACGCTCTTGCGAATTTTGGATGCGCTCTATTTCCCCACGACAGGTTCGGTCAAATTCAAAGGCGGTGCGCTCACCGAAAAGCACCTCCAGCAAGAGGAATTCTTTCTGAACTTCCGGCGAAGCGTCGCGCTCGTCTTTCAGAATCCGGATGTCCAACTCTTCAATCCCACCGTATTCGACGAGGTCGCCTACGCTCCTCTACAGCTGCAATGGAGCAGGGAAGACGTGCTCCGGCGAGTGGAAGACACGCTCCAGACCATGTCCATTGCGCACTTGAGAGACCGTTCCCCCTATCGCCTTTCAGGTGGTGAAAAAAAGCGGGTTGCCCTAGCCTCTGTCCTGGTCCTCGACCCAGAAGTCCTGCTGCTCGATGAGCCGACAGCGACCCTGGATCCGAAGAGCCAGAGCCATGTCATCGACCTCATCCAACATTGGAAAGGCACGGCCAGGACCGTGATCACAGCGACGCATCAACTCGAAATTGTCGAAGATATTGCCGATCGCGTTTTCGTGCTCGAGGCAGGCACTGTAATTGCTCAGGGTACTCCATCGGAGATTCTCTCTAACACCGATCTGCTTCTGCGGGCAAACTTAATTCACGCCCATCGCCATTCCCACGGTGGAGTCGTGCACTCCCATCCCCACCTTCACGGCCACTCGCGCCATGAACACGACCACTGACCGCTCGCGGAAGAAAGTCGGGATGTTGACTCTGTTTTGAAGGGGCGCGGCTTTAGCCGCGCCGTTTAGAGCCCTTGAAAAATGCGGACTTCAGCCCCTGAGGGATGTGCCTTCCAAACTGAAGACACTGCGGAAATCAATTCAACCTACTTTCGCTGAATCGACTCCAAATACTTAGCCACATTTTCCAGTCGCACATTGCCCAAGTCCTGATCAAATTCGATCTCGTGGAAGATCGACCCCCAAATCGGCATCTCCTTCGAGCCGTGTGCCGACAGCAGTTCGTCTCCGCCGAACATAATGATGGTCCGTACATGAATGCCAGGAAACACACCGTTATTTCGCAGCGATAGTTTGGTCAAGTCGGGAACGTCTCTTTTCAGCGCCTTGGCGACCGGGCCCTTTCCCCGCCCATCAAGTCCGTGGCAAGAAGCACAGGATGTTCGGAAGATGCTGGCTCCCTCCACCGGACGGATCGCCGGTTGCTGTTGGTTGCTAATTTGTGCGGAGACAGAAACGGACAAGAAAACCAGCAAGACTAGAAGCAGCATCGACACCCGTCGCTGCATGGTGGCCTCCGGCGAAGAAGTCCTTGGGCAGAAAGAAACTCGTGAACACAATAGTCCCCTGACTACCATTCGTCGGTGACAGGAGTAACACACCCCTGTGATGTGGTCCGCCGGAATTGCCGGCCGCCCTATTTCACTAGTCCAACGATCAGGCTGCTGGGCCCGTGCAGGTCGATCCGGCTTACCTCCGCGAATCCCGCGGCCTTCATCCACTCTGCATATTCAGGCTCGCTATAACTGGCGCCGGCATCTGTGCTGACAAGCATGTTCAGCGAGAACAGTGCCGCGTGTTGCGGCCCGGTTTTCTCAGGATTGAGAATGAAGTCTTGCACCACGAGGCGCCCCTTCGGCGCGAGTGCCCGGCGTGCACGAAGAAAAATGTCCCGGTTCTGTTCCGGCGAGAACATGTGGCAGATCGCGTTCAGCATGATCAGGTCATAGCCCGAGCCAAAGTCGCCGTGGAGCATGTCTCCAGCGCGAAGGCTCACCTGCCCGGAAACACTGGCCTGGCTGACATATTCGGTAGTGAGCGGCACGACCTCGGGCACGTCAAGAATCTCGCAGCGCACCTCGGGAGAAGCTTTCGCGAACGCAATCGAGTACGCGCCCGAGCCGCCGCCAAGATCGAGAATGCGGCGAACCCCAGCCGTCCCCAGCGCTTTAACCACCAAAGGGCCGCGATCCTTGGCGTTGCGTTGCATGCCGGCAATGAAGTCGCGCGTCCACTCGGATGTGTCGTCGCGACCTATAGGGACGCGGGTGCCACTGCGCACAGCGTCCGTCAGGGTGCTCCAGCGATGCCAGATGTTGGCGATGTGCAGCAGGCCATTGCGGTGGTTGTCTTTGGACCCTTCCACAAAGAAGCGTGCCGACTCCGGCGTGTTCTTATAAACGTCGCCGCTTTTCGAGAGCACTCCCAGCGCGACAAGCGCGTTGAGCAGCGTGCCAACGGCGCGGGCATTCGCGTGGATCTTCGTTCCAATCTGCGCGGCATTGCCTCCCTCACCGATAGCGGTAAAGATGTCAAATTCAAGCGCCGTAAGCAGGCAACGGCTCGGCCAGTAGCCGCGAATCATCTGGTCGAGCCGATCAGGCAGCGTCCCCGCTTTGTCTCGCATCGCCATTGCCTCGCGGTATTTTTCTCCATGCTCGACTGCCATGGCCTTCATCGCCGCGGCATCGTTCCATACCAGGCGCTCGATGGGCTTGCCATCACCAAGATGCGCACCAACGATCTCGGATACATCCGCCGCTTTCACCCGCCGGTACCACACCCCGGCCGGATACACGACCATCACCGGACCTTCATCGCACAGTCCCATGCAGCCGCAGGTCGTGAGTTGCACATCCTTGCCGAGCCCTCGCGCCTGGATTTCGTGATCCAGCGCGCCGAGCACAGCGAACGATCCGCTGGCCGGGCAAGAAGGAACGCCTTCTGGTTTTTGCTGTGTGCAGACGAAGAGGTGAAAACGGAACGGTTCCATCATGGTCTCCGGACATAGATTGAGGTTAGAACTGTTTTCATGACTGGTCTTGGGAAGGCATGGTTTCAGAGCCCTCCCTGAGCGGAGCCGAAAGCGCCGTTCAGGACCAATAAAAATTCTGTTCTTGCTTTTGGGTGGCGCAGCGGTTTACCGCTGCGGTAACCGTTTCATTTTCAGTGCCGGCTTTAGCCGCTGAGGGGCGACTCCGGCATGCAACCGAGTCTTTCAGCAATCTGTTTAGCCCCTGAAGTCCGGACAACCGGCCAATCTCTTAATATCGTCTCCCCAATTACGGTTTACTGTAACGCGAGTCACACGCCAACGTGATGACTGGTAAAGCAGACAGATCGCTCAGCGGAAGGAGTATATTGTTTGCGCGACGCTTGCTCCTTCTGGAGAACGTCGCGCGTGGGTTAATGAAAGCCGCCACTCTAACCTCACCGCAAGACGTTCGGCAGCGCCCTCTTCGGATCGCTGAGCTTCCAACTCCCGAACCGAAGCCAGGCCAAGTTCTCTTGCGTGTACGTGCCTGTGGAGTATGCCGCACTGACCTGCACATAGTTGAAGGCGACTTGCCGCCGCGCCGCCCAGGAATAATCCCCGGACATCAGATTGTCGGTGAAGTAGTAGCTGGGCCCACGAATGATCTTCCTGCCGGCACGCGCGTCGGAGTTTCCTGGATGGGAGGAACCGACGGAACCTGCCGATATTGTCGCCTCGGCCTCGAGAATCTCTGCGATTCGCCCACCTTCACCGGTTACACCGTAGATGGCGGCTATGCCGAATACGCCGTCGTTCGCTCCGATTTCACGTTTCCTCTTCCCGACCAACTCGACGATCTGCACGCCGCGCCGCTGTTGTGCGCTGGCATTATTGGTTTTCGCAGTCTTCGCGTAGCGGGCGTCAAGCCTGGCGACCGTGTAGGACTCTTCGGCTTCGGCGCCTCGGCCCATCTCGCCATCGCGGTCCTGCGCGCCTGGAATTGCGAGGTCTACGTCTCCACCCGAGGAGCGACTCATCGCCAGTTAGCCACGTCTCTCGGTGCAGTTTGGGTGGGAAGCGAGACGGACCACCCACCCGCCGAACTCGACTGCGCCGTAACCTTTGCTCCCAGTGGCGATGTTGTAATAGCAGCCTTAGCCAGCCTGCGAAAAGGAGGAGTGGTTGCCATCAACGCAATTCATTTAGACCGCATACCCCAGTTCGACTACGACAGCCTATTGTGGGGCGAGCGCCAGCTCAGGAGTGTTGCCAATATGACCCGCGCCGACGCGCGAGACTTCCTCCAAGTCGCGACCGAGATCGGCTTGAGGCCGAAAGTAACTCCATTCCCGCTAGACCAGGCCAACGAAGCTTTAATTGCCTTAAAAGAGGACTCCATCGACGGAGCTGCCGCCATAGTGATGTGAGATAGTCGAATTGACGCAGTTGTCCGGTAGTGGGTGCAAACGGACCCCCTACCAGATATCCTCACCTCTGCGGCGGAACAATCTCCGCAATGATCAGCCGCGAAGCGGCGTAAGAATACAGCCCACGGCGCAAGCGCGGGTGCAAGTGGGAAACGAGCAAGCCCCGGAGGGGCGTCCGAGATTAGCCCAGCGCTTTAGCGCTGGGGAAAAGTGGAAGAAATGATTCAAGTCCCGGAGGGACGACCCAGTTCTAACGCATATTCTAAGAGCGCGAGATGACAGGGAAACGGCCAACGGACGTTTTAGACGGGACTATCGTCAAGTAAAACCGCGGCCGGAGAGTCGAGATGCACATCGCATAGTTCAGAGTATAGTTTCGCAGTCTGCCTGTTTGAGTTGCGCCTTGTCAAATGCAGATGAGGGGCCAACTCAACCACGAAGCGCACGAAGTAGCACGAAGCAAAAACCACGAAGGAACCTAAACAACTTCGTACCTTCGTGGACCTTCGTCACCTTGGTGGTCAGTGAATTTGGGAGCGGCCCCGAACCCCAGTTGCCTCATCCCTCCGCCGCCCGTTATCCTTCTGGCCATGCCGAGCACTCTTGTCGAATGCGTTCCCAACTTTTCCGAAGGCCGCGACCCAGCCAAAGTCGACGCCATTATTGAAGCCATGAAGATTCCCGGAGTCTATCTGCTCGACCGCGAGATGGATTCCGACCACAACCGCTGCGTGATCACCTTGGTCGGCGAGCGCGACGCCATTCAGGAAGGCGCAATTCGTGGCGTAGGGAAAGCCGCTGAGCTGATTGACCTCACCAAGCATCAGGGCGCGCATCCGCGCATGGGCGCGGCCGATGTCGTGCCCTTTATCCCAATTGACGGCGTCACCATCGAAGACTGCGTCGCCATGGCGCGCCACGTTGGAGCCGAGATCGCGAAGCGCTTCCAGATTCCGGTTTATCTCTACGAAGCCGCCGCGGCCACCCCCGAGCGCCAGAACCTGGAAAATATTCGCCGCGGCCAGTTCGAGGGCATCCGCTCCGACATAGCGACCAATCCCGCGCGCAAGCCTGATTTTGGCGAGCCTCGCGTGCATCCTACGGCTGGCGCAACCGTCGTAGGCGCGCGCAAGTTCCTGATTGCCTACAACGTCTTCCTGAATACTCCCGACGTCGACATCGCCAAGAAGGTCGCGAAAGCCGTGCGCTTTTCGAACGGCGGCCTGCGTTTCGTAAAGGGAGCCGGATTCCTGGTGCGCGGACTGGCGCAGGTTTCCATGAACCTGACCGACTTCGAGCAGACTCCCATCCACCGCGTCTTCGAATACGTGAAGCGCGAAGCCGCGCGCTATGGCGTCATTCCAGTCTCCAGCGAGATCGTAGGACTGATTCCGAAAAAGGCGCTAGAGCAGGCCGCGGAATGGTTTCTGCAAGTCGAAAATTTCGATTCCTCTCTAATCCTCGAAAACCGCCTGACCGCGGTGATGGGAGGCAAGATGGCGGTCGGCGGCCTGCGCGCCGGAGTCGAGCCCTTCATCGAACAACTGGCCGCTCCCACCGCGACTCCAGGAGGAGGCAGCGCTGCCGCTGCGAGCGGTGCCATGGCAGCCGGCCTGGCAAGCATGGTCGCATCCATGTCGCGCGGCAAGAAAGCCTACTTGCAGTATGAAAGCCAACTCAGCGAAGCAATCGCCCGGCTCAGCGCGCTCCGCGAAGAACTCAAGGCTGCGATCGACGCCGACGCCGAGTCCTACAACCTCGTCATGAAGGCGTACAAGTCGGCGAAAGAATCTGGTGGCAACGCTAACGATGGCGACGCCGCGATCAGCGCTGCTCTCAAACAAGCGACCAGCGTTCCTATGGGCGTCGCCGAAAAAGTCGTCGAGGTGGCCAAGATCGCCGCCAAGCTGAAGCCGATCACGAATCCAAATATGAAATCAGATTTGATCACTGCAATCGCCCTGGCGAAGGCCGCCCTCGAAGGCGCGCTGGCGAATGTCGAGATCAACCTTGATTCGCTGAAGGAAGAGTCGTTCGTGAGCGAAACGAGGAAGCGTGCTGCTAAGCTGAAAGTTTAGGAGACAGCACCCATTTTCCACGCAAAACATCAGGATTCGAGCGTTCTAAAGCCAGCCACGGGCGGACACACTTTAGTCACGGTCCTTCCTGCGATTAGGCGCTAGAATAGATACAGGTCGGTTAGAGTCCACGAAAGATAACGTATCATTTGCGGATTGCATCTAAAATTGCAAACCCATTTGAGGACCTTGCTTAAAGACTGCATTTTGAGGAATTCCATGAAGAGATTGTGTTTTGCGGTATTGCTTCTCTGCGCGACGGTTGGCTACGCCATGCCCATCGCATCGTCGGCGCGTGCCATGGTGCCCGCTGAACTTCAGCAACTGATCGGCGTGGATTACCGCGCGCTCAAAGATTCGCCCACGGCGCAAGCGCTCAAAGATAAGGTCATGCCGCAAAATCTTAAGGACCTTGAAATCGCGCTGAAGGGCATTGGCATCAGCTCCGATCGCGATCTTGACCAGTTGAATTTCGCCTCATTCCGTACGGAGAAAAAGGGCGTTCAAACCATTGGCGTGGCGGCGGGATCGTTCTCCGCCAAAGCCGTGCTCAAGAAGATGAGGCTCAAGAAGATCACGGGCGTCAAGTACGGCACGTCCCGCATTTACCCGATGGATAACGGTCTGGTCATGACCTTTCTGGACGACAACACGCTGGCCTTCGGCGAGGAAAATTCGCTGCACAGCGCGCTTGATACTCGCGATGGCAAGCGTCCTTCGCTCGATTCCAACCCGGTGATGACCGACCAGATGGCGGCCGTCGATGGTGCGCCGATGTGGAGCATTCTCGACCAGCAGGGAACCCAGGCGGTTATGTTTTCGGCCATGGGGGATGCCGCGTCGAAAGTCGGCGACTATGACAGCATCAAGAAGCGCATCCTGGCGTCTCGCTACACCATGAACTTCCAGAGCGGAGTGAGTTTCGATCTGACCGTGCAAACCGCCGACTCGATGACCGCGGCTACACTCTCCACGATCCTCAAGGGCGTAATGCTGTACAAGAAGCTCGGCGCCAGCCCGGCGGAAAAGGCTGCCATCGACGCCTCTACGGTCGATTCCGACAGCTCGAATCTGCAACTCCACTTCAAAAGCGACGACCAGAAGTTTCAGTCCCTGATGAACTCGTCGCTGTTCGCGGCGGTATCGCACTAACCTCGCGCGAATTCAAAAACAGGCGTCCCGGATGTGTTTCCGGGACGTTTCCTTTTGTGCGGATTCCGTCGTGTCCACATTGATACGCCGTTTACCGCAAGACACGACGTTCACGCTCTTCTTCTCCGCGAAGTCCTTTCCTGTGGTGAAACCTGAGTTTGGTCCGTACCTTGCTTTCTATTTGCTGCGTCGTGTTCGCAGTTTATAGTTCACTTTCGGAAAAGAAGAGGGAATCATGAAGCGGACGCCCATAGTATCCGTACGCGGAGTGTTTGCAGTCGCGCTCCTTCTAATGTTTTCAGCAGGAGCCTTTGTAATCTGGCGCGCCTCGCGGGCGCTCGGTTCGGCGGCTGCGGATTTTCATGCGGCCAACGACATCCGGTTTACCGTCCGTACGCTCGCTCCCGCAGCCAACGCCGATTTTGAAATCATCAGCGCGCCCGCCGTCTTCTTCCAGGCAACCAGGTTTCAGGATCATCTCTATATCGCAGGTCCAGCTGGGTTGCTGGAATACAATGCAAGCGGCGTTCTGCTCCATCAATATGCGGTGGGCCGCGAGCTCCCTGGATCGCCGCTGATCGCGCTGACTTCGGCCGTTCTCGCCGATTCGCGCGAGCCTGAACTCATTCTTGCCACGGCGAACGATGGACTCTTGGCCTTTAACGGCCGCACCTTCCGCCAGATTTTCTCGTACGACCCCGAGGTCCGCGCCGTCACCACGATCTTGCCGGATTCCTCAGGCCATCTTCTGATTGGAACCAAAAAACGCGGCGTCCTGGTCTACGACGGAAAAAAGATCACGGCTCTCCATTCCACCTTAAAGGATGTGCATGTGACCGCCCTCGCTGGCAGTGAGTCGGACTTGTGGGTCGGCACTTTGGATCGTGGTGTTCTCCACTTCCACGCCGCCGCGACCGACAACTTCTCGGAAGCGCAGGGACTTCCCGATCCCCAGGTCGAATGCCTTGCCGTTTTCGGAGATATGGCCTACGTGGGCACTCCGCTGGGCGTGGCTGTTTTCGGCGCTGGACGCTTTTCGCGCGTACTCGCTCCCGGAGTTCTGGCCACAGCTTTGCTCGCGACTCGCAGCCAACTTTATGTCGGAACAGAAGATCAGGGCGTCATTTCGATTCCGCTCGAAGGACGGCGTCCTAACCCCAATCTTGCGCCAAATTCGGAGTTATCCGAAGTGCGCCAACTTTTCCTATCCGGTGACGCCGTGTTCGCCGTGGCCCGCAACGGCCTCTATCGTATGAACTCCCATGAGTTGGGATGGAAGCAAGTGTTGCAGGCAAGCACAGCCGTTCTCAGCGACCGCAATATTTCCGCGCTGGCAGCGGACGCAAATGGCCGCCTCTGGGTCGGCTACTTCGACCGTGGCCTTGACGTGCTGGCGCGTGACAATGCCCGCGAATCCCACGTCGAAGACGAACACGTCTTCTGCGTCAACCGCATTTTGCTGGATTCGAAGACTGGCACCATGGCCGTAGCCTCGGCCAACGGTTTGATTCGCTTCGATAGCTTTGGCAGCGAACAACAAGTTCTTACTCGCGCCGACGGACTCATAGCCGACCACGTGACCGATGTTTCCGCCTATCGAGATGGCCTTGCGCTGGCAACGCCCGCAGGCTTGACCTTTCTCGATGCGAGCGGCGCCCGCAGCATGTATGCCTTCCACGGTTTGGTGAACAACCATGTTTATGCGCTGGGCGTTTCGGGCGACGAACTCATTGCCGGCACTCTTGGCGGTTTATCAGTGCTGGAAAAAGGCGACGTGTCCGCGAACTACACCACCGCGACTTCGAACCTGAAACACAACTGGATTACCGCCGTCGTGCCAGTTGGCGCCGAATGGATGGTGGGTACGTATGGTGCAGGAATCGTGGGCCTGGACCGCTCCGGGCATTTCCACGCTTTCGAGAACGCTTCCGGCCCGTTCGAAGTGAACCCAAACGCCATGCTCGTCACGCCTAACTACGTTCTCGCCGGAACTCTGGGAAAAGGTTTGTATCTCTACGATCGCCAGTCGGGGCGCTGGTCGGTGATCGACCAAGGCTTGCCGTCCTTGAACGTGACCGCGCTCGCTGCTGGCGGCGGCTACATCTACATCGGTACTGACAACGGGCTGGTCCGCGTCCGGGAAGAGAAGCTGCATTCATGAAACGCATAATTCTGCCGACTCTTATATCGCTGCTGATCTTGCTGTCGACCTCAGCGATGCTGTTTGCCGATGCGGGCGTCCTCATTCCCCGCGACAAGCAGCA
>Ga0209415_10005762_pt1 | contig 22209 bp, 17 predicted proteins | sample PeaSoiSIISIP2007_FD_187696 | JGI IMG/M metagenome (GOLD analysis project Ga0209415, IMG submission 187696) | Peat soil microbial communities from Weissenstadt, Germany - SII-SIP-2007 (SPAdes) (version 2) | ecosystem: Environmental > Terrestrial > Soil > Wetlands > Peat | place: Germany... | reverse complement strand
GTAAAGCATTAAGCCGTCCGGATCGCTCTGCCGCCAATAGATTTCCTCCAGATAACGGCAAGCGTCCGCCAACTTCTCAACCAACTGCCGCTCGCGGGCCGTCAATCCAGCCGAGTGAAACGGCATATCCACGCGGCGGAATTTGGCCAGCCGCTGATCGAGATCGGCCGCCACTTGCAGATGCGCTGTCTCCGGCCCTTTCGCCGCGGATCCAACCATGAAGTGATGGCTTTTCTGCGCTGACGTGAGAGGAACCATACCGGCTGCAACCAGCAGGGAAATGAACCAGCCCTGGATTTTCATAAACTTCTTAAGTTTAACAGAGCGGGCCGATTCTTCTATGATGTTGTGCGATGGCCGGTGATGCTCACACGAATGGCGCGCAGGCTCTGCTGATCGATGCCGACGACACCCTCTGGGAAAACAACATTTATTTCGAGCGCGCCATCGCTAACTTCATTTCCTTCCTGAATCACCAGGAATACTCCGCGCAACAGGTCCGCGACGTTCTGAACGAAGTGGAGAGCGAGTGCATCCTCAGCCACGGATATGGGTTGCACAGCTTCGCGCATGCTCTGGCGCAGACTTTCGAACGGCTGGCGGTCGAACCCCTCACCCCGGCGCTGCATGAAACCATCGCCGGACTGGCTCATGCCATTTCCGAACAGCCCATCGAAATCCGCCCGGGAGTCCCCGAGACTCTGCGATATCTCGCGCAACGCCACCACCTGATCCTGATGACCAAGGGAGCCGTCGTGGAGCAGTCGGGTAAAGTCGAACGCTCAGGACTGAAGGAATATTTTGCGGCGATCGAGATCGTAGCGGAAAAAGACGCCGCCACATACCGCGCCGTAGCCTCCAAGCATGAACTGGCAAACGCCTGCACCTGGATGATCGGCAACAGCCCGAAGTCGGATATCAACCCCGCGCTGGCTGCCGGCCTGAACGCAGTCTTCGTCCCGCACGACAACACCTGGATTCTAGAAGATGAAGCAGTCTCTCCCGCCGAACCGCCCAGCCAATTGCTGATTGTGGAAAACTTCGAGCAGTTACGCGAGCACTTCTGAGCATTCAGCAATTAGCAATTGGCATTTGGCCCTGCGGCAGATTGCCCGGGCTCCAAAGGATTTCGCCCTTGGCTAAAGGCAAAAGCCAACGGCTAAGTGCTAATGGCTAACTGCTGTTCTTCCAGCATCAAACTAACTAACAATCTGCCTCGCCCGCTATTGAGCAGCGTGTTACTCTCAACTTGCTCTGGTTCTGCTCCCACTCTGCGTGGCAGTGCAGAAAAACAATTTCCGGCGGCTTCTGCGGACGGTGGAAGCGCTCTCCGATCTCGGCCCCGAGATGACGGCGGAGCGCGAGTTTCCGCAAACCGCGCGCGCCATGGTCTCCGCCTTACTTCAAGCCGGCGGCGCGCGTGAGGCTGTGCTTTTCACGTTCAGCGATAAGCCTCCGCTGCTCAACTCAGTTGCCTCCAATGGCTTTGCCCTGATGCCGGAGCCAGCGGTGATTCCGCTGCTTCCCAAACACGTGCATGCGCTGGCTTCGGCGCGCGGGCCGATTGTGCTGAGCTCCGCCTCTTACGAGCTGTTCATGAGCTCGAATGGCAACGTTGCCCCAGAGCTCTTTAAGTGTATTGCTCCCTTGAAGGTTGGTGGAAAACTGGTGGGGATGGTTGCCTTGGGCCGACGCGACGGTGAAGCGCTTTACGACAACGAGGAACTCGAAGCCTTGGGCTTGTTGTGCCACTACGTCGCCCTCGCCGTCCACAATCATGTGCTCAGCCAGACCCTGGCGCAGCGTGTCTCAGAAAAGGTGCGGCTGCTGGCGTCGTTGAATGGGTTCTACGACAATGCGCTGGAGGCGTTCGCCTCCGCCATCGACGTGAAGCACGTCAACATTCACGGCCACTCCTTGCGCGTGGGCCGCTACGCCGCCGGCATTGGTGAAGCCATGGGCATGGACGCCAACGAGGCCGCGTCTCTGCGTTCCGCCGGATACTTGCACGACATCGGAAAGGTTGCGGTCGACAAACGGCTGTTCGGCAAACCCGGGGCCCTCGATCCCGAAGAGTTCCGCGAAATGGCGGATCATACCGTCGTCGGCCACCAGATCGTAACCGGTGTACAGTTCCCCTGGCCGCGCATCCCCGAAATTGTTCGTTCCCACCATGAGCGCAGCGACGGCTCCGGCTATCCCGACGGCCTCCGCGCCGACGATGTGGCCATGCCCGTGCGCGTCGTGGGATTAGCCGACACCTTCGACGCCATGACCAGCGAGCGCCCGTACCGTGAGCCGCTTTCGGTGGGCGGAGCGCTCAGCGAAATTGTGCGGCTCACGCCCCAGAAGTTCGATCCCAACGCCGTGCAGGGCTTGCTTATGCAAGTTCGCCGCGACGCCGCCGGCAGCAACCACACGCCTTTCTTCCAGGAACAGATGGTGGTCAACATCGCACCCAGCGACGTCGATCTGCTCGCCGCGAACCTGCAGCACAAGATGTCACACGGGCGGTTGTACCTGACCTAATGCTTTCTCGCAATACACCTGCTATCAATGAGTTATCTTGATGTATTCCAGCCCTCGCAGCCCCATGCAGCAACTTTTTCTCGGTTTTGGGTTCATAATTCATAGCACCTCCTTTTCTCCGGAGCCGGGATGCGCTTCCATCGCTGGACCATCGCGCTAGCCACAGCGCTGTCATTGGCGGGACTGACCGCCTCCGTTCAATTGGCGCTCGGCAAGAAGAAGGGAAAATCGAACCCTGACGCGTCGCAGATGGACGAGCAGAAGCGCGCCGTCCACGTACTCAACCGCCTGACGTTCGGCCCCAGGCCTGGGGACGTCCAGCGCGTCACTGCGATGGGCGTGGATAAGTGGATCGACCAGCAGCTCCATCCGGATAAAATTGACGACGGCGCGCTCCAGGCCCATCTCGAGCCTCTGCGCACCTTGCGCATGGATACCCGCGAAATGGTGGAAAACTTTCCGCCACCACAGGCAATCAAAGCGGTGGCCGACGGTAAGGAATCTCTGCCCTCGGACCCCACGCGGCGGGCCATCTATCAAGCCCAGCTCTCCCGTTATTACGAGCGGCAGGAACGCAAGCAGGAAGCAGCAAATGCCACTCCTGCTGCCACCGAGGCCGCCGGCAAACCGAGCATGTTGAGCGATCAAGAGGCTGCCCACCTCCGGGAAGACCGTCTGTACGCCGACCTGAATGCAGATCAACTTTTGGACTTGCCGCCCGACCAGCGCATGAAAGCAGTCCTCAAGATGCCGCCGAACGACCAGATTGCTCTGGCCAACTCGCTCCGCGGTCCCAAGCGCGACCAATTCATGGAAGGGCTGGACCCGAAGCAGCACGAAACTCTGGTCGCGCTGAACAATCCGCAGCAAGTGGTTTCCGAAGAATTGATGCAGGGCAAACTGCTGCGCGACATTTACAGCGAACGCCAATTGCTGGAAGTGATGACCGATTTCTGGTTCAACCACTTCAACGTGTTTCTCGGCAAGGGCGCCGACCGCTACATGCTCACCAGCTACGAGCGCGATGTCATCCGCCCTCACGCTCTGGGCAAATTTGAGGATCTGCTGGTCGCCACCGCCCAAAGTCCCGCCATGCTCTTTTATCTCGATAACTGGCTGAGCGTGGGTCCCGACTCGGATTTCGCTTTGGGTATCCCTAAGCGTCCGCCCAACGGGTACTGGGGCCGGCGCTTTCCGCCAAACGGTTTGCCCCCCAGGCGGCCCAAGCCGAATCGCAGCGGCCTCAACGAAAACTATGGCCGTGAATTAATGGAACTGCATACTCTGGGCGTGAACGGCGGCTACACCCAACGGGATGTCACCGAAGTGGCACGCGTCTTTACCGGATGGTCGCTGAAAGACCCGCGAGAAGGCGGCCAGTTTACTTTCGATGAGCGCAAGCATGAGCCGGGCAACAAATTTGTTCTCGGCCACCGCATCAAACCCGCCGGCGAAAAGGAAGGCAGGGAAGTTTTGCACCTGCTGGCGCGCAATCCCTCGACCGCGAAATTCATTTGCACCAAGCTGGCCACCCGCTTTGTTTCCGATGATCCCCCGCCCGCGCTGGTGGATCGCATGGCAAAAACTTTCTTGAAGAAAGACGGCGACATCCGCGAAGTGCTGAAAACCATGTTGCGCTCGCCCGAGTTCTGGGCGCCGGACGCCTACCGCGCCAAGGTCAAGACTCCGCTGGAATTCGTGGTTTCTGCAGTGCGGGGCAGCGGCGCTGAAGTCGCCGACGCCATGCCTCTGGTTCGCCAATTGCAAAACATGGGCATGCCGCTCTACGGTGCACAGCCACCGACTGGATATTCCATGAAAGCCGATGCCTGGGTAAACTCCTCGGCGCTCTTGGACCGCATGAACTTTGCTTTGGGACTTACCGGAAAGAAATTGAAGGGTGTCAATGTAGATGACGACCTCATGCTGAACCATGCGGCCGTGCCTGCCGATCCACAGCAGACCCTGGCTGTGCTGGAGAACACGCTGCTGGTCGGCGACGTGTCGAAACAAACCCATGATGCGATCGCGGCGCGGCTGCAAGATCCGAAGATCAGCCAGCGCAAACTGGACGACCCGGCACGCCCTCCGAATATAGGCATCATCGAGGGCTTGCTTCTAGGATCGCCGGAGTTTCAGAGAAGATAGGAGTTTGGTCGTTGGTCGTTCGCCCTTAGCCGTTAGCTATTGGCCTTTGGCTAAGGGCCAAAGGCTAACGGCCAATGGCCAGAATCCAGGAGTCGTTTCTATGTCCATCACCCGTCGCGTATTTCTTCGCAATAGCGCTCTAGCCGTCGTCGGCACCGCCGCGATTCCAAGCTTTCTGACCCGCGCTGCCTACGGGGCGGCACAAACCGGAACCCAAAACAAGCGTCTCGTGGTCATCTTTCAGCGCGGCGCCGCCGACGGCCTGAACATCGTGGTGCCGCACGCCGAGCCTTCTTACTACGCCATGCGGCCATCCATCAATATTCCACGCAACCAGGTGATTGATCTCGACGGCTTTTTCGGCCTGCATCCTTCCATGTCAGCCTTTCAGCCGATTTGGCAGCAGCGTCACCTGGCCATTGTGCACGCCGCCGGCTCACCCGACTCCACCCGTTCGCACTTCGACGCGCAGGACTTCATGGAATCCGGCACGCCTGGCGTGAAGGCCACGGAAGACGGCTGGCTGAACCGAACGCTGCGCTCTCTGCCCGATCCGGCCGACAAAGCGGCGTTCCGCGCCATCGCCATGGGACCTTCGCTGCCGCGCATTCTCTCTGGCCGTGAGCCGGCGGTGGCCATGAACAACATCAACGACTTTGGCGTGGGTGGACGAAACCCGAATGCCTCGCCGATTGCCAATACTTTCGAGGCCATGTACGACCAGTCGGTGGATTCCGTATTGCACGGCTCCGGGCAGGAGACTTTTGACGCCGTGCGAATGCTGAAGGCCGCCGATCCATCGAAGTACAAGCCCGCCGTCGGCGCCGATTATCCGCGTGGCCGCTTTGGCGACAGCCTGCGTCAGCTCGCTCAACTCATCAAAGCCGATCTGGGCGTACAGGTGGCGTTCGCCGACATCGGTGGCTGGGATCACCATGTCAACGAGGGCAGCACCCAGGGCCAGATCGCAAATGTTCTCACTGACTTTTCGCAGTCGCTGGCCGCATTCTGGACCGATCTTGGCGACCTGGTGGAAGACACCGTCGTGGTCACCATGTCCGAGTTCGGACGCACCGCCCGCGAGAATGGCAACCGCGGTACCGACCATGGCCACGCCAACGTCATGTTCGTCATGGGAGGTCCCGTGAAAGGCGGCAAGGTGTATGGCCGCTGGCCGGGACTTGATCCGTCGCAGCTGAACGAAGGCCGCGACCTCGCGCTGACCACGGACTTCCGCCAAGTGCTCAGTGAGTTGGTCTCTGAACATCTCGGCAACCAGCAACTCGATCAGGTATTCCCAGGGTACGAGAATCGTCCGGCAGATTTTTTGCGGATGCTCTAGCGGTTGTGGGATTCTTTTTGACCTGCTATCCCCAATCGGGCGCCGCATGCTTGCGCGTCCTGTGCGCAAGGCGGGATTCCACGCCTGCGCCCCCGCTTGCGATTCTTCCTGGCCCCTCAGGACCGCAGCCCTCAGTCGAAGCTCAGTTCACCCAGACAATTTCGGACTTCTTGGCCAGGGCATGCTGCTTTCTAAGCTCCCGCGCCAGTTCGCCCAGAGAGACGGTTCGCGGTTCGGGCATTACTTCCCAAAGCGGCCGCTGACCGCGCCCAAAAGCATATTCAGAGTACGGCAGCAGGCTCTGTTGCGATGCCATCGGCGTCTGCGTAGCGTGCTTGTCATGACTATAAAATTGCGTGACCACCGGCTCGGCGCTCAGCGCGCCCGTGCCCGCGGTGGATTGTCCAAGCGCTAGCGGAGCACAAAGAAAGCACATTACTAACAATACAGTTTTCATCTCACCAACCTCCAACCGATAGGAACCTAGGGTCGGTATGCACTCTCCGAGCCAGTCGACTCAGCGGCTCAGCGGCATTCCTGCCGGCCAGAGGAGCATCCCACCTCGAGAAGATGCAACCCCCATGCCAAACCTTAAGCGCTGAAAACTTGACTTTAAGGTGGGCGCGCATGGCATGGACGCAATTTCTTGCACAATTGTGGCCGACTCACGTCTCAGTGGGTGGCCAAACTTTGCGTTGTGTGCAAACGTGGTGGGAAGCACACTGAAGCGGGGCATCCCATTTGTCGCGCCTTCTGCGAAGATCGACGTTTCTTGTTTTTCCCTCTATGTACGTATGTCTTAGTACTTACATTAACGTAACAACAAAATGTCGCCCAACCACCGTTTTTGCCGCACCAGCCAACCCCAATCCCATCAATCATTTGCCGGATAATCCGTCATCCCGGGAACACTCCGCGTAGTGTTCCTTGTGGAACGTTCCCGCCAGCTGCGGGGCTTGCGAGCGCGGGGCACTTCATCCCTCACAGCGAGGGTCGCGCCTGAGGGCGATATAATTCCCCTCAATGCGGATTGAAGTCGTCCAAGGTGATATCACCCGGCAGCCTGACGTGGATGCCATCGTCAACGCGGCCAACACGGAATTAATTTTGGGATCAGGCGTGGCCGGCGCTATCTTTCGTCGCGGCGGAGCCGAAATCGATCGTGAAGGTCAGGCGAAGGGCCCGATCAAACTGGGCGCGGCAGCGGTCACCGGCGCCGGGCGTCTGCCCAACAAGTATGTGATCCATGCCGCTGCCATGGGTTACCGTTCCGAGGACGCATTGGTAGCGAAGCGGGCTGGGTCACTGTCGAGCGCCGCCATCATTTCCGCTGCGACCCGCAGCAGCCTGAGCCGCGCCGAGGAGCTAACCTTGGAGAGCATTGCCTTCCCTGCCCTGGCCACCGGTGTGGCTGCGTTTCCCGTGGATGAGTGCGCGGACGCGATGATTGCTGCCGTGCGCGAGTATGCGCGGGAACATACTCGCAGCGCAGTCAGGCGGGTGCGGTTTGTGCTGTTCACGGCCGAAGACTGCGAGATTTTTCAGCGAACGCTGAAGCAGCAGGGCCAGTGCTGAGCCGGGCTGCCAACCCTGCGGTTGGAGGCTCCTTCCGCCGGTGGTGGGCGAATGCTCACTCTTCTTTCTTTTGGATGGTGATCCTTGCCCTGGCGCTGCGGCTGGGCTTGATTCTCATTGGCCACACCTACAAGTTCCGCACCAACGACCACAATTTCAGTTTCGGATGGGAAATGGGACGCGTCGGGCGCTCGCTCGCCTCCGGCCAGGGATTCAGCAACCCTTTCGATGAACCGACCGGGCCCACAGCGTGGGAGCCTCCGCTTTATCCATTGCTCATTGCCGGGGTCTTTAAATTGCTCGGGATTTATAGCCAGGCTTCCGCGTTGGTTTTGCTGGCGATCAACAGTCTTTTTTCCGCGCTCACATGCGTTCCCATCTTTCTGATCGCCAAACGATGCTTCCGCGAAACCGTCGCAATTTGGACGGCCTGGCTTTGGGCCATTCTGCCCTTTGTCATGTATTGGTGCACGCGCTGGGTGTGGGAGACCAGCCTGGCAGCGCTTTTGCTTACGGTGATTTTCTGGCTCGCCCTGGTGATGGAAGAAAAAGACGGTTGGCTGCCGTGGATCGAGTTCGGCTTGTTGTGGGGTGTGGCAGCGTTGACCAACACTTCTCTGCTGGCGTTCCTGCCGGCGTCCGGTCTGTGGGCGTGGTATCGCCGCTGGAAGCGAGGAAAGAATTCGCTGGGCGGAGTGGTCGTGGCGTCGATTGTCTTTCTGGCATGCATCACTCCCTGGCTGGCGCGCAACCATCGCACCTTCGGGCACCTGTTTCTTCGTTCGAACTTCGGGGCGGAGCTCCGCCTGGGCAATGGGCCGGGAGCGGATGGAACCTGGATGCAATACCTTCATCCCAGCCAGAACGTGCATGAGATGCGGCGTTACCGCCAGATGGGTGAGATCGGCTACGTGGCGGCGCGGAAGCGCGAAGCCATGGCTTTTATCCGCGAAGACTACGCCCGCTTCGCCGGGCTCAGCGTAAAGCGCTTTGTCTACTATTGGGCTGGCGTTCCGCGCCTGGCAGAGGTTCCCGCCCTTGCCCCCTTCAAGAACTCGCTGTTCCTGGCATCCTCGGTGCTGGCGCTGTGGGGACTGGGACGGGCGCTTCGTAGGCGGCAACCCGGCGCGTGGCTGTTTCTGTGGCTCGTCCTCTGCTATCCCGCAGTTTATTACTTGGTCTTCCCGCTCCCGCGATACCGGCATCCGATTGAACCGGAGCTTGCCATCCTGATCGTGTACGTGATTTCGGAGGCACAGAAGAAGGGCAAGCCTGTACCAGGCTAAGGCCGTGCTCCAACCGCCAGCACAAATGGGCTACTCGTCTGCCTCAATTTTAGCTACGTGGATAGTCTTCTTATCCGAATCCAGGCTGCCGATAACCCTGACTTTCCGGCCGGCAAAGGGCCGGGCCCAGTTTTGATTGTCAAGGCGATAGACGTTATTCTTCGATGAAAGAACAAAATCGCCGCCGTGGTAATTGACACAGTAGAGCGTGCAATCGGTGGGCGTACCACCCATGGATTTGGATTTCAGCATTTCCTGGTGCGAGCGTGTGAGCGAGTGCACGTTCAGCGCGCACTGGGTGTCGGAGATTTCACCGCGAAAGATCCGGTCCCGTTCTTCTCCGCCCGCCCACGCCGCGACAGCGAGGATCAAGAGAAACGATCCCGCCCAGATTGCGATCTTGTTCATCTCAACTCCTTAAACTATGGCGTTACCACGAACTTCATGTTCATGCCTTCATGATCTTCGCTGCAAATCACAGTGCAAACCACCTCGTACTCGCCTGGCCCGGCTGGAGCAGTGAGCTGGAATTCCTGCTTGCCGGGCTTGAGCAGCAGATCCCAGCCGGGGACTTTGGACCGGTCTTTCGCGCGCAGCAGCGAAAACCCGTGAATCGATCCATCCCGGTTCCAGGACTTTCCGCGGCGTGCGGTAATCCGCAGTAAGACCGGTTCTCCGGCTTTCACCGTGATCTCCGGCGTACGCTCACCCGCAATCTTGTAGCGGCTGTCCTTATCCGCCAGCACGTCGATCACATGGACCTGAGCGTGAAGCAAAGGAGTTGCCAGGACAACACACGCGGCAACAGCCATCGCACAGGTCTGGCGGAGATGCTTTCTTCTCACCGTCGTCCTCGTCCGCTGCTACTGGGTCATGTAGTAGAGGACAAGCCGCATATCCTCATCCGTAATGGTGGCGCGTACCCGCATGTGGCGCACAATCGTCGCCATCATCCGCGGTGGAAACTTGTGCGGCGCGGCGTGGCAGCGGCCGCAATTGGCGTGAAACCGCCGTTCCCCGTCCACGCGCATGGTATCCGCCTCTTCCTGGCTGTGGGCGATGGGAATGTTCGGGCTTTCGCTAGAACGCGGTGAGGACGCAGCCCATAGCACCGAGCCCAAGGCCAGCAGGAAAGTCAAAATTGTGATCTTAATCCTCATGGCGTATTTACTCGTCCCAGCGGAAAGGCAAAGCGGGAAGCAATCCCCACCGTCCAAAGATTCGCATCGCCGTCAGAGCTGAACTGGCGGCCGTAGCTGGCGGTGGCCTTGAGTCCATCTTGCAAGTAATAGTTCAGTCCGAATTCCCCTTCACGGGTATTTGCACCGGGCAGCCCAAGAGCCTGGGCCTCGTCTGCGCTGATCTGGCCGCTGAAGAATTGCTCCGCCCGTCCCGCAACTTCGAGGCGGCGCATTGCCGTCTGCCAGAACTGCACCTGGCTCAACCGGTAGGCGGCGTCGACCCAGTAGCCGCTCCCCTGGTTCGACCGGGCGTACTCGCCGTGCATGCTCATCGGAAGCTGCGCCGGCAGCCAGGCAAAATGAAATCCGAAAGCATTGGAGCGCTCATCTTGCAGCAACTTTTGCCAGGACACTCCTACCTCAAGGCGCGGGCCGGGCAGGAAGACACCGATGCGTCCGCCGACATTTCGATCCGATGCAAGGTTGCTGTGTCCCGTGCTTACTGCCGAGACGTAGACCGTGTAGTTCAGGTTCGCCTTGGCGTCGACCGGAAATCCCCCGCGCAGCATCATGCCGTCGCTCGATTCGGCGGAGAGCGGCAGAATCAAAGGGTCCTGCTGCAAGCTGCGAATCCAGATGGGATACAGGCGCTCGTTGAAGATGCCAAAGGGAGTCAGAAATCGACCGACCGTGACGGTAAGGTAAGGATTGGCGATGTAGTCCACCTGCGCATAGTCGAGATTCTTGCTGACCGAGCCGCCGTAAGAGCCCCCACCGGGAGGACGCTGAAACGCTCCTTCAAACTCTGCTCTAGATTCCACCAGCCAATGATCGCCCAAAGGAAGAAGGAGAACAGGGTTGATTTGGGCATCAAGCGTGGTTTGTCCCGCGTTTACGAACGTGAAATAGCCTGCGCTGCCAGTGAGGATAGGCACGGGACGCTCACTGTCAGGCGTCTGGGCCAACAGAGCCGGGACCATGCCAACAGAAAACAAGAAGAGGAAAATGAAGGCATGACCGCGCAGGGTAGGGAGCGGCCTGTGCTGAACGTCAGATTTCAGGAAATACCGCAAAACTGCTCCATCCCCGCTGCAATTCATCAGATTGTGATGCCCGGAGAGGGAACCGGGTAGATAACCAAAGTAAGCTGGGAGTGTGCCAAAAATCGAGGGGTTAGGAAACTGGAGATGCCACTGATTGGGTGATTTCCGCGAGGGAGTTGCCAAAGGCGCCGATTGCCTGGTCAATCTGCGCTGGGGTGATAATTAGAGGAGGCTGGAAGCGAATCACGTTGCCGTAGGCTCCGCCCAGGCCGACCAGAACGCCCTGGCGGAACAAAGAATCCCGAATGGCCTCGGCTTCGACGGGGGCAGGAGTTCGCTCCTCGTCCTTCACCAGCTCTACCCCGATCATCAGCCCCAAGCCGCGCACCTCGCCAATCAGCGGGAACTGCTTCTGCAGGGCGCGAAGCTTCGCCATGGCATGGTTGCCGGTTTCGGTGGCTCGGGCGGGGAGATTTTCCTTCTCCATAAATTCGATGTTGGCCAGGGCCGCAGCGCACGAGACTGGGTTACCGCCAAAAGTAGAAAGATGATCGCCGGGTTTGTACGCAGCGGCAATCTCCGGCCGGGTGGTGAAAGCGCTCAAGGGAAAACCGTCGGCAATGCCCTTCGCCGTGACCAGGATGTCCGGCTCGACGCCGTAGTGTTCAATGGCAAACATCTTGCCGGTGCGGGCGAAGCCGGACTGGACTTCGTCCGCAATGAATAGAATGCCGTACTGATCGAGGACTTTCTTGACCTCTCTGAAATAGTTTGCCGGGGGGACGATGATTCCACCCTCGCCCATGACCGGTTCGGCGATGAAAGCAGCCACATCCCCGGAAGTTGCGAAACGAATGATCTCCTCGATGGCGCGGGCACACTGGCGGCCGCATTTTTCGGGATCGTTGGGCCATTGCGAGCGGTAGGCATAGGGCGCAGGAGCAAAGGCCACACCGGTAGCGTAGGGACCACCGCGCTTTTTGCGGCCCATATTACCGGTGACGCTGAGCGCTCCGAAAGAACGCCCGTGGAAGCTGGTCTGCAGCGCAATGAATTCGTGCTTGCCGGTGTAGAGGCGGGCAAGTTTCAGAGCACCCTCGATGGCTTCCGCGCCGCCGTTGCCGAAGAAAGTCTTGGTCAGGCCCGGCGGAGTGATTTGAGCCATCTTCTCGGCCAGGTCGGCCACCGGTTGCACATGGTAAAGGTAAGAGCAGCAGTGGATGAGTTTTTCCATCTGAGCCTTGGCCGCCGCAATCACCTGGGGATTGCAGTGCCCCGCGCTGACCACCGAAATGCCGGCGAAGCAGTCGAGGTACTCGCGCCCATTTACGTCTGTGACCACCGCGCCGCTGGCTTTCTCCACCACGAGGGAAGTGACCGATTTCACGAAACCGGTCATCACATAGTCTTTGTATTTTTGGATGGTGTCTGCCATGGTCTGTCAGAACTTGCGCGAGTGCTCCCTGGCCCAGCGTTCAATCACGACTTTCTTCTCGGTGTAAAACTCAACTCCGTCGCGGCCCTGTCCGTGCAGATCGCCAAAGAAGCTATCCTTCCACCCGCTGAAAGGAAAATAGGCCATGGGCGCGGCAACGCCGATGTTAATCCCGATGTTGCCCGCCGGAGCCTCATAGCGAAAGCGCCGCGCCGCCGCGCCGCTGGAGGTGAAGAGGGACGCCTGATTGCCGTAGGGGCTGCGCTCGAGGAAGGCCATCGCGTCGTCCATATCGTTGGCATGGACCAGGCTCAGCACCGGACCGAAGATTTCAGTGTCCGCCAGTTCGCTGGCCGCGGGCAGATTGTCGAGGATGGTGGGTTTCACGAAGTTTCCCGACTCGTACTTGGGGATTTTGGCGCCGCGCCCGTCGAGCAGGATTTTGGCTCCCTGCTTCTCGCCCGTGGCAATCAGAGACTCGACGCGGGACTTGCTCTGCGGAGTGATCACCGGCCCCATCTGAACGCCTTGGTCAAGACCGTAGCCCACGCGTAAGGAAGCCGCAGCTTCGGCAATCGAATCGCGAAACGTCTTCTGCGCCTCGCCGATGGTCACCGCCACGGAAACCGCCAGACAACGCTGCCCGGCACAACCGAAAGCGCTGTCGCTGATAATCTGCGTGGCCATCGTCATGTCGGCATCCGGGAGCACGATCACATGGTTCTTGGCGCCTCCCTGGCACTGGGCGCGTTTGCCGCTGGCGCCGGCGCGCGCGTAGACATACCTGGCGATGGGAGTCGAACCGACGAAGCTGATGGCACGGACTTTGGGATGATCGAGCAGCGCGTCCACCACGGCTTTGCCGCCGTTCACCAGGTTGACCACGCCCTTGGGCAACCCAGTCTGCTCCAGAAGTTCGTACGCCAGCCGCATGGTGAGCGGCACGCGCTCGGAGGGCTTGAGGATGAAAGTGTTTCCACAGGCAATGGCGTAGGGCAGAAACCAGAATGGAATCATCCCCGGAAAGTTGAATGGGGTAATCGCCGCGACCACACCCAGCGGCTGGCGGATCATGGTTTCGTCCACCCCCCGGGCCACGTCTTCCAGGTTGTATCCCTGCATCATGCTGGGAATGCCGCAAGCGACTTCCACGTTCTCGATGGCGCGGCGCATTTCCCCCTTGGCTTCGGCCAGGGTCTTGCCGTTTTCCCGCGTAATGGTGCTGCCGAAATCCTCGAGGCGCTCTTCGAGGAGTTGCTTCAGCTTGAATAACGGCTGGATGCGATCCTCGGGTGGGGTCCGCCGCCACGCTGGATAAGCGGCCGAGGCAGCCTCAACGGCAGTTGCGACTTCGGCACTGCCGGAAAGCGGCACTTGGGCAATGGCCTCGCCGGTCGCGGGATTGACGACCTCGCGCCATTCACTGGCGTTCGATTCCCGCCATTCGCCATTCACGTAATTAGGAAGCTTCAACAGAGTTGCAGTGGCAATGGTCATAATATTGATCTTAATCTTGCTGGCTTCATCTCGCGGGCTTCATTCGCGGGCTGCCCCGAGCAGGCTGGCCCCAGCACCCACAAAATCTACGCTGACTGCACGACGGCTCCCTTTTTCTCACTCACGCTTTGCACCGCTGATTCCAGCACAGCGAGGCCCTCTTCCATCTGCTCATCGGTCACCACCAAAGGAACCAGCAGACGGATCACGTTGGAGTAGGAACCCGCCGAAAGCGTGATCAGGCCATGTTCGTAACAATAGCGCACAATCTGCCTGGTTTCATCGGCAGCGGGCTCCCGCTGGCCGGGCGACTTCACCAACTCCATGGCCTGCATGGCGCCCAGGCCGCGAATGTCCCCGATGATCGGCCAGCGACGCTGCCATTCCCGGGCATGCGCTTGAAACTGGGCTCCGAGTTCATGGGCACGCGTCAATAGATCTTCACGCTCGAAGATGTCGAGAACCGCCAGGGCAGCGGCACAGGAGAGCGGATTGCCAGCGAAGGTTCCCCCGAGACCGCCGGGGCCGGGCGCGTCCATAATTTCCGCGCGGCCAGTGACTGCTGCCAGCGGCAAGCCGCCGCCCAGCGACTTCGCGGTCACCAGGAGATCGGGCTCGACGCCATAATACTCGCTGGCGAACAAGGAGCCGGTGCGGCCGAAGCCGCTTTGTACTTCGTCGGCGATGAAGAGCACGCCGTGTTTGTGGCAGAGCTCGACCAGCACGCGGAAGAAGTCTTTCGGCGGAACGACGAAGCCGCCCTCACCCAGAACCGGTTCGGCAATCACGGCGGCGACGTCCTCCGACGCCACCACGCGCTTGAAAGTATCTTCCAGGCGCCGGGCGCAGAATAGATCACAAGACGGATACTGCAGCGAGTACGAGCAGCGATAGCAGTAGGCGTATGGAATGCGATACACGTCGCCGGGAAGGGGCGCGAATCCAGCCTTGTAGGGATGGGTCTTGCTGGTCAGTGCCAGAGCCATCAAGGTGCGCCCGTGAAAAGCATCTTCGAACGCAATCACGCCCGGCCTTCCGGTGTGGGCGCGCGCGATCTTCACCGCGTTCTCCACCGCTTCAGCGCCGCTGTTCAGGAAGAACGTTTTCTTGGGGAATTTGCCAGGTGTAACCGCGTTCATGCGCTCGGCCAGGCGCACGTAGCTTTCATAGGGTGTCACCTGCACGCAGGTGTGCAGAAAATGATCGAGTTGCTCGCGGATCGCGGAGAGCACCGGCTCCCGGCGATGCCCGACGTTGAGGCAACCAATGCCACCGGCGAAATCGATGTAGCGGTTTCCGTCGACGTCCTCGAGCCAAGCGTCTTCCGCCTTGGCAACGTACACAGGAGTTCCGTGCGAGAGGCCACGGGGCACGGCCGCAGCGCGGCGTTCGCCCAACGCTTGGGACTTCGGCCCCGGAATCGCGGTTCGCAGTTGAATGGTTGACATTTTGATTCCCAGAGTTTGGATCTGAACAATTCAGATCTCAGTTGGCAGTTCTCGGCTCTCAGTACCAGCCGATGGGCTGCTCGTTCAGGTTGATGTGCACCTGCTTGGTCTCGAGGTATTCTTCAATCCCCCATGGCCCCAGCTCGCGGCCGAAACCGGATTGCTTGTAGCCTCCCCAGGGCGCCTCCACGTAGGTGGGCTGCATGTGGTTTACCCAGACAATGCCGGCACGCAGCGCCTTCACGGCGCGGAAAGCCTTGAAAATATCGCGAGTCCAAACCGCGGCGGCCAGTCCGTAGGGTGAATCGTTGGCAATTTTCACCGCGTCCTTCTCGTCTTCGAACGAGATCACGGTCGCCACCGGCCCGAAGATTTCCTCGCGCGCGATTCGAGCGGAATTCGTGACATCATAGAAAATGGTCGGCTCCACGTAATAACCTTTGGCAAATTTCTCCGCCCGGCCGCCGCCGCTGGCCAACTTGGCTTCCTTCTTGCCGATCTCCTGATACGAGCGCACCCGGTCGTACTGATCCTGGCTGACCAGCGGACCCATTTTCGTGTCGCGATCCAGAGGCGCGCCAAGTTTTATTTTCTTAGCTTTTTCCGCCATCGCGTCCACGAATTTCTTGTAGATAGACTTCTGTACGAGGATGCGGCTGCCCGCCGAGCAAACCTCGCCCTGATTGATGAAGACACCAAAAAGCGCGCCGTCGATGGCGGCTTCGAAGTCGGCGTCGGCAAAAAAGATGTTGGGGGATTTGCCGCCGAGTTCGAGGGTGACTCGCTTGACCGTATCGGCGGCCTGCTTGACGATGATCTTGCCCACGGCGGCGCTGCCGGTGAAAGCGATCTTGTTGACGTCAGGATGCTGCACCAGCGGCGCGCCACAGCTCTCGCCGAATCCAGTGATGATGTTCACCACGCCCGGGGGCAAGCCCACGTCGGCCAGCCAGTCGGCCATCTCCAGCACGGTGATCGGCGTTTGTTCGGCGGGCTTGAGCACACAGGTACAGCCGGCGGCGAGCGCGGGCGCCAGTTTCCACGCGGCCATCAGCAGGGGGTAGTTCCAGGGAATGATTTGCCCGGCCACGCCGACCGGTTCTTTTAAGGTCAAGCTCACGGCATTGTCAGGAACTGGATTCACATATCCCAGAATTTTCGTAGCCAAGCCGCCGTAGTACTCAAAGCAGGTGGCCACGTCGGCGATGTCGAACTCCGCTTCGACGATGGGCTTGCCGGAGTTGCGGGACTCTAACTCGGCCAACATGGCGGCATTCTGGCGAATTCTATCCGCCAGGCGGAAGAGCACGCGACCACGTTCCTGCGCGGTCGTAGTCGCCCAGGGGCCATCTTCGAAGGCGGACTTAGCCGCGGCGACGGCACGGTTCACGTCATCTCCGTTGGCGTCCGGAACCTGCGCAATCACATCTTCGGTGGCGGGATCGTACACCGGGAAAGTCTGGTTGGACTTGCTGTCAACCCACTCGCCGTTGATGTAGAGCTGATAGGTTTTGATGTCAGTTTTTACGCCACCGGGCATAGGACCTCCGGACCCTCAAACTTCGAGCTGCGCTCGAACGGACAGCCGAGGGCGGCTGTCCCTACGTGTTTCGATTGACGCCGAGCTTCGCACGTCCCTCAGGGCGCGGCTGCAGTACCTACCCCGACTGGTTGCGGCGCCTTTCTTCTGCCGTACACAAAGAAAAAGTAAGCAGCCAGACCAAGGAACAGAACTGTGCCCGAAACCATTTCAAATTCATAAGTTGGGAGCGACTTGATGAGTAACGGCGGAAAATATTGCAGGCAGATCCCCAGGACCGTCGTCAACAGGCCGCTCAAACCGGCGAGTATGAGCACGGGCCGGCTGTACACACCCTCGGACCTAGGCGCGCTCCACGCCAGCTTCAACAGTGCGGCAAAGACGTAAACGTAGGGCACCAACTGGAGCACGACCGCCAGCGACAACATAGTCTGGAATGCTTCCTGCACGCTGGAAAATGCAAAGAAGACTACAGACAGAAGTATGGAAATGGCGGCTTCGACGAGCAGTGACGCATAGGGGGTCGCATACTTAGGATGCACCTTCCCCAGCCACGCAGGCATGTAGGAATCGAGTCCAGCGACAAAAGGGATTCGCGCCGAACCTCCCAGCCAGGCGGAGCCGATTCCGGCAATGGAAATGCTGAGCACGAGAGCGAAGATAGGAAGAATCCAGGGAATGCCGGCCAGTCCCGCCAGATGACTGACGGCTTGAACGATTCCCTGCAGCACGTTGATGTTCTTCCCCACGGCAAACAACAAAGCCAGCGTGGTTGCGACGTAGAGCGTCCCGGAAATTACCCCGCCCCAGGCCACCGCGCCGGGCAGAGTCCTGCGTGGCTCCTCGATCTCATCTCCCATCACGGAGGCCAGTTCCAAGCCGACCAATGCAAAGCAGATCACTCCGAACGAATTCAGCACGAAGCGGGGATTGTGCGGGATGCGGAAATCCGCCGCAGTCATGATTGGACCGGTCTTGTGCGCCGTCAAGAGTGCTAGGATCAGCAGCGTCGCCGCCGCCAGCGCGGTGCCGATTCCGCCAATGTTGTTCAGCCACTTTCCCACTCCTAGGCCCACAATATTCAAGGCAGACAATACCGTAAGCAAAGCCACGGACGCCAAAATTGCAAAACTCTTGTTGTCAGACAGTCCTTGATGTCCAGGCCCCAGGACAAACACTGAGACGCCGACGAAATACAACATGACCGTGGGCACGTACAGCATATTGGTGGTCCAGTAGCACCACCCAGAAAGAAAGCCGTGGAAATCTCCAAAAAGTTCCTTGGCCCACAAATACACGCCGCCCTCTCCCGGATAACGATGCGCCAATTCGATTACGGCGATGCCCTGCGGCCAGAAAAACAAAAGCAAGGAGATAAGCCAAAGCCAGATGGTTACACCGCCGTTGGCGGCGATCGAGGGAACCACATTCAGATTGAATACGGCCACTACGAACAGCAGTACCAGGTCCCAACGGCCGAGGACACGTTTCAAGTGAGGCGCACTGGTCGCGGGTTCGTTTGCCGCCAAATTGCGCTCCTTGCTCCTTGGCTCGCTCTGGGGAGCTACGCTCCCGGGACAGCCGAGGGCGGCTGTCCCTACGTGATTCACTAGTGGGCGACCACTTCCGCGCTGCGCTCTTGTTGCGCTCTGGCCAGCGCGGGCGCAACATCCGCAAACGCCGCAAGATGCTTATCCACGTCGGCCTCGGTGTGCTGCACCGAAATTGTCCACTGCTCATCCCACCAGTAAGGCTGCGGCATGACTCCGCGGTTGACCATGCCAAACCAGTAGTGACGCCACAGGTCAGTGTCAACGGTGGTCCAATCCCGGTAGTTGCGGATTTCCTGCGGATAGAGCATGAGCGCGCCATTGGCGCCGGCGCTTGCGATGTACGCCTGCAGGCCAGACTTCGCGACAATCTTCCGATAGCCTTCCGTCAAGCGCTTGCTGAGCTTCTCCACATGAGTGTAATTCTCCCGCGTGAGCACTTCCTGAAAGGTTGCCAACCCCGCCGCCATCGAGACCGGATTCGTATTGTAGGTGCCGCCGTGAAAGACTTTGTGCTGTGAAATCAAATCCATGACGGCGGCGCTGGCGCCGAACGCGGCCAGCGGCAGTCCGCCGCCGATGGATTTCGCCAGGCAGATCATGTCGGGCTTCACGCCGAAGTATTCGGAGGCACCGCCCCACCCCAGCTTGGCGCCAGTCTTCACTTCATCAAAAATCAACAAGGCGCCGTTCTTCGTGGCCAGCTCGCGGAGACCCTCCAGAAACCCCGGCTGCGGCATGCACAGGCCGACATTCATCATGATCGGTTCCAGAATGATCGCGGCAATCTCGCCGGGGTTTTGCTCGAAGCGAAGTTCTACCGTCGCCAAGTCGTTGAAGGTTGCCACCGGCACATTGGCCAGCGAAGCCTTGGGTACGCCCAGTCCGCCGGTAACCGAGATGGGCGCATGCACATCGCCAAAATCCGGAGCATGCGGCTTGACGCTGACCAGGGCGGAGTCGTGCAGCCCGTGATAACCACCCTCAAACTTGATGATCTTGTCGCGCCCGGTGGCGGCGCGAGCCAACCGGATGGCATGCATGGTGGCTTCCGTTCCGGACGAACCAAAGCGCAACATCTCGATGGGGAAGCGATTGCAGATCTCCTCCGCCAGCTGCCACTCCATGTCGTGCGGCATGCCGAACATGGTGCCGGTGCTCAGCCGCTTTTCGACGGCCTTCATCACCGCCGGATGACAATGCCCGGCCATCAGCGCCCCGAAGCACAGGTTGTGATCAATGTAGTCATTGCCATCGAGGTCGCGGAAATGGGATCCCTGGCCTTCTTTCACAAAAATCGGATAGGGGTCGTAAGCGCGGTAATTGCTGGCCACGCCCAGCGGTATGCGCTTCAGATTGCGCTTGTGGGATTCAGCGGATTTTGGCGTGCGCCGTTCAAAGGTTTTCAGTTCCTGTTCTAACGCGGGATACATCGAGGTCTCCGAGAATGCTCAGGCCAGCTCGTAGGCGGCCATTAGAATGCTCAGGACAGCCGGAGCTGTCCCGGGCTTGCAGCTAGAAGAAAAACTTCAAAGCAAATTGCACTTCGCGCTGATCGAGGCTGGTCCCCGTGATTTTACCAAACGCAGTCGCGCCATCCGAGAAGTGTCCGTCAGGATTGGCGAAGTTGGTGTGGTTGAAGATATTGAAAAATTCCGCCCGGAACTGCACATATCTGTTTTCGGTGAACGTAATTTTCTTGTGGATGGAGAAATCCCAATCCTGGAGGCCCGGCCCGCAGCAGATGGTACGCTGCGTGCCATTGTTGAACTGGCCCAGCGGCGGATCCTGGAAAGAGTTTGGGTTGAACCAGAAGTTCCCGTTTGTTTTGGGATTCTGCGTATGGAACGGCGCTACCAGGCTCGGCGCTTCCGTGCCGGTGAAGAAGAAGCTATTAACCAGCTCGGTGTCGTCTTGCGTGTCCAGGCGAATCGGGAACCCGCTCTGGAACTGAGTGATGCCGGAAATCGCCCAATCGTCCAGCACCTTGCCCGCGAAACCTTGATGTTTGCGGAGCGGCAATTCCCAATCGTAGCTGATCACAAAACGCTGCGCGGAATTGAACAGCGAAAGTCCGCGACTGGCGCTGAAGTTGAACGGATCCAGCGTCTCTTCGAATGTTGAGGCGTCGTCCAGAGACTTACTCCAGGTGTAAGCCGCCTGGAATTGCAAGCCGCGCGAAAAGCGCTTTTCCAGCATCGCCTCCAACGCGTTGTAGCTGGAGTTGGCGACCGTATCCTCGGCGAAGATGTCGGTAAACACAGGAACACCGTCTGCCGGGCAACCAACGCCAGTTGTCGGGATGCAATTGGGCGAAGAATAGGGCCTCAGACCGACGAGGTTGACTTGCGGATTCCCGGGTCCAACTTGGGGCGTCGGCCCATATGGCAAATGCACAGTGAAGCCCGCGGGAATGCTACTTGCTGGAAGAATCCACTGACTGTCTTCCACCTTCGGGCCGCAGGCGTAGGCGGTGTTGAGAGCGCTGTTGGCATTCGGATTCGCGCTCCCGTCAGATAACTTCGGGGCATAGTACTGCGAGATGTTGTACATATCCAGGCAGGTCTGCGGATTCGACGGGTTAATATCGTGGCTTGCCAACAAGCGATGGCCTTGCGATCCCACGTAGCCCAATTGAAACATCATGTCTTTGGCCACTTGTTCCTGGACCGTCACGTTATATTGCGCGCTGTACTGCGACCTCAGGTGCGGCTGAAAATCACCGTAGAGGAGAATAGGACGAAAGACCGAAAGATCAACCGGCTGTCCAGGCGTGGGCGTCAGAAAACCGTTGAAGGGATTTGGACTGGTAGTGCCATTTTGCCCGACAAACGGCGTATTGAAGAAAACGTTGGATAGAGAGGAGCTCCCCCCGAATGGCGGCTCGGCCCCAAACTGAGCCAGCACCAACTCCTCGATGGGATTGTAGAACAGGCCCCATCCGGCGCGGATGCTGGTTTTGCCGCTGTTGCCGGGGCTGTAGGCCAAACCAATACGCGGGGCAAAAGCCTTGTAGTAGGTTGAGGTCATCCCGGCGGGAATACCTTTGTCGCCCGGAACCACCAGGCCCGTCGGACAATCCGCGGGATCCGCCGCGCTACATGGGTAGACCGTGCTGGTCTGTCCCGGCCGGAAGGTCTCCACGTGCCCGCTAATGTCCGTGGGCGGAGGCGAAAACTCCCAGCGCAGTCCGTAATTCAAAGTCAGATTGGGCTTGAGCTTCCAACTGTCCTGGGCAAACGGGTACACCGTGGTGGCGCGGACTTCCTCACGCTGGGCAGAACCTTGAAGATAGACGTCGGAGAGCCCGAGCAGGAACTCCGCATAGTTATCGCCATCGGCCGGCACAATGCCATTCGGGCCGGAATTGTCGAAGGTGTAGTCACCGTTCACATCGAAGTAATAGGTTTGGTCAAAACGTGAACGGCGCGCATCCACGCCAAACTTGAAAGTGTGATTGCCCTTCACCCAGGTAAGGCTGTCCATCCACTGGAAGCTGTTGCCCACCTGAGGCAGCACGCCTTCCCAGTTGTTGCCGATATTGGCGCCACCCGAAATGCCAATGAAGGGCACTCCCTGGTTCCCGGCCGGCAGGCCGGGAGTGATCCCCAGGCTGGGGCTCGTCCCGAGAGCGG
>Ga0209415_10005761_pt1 | contig 22209 bp, 19 predicted proteins | sample PeaSoiSIISIP2007_FD_187696 | JGI IMG/M metagenome (GOLD analysis project Ga0209415, IMG submission 187696) | Peat soil microbial communities from Weissenstadt, Germany - SII-SIP-2007 (SPAdes) (version 2) | ecosystem: Environmental > Terrestrial > Soil > Wetlands > Peat | place: Germany... | reverse complement strand
AAGGGGGTCATCAAGGTGATGTCCAAGATGGGCATCTCGGCCATCCAGAGCTACCGCGGCGCCCAGGTGTTCGAGGCCCTCGGCCTGCGCCAGGACGTGATCGACCAGTACTTCACGTGGACGGCGTCGCGGGTGGGCGGCATCGGCCTGGACGTCATCGCGCAGGAGGTGCTCCTGCGCCACCACGCCGCGTTTCCCGAGCGCGAGGTGAACGGCCACGTGCTTCCCTCCGGCGGCCAGTATCAGTGGCGCAAGGACGGCGAGCAGCACCTGTTCACCCCGGAGTCCATCCACCGCCTGCAGAAGGCCGTGCGCACCGGCAGCTTCAAGGTGTACCAGGAGTACGCCGGCCTCATCAACGACCAGTCCGTCAACGCCTGCACGCTGCGGGGCCTCCTCGAGTTCAAGCCCTCGACGCCGGTGCCCATCGGGGAGGTCGAGCCGGTCGAGAGCATCGTGAAGCGGTTCAAGACCGGGGCGATGTCCTACGGCTCGATCAGCAAGGAGGCCCACGAGACGCTCGCGATCGCCATGAACCGCATCGGCGGCAAGAGCAACACCGGGGAGGGCGGGGAGGATCCCGCCCGCTACACGCCCGAGCCGAACGGGGACTCGAAGAACTCCGCGATCAAGCAGGTCGCCTCGGGCCGCTTCGGGGTCACGAGCGAGTACCTCGTCAACGCCCGCGAGCTCCAGATCAAGATGGCCCAGGGCGCGAAGCCCGGGGAAGGCGGCCAGCTGCCCGGCTCCAAGGTCTATCCCCCGATCGCCAAGACCCGGCTTACGACCGCCGGCGTCGGGCTGATCTCGCCCCCGCCGCACCACGACATCTACTCGATCGAGGACCTCGCCGAGCTGATCCACGACCTCAAGAACGGCAACCGGCTGGCGCGGGTCAGCGTGAAGCTCGTCGCCGAGGTCGGCGTCGGCACGGTCGCCGCCGGCGTTGCCAAGGCCCACGCCGACGTGGTGCTCATCAGCGGCCACGACGGCGGCACCGGGGCCTCGCCCCAGACCTCGATCGCCCACGCCGGGCTGCCCTGGGAGCTCGGGCTGGCCGAGACCCACCAGACCCTGGTGCTCAACAACCTGCGCAGCCGGATCGCGGTCGAGACCGACGGCCAGCTGAAGACGGGCCGCGACGTCGTCATCGCCGCACTGCTCGGCGCCGAGGAGTTCGGCTTCGCGACGGCTCCTCTCGTGGCCACCGGCTGCATCATGATGCGCGTCTGCCACCTGAACACGTGCCCGACCGGGGTGGCGACCCAGGACCCGCAGCTCCGGGCGAAGTTCGCGGGCAAGCCGGAGCACGTCGTCAACTTCATGCGCTTCATCGCCGAGGACGTCCGCCAGATCATGGCCCAGCTGGGCTTCCGCACGGTCGAGGAGATGGTCGGGCACGTGGAGAGGCTCGAGGCGAGGAAGGCCGTGGACCACTGGAAGGCCAAGGGACTCGACTTCAGCAAGATTCTCTACCAGCCCGACGTGGACGAGGAGGTGGGGCGCTTCTGCCAGATCCCGCAGGAGCACTCGCTCGACAAGTCGCTCGATGTGACGACGCTGCTCGAGATCTGCCGGCCCGCGATCGAGCGGGGGGAGAAGGTCTCTGCGGAGCTGCCGATCAAGAACACGCACCGCGTCGTCGGGACCATCACCGGCGGCGAGCTGACGAGGAAGTGGGGGGCCGCCGGCCTGCCCGAGGACACGATCCGGATCAAGTTCCGCGGCTCGGCGGGCCAGAGCTTCGGCGCCTTCGTGCCGAGGGGCATGACCTTCCTGCTCGAGGGCGACGCGAACGACTACCTCGGCAAGGGCCTGTCCGGCGGCAAGTTAATCATCTACCCGCCCGAGAAGGCCACGTTCGTCCCCGAGGAGAACATCATCGTCGGCAACGTGGCCCTGTACGGCGCCACGAGCGGTGAGGCGTACATCCGGGGCGTGGCCGGCGAGCGCTTTTGCGTGCGCAACAGCGGCGTCAACGCCGTGGTCGAGTCCGTGGGCGACCACGGCTGCGAGTACATGACGGGCGGCCGCGTCGTCGTGCTGGGCCCGGCGGGCCGGAACTTCGCCGCCGGCATGTCCGGGGGTGTCGCCTACGTCCTCGACGAGCGCGGCGACTTCCCGTCGCGCGTCAACCTCCAGATGGTCGGGATCGAGAAGCTCGAGGCCCCGGAGGAGATCGCCGAGGTTCGCGCCATGATCGAGAGGCACATGGCCCACACGGCGAGCTCGCGGGCGCGGCGGGTTCTGGACGACTGGGGGCGGATGGTCCCGAGCTTCGTCAAGGTGATGCCGAACGACTACCGGCGCATGCTCGCGTGCATACGGCGCGCCCACGGCCAGGGCCTCACCGGCGACGAGGCCGTCATGGCGGCCTTCGAGGAGAACGCGCGCGACCTTTCCCGCGTAGGCGGCAACTGACCGCCCGTGAGCTCAACCCTGATCCCGACCTAGCACGATGGGCAAGCCAACTGGTTTTCTCGAATACCTGCGGGAGCTTCCCGCGGACAGGCCGCCGCTCCAGCGCACCGGCGACTGGAAGGAGTTTCACCATCACATGGGGGAGGACAGGCTGCGCCAGCAGGGCGCGCGGTGCATGGACTGCGGCGTGCCCTTCTGCCACACCGGGAAGCTGGTCAGCGGCATGGCGTCGGGCTGCCCGGTCAACAACCTGATCCCGGAGTGGAACGACCTGGTCTACCGCGGGCTCTGGCGCGAGGCGCTCGAGCGCCTGCACCGCACCAACAACTTCCCTGAGTTCACCGGTCGCGTCTGTCCGGCCCCGTGCGAGGGCTCCTGCGTCCTCGGGATCAACAGCACCCCGGTGACGATCAAGAACATCGAGTGCGCGATAATCGACCAGGGGTGGGCCGAGGGCTGGGTGTTGCCCGAGGCCCCCCGGGTGCGCACCGGCAAGAAGGTCGCCGTCATAGGGTCGGGGCCGGCTGGCCTTTCCGCGGCCGCGCAGCTCAACCGAGCGGGGCACACCGTGACCGTCTTCGAGCGCGCCGACCTGCCGGGCGGGCTGCTCATGTACGGCATCCCGAACATGAAGCTCGACAAGAGGGAGGTCGTGCTCCGCCGGATCCGCCACATGGAGCAGGAGGGCGTCAAGTTCATTTGCAAGGCCAACGTGGGCGAGAACGTGGAGCCCCAGATCTTCCTCAAGGAGTTCAACGCGACCGTCATCTGCACCGGGGCCACGCAGCCGCGCGACCTGCCCGTTGAGGGCCGGGGCCTGGCCGGCGTCCACTTCGCGATGGAATTCCTCACGGCCAACACGGCCGCGCTGCTCGACGGGGGCGTGGAGGGCGGGCCGATCCATGCGCGCGGCAAGGACGTCGTCGTCATCGGGGGCGGCGACACGGGCACGGACTGCGTGGGAACGGCCATGCGCCACGGTTGCCGCAGCCTCGTTCAGATCGAGATCCTGCCGCAGCCCCCGCTGGAGCGCGCGGAGGACAATCCATGGCCCGAGTGGCCCAAGGTCTACAAGATGGACTACGGCCAGGAGGAGGCCGCGGCCCGGTTCGGCGCCGACCCGCGGGTCTACCTCACGACCGTCAAGAAGCTGGGCGGAGACGCCGAGGGCCGCGTCAAGGAGATCGTCACGGTCGAGATCGCGTGGCAGAGGAACGAGAAGGGCCAGTTCGTGCCCAGCGAGGTGCCCGGCTCCGAGAGGGTGCTTCCCGCGCAGCTCGTCCTGCTTGCGATGGGCTTCCTCGGGCCGGAGCAGGCGCTGCTCAAGGAGATCGGCATCTCCTGCGACGCCAGGAGCAACGTCAGGGCCGAGTACGAGAGATACTCGACGAACCTGCCGGGGGTGTTCGCGGCCGGCGACTGCCGCCGCGGGCAGAGCCTTGTGGTCTGGGCGATCAACGAGGGCCGGGGCGCCGCCCGCGAGTGCGACCGGTACCTGATGGGCCAGACGGACCTGCCCTAGGCAGGGCGGCCCGTGCGGGGCCCCGCCATCCCGCCACCGGGACGTCACTCCACCGCGGCCACCCGGTGGAGCACGGGCCCCAGCCTTTCGGCGATCTGGACGAAGTCGCCAACGCAGCGGCCCAGGAGCTGGCGGCCAAGCGGCGAGGTGCCCGTGACCACGGTCGCCGTCGATTCGCCGTCCCTGGCCTCGAGCCCGCCCGATTGCGGTCCCATGAGGTAGGCCGACCGCCGGCCGGCCGCCTCCAGGGTGACGAGGGCCCCGGCCGCAATCCCCTCGCCGGCTCCGAACACGCGCAGGGAAAGCGCCCTCCAGGCCGCGATCGCGCCGGCGATCTCGGAGGTCAGCATGGCCTGTCCGGCGGCCAAGTAGGCCGCGCTCTGGCTCCGCATGTCGTACTTGTCCTCCGCCCGGCTGTCCTCGTCGGTCGCCTCGTCGCGGGAGCCGAGCGCGGCCTCCGTGTGGAGGGCAAGCTCCACCTCGAGCTGGGAGATGATCGACAGGGTGAGGGCGCGCTTGTCCACGGGGGGGTTGTCACGTTATCTCGTCACCACAGATGCCGTCAAAGCCCATTCCCGGATCCACCGGCGAGGTGCTCACCTGCCTGCCCTCGCCCTACCTCGCGCACGGCGCGACGGGGCTCCTCTACCTCCCCCGCTTCCTGGCCAAGTGCAAGTACGTCAAGGCGCACGGATCCCTTCCGGCGAGCTATGCCAAGAACTTCAAGCGGGGGATCGACCGGCTTCTCTGCCTGCACCTGGGCATCGAGCCCGCGGCGGTCGAGCGGATCGTCGCCGATTCGGCGGACGACGCGGAGATCGACCGCGGGCTCGCCCGCCTGCTCCCGGCGGACGTGCACGCCGCGAAGTGGAACCGGGAGCTCGCGCAGAAGGGGATGACCGACGCGGGCCGGGAGTTCCTCAGGTCCGCGCTCACGGCCATGGGGTGCGCCGACAGGGCCGACGACATAAGGAGCGTCGCCGACCTCATCGACTTCGACGAGGGGCGCATAGAATGACAAAGGGCCAGAGGGTCGTGTGCATTGACGACGCCTTCAGCGACTTCGTGAGGGCGATCTACGCGCAGCTGCCGGTGAAGGGAAGAACCTACACGATCCGCGAGGTATTCCTCGGCCGCGAGAGAATCGTCAAGGGCGGCGATTCCGCGACCGTGGGGCTCCTGCTCCGCGAGCTGGTCAACCCCCCGGACCCGTTCCACGCGGGAAGGGAGGAGCTCGGCTTCTCCTCCGAGCGCTTTGCCCCGCTTGAGGAACTGCCCCCGCAGCAGGCCGGTGAGGGAGCGGGGGCCGCCGCCGGCGCAGGGTTCGGGACGAACTGACCGGACGGCGCCGGGCCCCGCGTCCCTACTGCAGGTCCGGGGCGAGCACCGCGAGCGCGGGCCGGCCCACGCGGCGCCGGACCGATTCCAGGTTCTCCCGGACGAGGGCCCCCATCGAGTCGCAATGCCGGTACTCGGGCCTGCCGTAGTGCTCCGCGAGCGCCTCGCGCAGCAGATGGACCTTGTCCGGCGGCGATATCGGGTCGCGCTCCATCGCCGAGAGCAGAAGGCTGAGCCTGCGGGCCGCGAGCTCGGCCCGCTGCATCATCATCGTCTGCTCCTCGCGCTGGTACTGGTTGGCGGTCTCGGCGCGCAGGTGCTTCGTGCAGAAGAGGACAAGCGGCGCGTTCTCCTTGAAGAACTGCGGGCGATAGAAGTTCTTCCGGCCGTTGTAGCTCTGCTGGTCGAAGTCCATCGCCCGGATCTTGAGCTGGAAGTCCTCGAAGTCCGGCGTCACGACGAAGACGAAGTTGTAGGATCGCATGTCCCCCAGGAGCTGCACGAAGCACCGCTCGTTGAACTTGATGAGCTCCTTGGCGACCCGCACGGGGCTGAGTTCGGGCCGCTGCAGCCAGCGAGTGATGAAGATGTCCCCCGGGACGCCCGCGATGTGCTCCTCGACGAGCGTGTTGCCGCGCGTGATGAAGTTGAGGCGGTTGGGCGAAAGCAGGTGCTCGAGCTCGAGGCCGTAGACCCGCGAGGCGTCGGCCTTCTTGATGTAGATGTAGTCCTGGTTGTCGTTGTACGCGTTCACGATCCGGATCCTGAACGGCATCGAGTTCCCAAACGTGCAGAAGTCCACTCGGTCCGCGTACAGGTGCTGCACGACCGACATGTCGCCGTCCACCTTGATGAGGGCGTACACCTCCTTGAGGGCCTCGTTTAGGGCACGCATTTCGTCGCGGTCGTAAATCACCGTGTCCCAGTGGGTCGGCTTCCCGTCGGCGTCCACGAGCGGGTGGGCCTCGGTGAAGGCGCGCAGCCGCTCATAGGTCACCGGCAGGTCCCGCTCCCGCCTGAAGGCGCGCAGATAGGCGCGCAGCCCGTCGCCAATGGGGAACATGGGCTTCCTCGGTGTGGCCGGGAGCGTTTCGTGCTGCATCGCGGCGGCCTCCATCCCGGCGGATCCTCAGTTCGAGCCCGGCGCGTTGTCGCGGTACGCGCTCCAATGCGCGGCGAGCTCGTGGGTCACCCGGCTACCCACGCGGTACGCCGCCTCGAGGGACGGTATGTAGCCCGCATATTCGGCATGAAGGCTCGCGTTCACGTCCTGCTTCGGGGCCTGCATGCAGTAGTTGCTGGCCGTCCTGAGGAACATGACCCGCTGGAAATCGACCCTCCCCATCTTCGAAAGGCGGTTCAGGGCGGCAGCGATGCCCTGGTCCTCCATGTCGGACATCGCGAACTCGCCCTTCCCGTCGGTCCACAGCCTCGTCCAGTCGCTCGCCCACTTCGTCAGCGCCTTCCCGTGCCAGTAGCGGCACGAGCCGAAGGTCTCGCCGCACAGGACGAACGGGGCCCTCTGAGCGTTCGGCAGCCCCTCGTAGAGGGCCCTGTACGCCTTCATCCCGTCCGAGTCGGGTATCGCGGTGTTCCTCGTGAGGGCATAGGCCCATCCGACAAGCTCAGGATTCAGGCGATAGGCCATTATTTCGGGCTCCCACCCCTCGTACTTCGGCTTTTGGTTCGGAACCTTGGAGCCGATCGGCACGATCGCATAGGGCCAGGAGGCGTCGGCCTCTCGCGCGTCAATCTCGTAGGCGACGTCGCCGTCGATCACGAAGTGAGCCCAGGCAGCGCTCCCTATCGAGGCGACCGCCGGATTGACCCCCGCGATTCCGTTGACGAGCCAGTAGGTCCTCGAGAAGTCGAACCGGCCGCTCAGCACGAGCGCCATGATCTGGTTGGACGCGCGCACTGTCGCGCCGGACACGACGCCGATCGTGCCGTTGCCGTCGGTCAGGACCGGATGGTCGACCCCGGGGACGTCAATCTGCTGGGTCCAGTTCTCCCTCTCCACCCAGAACTGGAACTCCCCCGGCCTGTCGCCGCGGTCCGCGCCCACCTCGAAGGTCACGACTACGGCGACCTTGACCGGGATGGGGGCGGCCCCGAGCGGGGTGGCGCACAGCAGGAGCGCGGGGGCGAGAATCGGCAGGACGCGGCTCATGGGGTCAGCTGTCGGACGGCGGGGGCGGCGCCGGCCCGAGTGACTTGCCCGGCCCGGTCGGCTTGTTGAATCGCGGCGTGAGCGCCTCCGTGGCCTCATCCATGCGGGACGACGCCTTGTTCAGGACCTCCGCGACCAGGCTGATGTAGTCGCTGGCGTCGGGCCAGCGGCGCAGCTCGATCGCCTCGCGGATCCCGGGCAGGGTCTTGGCCGCGTATCCCGTGTAAAGGCCGGGCGCGTAGAGCATGTGCTTGTACCAGGCCCGGCCGGGAAGGCCCCTTTCGCTCGAGAGGGAGCGCTCGAGCCCCTGCAGGATGCCGTCGAGGCGCGCGAGGTCGTCCCTCGAGAGCTTGAAATCCATGGCCGCCGCACGCGCAAAGGCGTCGTCGTACGTCTTCGCGGACTTCTTGATGCGGTTTACGGCCCGGTCCAGCGCCTCGAAGGCCAGCAAGGGCACGTCGGCCGGGACCGACGGGGCCACGCGCGCCTCCTGCGGATCTGCGGCCAGCTTGAACGCCCCCTCGTCGACCAGGGCGTTCAGCCTGGCGGTGTCCTCGCGCTCGGTTTCGGTCAGCTTCTCGACCTCGGCGACGTAGCGCGCGATGCTGTCGGCAAGGTCGCCCATCCTCATGGGCAGGACCTCGGCGTCGGCGGCGCGCAGCACGAGCCGGCCCGCGGTCTGCGCCAGCGACACCTCGTACACGAACTTGGGGTCGCCAAAGCGTATGAAGTGGTCGAACGAATCGTACGTAGAGTGGTAGATCCCGCCATCCTCGTCCTCGCCCCTGAAGCCCAGGTTCATCGACGCGACCGCAAGGTGCTGGAGGAAGGGCGTGTAGTCCGAGCCCGATCCCAAAGCGGAGATGGGCATGTCGCCGCCCGCGTTTGCGGCCCTGATCATCACCTCCTCGTCCTCCGCGGGAACCGACTCCAGGCGCCTCTTCTCGACGCCGGCCACCTTGACCTGGGCGCGCCAGCGGTCGAGGATGGTCGCGCCGGTCTCCGGATCGAGGACGGCGCCGGCGACCTCGTTCAGGAGACGCTGGTACGAATGGCTGCCCCCGGCGAAGAGGAAGCCGCGGCCGTTGGTGTCGGAATTGACGTAGAGGACGACCTTGCGCTGGAGTTCGTCCGCGTGGGTCTCGGCCCACTCGGTCGAGCCGAGGAGCCCGGGCTCCTCGCCGTCCCAGCTGGCGTAGACCAGCGTCCGCAGGGGCCTCCATCCCGCCTTCACCAGGGCGCCAATCGCCTTCGCCTCGGCCATGACCGAGATGTTTCCCGCGAGCGGATCCCACGCGCCAAACACCCATCCGTCGTGGTGGTTCCCGCGGACGACCCATTGGTCCGCGAATTGGGACCCCTTCATGACGCCGATCACGTCGTAGATCGGCTTGAGGCTCCAGTCGGAGGCGATGGCGAGGTGCACCTTCGCCGGGCCGGGGCCGACATGGTAGGTGAGCGGCAGCGCCCCGCGCCATCCGGCCGGCGCAACCGGCCCCTCGAGCGCGGCCAGGAGGGGCTTCGCGTCGGCGCTGGAGATCGGAATCACCGGGATCTTGAGGATCGTCGGCGCATCCTCGATCTTGAGCCGCTTCGCGTCCTTCGTCGCGCCGATCCCGGGGGTCAGCGGGTCGCCGGAATACTGCGTGATGTCGGCGACGGATCCGCGCTGGACGCCGTCGTCCGGCCGGTAGGCGCCCTTTGGATAGACGTCTCCGGACCAGTAGCCCTCCTCGTGGGGGTCCGAGTAGATGATGCATCCGACGGCGCCGTGCTCCTGGGCGAGCTTGGGCTTGAGCCCGCGCCAGCAGACGCCGTAGCGCGCGATCACTATCCTGCCCTTGACGTCGATGCCGCGCCTCTCGAGCTCGGCGTAGTCGGCGGGCAGGCCGTAGTTCACGTACACAAGGTCCGCCGTGACGTCCCCGTCCGCGCAGTAGATGTTGTAGGGGGGAAGGGCTCCGGCGGTGCGCGACGATGTCCGGTCGCCGTCGACGGCAGGCTCCGACAGCCGAGCCTTGTACTCGACCGGAGCGACGAGCTCGACCAACAGGCTCTTGGGCGTCGGGTAAAGGACATCGAACGTCTCGATCCTCGCCTCCCATCCCCACTCCTTGAACTTCGCTAGGGTGAACTCCGCATTCGCCTTGTCGTGGGGCGAGCCCACCTGGTTCGGCTCCGAGGACATCTGCTCCATCCATGAGCGCAGGTCCGCGGGATCGATCGCGGCGTCGAAGGCCTTTTCGCGCTGCAGCTCGTCCGCCGACGATGCGGCCCTGAACCCGAGGAGTCCATCCGGAGCGGCCGCCGCCTCGCGGCCCACGAAGGCCATGCTGGCCAGTGCCAGGGCGAACATCCGCATCGATTTCATTAGGAAAGAGAAGAGATTACGTCCGTGAAGCGCAAGCGCCCACGGCGGTCGGCCGGCCGCCTTCTAACTCTCGCCGGCACGCCCGCAACTCCTGGGTCCCTGCGGGCGGCCGGCGACCATGGTTGCGCCGGAACATCGTTGGGAACAGGCTGTTATGGAACAGGCCTGCCGGTGGCCGGGCAGCGACACATTCCGGCTGCAAAAGCGGCGACGCGCCCTGCATTTTGGTTCAGGAATGGCTGTTTCCCGTCGCAAGCGGCCCGCGGCGGGTCAACCTCGCGGGCGACCGGAAATGGAATCACAAGTGGCTTCACCCAGCCTTGCGGTTAAGTGGCGTGGCCTCGCCGCCGCGGCGGCCATCCTCGCGGGCGGCTGCTGGCTGAGGTTTGCCTACGTCGGCGGCCCCTACACGCAGCCCGATGAGCCGATCGCCCCTTATGTCGTGTCGCGCGTCCTGAGCAGCGGCGGCTTGGACACCAACTGGGCGCACACCCCGCTCGGAGCGGACTTCGGTGTGGCGCAGTACAACTTTTCCTCCTACTACCTCGCGCTCAGCCTGCTTGAGCGCGTTCGGGTCGCCGCCGGGGCGCACCCGGCCGCCCAGGGGATCCAGGGGAGGATCGTGTTCTATCGAGCCTGTTCGGCCGGATTCGGGACACTGGCGCTGGCGCTGGCCATGCTCCTGGCCTTCAGGATCCATGGATGGGGACTTGCGCTGGCCGCCGGCCTCTGGATCGCGATAAACCCGCTGCTCGTGCAGGACAGCCATTACGCGAGGCCCGAGGCCTTCCTCACCCTGGCGGCCCTCGGCTTGGTCTGGATGTGCGGGACCCGCCGCCTAGCGCCGGGCTGGCGGGCGCCCCTGGCCGGCCTCGTCTTCGGGCTCATGGTCGCGTGCAAGGTGACGCTGCTGCTCTGGTTCTGGCTGCCGCTCGTGGCGTGCTTTCAGGACGCGGGCGACTGGGGGCGCTGCACGTGGGGGGCCAGGCTGGCAAGGGCCTCCCTGGCCGCCGCGGGCGCCGCGGCCGGCTTCGCCGCTGGCGCGCCGCGCGCGATCGCCGACATGGGCGGCTACCTCGCCGGCCTGAGGTACCTGAACAATGAATACGGGCACTCGATCATCTCCTCGTCGCACTATCCCAGCGCGGCGGTCTACGATTTCCTCGGGCGCTACCTGACCGAGACTGTCGGCTGGGGCGTCGCGCTCTTCTTCGCGGTCGGGCTGGCGCACTCGGTCGCCAAGCGGCGGTGGCGCCTGCTCCTTACGGTCTACCTGCCCTCGCTCTCCCTGGCGGCCTTCCTGGGCTCCCGCCTGGTCTTCTTCGAGAGGAACTTCAGCCACGCCATGCCTCTGTACCTGCTGGGCGCCGGCGTCGGCCTGGCGGCGCTGGCCGATGTCGGGCGCATCCGCCGGTGGTTCCGGCCGCTCTTCTTCATCCTGGCCGGCGCGGCGGCGCTGGTGCCGGCGGAGCTGACCGGGCGGATGGTGTTCAAGGGTTTCTCGGGCCAATTTGAGAGGGAGCGGGAGCCGCAGCTGGCGCGGTTCCTCGCGGCGTTGCAGCTTCCCGCGGCCGACATGAGCCACTTGGTCGTGGCGGCCTCCGATGACGACCCCTGGTTCCAGCGCAGGTGGGAGGAGAGCCCTGAGCCCTACGTGGTGGTCTGGGCGGACGTCAACCCCGACTTCACCCGCCGGTGCCTCCAGAGGCTGCAGGTGCGGTTCAAGTTCGAGCAGCGGGCCGTGCTGCCGGGGCTTTTTGACGATCTGCGCGGGCCCAACACGCTTCGCGACTACCTTTGCAGGACGCTCCGGGGGTTCGTGTTCCACGGGTTGCGCGCGCCCGGGCAGGGAGCGGGGGCGGGCGAACGCGCTCATCCATGACCGTCCCAGTGCCTGTCGCCGCCGATGATGGATCGCGTTGCACCACTAATGGTTTGCTGGGGTATTCATGGCGTGGCACGGTGCGGCTCCCCCACGCCCACCATGAATCCGCGCATTGCCGCCGTCCTGACCGCCGCCGTCGCGCTCCTCGCGGGGTGCCTCCGTTCGGGCACCGAGAGATACAAGGCCGAGCTCCTGGCCGCCGACAAGGCGTTCTGCGCAAGCTCGATCGAGAAGGGCCCAAAGGCGGCGTTCCTCGGCGTCATCGCGCGCGACTGCAAGCTGCTCAACGACACGCGGGTCGGAGCCGACGCGGTCAACAACGTCTTCATCCAGCTTCCCTCCTCCGCCAGCCTCAAGTGGGAGCCCTCGTTCGTCGAGGTGAGCGCCTCGGGTGAGCTCGGCTATACGTGGGGACGGTACGAGCTGGTCGTCCCCATGACAAGGCTGGGGTCGCCCCCCTTGATCAGGAGGGGCACCTACGTGTCGATCTGGAGGCGCCAGCTAAACGGGAAGTGGAAAGTCGTGCTTGACGGGAGCAACTTCGACGGCGGCCGCTGACCGCCGGAGGGCGCAATCCGGCAGGCGGACCCGGCGCCTAGGCCTCGCGGGTACTGCATGGGCCGCCCGGCCGCGGAGGCGCCGCCCTAGGGGGCGAGCATCCCCATGAACTCCGTCACCGGAAGGGCGTCGAGCCTCGCCGGATCCGCGAAAAGCCCGGTGACCGCGCCCGCGCGGGGACCGGAGAAGCGCGAGCGGACGGCATCCTCGAATTTTGCGTGGAGCAGCGGGACGGCCTCCTGGCGCCGCCTGCGGTGGCCGACCGGGTACTCCACGCAGACCCGCCGGGTCGGCGCCCCCCCGCGGAAGAACACCTGGACGGCGTTGCCGATCGACCGCTTCCCCGGATCGAGGTAATCGCGCGTGAACGCGGGGTTCTCAACCACCTCCATCCTGGACCTGAGCGCGTCGATTCTCGGGTCGGCGGCCGCCCGGTCCTCGTAGTCGCCGGCATCCAGCGAGCCCTTGATCAGCCCCACGGCCACCATGTACTGGAGGCAGTGGTCGCGGTCCGCCGGGTTGTCGAGCGGCCCGGTCTTGTCGATGATCCTGCGGCCGCTCTCCTGCGTTTCGATCGCGACCCGCTCCACGTCGCCGAGGCGCGGGGCCACCTCCGGGTGCAGGGCAACCGCCGCCTCGACGGCCGTCTGCGCGTGGAACTCGGCCGGGAAGGAGACCTTGAACAGGACGTTCTCCATCACGTAGCTGCCGAAGCCCTGCGCCGGGACGGCGAGGGGCTTTCCCCTGAGGACGACGTCCTGGAACCCCCAGACCCTGGCGGTCAAGGCCCCTGGATACCCCATCTCGCCCCTGAGCGCCAGGATCGCGTGCAGGACGCCCCGGCTCGCGGCGTCGCCCGCGGCCCAGCTCTTGCGCGAGCCGGTGTTCGGGGCCTGGCGGTAGGCCCTGAGCGCGCCGCCGTCGAGAAAAGCGTTGGAGAGCGCGTTCACGACCTGCTCGCGGGAGCCCCCCAGCAGCCGGGTCGCGACCGCGGCGGATGCGACCCGGACAAGCAGCACATGGTCCAGCCCCACGCGGTTGAAGGCGTTCTCGAGCGAGAGGACGCCCTGGATCTCGTGCGCCTGGATCATCGCGACGAGCACGTCGCGCACGCGCAGGGAAACCTGGTCCCCGGCCGGCCGCGAACGTCCCGCAAAGTCCGCGGCGGCGAGGATCGCGCCGAGATTGTCCGAGGGATGCCCCCACTCCGCGGCGAGCCAGGTGTCGTTGAAATCGAGCCACCGCACCATGGTGCCGATGTTGAACGCCGCCTGCACCGGCTCGAGCTCGTGGGCCGTCCCCGGAACGCGCGCGCCGCGCCCGGGCAGCGTCGCGCCAGGCACGATCGGGCCGAGGAGCCTCGCGCAGGCCGCGTGCCCGAGCGCGAAAAACCCGCAGCCCAGCGTGTCCATGAGGCAGAGGCGGGCCGTCCCCATCGAGGCCTCGCTCCATTCGCGGCCCGGGTCGAGCACGTAGTCGGCGATCCGCAGGAGGAGGGGGTCCGGAGCCGGGCGGTCCGCGCGGGCTAGGTCGGCATGGGCCATCTCAGCGCTCCCCGATGGGCACGAACGGCCTCGGGGCGGGCCCCGTGTAGGTCGCGGCGGGCCGGATGATCTTGCCGTCAAGCCTCTGCTCGATCACGTGCGCGGCCCAGCCCGCGGTCCGCGCGATCGCGAAGACGGGGGTGAACATCGCCTTCGGGATCCCGAGCATCCGGAACGCGGGGGCGCTGTACCAGTCGAGGTTCGGGAACATCCGCTTCAGCTCCCTCATCACGGCCTCGATGCGCTCGCAGATCGCGAACAGGCCGGGCTCCCCCCCCTCGTCGCACAGCGTGCGCGCGACCTCCCTGATGATCGGGCTCCGCGGGTCGGCAATGGTGTAGACGGGGTGCCCGAAGCCGATGATGATCTCGCCGGAGTTGACGCGCGCGCGGATGTCGGCCTCGGCCTCGTCCTCGCTCCCGTAGCGCAGGGCGATCTCGATCGCGACCTCGTTGGCCCCCCCGTGCTTCGGGCCGCGCAGCGCTCCGATCGCGCCGCAGATCGCCGAGTGGAGGTCCGAGCCCGTTCCGGCGATCACGCGGGCCGTGAAGGTCGAGGCGTTGAACTCGTGCTCCGCGTAGAGGATCAAACCGATGTCCAGGGCGCGGACGTTTGCCGCGGACGCCGGCCGGCCGTGGAGCAGCCTGAGGAAGTGGCCTGCAAGAGTGGGCTCGTCGGTCGCGGTCTCGATCCGCCGCCCATCCCGGGCGTAGTGATGCCAGTAGAGCAGCATCGAGCTGAAGGAGACGATGAGGCGGTCCGCTATCGCGCGCGCTCCCGCGGTCCCGTGCGCGCGCTCCTCCGGCTCCGCCGCCCCGAGGACCGAGCACCCGGTGCGCAGGACGTCCATCGGGTCGGCCTCCGCCGGGATGAGCTCCAGGGCCGCGCGCACGACCTCTGGAAGGAGCCTGTATCTCGCCAGGCGCCTCGAGTAGGCGTCGAGCTCCGGCTCGGTCGGGAGGCGGCCGTGGACAAGCAGGTGCGCGACCTCCTCGTAGCTCGCTTTCTGCGCCAGCTCGCCGATCTCGTAGCCGCGGTAGTGCAGGTCGTTGCCCGTGTGGCCGACCGTGCAGATCGCCGTGTTGCCCGCGACGACCCCGGAAAGCGCGACCGACTTCTTGCTCATGTGGGGTCCCTTCCCTCCTGCGCGGCCGCCAGGCGGTCGAGCCTGCGCTCGTATTCCTCATAGCCAAGGACGTCGTACAGCTCGGCGCGCGTCTGCATCTCGCCGACGACGGACCTCTGCGTCCCGCGCCTTCGGATCGCCGCGTACACCCTCTCGGCGGCCCGGCTCATCGCGCGGAAGGCGCCGAGGGGGTACAGGGCGATCCTCACCCCGGCGGACCTGAGCTCGCCGAGCGTGAAGAGCGGCGTCTTCCCGAACTCCGTGAGGTTGGCGAGCACGGGGACCCGGCCGAGGGCCATCGCAAAGGCGCGATACTCGGCGAGGCTGGTCAGGGCCTCGGCGAAGATTGCGTCGGCGCCCGCGTCGACGTAGGCCCGCGCCCGCTCGATCGACCCGGCCAGCCCCTCGGAGGCGTACGCGTCGGTCCGCGCCATCACGACGAACTGCGGGTCGGTCCGCCCGGCGGCGGCGGTCCTCACCCGGCCGCACATCTCGGCGACGCCGACGAGCCTCTTGCCGGGCCGGTGCCCGCAGCGCTTGGAATGGACCTGGTCCTCGATGTGGCAGCCCGCCGCCCCCGCCTGCGTCATCTTCCGAACCGTCCGCTCGATCATGTACGCCTCGCCCCACCCCGTGTCCGCGTCGACGAGCAGGGGCAGGTCGGTCGCCTGGGTTATCCTCCGGATGTCGTCGCACACCTCGTTCAGGCTCGTGATCCCCAGGTCCGGCAGCCCGTAGGACGCGTTGGCCACGCCGCCGCCCGACAGGTAGATCGCCCGGAATCCGGCTCGCTCCGCGAGCAGGGCGCAGTATGCGTTCACCGTCCCGACGACCTGGAGCGGTCGCTCGGCCTTGATTGCGGCGCGCAGGCGCGCGCCCGCGGAGCGGGGCATGGGCGGCATGGGAGTCGGTGAGACTGGGCCGCGTCCTAGCACGTTCGCGGTGGCGCTGCGATCACTTCGTGGCGCCCCGGGGCCTACCTGGGCTTGGTCGCGCAGGGCATGCGCGAGGTGCCGAAGAGCCCGTCGATCGCGCGCACGACGAGCGGCACGTGCATCGCGAACCGCGCAAGCCGCTGGCGGCCCGGCGTCCTCAGCGTCTTCACCACCTTGAAGCGGACCGCCCCGTCGAAGCGGAACTGCACCGGAGCCAGGCCGTGGCGGGCATAGATGGTCCGCAGGGCGCGCGGCGTGAAATAGCCGACGTGGACCTCCGGCATGACGTAGCCGTATTCCAGGCCCATCAGTCTCGCGGCGGGGCTCTCGATGTTGCCCGTCGTGAGGAGCAGCAGCCCGCCCGGCTTGAGCAGCCGGGAGACGAGGGCGAAGACAGGGTCCGGGAACGCCACGTGCTCGACGACCTCGACCAGGCTGATGACGTCGTAGCGCGCGTCCGGCTCGGCCGCGAGCTCGCCGGCTCCCAGGATCCTGAAGCCGTCGTCCCGCCTCAGCCTGTCCGCGTAGGCCCCGACATCGTGCCCGGTCAGGCGCAGCGGCCAGGCCCTTGCCCCCGAACGTATCTCCCCTCGGTCGGCGAGGTACTTAAGCAGCCCCCCGGCTCCGCACCCGAAGTCGAGCCACTCGACCGGACCCTCGGCGACGTTCCGCCCGATGAAACCCGCCGCCAGGCGCCAAAGGTCGTCGAATTCAAGCACCCGGTACGTCGCGCGGTAGTCCCGGTACTCGGCCTCGTAGTCGACGTACGGGTCCGGACCCAGGCTCCTGTAGTAGGCGTCGTCGTAGACCTCGTACCCGGCGAAGGGCTCGACGAACATGTAGTCGCAGGCCGGGCAGTGCCAGAAGTCAAAATCGGCGCCGAGAAACCGGCTGCGCTTCGTGCCCCTCAGGGTCAACCGCCTAGAGCCGCAGCAGCGGCATGCGACCGGCGCGCCTCCCGGATCCGCAGGCTCAGTAGTCATCCATCACCCCGAACATGACCCAAGCGAGCAGCCCGGCGGCGTACGCGACGAGGAAGAACCCCATGAGGAGGACTCCGGGAGTCCTCGGGAGCTGCAGCGCGAACAAGGCCACCACGAGGCCCGCCAGCGTCACCAGGAAGAGGTAGTCCCGGGTCCGCCTCGACATCCGCCGCCGCGGCAGCGCGACGAGCTCCGGACCCCGCCTTTCCTCGGCGATCCGGTTCTGCCTGTGGATGAGGGTCACGCTAATCGCCGTCCCGTCCCCCGGGCGCGCGGCCTCTTCCGTGGGCGCGATCTCCTTCGGCGCGAAGGGGGGCGAATCCCGGGGCGCGTCCCCCGCGCCGAGCGGCGGCCGCGGGCCGTCGTCGCGCCTCCGCAGGGACAGCCTTTGCTCGGCGATCCGGTTCTGCCTGTGGATAAGGGGGACGCTAATCTCCGTCCCGTCCCCGGGGCGAGCCACGGCGTCCGTGCGCGTGACCTCCCTCGGCTTGAGCACCAGCTTTCGGACGGAGGGTATGTCGTCGTCGGGCATGGGCGGACGCACCCTACGTAAGCAGTTCCCCTCCCAAAGCGCAACCGGCCCGTTGGCCGCGCACGCCCGCCGGGAGACGCCGGGCCTTCGCGCCCGGCCTGGATCAGACGCCGACGCCCCGGGCGCCGCCCGGCGCGCAGACCCGGCGATACAGCTGCTCGTAGCGCGTCACGATCGCCTCGGCTGAGAACAGCTCCCGCGCGCGCCGCTTGGCTGAGCTCCCGAGCTCGGCGCGCCGGCCGCCGTCGCGGATCAGCGACTCGACGGCGCGCGCAAAGCCGTCCGCGTCCCCGGGCGGCACGAGCAGGCCGGAGTCGCCCGACACGACCACCTCCGGGATCCCGCCCACCGCCGCCGCAACGCTCGGGCAGGCGAAGCACATCGCCTCAAGGATGCTCAGGCCGAAGCTCTCCATGTCCGACGTGAAAAGCCCTATGTCCGCCGCCTGCAGGTAGTCCTCGACCTCGCTGACGTTCTCGCGCACGACCACGCGGTCCACGAGCCCAAGCCGGCGGACCTCTCCCATGAACGGCGCGAACGGGGCCCCGGCGAGGACCAGGAGCTTGAAGGAGTCGCGCGGCCGGATGCGCGCGCAGCACTCGAGCAGGATGTCGATCCGCTTGAATGCCCGGAGGTTGGACGAGTGAAGCAGCAGCGTCTCCTCCCCGACTCCCAGCTCGCGCCGCACCTCCTCGCGCGCGCGCCTGGGCGGATGGGGCTCGAAGAAGTTGTGGATCACCTCGATCGGCCGGCTCACCGCCAGCAGCTGGCGCGTCTCCTGCTCCAGGTACGCCGACACGGTCGTGACTGCGTCCGAGCGCTCGAGCGCAAACGTGATGGCCGGGCCGTACCCCGCGTCGCGCCCGAGCAGGGTCGTGTCCGTGCCATGGAGGGTCGTGACCACGCGGGGCCTCTGCCCGGCGGGGAGCATCGACTGCGCGAGGATGGCGGCCGTCGCGTGCGGGACGGCGTAGTGGACGTGGAGGACGTCGAGCCCGTGGTCGCGGCTCACCTCCGCCATCTTCACCGACAGAGGAAGCGTGTAGTCGGGGTATTTGAACAGCTCGTAGCTGTTGATGGCCACGGGGTGAAAGAAGAGCCGCGGCGCGCCCGCGGGCAGGCGGAACGGGCGCTCGTAGCTGATGAAATGCGCCTCGTGGCCCCGGCGCGCGAGCTCCTCGCCGAGGGCGGAGGCGAGGATGCCGCTGCCTCCGACGGACGGATAGCAGGTGATGCCGACCCTGAGCGGCCTTCCCTCTTCCATGTCAGAAGCGCCGCGCCGCCCGGGTGAGCGGCGCAAGCGAGGAGACGACGAGCGGGTCGAGGGGATAGAGCGCCTGGGCGTGTCCCACGCCGGCGCGCTGGCCGAGCACCCTCGCGCGCGCAAGCTGCATCTCGACGTAGTCGCGGGTGAGCAGCTGCGAGGCGTGCGCCCTCATCGCCGCGGTCCAGGCCGCGACGACCCTCGGCGCCGAGATGTCCACCAGCACCGGCGGCACCCCAGCCGGCTCCGCCTCGGGCGTCACGGCATAGAGGAGCAGGGGGCCGATGGAATGGGCCGGCCGCGCCCGGAGCTTCGAGATGCCGCCGTAGCGGGCGAGCCGGGCGGCGTCGCGCACGAGCCGGCCCAGCCGGGGGTGGTCGGGGTGCTGGTTCTCCACCAGGCTCGGCGCGAGCACGACCCCCGGGCGCACGCGCCTGATGATCGCCGCAAGACTGAGCGCGTGCGCCGGCTTGACCTCGAGCTGGGCGTCGCCGTCGAGCTCCACGAACTCCACGGTCGCGCCGAGGAGCGCCGCGGCGCTCCTGGCCTCGGCGGTGCGCACGGCGGGCGTCCCGTGGGTCGCGGACTCCCCGCGCGAGCAGATGACGAAGTGCGCCGCGCGCCCGGCCAGCGTCTCGCCGGCTACGATGCCCCCGCAGCCGAACTCGATGTCGTCGGGATGCGCCCCAAAGGCGAGCAGCGGCGCGGCCTCAGGCGGGGATTTCGCAGTAGGCTTCATCGGAGCGGTCGATGGCGTCGCGGTCCACGAACGTGACCTCGCTGGCGTCCTCCCTTCGCAGGTACGCCTTCTCCCCGGCGCCCACGACATAGTGAGTGCAGCGCACGACCGACTGCATCCAGGCGAGGCGCGAGTCGCGGGCGGGGCTGATCTGGGACTTGTCGAATTGCACGGGGGGCAGGGTCACGAATGAACCCCCACCCTCGTGCAGTTGCAACGCCCCATCGACGAATCTCGCGCGCACGGTTTCGCCCCTGTATTGCACGTCCACGAAGTATTCGGGCACGTCGCACGCGAGGCGGCGCACCGCGGGATCCCCCGAGCGGGCGACGCGAATCCCCTCGAGGAGGCCCATCCGGCGGTACATGTCCAGGCAGAAGTCGCCCACGCTCGCCGCCGCCACCTGCCTGAACTCGTCGACGCAGCGCGGCGCGACGTAGGCCGGAAGCTGGCGGGCCATGTTGTCGCGCCAGCCCGCGGCGATGCGCTTGGCGTAGAGCGGGGAGAACTTGCGCTGGAGCTTGTTCTCGAAGGCGAAGTTGAGCTGGTGCGCCTTGCCGGTCTTCAGGTGGCGCAGCGTCGTCTGGGTCTCGCGCGGGTCGTGGTCGCTGTCGTGGTAAAAGAAGACGATCTCGCCGCCGATCTCCGCCCGGAGGCGACGGGCCGTCAGGATCTTCGCGGCCAGGAACCGCCGCGGGAAGAATCCGCACGGCTGCTGGCCGAAGCAGATGACCGGCGGCGTCATGGCCTCGCCGCGGCCGCGCCGCCAGCCGTCCCGATGGCGCCCTGAATGGCGAGGCTCGCCGCAACGCAAGCCGCGCACCCGATGACGTTGTACCAAAGGTAGGAAATGCTGAGTTCGAAGTAGAGCGCGAATACCAGGCACTGGGCGGCAAGCGCGCCCCAGAAGACCGCCGTGCCGCCGACCCGCCTCAGGAAGAAGGCCACGAGGAAGAGCCCCAGGACGACGCCGTAGAAGATGGAGCCGAGGATGTTGACCGCCTGGATCAGGTTCTCCGCCAGGTGGGCGAAGAGGGCGAAGCCTATCGCGACCAGCCCCCAGAACGCCGTGAAGCACTTTGAGGCGAGGACATAGTGCGCGTCGCTCGCCTCGCGCCTGACGATGTGGCGGTAGAGGTCGACGGTCGTCGTCGAGCCCAGGGCGTTGAGCTCGCCCGCCTTGGACGACAGCGCGGCCGCGAAGAAGGCCGTGACAAGCAGCCCGATCAGCCCGTGCGGCAGGTAGTCCAGAATGAACGTGATGAACACGTAGTCCGCGTCGTTCGCCGTGGCCCGCGACCCGGCGCCCCCCAGCGCCTGCCTTGTTCGGTCCCGGGCCGCCGCGGCCCGCCCGTGGGCCTCGTCGATAGCGGCGCGGGCGGAGGCCTCGGCCGGGCGGTCGCCCGCGTGCCGGGCAGCAAGCCAGGCCTGGATATGCGCGCGCTCGTCCGCGTGGGCGCTCGCGAAGTCGGCCTCGAGGGCGCGCAGCCGCCCGCCCGCCCCGTGCTCCGCCGCGTGGCTCCAGGCGGCCCGGTTGAAGAATACCGGCGGGCGCTCGAACTGGTAGAAGACGAAGATGAGCACGCCCAGCAGAAGGATGAAGAACTGCATGGGGATCTTGAAGACGGCGTTGAACATCAGGCCGAGCCGGCTCTCGCGCAGGGAGCCGCCGCTCAGGTAGCGCTGGACCTGCGACTGGTCGGTCCCGAAATACGATAGCGCCAGGAACATGCCCCCGAGAAGGCCCGACCAGATCGTGTACCGGCGGTCGACGTTGAGCGAGAAGTCCACCGCCTCGAGCCTGTGGAAGCCGCCCGCCAGCGCGAGCGTGTCGGTGGCCGTCAGGCCGGCGGGCAGCTTCGAGATCAGGACGATGAACGCCGCCGCCATGCCGGCGAAGATGACACTGATCTGGTACTTCTGGGTGAGGTTGACCGCCGCGCTGCCGCCGGTGACCGTGTAGACCACCACCACGAGGCCGCTGCAGACGATGGTGGCGTCGAGCCGCCAGCCCATGACGGTGGAGAGCACGATCGCCGGCGCATAGATCGTGATGCCGGCGCCCAGGCCCCGCTGCAGGAGGAAGAGCCCGGCGCCCAGCAGGCGCGTCTTGGGGTCGAAACGGTGCCCGAGGTACTCGTAGGCCGTGTAGACGTTGAGCCGCCGGTAGATGGGCAGGAAGACCGCGGCCACCACGATCAGGGCGAACGGCGCCCCGAAGTAGTTCTGGACGAATCCGAGCCCGCTCTCGTAGCCCTGGCCGGGGGTGGATAGGAACGTGATCGCGCTGGCCTGCGTGGCCATGACCGACAGGCCGATCGCCAGCCAGCGGGTCCCGCTGGCGCCCTTCAGGTACGTGTTGAAATCGCAGCGCCCCCGGGTCCGCCACATTCCGTAGGCGGCAATGCCGAGCAGCGCGACCGCCAGGACGACGTAATCGAGCGCGTTCACGGGAACATCAGCGTCAGGGCGACCAGGAGCCCGACCCACGCCACAAAGACGGCGACGACGGCAAGGTAGACCCGGCGCCACGTGCGCAGGCCCGGCAGGCCGGTGTTCTCGTCGTCCGGTGGCGGATTCATTTCCCGAGCGAGACCAGGTTGGCGAACAGCCGGTACGCCCCTGGCACGCCCGCGGGGAGCTGCCTGAAGAAAGAGAGCCCGGTGTAGACGTAGTATCCGCGGCCGTACTGCGCGACCAGCAGGCCTCCCTTCAGCGGGGCCTCGCCCGCGTCGCTGCAGGCGAGGAGCGCCTTGAAGTGCCCGGTGTCCCATTCGCTGGCGAAGTCGAGCCCGCGCTCCTGCACCCAGCCGTCGAAGTC
>Ga0209415_10005760_pt1 | contig 22209 bp, 22 predicted proteins | sample PeaSoiSIISIP2007_FD_187696 | JGI IMG/M metagenome (GOLD analysis project Ga0209415, IMG submission 187696) | Peat soil microbial communities from Weissenstadt, Germany - SII-SIP-2007 (SPAdes) (version 2) | ecosystem: Environmental > Terrestrial > Soil > Wetlands > Peat | place: Germany... | reverse complement strand
AAGATCACCCACTTGCCGTCGGGCGAGACCTGCGGATCGCCCACGCGCTTCAGCTTCATCATGTCTTCAAAGGTGAAAGGATGCTTCTGGGCAACGGCGGGAAGTGTGAAGGCAAGAACAAGGAGAGAGAGAAGAAGACGACGCATAACGCCTCCTGCGGCAAACGGATGAGTGTAGCAGGGGGAGGGGATCAGCTTCTAGCTTCTAGCTTCTGGCTTCTGGCTTCTGGCTTCTAGCTTTTAGCTTTTAGCTTTTAGCTTTTGGCCTTCTGCACGCACGGTCCCGGAGGGACCAACGATGATAGCCCGCCAGATCACTGGCGGGTCGCACGAGCGCGACAGCCGCCTCGTGCCGTAGGCACGATTGAAACCGGCGATTCTCGTTCGACAGCATTTCAGGCGTCCCTACGGGACGCGGTTCCATTTCCGCTGATGCATCCCGGCGTTGGAAACGCCGGGCTATTTTCGGTGGTCCCTCCGGGACCAGTCCTGTGTGAAACTGACCAGGCGGCGAGGAACTCGCTCGGTCGAGACACCAGACACGTGTGAAGCTCCCGGAAATGATTTCCCATTCTCGGTTCGATTGCGCTCTCGTTCTGACAGCGGGCGGGACGCCGGCGCGCCCCGGCAACCTCTTTGCTTTTTCCGCATCCAAATAAGTGGCAGAACTTCGGCACCCTTCCCTCCGGCCTCGCTGAGCGGAGAGGGGTTGGAGGGATGGGTTGCCGCGGTGTGCAGGCGTGGGATGTAGCTGGCTAGAGTCCATTTCGCAGTTCCGCAGCAAGATCCGCGGCGGTCGGACTGGACCGGACCTCAGGGGCTGAAGCCCGAAAAGTGGAGGGGCGCTAACGGCACGGCTAAAGCCGTGCCCTACCCAGAACCTCTTTTGAGCCCAGAACCTGGTTGGCGAAGGTTTCCAGGTGGTCGTTTCTCAAGGTTTCCAGGCGGTCGCTTCTCAAGGTTCTAGCCGGTCGCTTCTCTACGACATCTTCACTCTGATCCGATAAACTAGACGACATGACATTGGTTCCCCGCCGTTTACTGTTTAGTCTGACGCTGCTGGCTTGCGGACTGGCTGCCATGCCGGCGCGCGCGCAGGAAGGTCCGCTCGAGAGCACGCCTCCGCAGGGCACCACCTCGGACGAGATCATCAGGCATTTCGCCGTCAAGGAAACGGAATTCGCCAAGGCGCGCGAGCAGTACACTTACCGCCAGGACGTGAGAGTCGAGACGCTGGACGGCACTACCGTCACCGGGGAATACCACGAAGTCTTCGACGTGATGTTCAACGACCAGGGCAAGCGCATCGAGAACGTGGTGTTCGCGCCGCAGTCCTCGCTGGAGCAGGGCGGGCTTTCCATGGACCAGGGGGATTTCGAAGACATCCGGCACCGCATGCCGTTTGTGCTGACCGAGACCGACCTGCCGGAGTACAACATCCTCTACGTTGGCCAGCAACAGGAAGACCAGTTGCATTGTTATGTTTTCGACGTCGCTCCCAAGAAGATCGAGGGGAAGAAACGATACTTTCAGGGACGCATCTGGGTCGACGACCATGACTTTCAGATCGCGAAGACCTATGGCAAGTCCGTGCCCGAAATCCGCCCCAAGCACGGCGACGATGAACATCTCTATCCCAAGTTCACGACGTGGCGGCAGCAGATCGACGGGCTGTACTGGTTCCCGGTCTTTACCCGGGCGGACGACGAGTTGCACTTCAAGTTGACGGACATCCACCTGCGCGAAATCATCAAGTACGAAGACTACAAACGCTTCGGCGCCAACACCAAGATTCTTTTCGAAGGAAAAGAGATTCCGAAGGCCGACAAGCCGCAGGACCCGAAAAAGCAGGATCAGAACAATCCGAATCAGAATAATCCCAATCCGAACAATCCGAATTCGCCAAAATAGTTTATTGTGTTGAGCATGGCGTCGATCGAACCGCCCATCATGCGCTCCACGAGTCCAGCCGGCACAGGCACTGCTACGGCTGCGGGCACAGTCGAGTTAAGCGTGGTCCGCAAGTGCTACGGCGATTTCGTCGCGGTCGACGATCTCTCGATAAGCATCCAGCCGGGAAGAATCTATGGCCTGCTTGGTCCCAACGGAGCGGGCAAGACCAGCACGCTGCGCATGATCATCGGCATCATCGTGCCCGACTCCGGGCAGGTTTCTGTGTTTGGCGAACCACTGCGGCGCGCCCACATGGATCAGTTCGGCTACTTGCCCGAAGAGCGCGGCCTGTACAAGAAAATGAAAGTGCTGGAGCACCTGGTGCTGCTGGCTCAACTCAAGGGACTGAGCGGCGCCGAGGCTCACAAGCGGGCGCAAAGCTGGTGCGAGCGTTTTGAACTGACCGCGTGGACCGGAAAGAAAGTGGAAGAGCTTTCGAAAGGGATGCAGCAGAAGGTGCAGTTTATCGGCGCCATCCTGCATGACCCGAAGTTGATCATCATGGACGAGCCATTCTCCGGACTGGACCCGGCGAGCGCAGTGTCGCTGAAAGATGTTCTGCTGGAATTGGCCAAGAGCGGCAAGACTATTCTGTTATCGACACACCGCATGGATCAGGCGGAAAAGTTGTGCCACTCGATCTGCCTGGTGAATCACGGGCGCGCCGTGCTGGAGGGCGATCTGAACCAGATCAAAGCCCGGTATGGCATGTGCAACGTGCAGATCAAGTATGACGGCGATGCGCGCTTCCTGCAGGAAACCCGGCTGGTGCAGTCGTTCAACGATTACGGCAATCATGTGGAAGTGCGCCTGGCGCCTGGCGCCGACACGCAGGAACTGTTGAAGCTGGCGTCGGCGGGCGCGCGGCTGAGCAAGTTCGAGGTGATGGAACCGTCGCTGGAAGAAATCTTCATCGATGCCGTGAGTAAACCAGCTGTGAGCAAACCAGCCGCAGGTAAACCCAATGCGTAATATGTGGCTCATCATCCGGCGGGAATATCTGGAGCGGGTGCGCACGCGTTCCTTCCTGATCCTCACGCTGCTGTTGCCCGGCATCATGACCGTGGTCATGCTGTTGCCCGGAAAGCTCATCAATATGGGAGGGAAGGTACAGCATCTCGTGGTGGTGACCTCTACGCCGCAGTTTGGCGAGACGGTTCGCCAGCGCTTGCTGTCCCCGGTTGGCGACACTGGCGATGACGACGAGGCGAACGAGGACACGAGTGCTGCCAAACCGAACCCGGAACCGGAATACATCATCGATTTGGATGCTAATCCCACTGAGGTGGAGCGCGCGGTCTTGCGCGACAAGGTCACTTCCCAGGCCATCGACGGCTACCTGTGGCTGAGCGATGATGCCATTGCATCCGGCAAGGTCACATGGACGAGCCGCAACATGATCAGTTTTGGAGAGCGGTCGCGCCTCAGCGCCAGCCTGAACCGAATTATTCAGTACGAACGGCTCGCGAAGAATGGCGTCACCGCTGCGCAAGCGGACGGACTGCTCAAGCCCGTCAAAATCGAAGCGGTCCGCATGGAACGCGGGCGCGAAGCGAAGGGCAGCGGCGGCGGGAAGTTCCTGGAGGTAGCGGTCATGGTCATGCTGCTGTACATGGCCGTGCTGTTGTACGGCATCTCCGTGATGCGCTCGGTGCTGGAAGAAAAAAATTCGCGCATCATGGAAGTGCTGCTGTCTTCCGCGAGTTCCACGGAATTGATGACCGGAAAGCTGCTGGGGGTGGGCGCGGTGGGCCTGACGCAGATTCTGGTCTGGGCGGTGATGGGCATCGTGTTTGCGTTGCCTGCGATGGCCATGCAGCCCTCGTTCAGTGACTTGCAGATCCCGCCCGGCGTGCTGGTGGCGTTTGCGGTGTTTTTTCTACTCGGATATTTGTTGTACAGCACGATGTATGCCGCCATTGGCGCCATCACCACGACCGAACAGGAAGGTCAACAACTCCAGTTCTTTATCATCATTCCGCTGGTCCTGTCGGTTTTCATGCTGGCTCCGGTGGTGCGCAACCCAGACGCCCCGGCGATGGTGTGGGTGTCGATGGTTCCCTTCTTCGCCCCAGTGGTGATGTATGCGCGCATCGTGGTACAGACCCCGCCGGTGTGGCAGATCGTTCTATGCCTGTTGCTGTTGATTGGGACGATTGCGGGAATCATGGTGCTGTGCGCCCGCATTTACCGCATCGGAGTTCTCATCTACGGCAAGCGGCCCAACCTGCCGGAGATTTTGAAGTGGCTGAAATACGCGAAGGCGTAAGGACTGGCTGTCAGCTATCAGCCGTCAGCACTCAGCGACGTCAAAACGGCGCAGGCCATCACTCGAAACGTCCAGACATTGTCATCCTGAGCGGCGTTGTTGGCCGCGAAGGATCTGTGCATCGGGCTGCAAGCTGCAGAGATCCCTTCGACAAGCTCAGGGCAGGCTCTTCGCTTCGCTCAGGATGACATCCAGGTTTTGACTGAGAGCTGAGAGCTAACGGCTGAGAGCTGCTAGTAGAACAAATACTTGCGCCACTTATCGTCCGAGCGGCCCATCAGCCGCATGATGTGGCGGCTGGTGTGCAAGTTGAAGGCGCGGGGTTCGCGCATCAACTTCATGTGGGCTTCGGCGGGATGCTGGTTGCCCTTGCGGCGGTTGCAGGCGTGGCAGCACGCGACCAGGTTTTCCCAGGTGGACGAGCCTCCACGGGAGCGCGGGATGACGTGGTCCAGCGTGAGTTCACTCGAAGGCAGCACGGTGGCGCAATACTGGCAAGTGTTGCGGTCGCGCAGCAGGATGTTCTTGCGCGAGAGGGCGCGGCTCTGATGCGGAATGCGGCGGTACTCGAGCAGGCGAATCACCGAGGGCAGGCGCATGGCCACGCGGGCCGAGTGCAGAAAGTGTCCGTTCTCTTCCTCGGTCATGGCCACGCCCTTGAGCACGAGGACCAGGGCGCGGCGCGCGGCGCATACATTGATGGGCTCATAAGACGCGTTCAGCACCAGGACGGGCGCGAGCAGAGCATGGCCGTCCCCGGGGCGATGCGTGGCCGCCGGCGCGAACAGGCCGGCGGCATGCCGTGATCCTGCGTCGTATTCCATCCTCAGTGACATAACTGACTGCCCTCAGGGGCTAAAGCCCAAACCCTCTGTCCTCGAACCGCAGCGCTGAAGCGCTGCGCCACCCAAAATCCCGCCCAAAATCCCGACGCCAAGCCCGATGCCAAGCCCGCCCAAAATCCCGACGCAAAATCCCGCCGACAAGAATCTATCTGCCCGCGGCCTTGGCTAAGACTTCCGGCTCCTCGGTCAACGGGGTGGACGCATCGTCAGCCTCAGCCTCACGCGGCCGGAATTCCGCATAGTTAGATGCCAGTTTCATGGTGCGCGCCACGGTCGCAACCCACACCCGGCGTGCCCCAGCCTTGCGCAGCACTCGCGAACATTCTGTAGCTGTGGTGCCGGTCGTAAAAACATCATCCACGAGAAGCACGTCGCGGCCAGTGACTTCCGCGGCACGGGGGACGGCAAAAGCTCCGCGCAGGTTGAGCCGGCGCTGGTGGCTGGTCAGGCCAATCTGAGATTGTGTGTCGCGGATGCGCAGCAAAATTTCTGGAGCCAGCTGGAAGTGTTCCCGGGCAGGATCAACCTTCAACGCGGCGCCCGCGATCAGTTCGGCTTGATTGAACCGGCGCTGCCAGCGCTTGGTCTTGTACAGCGGCACGGGAAGGACCAGGACTGGTTGCCGATCAAACATGTCCTGATCGAATCTCGCCTGCTCGAATTCAGGCTCGAGCGCGGTCAAGGCTTCGGCCAGCATGCGTCCCAACACAAGGGCCGCGGGGCGCACGCCGTTGTATTTCAGAAGATGAATCAGTTCGCGCAGGCCGCCGTCATAACTGCCATAGGCCACCGCGCGCTCAAACGGACGGTCGATGCGGCGGCAGACCGGGCATCGCCGCAGACCTTCGGGATCGGTTTCCGCGTAAGCGGAAAGAACGCGTTCCCCGCAAATGGAGCACACTTTACCGCGGGCAGGAAAGATGCCGGTCAGACAATCCGGGCACACGGGAAGCCGGGAGATATTCAGCAGGGGCTCGCCGCAAATGCGGCAGTCGGAAGGAAACAGGACGGAGAAGAGACTTTCGGCGGCGCGGTGAACCCAGACTGGGCCAAACCAGACGCCCCCTGGAACAATAGGATGCCGCGATACTGCGACGCTGGCCTGATTGGCCCGGATTCGGTCCTCACTACTGCTGAAGACGGCCTCCTCATCATCCCGCGGACACTTATGCGCCGCGGGCAATGGATCCTACATCTCCTGCAGTATAGCGGCGATCACCCCTGTTGAGCAACGTTAGGCAACGTTGCGATGGGACGTAGCCGGCTGTTTTCCCGGCATGATTCGGGTCGTGTCTGACAATCGCTCGCGCACCGGGGTAAACATCCACCGGTAGTCCCGCCGGAAACATTCCCCACAACGTACGGGCTTCAGAAGAAACAGCGGGAGGATCCATCGTTCGGTCAGGGTTCGCCGGCGTGAACGGAAGCCGACTTCGCTGCCGCAATCAGGACAATGATACGGCGGAGCCAGCAGGTGATCGGGGGAGTTGCTCATCACTGCACCTCGGAATGAAGAACTGCGAAGGGGCGAAGAACAGATTGCGACTATTTTACCACCGGAAGACGACCTGCGCTGCATTTCCACCACCCTGTATGTCTAGGGGGCGCTATGGCCTGAGCAATGCAGTACACCCAGATACGCGCTCCATGGGCCGACTGCGTCACGATACTGATGCGCCATCACGCGAGAGAGTTGATGCAGATGAGTCAGGTCGTGTACGGCCCAGGTCGCCAGCAGTTCCGCGAGCGTCACCGCGCCCAGTGCCGGATGCTTTCCGCGCCGGGCCAAGTCTTCGGGCTGTAGATTCAGTGCGTGCAGCGCGGCTAGATTCTCTTTTCGCAGGCGGGCAAACTCGTCCAGAAGTTGATCGAGCAACTTCCCTTGACCCTCTTTCGCCTGGGCAAAGCGGTCAAAAGGATCGAACGCGCGCGCCTCGCCGCTCTCGAATATGATCCGCGCTCGCGGCATCCAGTCGGTGCGCTCGCCGACGATCAAGTGGCCCACGATGTCGAATGCACTCCAGGTTTCGTTGCCTTCGTTGCTGCGTCCTTCGTTGGAGCGTATCCAAACATCGGGCAGCCCGCGCAACAGTGCATCTAGAGTCGCGGGAGTGCGGGCAAGAAGTGCGACGGTCTCGGCCAGGTTGAATCGCGTCAGATTTGCCATGCCCAGTAGATGCACGCCCGGCGCTTGGGACTCAAGCGACGAGCAGAGGCCACCGGGAAATCGCGCACCATTCGCTCCTTGTCCCGGACTTAGGCTCGCCTCCTGCGCTATACTTTCCCCGGCGTACAGGACGCCGCCCGTCCGCGGACAGGACTGAGTCCACCTGAGCGAAGTGCTGCATCTTAGGTTCTCACGAACCTCCTTTTCGCCCGCTGCAGCGGACCCCGGGCATGACCACGAAGGAGGTCCGTTTATGTCTGGTAAGTCTGGCAACTCTGGTAAGCCCACGAAAAAGTTTCACGACCGTCACTTTCCAGTTCGTCCCAACCTCGACCAACTCAAACATCAAGCCGAGGATTTGCTGCGCGCAGTAAAGCAGGGAGATCCAGCCGCGGTCGCCGAGTTGCGCAAGCATCATCCTGGGAAAGACAATAAAGCGCCCGATCGCTCGGACGCCAAACTGGCAGATGCCCAGGCGGCGCTGGCGCGAAGCTACGGCCTCGCTAGTTGGCCGCGGCTGGTCACCGCGTGCCGCATGACCGACGCAATCTGGCGTGGCGACATCGAGGCCGTCCGCGCGCTGGTGCGGAAAGATCCACGGCTGCTGCAGGAAAGCGCACGGGGTGTGGCCGACTGCAACTGGGGTCCACCCATGTCGTATGCGGCGAACGTCGGGCAGGACGCAATCATCGCCATGCTGCGCGAGATGGGCGCGGAGGATTTGCAGCATGCTTTCGACCGCGCCTGTCTGCAAGGCCAGATCGAAACCGCGCGCCGTCTGCACGGAATGGGAGCGCGTCCCACCGCCGGCTGCGTGATGGGCCCGTGCGAAACGCTGAATGCGGACGGCCTCGCGTTTCTGCTCGAACTCGGAGCCGAACTCTCAGACGAACATGGCGACCGCCTCGCACCCGTCGCGCTGCTTCTGCAAACTTATTGCCGGGGGCCGGAGAGCAAACATCGTTGTCTCGAGATCGTGGCCTCGCGTGGCATCAACCTGCCTGACACGCCGACGATGGCCGTGCATCGCGGCCGCATCGATCTGATCGAGGCGCATCTGCGGCGCGATCCGCAACTGCTCGCGCGAACGTTCTCGCACGAAGAGATTTATCCGCCAACATTAGGATGCCATGCCGACCACTCGCTCGCGCTGCACGGCACGCCGCTGGCGGGAACCACGCTGCTGCACATCTGCGTCGATTTCGACGAGATCGAGATCGCGCGCTGGCTCATCGACCACGGCGCCGACGTAAATGCCAAAGCCGAAATTGACGCCGACGGTTTCGGCGGACACACGCCGCTGTTCGGCTGCGTAGTCTCGCAAGCCTATATTTGCGGCCGGCAGCGGGACGCGGCCTTCGCCCGCGTGCTGCTCGATCACGGCGCCAATCCGAACGCACGCGCTTCATTGCGCAAGCGGCTGCGCTTTGTCGCCGACGAATCGATGCACGAGTACCGCGACGTCACACCACTCGCGTGGGGCGAGCGCTTCCACGGCCCGGGCTCTCCCGGACACACGTGGGTAAGCCGGCCCGCGATGCAACTGATCGCGGAGCGTGGCGGGCGGGTTTGACGTCGATCGTTCCGCGGGTGCACTTGTCACGCAGGCTGGTCGCGTGCTAACGTGCGCCGTTCCTTTATTTTGTAGTTTGACAAACGTCTCGCCGCATGTGATTTCATCCCACGCTTTAAAAGGATTCCGTCTATGAGCAGTCCAGCGACTGACCTCCCCGGCAAAAAGAAGCACGTGCCCTATGTGCCCGAAACCATGGAGATGAAGGAGTTCACCTTCCGCGCCGTGCTGATCGGGCTGTTCCTGACTGCGGTTCTCGGTTCGGCCAACGCCTATCTCGGCCTCAAGGCCGGTATGACGATTGCGGCGACCTATCCGGCAGCGGTCATCGGCATGGCATTGCTGCGGCTCATGAAAGGCTCGCTGCTGGAAGAAAACATCGCACGCACCGTGGGTTCCATCGGCGAGTCGGTCGCGGCCGGCGCTATCTTCACGATTCCGGCCTTTGTGATGGCCGACCTTTGGCCTGCGCTGACACCCAGCTTCACGTCTCCGGAATACTGGAAGTCGGTGGCGCTGATGATGATCGGCGGCACGCTCGGCATCCTGTTTGTCACGCTGCTGCGCCGCGTGATGGTCGAAGATCCGGACCTTCCCTATCCCGAGTCGGTCGCTGCATCGGAGATTCACAAAGCCGGCCAGCAGGGATCAACTGCAGCCAAGATTCTGTTCGCCAACATGGGATTCGGCGGCTTCATGTACCTGCTGGGCGCGATCAATATATTCAATCCCAACAATACGTTTCCAGTAACGATCGGCAATCTGGGTAAGAAGTTGCTGCTGCGCACGAGTACGAATCCAAACGTCGCGACGACTATCACTGGGGGCACAAGTATTTTCACCGCGCCCGACGTCAGCCCCGCCTATCTTGGCGTAGGCTACATTATTGGACCAAGATTGGCGGCCCTGAACTTCGCTGGCGGCGTGCTGGCCTGGGGACTGCTGGTTCCGCTGCTAACCTTCACGATCGGTCCATACATTCAACAACAGCAGGCACAAGCGGGCGGGCAACCAATCTCGTGGACTCTGCTGGCAGGCGCAATTTATTTCTCAATCGTGCGGCCTATCGCGGTCGGCGGCATGTTAGTCGGCGCTTCTTACACGCTGTTCAAGATGCGCAAACAACTGGCACTCGGGATGGGCCGGGCGGTTTCCGATCTGAAAAAATCGGCAGCCGTACAAGCCGCAACGAACCGCACCGAGCGCGATCTGCCCTCCAAGGCCATCTTTGCGGGTGTGGGCGTCGTCTTCGTCGCCATGATTCTGCTGTATCACTATTTCATCGGCGGAGCAGGGACCCTCACCGGCGGCCAGGTTTTGGCCGGCTCGCTCGTGGCGGCGGGCGTGATGATCATCGTCGGATTCTTTTTTGCCGCCGTTTCCGGCAACCTGGTCGGCATGATCGGTTCGTCGAACAATCCCGTCTCCGGACTGACACTGTGCACGCTGGTGATTGCCGCCCTGCTCATGGTTGCGATGGGCGTAAAAGGAACGGGTGGAGTGGCGGCGGTGCTGGGAGTCGCTGCAGTGGTTTGTGTTTCCTCCGCGGTTGCGGGCGAGATGTTGCAGGACTTGAAAGTCGGTCACATCCTCGGCGGCACGCCCGCGAAGATGCAGATCGGAGATTTATTCGGCATCGTAGTGGCATCGCTTGTTTTGTTTTTCCCGATCGCGATTCTGGCCAAGGCGTACCACTTCGGAAGCCCGGCGCTTCCGGCTCCGCAGGCGGGCTTGATGGCTATGCTCTCGAAAGGAATTGTCGGCGGCGACATGGCGTGGCCGCTGGTGATCGTCGGCATTCTGCTCGGCCTGGGGATGATCCTGATCGAGGTTAAGAGCGTGATGCTGTTCGCCGTCGGCATGTACCTGCCGCTGGGGACGACATTCGCGATCTTCGTGGGCGGCATCATCCGCTGGATCACCGACATGCTGCGCGATCGCCGCGGCTTCAACGACGCGCAAAAGGCTCGCGTGGATAACGCGGGCGTGCTGACGGCTTCCGGCATGATCGCCGGCGAGGCCTTGTGCGGGCTGGTCATCGCGGGGCTGGTGGGGTCAGGGCACGATGTGACGCTTTTCAAGTGGACGCCGCCGTTCTTGCTCGCGTTGGGCGCACTCGGTGTGCTGGCCATCGTTATGATCTTCCTGCCGCTGGCCAGTTGCGGACGGCCGGAAGATCCGGCGCCGCCGACGGCGATTATGTAAGTGCGTGAACCACGAAGGACACGAGGGAACACGAAGGGGCATAAGATTCCCTTCGTGATACTTCGTGTCCTTCGTGGTTTAAGGTCTTATGCCGACTTCTGAGAACATCGCGGTAGTCCGCGAGCGGCTGGTAGCGGCCGCGGGGCGGGCGGGGCGGCGTCCGGAAGAAATTGCGCTGATGGCGGTCACCAAGACGCATCCGCCCCAGCGCATTCGCGAAGCCTATGCTGCGGGACTGCGCCTGTTCGGAGAAAACCGCGTGCAGGAATTTGCCGGGAAGGCGGGCGCGCTGGCCGATTTGGCCGCGGCCGAGTGGCACATGGTCGGCCACCTGCAGACGAACAAGGCTGGCAAGACGGCGGAGTTGTTCGATGCGGTCGAGTCAGTTGATTCCGTGAAGCTAGCCGAGAAACTGGATGCGGCCGCGCGAACGCTCAGCAAGAAACTTAGCGTGCTGGTCGAAATCAACGTCGGCGGTGAGACCGCTAAGAGCGGCGTCGCACCAGATTCTCGGGAGTTGGAAGCGATGCTGCTGGCTGCGCGACGGCTTGAGGCCCTGGAGTTTCGTGGGCTGATGACCGTGCCTCCGTTCACCGACGATCCCGATGACGCGCGGCCCTACTTCCGCAAGCTTCGCGAATTGCGGGATACGGTTGCTGCGCGGAAATTTCCAGCGGTGCGTATGGAAGTACTTTCCATGGGCATGTCACACGATTTCGAAGTGGCGATTGAAGAAGGCTCGACCTGCGTGCGTGTGGGCACGGCAATCTTTGGAGAACGAACAAAACCTTAACCACAGAGGACACAGGGGCGCACAGAGGAACCACGAAATGATTCCCCTTCAAGAATCGGGCGGCGGAGTCACCTTCGCCGTCAAAGTTCATCCGCGCGCCAAGAAGAATGCCATTACCGGCGAGCTCGGCGACGCGCTGAAAGTTTCGCTGACCACGCCTCCGGTCGAAGGCCGGGCTAACCAGGCTTGCGTCGAATTTTTCGCAAAACTTTTGAAGGTGCCGCGATCTTCCGTTACCATTGCCTCCGGCCAGAGCAGCCGGAATAAAGTCATCCGCGTGGACGGAGTGACGGCGCAGCAGGTGCAGGACCGGCTGAGCTGACCGCAGCCGTTGCCTGCGAGAGAAAGTTTATGCCGCCCGATCGCAGGCGGGGCGCCCGCGCCACATAGTCACAGGAGCAACTTTGTCCTTCTCACAACGCTTGGAAGAAATCCGCACCGGGTTCGAGCGGCCTTTCTGGATTGCGAACATCACCGAGATTTTCGAGCGACTCGCCTATTATGGGGCGTTCGCATCATTGGCGTTGTACCTGCAGGAACAGCTGAATTTTTCGACCGAGTTGACCGGCACGCTGACCGGCATTTTCGGCGGCATGGTGTGGTTTCTCGCGATTTTCGGCGGCGCCGCTGCCGACCGGCTGGGATTTCGCCGCGCCCTTTCCGTTGCCTATCTGATTCTCGGCGCATCATATTTTCTGATCGGTTCGATTGGAGCATCCTGGCTGGCGCCGGTGCGCAACGCCGTGCCGCTCGGCCTGTTCGTCGGTTTCATCCTCATTCTTCCCGCGCTCGGAGTTTCGCTCGTCAAGCCTTGCGTGGTCGGCACCACGGCGCGGGCTTCGAAAGAGAATGTTCGCTCCATCGGTTATTCGATTTATTACACCATGGTCAACATTGGCGGCGCCGCCGGGCCCTATTTTGCTTCGTGGGCTCATCGCCATCTGGGCGTCGAAAATGTATACCGCGTCGCCGCACTCAGCGTCTTCGCCATGTTTTTTGTTGTCATCCTCTTCTTTCGCGAACCTCGCAAGGCCGGCGATGCGCCTCCGCCTTCCATCGCAACGGTGGCGCGGAATTTCTGCGTGGTGTTGGGGAATTACCGGCTGGTCTTGCCTGTGTTGCTGGTGGCCTTGCTGCTGCGCATCGCGCTGTGGGTTAAGCCGGAGTGGGCCGTGCCCTGGTGGATCTGGATTGGGTTCCTCGCGATCATGCTCGCGGGCATCAGCCGCTTCATGTGGTTCCTGGTAATCTTCACCGGCTACTGGATCGTGTTCTGGCAGCAGTACATCAGCCTTCCCGGCTTCATTCACGGCTACATCAACTCACACGCCGACGTCGAAATCATTCTGGTGGTCGACGGAGTGACGGTGATCTGTCTCACGCTGCTGGTGAATTTTCTGACGCGCAAGATACCGGCATTTCCAGCCGTCATTCTGGGCACTGTGATCACTTCGCTATCGTGGCTGATCCTCGCGTTCTGGCCAACCCTCTGGGGCGCGCGCTTCTCACTGTTTTTCCTGGCGCTGGGCGAAATCATTCAGGCGCCACGCTACTACGAATACATTTCGCGGCTGGCGCCTCCAGGACGGCAGGGAACCTACATGGGTTTTGCATTCATGCCGATCGGCATCGGATCGCTTATCGGCGGGCCGTTCGGCGGATTCCTGCTTCATCACTTCGGAGAAATCCGGCACCAGCCCGCGATGATCTGGTTCTGGATCACCGGCATCGGACTGGCGACCGCAGCGGCGCTGTGGGTGTATGACACGCTTTTCAGGGAGGCTGGAGAAACTACCCCGTCGGGTTCGCTGTGACTTTCGACGGAATCCACGTTCTCAACAGGCCGCGCAGTTCCTCAATTTGTTGGGGAGACATTACTCGCTTCGGAAAACATACTGACCGCGAAGGCGTATACAGCACGAACAGGCGGGGCGTCTCCTCGTATTTCGTGTAGGCGCGCCATTGCAACTGCGATTTACCTGTGGCAAAGGTGAACTCCGTCCCTTCATTGCTGAGGCGGAGCACGATTTCTCCCTGCAAAGTGGGATTGCTTCGCATGGCCCGGCGAATCTGAAACCGCGGAACTTCGTACATGGCGATGCCGATAGCCGCGGATAGGGCCAACCATATCCATCCGATCACAGCGAAATCGTGATCGACCAGGTAAATCCCGACCACGAACATCAGCGCCAGCAACAACACGAACAAGTACATCGACCAGGGTTGCTTCGAAGAGGCGCGAAAGCCATTCAAGGCGTCTTCGTTCGTGATTGTGTATCTCAGTTCCATGGAGCCGAGTAGGTTGGCGAAATTCTACCAATTAACAGCGCCGCTCCACAGGAGTCTGTTGCTCGCGCATGCGACCCCGGCAAAGTAGCGTTCCGGCTTGACTTCGGCTTCGGCCTCTGGAATGATTCGCCCCCAGCTAGCGAATCGCACAGGAGGTTGTATGCCACATTACCTTCAGCAAGTCGCGTATTCCCAGCAAGGTTGGGAAGCGTTGGTCGAGAATCCGCAGAACCGGATCGAAGCCGTGCGGCCCGCGATCGAGAAACTTGGCGGCAAGATTGAAGCGGCGTGGTTTTCCTTCGGAGACTACGACGTGGTCGTGATCACAGACCTGCCGGACAACGTGAGCGCCGCGGCGATTGCCATGGCCTTTGCCGCGGGCGGCGCCTGTAAGGCGGTGCAGACCATTCCGCTGATCTCGCCGGAAGAAGCTACGCAGGCGCTCAAGAAGGCCCGGGAGTGCGGTTACCGGCCGGCGACAGTCACGACCCGCGCCGCATAACATCGGGCGAAACGAGAAAGGCGAAGACACACAAACACTGAAGGCGGCCTCAGCAGGCCGCCTTCTTTTTGATATGGTTTCAAGTCGATGTCCTCACGCCCACTCACTCCGGCGGAAGTTGCAGCGCAGCTTAGGCATGCGCTCAAAGACGGCGGCTCATCCGAACATGGCGCCGGAGTGCAGTGGTTTTTCAAGGACGAGATCAAATCGCACGGCTGGTATACGGGGGACTTGCGGCGGGCTGTGCGGCGATTCCGGCGCGAACTTTTGCGGGAGCACGATGTCGATTTTCTGGTAAACGTCGCGGATGAATTGTTCTGTGGCTCGGTGCTCGAAGAAAAAGTTGCCGCAGTATTCCTGCTCGAAGCGATGGACGCACAATTCGGCGATCGCGAGTTCCGAAGGTTTGAGTCGTGGCTCAGCCGCATCAGCAGTTGGGCCGATCACGACGGGCTGGTGCATTACCTGATCGCGCCCATGGTGGCGGCAAAGCCGGCGCGCGTCAAGGATGTGTTTCGCTGGGCGAAATCCCCGAAACGATGGCACCGGCGCGCGGCCTGCGAGGCGCTCATTCGTGGCACGCGAGCGAAGATGTTTTTTTTCGAAATCGTGCAGCTCTCCGACGCCCTGCTCACCGACGAAGACGACATGGTACAGAAAGGGCTGGGCTGGCTGCTGCGCGAGACCGCGAAGTTTAATGCGAAGCGCACCGTGCCTTATCTGATGAAGATCCGCGCGCGGGCTCCGCGGCTGGTACTAAGAACGGCGTGCGAGACACTGCCAGCGGCCACCCGAAATCGCATAATGGCTCGTGGCCGCACATCGTCTGCATCACGGAATCACAAATAGCTCAGCCAGGCATCGTTGCGACGTTGTCGCACGCCTGCAAACCAGCGGCACAGCGGATACAGCGTCAGCACGACGATTGCCCACACCAGGTAAACAACTGGCAAGGAATATCCCCAGCCCGGCGGCGGCGTGATGGGGAAGTCGCGGGGGCTAGGCGATTCGAACATCCAATGCACTTGCCCGTACCGGCCATAACACACGGCAACGGCAATCAGGTGGATGAGCGGGACATGCAGCAGATAGTAAAACATTGGCACTTTACCGACGGTGAGCGCGGGCCGCAGCCAGCGCGGGGTTCCAGCATCCACCACCCACAGAAAGAACGTCGCAGGGCCCAGCGTCATCAACAGAAACAGCAGCGAGGGCGGATACTTCGTGGTGTTTAGAAATGACAGCACGCTGAACACAGTGGACCGCTGCGCGCTCCAGGGCTGCGGATCGCCATACCTATTAATCGTCCGCAAAATGATGAAAGCGACGCTCAGGCCAATGGCCAGCCGAACCAGGAACGTCCGGCGCCGCTCCGATGGCCAACTGTAAATCTGTCCGAGGCCATAACCCGCCGCCGTGACTCCCACCCAGGGAATGAGAACATAACTCACAAACACGATGTGCCGCGGGGTGTTCACAAGAAAATTGAGCGAGTGAAGAATGGTCCAGAGCGGATTGCTCGATTCCACGGAATCCAGCAGATTGTGAGTTGCAATCATGACGACGCCAAAAGCTGTCACCGCCCAGGCCGGCAGGTAGACCAGGGCCGACAGAGTGATCATCGCCCAGCCCAGCGCCCACAAGACGTTAGTTAGCATCAGATGATAATCGAAGTTGAACTGCCAGCCCAGACAGCGGACCACTACCAACTCCAGAAAAATCAGCCAGAGCCCGCGGGTAAGAAGGAACCACGACAGCTCGCGCTTCGATTTTTGTCGCCCCGCAAGGTACGCTCCCGTCCCGGTTAGCAGAAAAAAGACAGGCGCGCAGAAATGCGTGATCCAGCGCGTGAAGAACAGCGGGATCGTGGTCGTGGCCGGGTCCGTCGGATTCAAGCCGGAGTTGCCGAAGAAGTCCCGCGTGTGATCGAGCGCCATGATGAACATGATGACGCCGCGCACCACGTCGATCGATTCGATGCGGACCCGTGGGGCCGGAATGGTTTCGGCAATGGCAGACATCTGGCGGAGTTTAGCAAAAAGAGTCGAGCAGCGCTCGACGGACAGCCGAGGGCGGCTGTTCCCACATGAACCCTTCCTCGCGACGGCTAGGCGGATTCGCCCAAATCCTGCCTCTTGTTTACAATAGACGTTTGCCCATGGACCTTGCTGCCATCCAGTCCGCGCTGCGCGAACGCAACATTGACGCGTGGCTGTTCTACGACCACCATCATCGCGACCCTATTGCCTACCGCGTGCTGGGGCTGCCCGCGAGTTTGATGGTGACGCGGCGCTGGTTTTATCTGATCCCCGCTGAAGGTGAACCGGTAAAGCTCGTCCACAAGATTGAAGCGGGACACCTCGATTCCCTGCCCGGCAAGAAACACCAGTATTCCGGCTGGCAGGAATTGTTCGACCAGCTCAAGTCGATTCTGGCGAAACATCTCGACCTGGCCATGCAGTACTCGCCGAACAACAGCGTCTTCACAATTTCGCTGGTGGATGGCGGGACGATCGACCTGCTGCGCGGCCTGGGCAAGAACGTGGTCAGCTCCGCGGATCTGGTGGCACAGTTCGAATCGACCTGGAGCGATGCGCAGATTGAGTCGCATTTCGCGGCGCGCGACAGCATCGACTCCATTGTTGCGGCCGCGTTCAAGGAAATCGGCAGCCGCGTGCGCAACGGCGGCACCAAAGAACACGAAATCCAGCAGTGGTTCATGGAAGCTTTCGCCCGCGAGAATTTGTTAACCGACGATCCGCCGATTGTGGCCGTCAATTCGAACGCCGGCAACCCGCACTACGAGCCGCATGCCAGCCATCCGGTACCCGTTCGCGAAGGCGACCTGATCCTGCTCGACGTGTGGGGCAAGAAGAACACGCCGGGCGCGGTTTATTACGACATCACCTGGATGGGTTTTGTGGGCGCGGCGCCGTCGGGGCGCATGCAGGAGATTTTCGAGATTGTGCGTGACGCGCGCGACGCCGGCGTGCAGACCGTGCTCGATGCCATCAACGGCGGACGGCGCATCGCCGGATGGGAAGTGGATCGCGCCACGCGCGGGCATATCAAGAAGGCCGGCTACGGCGATTATTTTATCCACCGCACGGGACATTCCATCGGCACCGACGTCCATTCCAACGGAGCCAACATGGACGATCTGGAGATTCACGATGAGCGGCAGATCCTTCCCAACTCCTGCTTCTCCATCGAACCCGGCATTTACCTGCCGGAGTTTGGCGTGCGCAGCGAAGTGAACGTGCTGGTTCGCGCCAAGTCCGCCGAAGTGACCGGAAAAATCCAACGCGAGATTGTGAACATCTGAATGGCTAATTCGACCGCAGAAAAAACGAAGGCCGCATCGGCGGAACCGGTCAGCATGATGTCGGTGCTCGCCCCTGCCGTGGGCTGGCTGATTCCGGGCGCGGGACATATGATCCAGAAGCGCTGGATTCGCGGCTTGCTGCTGTTTATCTCGATCGCGACTTTGTTCGTGCTCGGACTTGCAATGCAGGGCCGCATCTATAAAGCGAACGGCGGCGACATACTCGACATTCTCGGCTTCATCGGCGACGTGGGTGCGGGCGGCCTTTATATTGTGACGCTGGCTGCGGACTGGGGCCAGGGCGCGATCGCATTCGCCACCGCGGACTACGGAACCAAGTTCATGATCGTCGCCGGGTTGCTGAACTTTATCGCCGTCGCTGACGCCTATCACATCGCCATCGGAAAGAAACAGTGAACCCGCTATCAGCTATCAGCTCTCAGCTGTCAGTCAAAACTCGCATGCAAGGCCGCGGGGTTCGAGGCTTCGGATTTCGAGGCTGCATATAATGACCATCACACTCAATCATTTCAGCGCGGCGGCGGTGTTTGCCCTGTTCGCCTCCATCGTATTCGGCATCACGCACCGCGAGAACACGCGCGACATGGTGCGCTACGGCCTCTATTGTTTTGCAATGTTTCTCGGAGGCGTGCTGGCGGCCGGCTGGGCGATGTGGCTGCTGCGAAGATAGCTTCCGCGTGACATTCCTGCTCAGTCAATCATTTGATCGGCTTTGCGGCGAATTCCTGCACGCTGATCTTGCCGTCGGCATCGACTCGAATCTCTTTCGGCTGTTCCGCAGAAGCGCATTCCTTTTCATCCATACTGCCTGCAAACTTTCCGTTTGCCCAAGTGACGCTTCCGGCACGAATGCAGTTGGTGGTCTCTGTTCCTCCGTTGGGAATAGCCCATTCAGGCTGCGGCTCCTCTTCGCCGGACAATAACGTGCTGGGCTGGATGTGCACTGGAACCGAAAATGGCTTGGCGATCTTTCCCACCGACACAACATTCTGCGGAGCGATGGAATTGCCGCAGGCGGCGTAATGCCAGCCTCCGACGAGTGCGACCGCGTCGAATTTCGCGTCCGCGCCATCGCCCTGAATTCCGAGCCAATACAGGTTGCGGGAATCAGGCGATTGGGTTTCGACCACCTGCAACACGGTCAAATCTTTTTCCTTGTAGATCTGGCGTGCACGAAAGGAATGCGCTTCCTCGATGGTCCATCCGGGAATTTCGATTCTGTAACTCGGACGCCAGACTTCATTGGGATCCACGATGAGCGGATGAGCAGCAACCTGCGTCGGAGTCCCGAGTGCGTTCTTAGACTCAACAACCAGATGGAAGAGCCCAACAGATCCAAGAACGATAATGTTATTTCTAGAGCTCAGCGTTAATTCGTCGATCCAGGAGACGGGACCGATTCCCCGCACCTTGACGGGAGTTGCCTTCCCCTTCGACCTGAATTCGTGAATGGCGTCTGCGAGCGTCGCGACCTCGCCGGGATGCAGAGGCGCAGGCTTATCGCTGAGCAGAAAAAAATCAAGATAGCCGTCGCTCTGAGTGCTTTGCGCGCACAGGAAGTCCTCAGCGTCCGGTTTCCAGTCGCATTGCAGTCCCGAGCGCAGCACTTGTTCCGAGTCCTGAGCCGTGCAGGCGCCGCCGCCCTCGTTGTAGGCACAGTCGGCAGTGGCCAGGACTCGCGGCGTCTCCGTCCGGAAGTCGAGCAGCACACTCGCCTCCGTCCAGTTCAGGGCGTTGACTCCTCCGAGATTTTCGCCAAACTTGATCACCAGCAAAGGCACGTTGGGATCGGGCGTAGCCAGCGCGACATCGGCGAAGCTGCACTCGCCTTCCTGCTCGAAACAACCGGCTATGCGGCTGGTACTGAACGAGAGCGAGGTCGAACTCTGGTGGCTCGACGAAGGGAGACTCTCGGCCGCCTCGACTTCCCACCACTTCACTTCCCGGGCCTGAGGATCGTCTGCCTTTTCCGTTGTCCCGGCATAAATGTGAAGCCGTGCTGTGTTTCCTTTTCCGTCCTCTGGGAGCGTAGCGAACAAATAGATATTTACCAGGAGAGGTCCATGCGCCGGAAAGCGAAACGCTGGACGTTCATACCCGGACCGCCCGGGAAGTCCCGCGACTGGCTTGATGCGCAGCGGCGGCTTCGTGTCTACGACTGTTTCTACCGCACCCTGAGAACATGCGAACGGCGAGTGTTTATCGGAAGCGTCCTGCGAATGCAGCGGGAGAACACAAAGTAGTGAGAGCAACCACGTGGTTGCAGCACGCATAGTTCAACCCCCTTATCCCTCCCACACGTACGCATCAAAAATTCGTTCCGATTCGTAATGCAGGCGGCGATACAGCGCGACGGCGCGCGCGTTCGCTTCGGTCACCGTCAGCGATAAGAGCGTGAAATTTCGCTTCCGCAGGCTACCCTCACTGGCCGCGAGCAACGATTCGCCAATCCCGCGCGAGCGATATTCCGGCAGCACGCAGACCTGCGTGACGTGCCCCACGTCCTTGCGCACCCGCGAGCACAGGATCAAGCCGATCAGATTCTTCGCGTTACGATCCACGGCCACGAACGACGACTCGGGGTCGAACACGCCGCATCCCGGAAAGCGCACGATGTTATTCAGGAAGCGCAGCGATCCGCTGAGAGTGTGGTACTGGTCGTTGATCTGGGCATCGACATGTCCGCGATACGCCGCAGTAATGACAGCCGCAGAGGGCTGGTAATCGCTATCGGTCCAGGGACGAATTTCAACTTCCGGATGGGTAGGGACTTTCTCTAACGTGGTCTTCGCGAACGTCAGCGTCATGAATAGGCGCGGGTGGCGCTGGAATCCCGTTTCCAGAAACGGGCGCGAAACGGCGTTGGCCTCGTGCGCCAGCAACTGAGCCTCCACGCGATGAATTCCCGGCGACTGCTGCAGGGTTTCGATCACATGCGTCAGCAGCTTCAATTCAACCTCGCGGGCGTTGGGGAGCCGGGTGCCATTGATGACGAAGAGGTCGCCAATCACTCCCTTGCTGCCCTCGTATACAAAAAACGAATAACCGAAGACTCGTCCGCGATCGACTGCCGCATAGCCGGGCAGGATTTTCGCGTCGACATAGCGAAGGATCATTTCCGCTGAGCCAGAGTAGTCCCAGGAGAGCAGACGCGACCAGACCTGTGTCTCATCCTCGAGCAGCGGGCGCAAGTCGACGGACGAAAAATGCCTGAGGTCCAGAATTTCCAAACACGATCTCCAATGGACTGCTGTCCGCGGCTGCCTTCGGGTATTAGCGTTGCAGCGGCAAATCTCGCGGCAAAATTTCGAGTGTAGTTGGTTCGCCGACCGGAGGCAAACGCAGTGAACACGCGGCGGCAACAGCGACGAAGATTATGTAAGCGGCGTCGGTTCGACTTCGCGAATCTCTGCGACAAACCGGTCAATCTCGCCGCGCAGCTTGTTGACAAACAAATCGTAGTCGACGTCCAAGGCGACGTTCAGGGTCCATGACGCCGGTGGGAGATACTCGCGAACGTCAAGAGTGACGAGCAGTTCCCTGGAGTCTCCGGTCAGCCGCAGGACCATCATCTCTCCGACATTCTTCAGAGTTGCCTCCTTCCTTAGACCCTGTTGCAGGCTGCGAAGTTTCTCGGAAAACTGAGTGAACGCTCTCGGTTCGAAGCACAGATGGCTGAAAGAGTAAGCGAAACTGCCGCTGGGATGCCGTAGACGGCAGTCCACCTCAAAGAAATACTCGGGGAACGAAATTCCTTCATAGCTCTGCGCCCGCACCAGCGTGATCCGAAGATCGAGTTTGGGCGAGTAGTTGATGATAATTTCCGGTCGATTGAAGGGCGCCGTCATATTTCGTTGCCAAACTGAGAGAATATCTTACGCGCGGCTGTGACGGCGCCGCCGGTCTCGCTGTACGGGTTCCGCGATCCGCGACGGCGCTTGTGGGATGCGTCACACTTCAGCGTGATATGGGTCACCAAGCCTGAGATTCGGCGCAGTAATCCCGAACCCATGTCTTTCATCGAAATGCTTCTAACTTCAACATTCGCAGGCGCTTATGCCGATTCTGGTCCCGAAACGGCTCGTGCTTGCCCTCACTTTGTTCTGTGACTCCCGTCACACCGATCTGCCACGGTTCCCCGCATAATCACATCCTGCTTGATTGAATTTCCGGAGCGATCGTTGCTCCTTGGCTGGGGGATCTCGTGGCAAAAGGACGTGTTTCGATCGTCGTTGAGCGCTGCAAGGCCTGTGGCTTTTGCGTGGAGT
>Ga0209415_10005759_pt1 | contig 22209 bp, 20 predicted proteins | sample PeaSoiSIISIP2007_FD_187696 | JGI IMG/M metagenome (GOLD analysis project Ga0209415, IMG submission 187696) | Peat soil microbial communities from Weissenstadt, Germany - SII-SIP-2007 (SPAdes) (version 2) | ecosystem: Environmental > Terrestrial > Soil > Wetlands > Peat | place: Germany... | reverse complement strand
TGCGGTTCGCGATGCAGCACCGCAGGCTGCCCGTGCAGTCGGTGTCGCTCGAGCAGTCGAGCTGCGTCGCGCAGCCGCACTCGGCGCCCGCGCAGGCGTACGACGGGGGATTGCCGTTGGTGACGCAGCACACGGTGCCCTGCTGGCCCCCGGTCCCCGTGCAGACGGGACCCGCGCCGCAGAAGGTGCCAACCGGGCCGGCCTCGCCCGGGCCACCTTCCACCTGACCGCCTTCGCCCGGGGCGACGTCAGCGAGGCCGCCCTCGGACGGGGCTCCTGTGTCGCCGCCGCCCTGGGTGGCGGAATCCGTGGCTCCGCCTCCGTCACCAGGGCCAGCTGCCGTGAAGCTCGACCCGCCGCAGGCCGGCAAGACGGCCAGCGACCCGAGGGCCATGACGAGGTAAGCGCCGCGCACGCGTACATCGTAGCGCTCGGCGCGGGCGGTGCGGCTGTCGAATCCTTCGTGGGTGGTCCTAGGCTCACGCTCGTGGCGTTCTACGACTGACGGCGTGAGGATGATCGACGTCGGTACTCGGACCCTGAGACACGCCCGGGACGCTGACCAGGGCGGGTGGCGCGCGGTACTGTTCAATCGTGAAGCATCGATTTGCGAACTGGGCCGGTCTCGCAGGATGTGGGCTGCTCTTGGGGCTCGTGCTCGCCTCATGCGCAGACGGGCCCGGGCCCGGCGATCTGCAGGAGACCCAGGATGCCTCGGCACCGAGGGTCGAACCGGGCCGTGCCGTGAGCCCACTCGATGGCGTCGTGTCGGTCCAGATCTCGCGGGCAGGTCTGTCGCTGCCCCTGCGCGACGCCGTTGCAGAAGGCCCGACGGCCCCGCACGGCGCGCATCCCGCGCTGAAGATCCCCGACGCGACGTGGCCGCAGCTCTCGTTCGTCGATCGCACGCTGCAGCCCGACATCGGCCCCTTCGCGATGCCGCCGCCCGGCGTCGACTTTCTCGCCCAAGGCACGACGCTCGAGGGCTGCAACTTCAGCACGAACCCGCCCTCGCCCCCAGGCTGCACGACGACCGGTGCGCCCCCCGATCCGAACGGCGCCGTCGGCCTCAACCACTACGTGCAGCTCGTCAACGGCGGCATCGGGATCTGGAACAAGAGCGGCGGCGTCGTGCAGGCGCCCAAGTTCATCAACACGCTCTGGGCCGGCTACACGTGCACGAATGCCGGCTGCGCCTGTGCGACGCAGAACGACGGCGATCCCATCGTCATCTACGATCAGCTGGCCGACCGCTGGTTCGTCAGCCAGTTCTCGCTGCCCAACGGCAACAAGGCCCCCTCTTTCCAGTGCGTCGCCGTCTCGCAGACGCCGGACCCCACCGGCGCGTACTACCTGTACGACTACCAGTACAACTACATCACCAACGACTACGCCAAGTTCGGACTGTGGCCCGACGCCTACTATGCGACGTTCAACATGTTCAACCGGAACTTCGTCGCGGCCGACCTGTGCGCGTACGACCGGGCCAGCATGCTCGCGGGCAAGCCGGCGACGCAGCAGTGCGTGCTCGAGTCGAGCGGCTGGGGCGTGCTGCCCGTGAGCCTGGAGGGGCCGATCCACCCGCCCCTCGGGGAGACCGGCTTCTTCCTGCAGCTCGGGCAGACCGCCTCGGGCAACTTCACGGGCAACACGCTGCAGATGTGGAAGATGCACGTCGACTGGGCGACCCCCGCGAACACGACGATGACGGGGCCCACGTCCATCCCCATCGCCGCCTGCACCGAGGTGTGCAACGGCGGCGTCTGCATCCCGGAGCCGGCGCCGGGCAACAAGCTCGACTCGCTCGGCGATCGGCTCATGTTCCACCTGGGCTACCGCAACTTCGGCGATCACGAGTCGCTCGTCGTCAGCCACTCGGTGGCCGCCGGCGCGCAGGGCGGCTCTCGCTGGTACGAGATCCGATCGCCAGCCGGCACGCCCACGGTGTTCCAGCAGGGCACCTACGCCCCGGCCGACGGCGCGTGGCGCTGGCTGGGAAGCATCTCTCAGGACCAGGCGCAGGACTTCGCGCTCGGCTTCAGCTTGTCGAGCACCACGCGCGACCCGGCCATCGCGTGGACGGGCCGCCTCGGAACCGACGCGCCGAACGTGATGACGCAGGGGGAGGCAGTCATCCACGCCGGCACCGGCGTCCAGACCGGCAGCCAGGCCGACCGCTGGGGCGACTACAGCAACATGACCATCGACCCCAGCGACGACTGCACCTTCTGGTACACGAACGAGGTCTACCCCTCGAACGGCCAGTTCAACTGGGACACGTACGTCGCGTCGGTGAAGTTCCCGACGTGCGCGCAGAACGACTTCGGCATCTCGGTCAGCCCCGCCCTGCAGACCGTCGCGGACGGCGGCTCGGTCGACTACACCGTGAGCACGACCCTGAAGGCGGGCACCGCCGAGACGGTCGTCTTGTACATCCAGGACCTGCCGACCGGCGTGTCCGCGGGGTTCAGTCCGCCCAGCGTCACCGCGGGAGGCACCTCGACGCTCACGCTCACCGCTTCGGCGAGCGCACCGGCCACGGGCAGCCCTGCGCCGACCTTCACGGTCATCGGGCACGCCACGTCGGCCGTGCACGCGGCCACCGCACAAGTCGCTGTCACGACGTGCGGCACCACGGGCCTGGCGTGCTGCACCGGCAACGTCTGCGCCGCCGGCGACGTGTGCAGCGGCGGCACGTGCGTCGCGTGCGGAGCCACCACCGAGCCGTGCTGCGCCGGGAGCACGTGCAACGCCGGTGACGTCTGCTCGGGCGGCACATGCCTCGCCTGCGGGGCAACGGGCGAGCCCTGCTGCGCCGGCAACGCGTGCGGCAGCGGGAACGTGTGCTCGGGCGGCAGCTGCACGGCGTGCGGCGCGGCGTCGCAGCCGTGCTGCACCGGCAACGCGTGCAACGCCGGCGACGTTTGCGTCGCTGGCAACTGCGCGGCATGCGGCGCTGCAGGCGAGCCGTGCTGCTCCGGGAGCACGTGCAACGCGGGCGAGGTCTGCCTGGCCGGGACATGCGGCACGTGCGGGGCCGCGGGACAGCCGTGCTGCACGGGCGGGATGTGTGCGGCGCCCGACACGTGCGGCGGCGGCGGCACGGCCGGCGTGTGTGGATGCACGCCCGCCACGTCGTGCCCCGGCGGGGACGACTGCGGCACCGTACCCAACGGCTGCGGCGGCACGGTCGCGTGCGGGTCATGCACCGGTCAGTCGACGTGCGTGGGAAACACCTGCGTCTGCCAGCCCTCCACGTGCGGATCGCTCGGGGCCACGTGTGGCTCGCCGCCCGACGGGTGCGGCGGGACGCTCTCCTGCGGATCGTGCAGCGGTCAGTCGGTGTGCACGGCGTTCCGGTGCGTGTGCCAGCCCCTCACCAGCTGCCCGGCGGGCGCGTGCGGCTCCATCCCCGACGGCTGCGGGGGCACGCTGGCCTGTGGCGCTTGCACCGGGGCGCAGCAGGCGTGCGTGGGCAACACGTGCGTGTGCCAGCCTGCCACCTGCGGCAGCCTCGGCCTGCAGTGCGGCACGGCATCCGACGGATGCGGCGCCTCCCTCTCTTGCGGGTCGTGCGCCAGCTCGCAGCAGACCTGCGTGAGCAACCACTGCGTGTGCCAGCCGATCACCACGTGCCCCGCGGCCTCGTGCGGACAGGTGCCTGACGGCTGCGGGGGGACCCTCGCCTGCGGCTCGTGCTCGGGGGGCCTCGTGTGCACGGGCAACCAGTGCGTCATGCCCGAGGGAGGCGCGGGGGATGGTGGCTCCACGATGGACGCCAGCACGACCGACGGCGGCACTCCCGACAGTGGCGGCGGCGACGCGGGGGCCATGGACGGCGGCGCCGGGGACGGTGGAGGCCACGACGGCGGTGGCCACGATGCCGGTAGCCACGACGCCGGCGCCGACGGCGGCCACGCGACGGACGCCGGCAGCACCGACGGCGCAACCTCTGCCGATGCCGCGCAGAACGACGCGGCAGCCGACGCCGTCGCGGATGCGGAGGGCGACGGCGCGGCGGAAGGTGGCGCGGGTGCCACGCCGGGACAGAACGGCGGGTGCGGCTGCCGGACCGCCGGCGCCGAGCATCAGTCCGGCGCGCTTCCGCTCCTGGGCCTGGGCGGTCTCGCCTTCGTCGGGTGGAGGCGGCTGCGTCGGCGAGCCCCCGCCGACGGAAGGTAGCCCGGCCGGCCATGTCGTGGCCCAGGCGATCGACGCGCTGGTCGTGCCCGGCCTCGCGTCGGTCGGCGTCAGGGTGTAGAGGCCACGCGAGACCAGCTGTAACAACCTCGGCCAGCACCCTGCGGTACCGTCGCGGTCTCCGGGGACTATGCGAGCCGACACCCCCCTCGTCGCTGTCTCGCTGCTCCTCGTCGGGTGCGGCGACTGGGGCAGCCTGGCCCTTCCTGTACCCGACGACGCAGGGGCCCAGGACGTGACCGTGCAGCCCGACGGGCCTGCCGAGGCTCAGGACGCTCCCGCCTACGCGGATGCCCCGATCGACTCGGGTGCCACCGACTCGGGCCGACGCGATGCCGGCGCCGAGGCGGGCGCCTGCTCTGCGACGTGCACCGCCACGGCCCCGTCGACGGCGAAGTGCGTCGCCGGTCGCTGCGTCACCACGCTCGCCACCGGGCGCAATCACCCGGGGAGCCTCGTCGTCGACCGGACCAGCGTCTACTGGATCGACGTCGGACAGCCGTTCGCAGCCAACGGCGCCGTGCTGTCGGTTCCCCTGGCCGGCGGAGCCCCGGTCACCCTGGCGAGCGGGCGCGAGGCCCCGTCGGGGGTGGCCGTCGACGGAGCGTACGCCTACTGGACCGACGACTGGGTGCCGGGCTTCGTCACGAAGGTGCCGCTCGGCGGGGGAGCGCCGGTCACGCTCGCGGGGATCGACAACCCGCGGGGGATCGCTCTCGGCGGCGCGGCGGTGTTCTGGACGTCGCAGGGCAACATCATGACGACGGGGCTCGATGGCGGCGCCTCCACGACGCTCGTATCGGCCCTCGACAACCCCTACGGCATCGCCGTTGACCCCGCCGGCATCTACTGGACCGACAGCGACACCCCGGGCGCCGTGCTCCGCTCGAGCCTCGACGGCGGAAGCATGTTCACCCTCGCCGCGGCCGAGAACGATCCCTCCGGCATCGCCCTGGACACGACGAGCGTGTACTGGACCGACAGCGCCGACGGGGGCTCCGTGGTCAGGGCGCCGCTCGGTGGCGGTGCCCTCGTGACGCTCGCGTCCGGCCGCGACGGCCCGCTGGGAGTCGCCGTCGATTCGACCGGGGTCTACACGACCGGCGGCGACAAGCCCGGCGAGATCATCCTCGTCCCGCTCGACGGTGGAGCCGTGGTCACCATCGCGTCGGGGCAAAACGGGCCCGGGAGCGTCGCCGTCGATGCGACCAGGGTCTACTGGACCACGGCGTACGACGGCACGGTGATGGCAGCGACGAAGTGAGCGATCACTGCGTGACGTGAACCTCCTCCGAGGCGAAGTCGATACCGCCCCGGCTGTCACGGAGCACGATCCAGAGATGCACCGTCGTGGCGCCCGAGGGAGCGGTCCACCCGTCGTCGGTCGTCGTGGCGTGGTCGCCCGAGTCGCGCCCGGTCTTGTCGCTGTCGAAGACTCCGTCGGTCGCGTACCACGACACCCGCAGCGCCTCGCGCTGGCTGACCAGCGTCTGCGAGGCGAGATCGAAGACGACGTACGTCTCGGCCGAGCTGGCGTTCCACGCGGCCTCGAAGACGACGTGCCTGCCGCCGGGGATCGCGCCGAGGGCCACCGTGCTCCCGTCGACGGTGGCCGTGAGCGGCAGCAGCTTCGGGTTTCGGTTGAGCGTGTAGGTCGTCGCGTACTGGTGCGCGATCGCGGCGGGTGCATTGGCAAGGTCGCAGGTGAGCCGCTCGAGGCCGAAGGCGACGCCGGCGTGGGGAACCTGCGCGCGGATCGGCTGGTAGTAGCCCCCGGTGGTGTCGGGGCTCCGGGGCCGGTAGCCGCCCGGCGGCGGATCGGGGCCGAAGAGGGAGCACGCGTTGCCCGGGACCATCGCGTCGACTGACGGGCCCGATGCCACGGTTTGGGTCCCGCCACCCTGGACGCACGCGGAGCTCACGATCTCGTCGTCGGAGAGCGACTCGGGCGACGTGCAGATCCCCCACAGCGCGGCCGGGGCCACGGTTCCCCCCGGCGACGCGACGAGCAGATCGAAGTGCGCGCTCTGCCCGGCCCCCACCTCGGGCGGCTCGCCACGCACGGTGAGCACCTCGGTTCCGGTGACGAGTGAGTCGCGCGTGCCGAGGTCCGGCGCGCACGCGAGCCAGAGGAGCGGGAGAAGGAGCAGGGATCGCATCAGAACTCCAGCCTCGCCCCCAGGACGGCCACCGTCGGCAGCCCGGTGATGTACCCGCGCTGTCTCCAGCGCGAGTCGTAGGCGATATCCTCGGCGTTGCCGTGGTTGGTCGCGTTGAGCACCTCGAGGTATGTGCGGAGGCGCGTTGCGCGCGAGAGCGCCCAGGCCTTCTCGACCCGCGCGTCGATCTCCCAGTACGACGGCAGGCGCGCGGAGTTCTGGGCGCCGAAGGTGGGCTGGTAGATGTCGTCCTTCGAGTCGTAGAACGAGCCGACCACCGGCGTGCGCGGCAGGCCCGTCGCCCCGCGCACACGGAGGCCGAGCGTCCAGCTGCCGAGCGCCTGGCTCGCCACGGCCGTCACAACGTGCGTCTGGTCGTAGTCGAACAGGCGCCAGGTCGGGTCGCCTGCGTACTGGCGCTCGCTGCGGCTCATCGTCCACGACAGCCACGCGAACAGGCCGTGCCAGAGGTGCTGCCGGGCCACGAGCTGCACCCCGTAGCTGCGACCGACGCCGTTCTGCACGAGCGCGAGCCCGACCTTCGGCGCGGGCAGACGGCTGCGCACCGTCAGATCGCTCATGGTCTCGTAGAAGCCCAGCGCCTGCACGTCGAGCGAGTCAGTCACGTGCACGGTCGGGCCGAACGTCTCGTGCTGGGCGCCCGAGTACGTCAGCGCCGGTGTCCCGAAGACCGCGCTCAGGTCGGCCGCAGCGGGGGGCTGGTGATACGTGCCGGCGGCGCCCGAAAAGCTCAGCTGACGAAACGGTGACCAGCGAGCCGAGATGCGCGGATCGACCACACCGTCGAAGCGCGCGAAGCCGACGGCGGGCGTCAGTCCGATACGGGGCGTGGAGCGGCTGCCCTCCACCAGGAACGTGTCGAGCCGCACGCCCGGGGACACGACGAGGTCTCCGAGCGTGACGTCCGCCGTCGCGTTGGGTCCGAGATCCAGCTCGTGCACCGACCAGGAGTCCACGGCGAAGTCGCCACCCGGCGGCTGGCCGAACGCCACGAGATCTCCCTCGCGGGGCGGAATGGTGAGCGAGCCTGCGCGATAGAGCTGCGAGGCGCGCCCCAGGACGTCGACCCCCGCCGTGACCGCGAGCCACGGCGCGATGGGCGTCCGGTCAGAGGCGCGGATGCCGTAGACGATGGACGTCTCGTCGAGGTGGTCCGGCTGCGGGCCGAAGTCGTCGTCCTGGCGGCTCGCGTCGCGCCCGAGGAAGGGCGTCACGCGCACGACCGAGCCGTCGTCGACCGTGCGGGTGTACACGGCGTAGAGGCGCTGGAACGACTGCCTCAGCGTGCGTGAGCGTGCGCCCGAGGGATCGGGCGAAGGGATCGTCGTCGTCAGGGCGTCGTCCGAGCCCAGGAGCACGACCTTCACCGACTCGTTCTTGCGGAGGGCAATCTGCGAGATCGCCTGCCAGTCCCCGTAGCTGGGCACCGGCACGTACTGGTCGACGTCCGACGAGGTGACCGCCGCGGCGACGCGATCGATCCACCCGTAGCGCGCCGCGACGCCGATGCGCACGCGGTCGCTGAGGGCCGACGAGACCATCGCTGCCCCGTCGAGCGTGTCGGCCGACACGTAGCCGTGCGTCCCCTCGGTGGGCAGCGCGCGGGTCTCGACGGTCGCGATGCCGCCGAGGGCTCGCCCGTACTCGGCGCCGTACGCCCCTGGTACGAGCGTGACGTCGCGTACGAGGTCCGACGGGAGAATCGATCGGAGGCCGCCCAGGTGATAGAGCGCGGGCACCTCGACGCCGTCGACGTAGACGCGCGTGTCCTCGGGAGCCGCCCCCCACACCACGAGCTGCCCCGATCCCCCGAAGGACGGTCGCGCCACGCCCGGCATCATCTGCACGATCTTCGCGGCGTCGCCCTGCGTGCCGGGCACGTCTCGCGCTTCCTTCGACGAGATCGTCGTCGCGTCGGCAGGGGCAGGCCGCGGCTCGGCGTGCACGGTGACCGTCTCCACGGGGTCGGCAGCGGAGGCGGGCGGGGGAGCCGGGAGCGGGGGCATCGCCGTGTTCAGGGCACGTCGAACTCGATGGCCGTCAGTCCGGCGCCACGGCCGTGATCACCGCGCGTGTCCTCCGACAGCGCGACCCCGCGGGCCTGCGTCAGCGCCTTGCCGTCCAGGTACTCGACGACGCTCCAGTGCGCGAACGGCTGATCGCAGAGCGAGAACGCATCGACGCGCGCGATGTAGTGCCCCTTGGGCGGCGCTTGCGTCCAGACCACGTGCTCGCGGCGCAGCCCGTCGATGACGCAGTGGGCGTTCGAGTCGAAGTCCAGGATACCGCCCGACTTCCACGCGTCGGGTGCCGCCGGCGGCTGCCCGGGGCCCGGCGGCTGCCACGAGTTGATGTTGCCGTAGAAGATCTCGGCGCCGTTGCCATCGACGACGTGCAGGTCCAGATCGCTCTCGGTGTCCCAGGCGAGCGAGACGACGAGCGTGCCCTGGGGTAGCCCCTGCTCGGCCGCCGTCAGCTTCGTGGTGTTCGGCTTGCCGAACTTGCCCGAACCGTCGATGGCGCTGACGGCCAGGTCGTAGGTCCCCGGCAGCAGGCTGTCCGAGAACTGGAGCGTCGCGGTGACGCTGGGGAACGTCGGCGTGTCGGCCGCGGGCGGTCCGGCGACCACGAGCCAGTAGCCGGGATCGCCCCCGAGCATGAGAGCCGAGGCGGTGCCCTGCTGTCCGAGGGTCGCCGAGAACGACTTGTCCACGTAGCCGGGGTGGATGGTGTTCACGACCAGATTGACCGCCTCGACCGGCGGACCGCTCTGATCGCCGGGCATGCCGCCGCGATAGAACTGCGCGTCCACCACCCGCAGCGTCGAATCGAGCCCGTCGTCGGGCGTTACACCGGTGCACGCCGCGGCCACGACGACGAGGAGCAGCGTGACGCATCGGGCGCGCATCAGAAGCTCACCTGGCCGCGCATGGTCAGCGTGTCGGCCGCGAGGGTTGTGGGCGCGCCCGACGGGCTGATCCCGAGCGCGTTGCCGTTCTTGTCGTACTCGAAGAGCAGCCGGTTCAGCCCGTAGTGCACCATGAACATCGTCGCGAGCGTGGAGAACGACAGGTCCCGCGGGACCAGGTTTGCTGCGAGCTGCTGCGCCGCGTCGGCGTCCGGGTTGTAGCTGTCGTAGCGAACCCCCACCGTGAAGTACCGGCCGAGGTCCTGCGTCGCGCCCACGTACCAGCCGACCTCGCGAAGGTCGCGGCTCTCGGCGATGGGATCGGCGACCACCACGGCGCGGTCCAGGTTGCTCCCCCAGACGAGCTCCGCGAGAAGGTTGAAGTCCCCGAGCGGCCCGGCCCGGATCGTCAGCCGGGCGTCGCCGCCGACGGCGAAGCGGTGGAACTGCTGTGATGCGGTAGCGGCGTGACCCGGGATGACCTGGATCTCGGTGGCCTGCACCAGGCCGTCCTCGTTGGTGTCGCGCCAGACCAGGACGTCCTTGGTGGGCGGCGTCCCGGTGTGGAAGCCCGTCCCGGTGACTCCCGAGGCGCCAATCCTCAGGCGCACGCCGTCGACGATCTCGGTGTCGACGCCGACCCGGCCGACCATGTCCTTGGCGTGCGCGGGGTCGATCGCCGGGAACTGGGCCTCGCCGATGGGGTGCCCGTTCATGAGGGCGAGCTGGTAGTCGAGCCAGCGCCACTTGCCCTGCAGACGCAGCCCCAGGTCGAACTCGCCCGGGAAGAGCGCGCGCAGCACGGTCGCGCGCTCGAGGAAGGGACGGATGTTGTCGAGCTCCTGCACCTCGAAGCCGAAGGGGATCTTCATCAGGCCCATGGTCGCGTCGAACCACGGCGTGCGCGTCGGCTTCGGACCCGGCCAGCCGATGCGGACCTCGGCGTCGATGGGGCGCACCTGGGGGCCGTTCACCGTGTTGGCGTCGAGCTCCAGCGCGCCCGAGATGAGCCCCTGCTCGCTCTCGGCGCGCACGTGCCCCCTGCGCAGCGTGAACCGGTCGTTGTTGAGCGGCTGCCCCGTCGACCAGTTGATCTCGTCCTGCGACGACTGGTCCATGATCGTGAAGTCCACCTGGGCGTACCCCGAGAGGCGCACACCTTTCTCGAGCGCCTCGACGCGCGCCCTCAGCGCCGCCACGTCGTCCGGCTCGTCGGCGAGGGCGGGCTGAGCCCCCATCCACGCGCCGGCCAGCGTGGCGGCGAAGAGCGCCGCGCGCATGCGCCACTCAGGGGAGCGGCGGCAGCGACCCATCCGGCTGGAGCAAGGTCAGCGTCGGCATCTTGTTGACCGATGCGGCGTCCGTGCACGCGTTGATGATCTGGACGTAGGTGGTCGGCGCGGTCCAGCAACCCGCGTCGGTGAGCTGGGCGCCGCTGGAGCTACCGCTGCCACCGCCGCTGGAGCTGCCGCTCCCACTGCCGCTGCCGCCACCGCTGGAGCTGCCACTGCCGCCGCCGCTGCTGCTGCCGCTACCCCCGCCGCTGGAGCCTCCGCTGCCCCCGCCGCTGGAGCTACCGCTGCTCGACGAGGAGCCGGCCTCGGGGGAAGCCTCGGTCGGGGCGTTGCTGTTGCTGCATGCGCTCATGCAGAAGGGGAGCGCGAACGCCACGTAGGCGCCTGCGAGGAGGAGAAGGGATGACTTTTTCATCGTTATCGCGCCTCGCAGTAGCCGTAGCGGCAGTGTTGACCGGTCGAGCAGTTCGCGTCGGTCGTGCACGCCGTGCAGTACGGCGGCGTAGCGGGGCTCGAGCCGACGTTCGACTCGAAGAAGCACCCGCACGGCACAGCCGGGCTGTAGAGCGCCAGGGGTCCGCCGTCGGCGGTGCGTGAGACCTCCATCGCGCAGTCGGGCACCAGGCTCACGTTGGCCACCGATTGCAGGCCGTTGATGTCGCTGGCCGGGTTGGGCGTGTTGCCGAGGACCAGGTCGATCCAGTACTTGGCGTTCGCGTTCGTCGGGGTATTGGTCGAGTCGACCGCCGTCAGGTACTGCGTGTCCGACCACATCGTGTAGTGGCCGTCGCGCATGCTCTTCTTGTTGAAGGTCGTCGACGACGAGTCCGGCCAGAAAGCCAGGTTCTGCTGGTAAGCCCGGTAGGCGAGCAGCGACACCGTCGATCGATTCTGGTCGTACAGGTCGATGCCCAGGATCCCGATGGTGGGCTCGGGCGCGGCCGAGGTGGACACCGCCGTCAGCACGTTGGTCGACGACGCCTCGGAGGTGCCCTGCCACTTGGCCGGCGGAACGCCGATGTTGGCCGCCATGGACACGAGCGTGCTCTTGGTGATCGGACGGATGAACATGTCCGCCGTGTTGTTCCAGGGCATGAGCTGGTCGTTGTTCCCGAAGCCGAACGTGAGGTAGGCCTCCTCGGCGACGATGGCCGTCTGCGTGCTCGCCTTGGGGATGATGAACCCGTAGCCGAGCTTCGGTCCGTTGAGGATCCCCAGGCCGGTGGGCGGCGTCCCCAGGTTGCAGCTGGCGACGTACAGGGCGCTGATGGCCATGTCGATCGTGCTGCCGCCCGTATCCGGCGTGCAGGTGCACGCAGCGGACGCGGGCGTCCACGTCGAGTCCTCGGTCGTCGAGGGCACGTAGCTCAGGTTCACGGTCAGCTTGTTGGCCGAGAACATGTCCTGCGACAGCGTGCACGACCCGTTCAGGAAGTAGACGATCGTCATCGGGCGCGTGGCGGAGTTGCGCAGCTTCTGGCCCAGGGTCTTGAGCAGGTTCTGCTGCGTGTCGCCCGACTCGATGGTGAGCACGGGGCCCGGCAGCGAGCTGCAGGCCGGCGGCGTCGCGGGACACGCGCTGGCGGCGCGCGCCGCGAGCAGCGCGGGCGCCACCAGCGCCGCGGAAAGGGTGATCCGGAAACGTGTGGACATAGAAGAGCCCTCCTGTCGCGGGCAGGCGAAGACCTGCGCGCGCGCGGCATCCTTACGCGTGCGCGTGCACACGCGTCGTTACATCTCGAGCAACGGTTCTTACAGCGATGTGACCGACGCTACGGCCGGGGCATCGAGGTGCCGACTAGAGCAAGGGGCGTGCGCAGGCAGGAAGTGACAGCGAGCTCACACGCGCGTGTTCGTCTTCTTGCAGCCCCGTCTACTTGCAGTAGCCACGCGCGTTGCACGCGCTCGGCTTGCACCCCGCGTCTTTCATGGGGGGGTACCGTCGTGGATGGTACCGCTTCGAAGTTGGGCTGGGCGAGATCCACGTCGGTCCGCGCTCGTTACACGGCACCGACCTCCGGGTGAAACCTTCGGAACACGTACTCCGAGCACTGGCCGCTGCAGCATTGCGATCCATGTTCGCAATCATGAGGTCCATCCAGATCGTCGCGGTCGCGTGTGCGTGCATCCTTGCCGCTGCCTCGGGCGCTTGCTCGAGCGGGTCGGGCGACACCGGGGGAGGCTCGAGCAGCTCCGGGGGCGGGTCGAGCGGATCGAGTGGAGGTGGCTCCAGCGGGGGCAGCTCGGGCGGGTCCGGCGGATCGAGCAGCGGAGGCTCCAGCGGGAGCAGCTCGGGCAGCTCCAGTGGGTCGAGCAGCGGCAGCTCCAGCGGCAGCAGCTCGGGGAGCTCCAGCGGGTCGAGCAGCGGTGGCGGCGGCACGACCTTCGGTTCGTCGTGCACGACGAGCGCCGACTGCACCGACCCGAACTACAGCCAGTGCGAGATGGTCATGCACGTGTACATCTGCACGAAGCAATGCAGCGGCGCCGCCGACTGCCCCAACCCGCCGACCAGCGGAACCTGCAACAACATGGGCTACTGCAAGTAGGCCACCCATGGTGGCGAGCGGCGATCATCGGGCGGTCACGGACGTCGAGCGCGTCGTCGTGATCGACGACGAAGACGATCTCCGGGGTCTCATCGCCTTCACGCTCCGGGATCTCGGGTGGGAAGCGCACGGCGCCGCGACCGGCGAACAGGGAATCGCCCTTGTGACCTCGCTGCGTCCGAGCGTCGTCGCCCTCGACCTCATGCTGCCGGACATCTCGGGCATCGAGGTCTGCCGCCGCCTGCGAGCCGACCCCGAGAACCGCGGAATGGGCATCGTGATGGTCACAGCGCGGGGCGACGAGTACGACCGGCTGCTCGGCTTCGAGTCGGGCGCCGACGACTACGTCGTCAAACCGTTCAGCGTGAAGGAGCTTGGGCTTCGCGTTCGCGCGCTGGCTCGCTCCAAGGTGTCCGCCGGTGCGGCATCGCCCAACCAGGCTCCATTCCGCTGGCGGGGCTTGCTGCTCGACCCGCTGCAGCACCGAGTGCGCGCCGACGGAGTCGAACTGCTGCTGCGCCCCGTCGAGTTCAAGGTCTTGCTCCTGCTCATGTCGAACCCCGGGCGCGTGTTCACGCGGGTCGAGATCGCCACCGTGGTCTTGAACGACGGTCGCGAGGGCAACCCGCGGACGGTCGACACGCACGTGAGTCGCCTGCGCGAGGCGCTGGGGCCCTACGCGAGCGCCATCGAGACCGTGGCCGGGTTCGGCTACCGTCTCGAGACGGAGTGAGCCAGTTTCGCTTGCCGGGATCACTCGCCTGGTCCCCGTCGGCACCAGCCGATCGCGACTGATCGCAAGGCGCAGTTGAATTCCCGTGGCATCGGCGTGATCCCGTCCGCGCCGGGTGCACGAATCTCCCCCCGCCGGGAGGCATGAAGCGTGCTCTTCGCAGGTGCGTGAGCAAGTCCCTCGCGTCGACGCATGTTGGTGCTGCCCTCGGCCTGTTCGTGATCGCATCGGCGCTGCAGGCTTGCGACTCGAGCTACGACTCGGGCCCGGCCGGGTACCAACGCTGGAACAGCGCCAGCTCCGGCTCCGGCGGTTCCGGCTCGTCCTCCGGCGGAGCGTGGTCGTCGAGCGGCGGCAGCGGTGGATCGCCTGGCGCCGACGCCGGCCCCCCACCAGGGGACGACGCGGGGCCGACGGGCATGCCGCCGCCTCCGACGCCCGCGCTCACGGCCGCGGAGTGCGGCCAGTGCCACCAGGCCATCTACCAGCAGTGGCAGAGCTCCATGCACTCGCACGCGCTCACCAGCCCTGCGGTCATCGTGCAGACCAACCAGGACCTCGCCGGCCCCTTCGCGCAGGCGTCGGCGCCCGATCCGCAGAAGTTCTGCCTCAACTGCCACGGCCCCACCGTCGCCGCCGTCGACCCGAGCCCCGCCATGCCTCCCCCGGCGGGGACGCACTGGAAAGACGGGATCACCTGCACTTCGTGCCACCAGTTCGACGGCACCCCCAAGAAGGGCAACGGCGGGTTCACCACCGGCTACCAGCAGGGCTTCGTCCAGGGAAACAACGAGATGCTCGGCGAGCTCGATACGCCCGTGGGCAACAGCGCCCACCCGAGCAACAGCACCGGCCAGGACTTCGCCCCCAACCCCAACCAGCTCTGCGCCGGCTGCCACGAGGTGTGGATCGACTACAACCACGACGGCGTCGTCGAGAAGGGCCTCGACCTGGCGCTGCAGACCACCTGGGACGAGTACAAGGAGTACAAGGCCTTCGGCGGCACCGAGTCGTGCGTCTCGTGCCACATGCCGGTCGTGCAAGGGCAGACGCGCGTGGCCGAGGGCGCCGCGATCCCGGCGCAGCAGTTCGGGCAGGCGCCGCAGCGGGTGATGCACGACCATTCGTTCCCCGGCGTCGACTTCGCCCTGGACGACGCGGCACAGGGTCAGGCGACGCTGGCCGCGCGCACGGCGCTGATGCAGAAGGCCGCGACCTTCTTCATCGATCGCGGATCCATCGGCAACTCGAACGACGGCGTCGGCTTCGACGTGTTCCTCGCCAACAGCGGCGCCGGCCACGATCTGCCCTCGGGCTTCGCCTTCGCCCGCCAGATGTGGGTCGAGGTCACGGCCACCGACGCCACGGGCCGCGTCGTGTTCACCTCGGGCGTCCTCTCACAGCCGACCGACGACCTGTGCGACGGTGAGATCCTCGAGGACTTCCAGAACCCGATGCAGCGCTTCCTCCAGGGCTGCAACTTCGTCGACGACGAGCTCGTGACCCTGCAGCAGAAGCTCGTCGACCTCGCCGGCTTCCAGATCGACGGGACCGATCCCTTCGACCCGGCCGGGCTCACCAAGGCGTTCGAGATCGGCGAGGAGACGCAGCTGCAGTACCTCAACGGGGGCGTGGTCGCCCGCCAGCGCCCGTTCGACGGTGCGCAGCAGGTCAACCTCAAGCCCTTCGAGCAGCGGGAGTTCCACTACGACGTGCCGACCAATGGGGGACGCGGCCTGCACATCCAGACGCGGCTGCTCTTCCGGCAGCTGCCCCCGTACTTCCTGCGCGCGCTGGCGGCAGCGCAGCAGCCCACCGACGTGCCCCAAATCGCGCCCCTGGTGGGGAACCTGGAGACGATCGTGATGGCGACGGATCAGATCGACTTCTAGCTGCGGCGCCTCACGGCCGCGCGATCTTCATCAAGGCTCCGGAGCTGGTCGTGAAATACACGGCGCCCGAGGCGACGGCGATGGCCTGGGCGCTGTCGGTCCCCGACCAGAGCGTCGACGGCGCTCCGCCGTCGAGCGAGACCGTCCGCACCGTGCTCGTATTGCTCGGGTACAGCTGCGTCGTCCAGTAGACGCCCCCCGAATCCAGGACCATGCCCGATACGGAATCCACGCTGATCACGAGCTCGCTCGACTTGCCGCCCGCGACGGGGGTCTTCATGACGTCGCCGCCCCCAAGCAACGACGACAGACTCAGCTCAGACACAGTGGCGATGGTCCACGGCGCACTCGCGAGGACGCCTTCGGCATCGCCGACATGAAAAGCGGCGATGCTTTCAGGAACCGCGCCTTTGTCTCCTGGAACAGCCGCAGTGCCTACTCGCCCAGGTCCATCGCCAGGAGGAAAAGCCGCTCGTCCAGTTTGCACCGCCGCGATGCCAGTTCGCATCGCCGCGATCACAAGAGGCACAGCCGCGATGCCTGTCGGCATCGATCCAATGCCTGTTGGAATCGCCGCAATGCCAGTAGGCATCGCCGCGATGACAGTCTGCACAGCGGCGATGCCAGCTTGCACAGCCGCGATGCCTGTCGGCATCGATCCAGTGCCTGTTGGCATCGCGGCGATTGCAGTAGGCACAGCCGCGATTCCAGAAGGAGCAGCCGCAGTGCAAGCTCGCACAGGCGCTTGTCCAAGAGGAAATGACGCGATTCCAGTTCGCAAAGGCGCTCGACCAGTTGGCGTCGCGCCTTTTCCAGTTCGCACAGCCGCATCACCAGTTGGCAAAGGCGAAGTTCCAGAAAGCAAAGCCGCGATACCAGCAAGCAACGACACAATCGTCACTCGTCCAGATCCAGTTCCAGGAAACGACAGGCGTTTTCCGTGACCACAACCAAATCAGTCAAGAGGTCCGTCGCCGTTCTCACGCTTCCGAAGCCGGTTCTGAGCCATCATCACGTGCGCCCAGCGCATCGTGACGGCCATGACAAGAGGCGATGAACAGGCGGCTGCCGGTGGATCTCGCCCCCGAGGACCCCACGATCCGCGGGGAACGGACTCTGTATTGCGCCCTGGCGCCGCCGGCGACACCACCGCCTCAACGATGTCACACCTGGGTTGCCTCGCACGAAATCGCCGCCGCTCCGCATGCTGGCCCTCCTCATGCAGTGGCCTCCGCCATGAGCTGCCGATGCCACGGTCACCACGCTCGCCCCAGAGTCTCCCTGGACGTCACCCGGCCGGGCTGGCGCACCGCGACGGTCACGATCGTCTGCGGAGGTCGCTCGGCCACGGTCCGCCCCGCCACTCTGGTCGCGCGTCACGAGCTCGAGGGGCTCGGCGTACGGCTCGTCGACATCTGGAGCGCCTCGCACCTCACGGGGGACATGACCGACCTGTCGTTCGACCTCCTCGGCGAGGGTGGGTACAGGGCGACGAGAAACGGTCTGCCTGCCCTGTCGGGAGGACTGCTGTCCCGGGGCTATCTCGTTCTCGAGACGGGTCGCGTCGAATGGGACTCCGACGCCGGGCTCGCGTGCGGCTATCGTGTCAAAGGACTGACGATGCTCATCGCGCAAGACGCGCGGGAGCAGCACTGATCATGGCCAAGCGAACCGCGCTCCTCTTCGCCGCATCGGTCGTCGTCGCCGCTTGCTCCAGGGCTCCCGGGCCGCCGCAGATGATGGTCGATGCTCTCGTGGCTCCCCCGGCGCTCGACACCTCTGCTTCCGCCATCCCTGCAGCCGGCGCGAAGCCCTTCGGCGCGCCGTGCGTGGCCGACGCCGAGTGCACCGGCGGCGTGTGCTTCCACAAGCGCCTCAAGTCACCCGACGCGGGCAAGGAGAGCCGTGCCGCCGGCGGATCCAAGGCGCTCGAGCACGACGGGTACTGCTCGATGAGCTGCAACCAGGACTCGGACTGCCCCGTCCCGCCGACCCGAGGCAAGTGCGGAGCGCGTGGGATGTGCAAGCGGCCGGAGTGACGTGCGACGGCCGAGCGATGTGCGGCGGGGTCACATCACCGGCGATCGCACCGGCGCGAGCGTGAGCACGTCGTCGGTCACGGGCTCCCTCTTCGCGTCGGTCGCCCACATCGCGAAGACGCTCCGGCCGTCGCGGACCTCGGTCACGCTGATCGGGAACGCGTGCTCGATCTCGAGCAGGCGCGACCACGCGGGGACGACGCCGCCCACGAGCCGTCGCGGGTCGTACCAGCCGGCGCCGGTGACCACGCACGCGTCGACCACGTCGCGACCTTCGACCAGCCGCCACTCCTCGCATCGCTGTCCGACCACGGCGCGCATGCGCCCGCTCCTCTGCAGCGCGACCGCGGGCGGTCGGGGGCCGAGGTCGCCCGCAAGGTCGACCACGAAGTGCAAGTCGTGCGCGCCCCGGATGCTCGGTACGTCGATCCGGGCGCGGCCGTCGCGCACCGAGTAGGTCGCCCCTTGCGGTGTGGCGTCCCGCAGGCGGAGCTGGATTTTGCCCTCGAACGGCGCTCTCGCGGCACCGGCGACGGACGAGACGACGAGCAGCGCGACCGTGGCGGCGAGGGTGGATGACGGCTTCATGCCCCCAAAAAGGGCATCGCGTGTGCCGGGCTGCTGCCGCAGCTCACCTCGCCGCGACGAACAGCGTCTGCAGAGCCGTGCCTAGATAACCCGCCTCGTCGAACAGCTCGGCGTGGGTCGTCCCCACCCCATCGGGATCGATGGTCGTCTTCGCGCGCATCCCTACCCACTCGGTCCGCGGATAGCGGCGCACGCTCACGGTGAGCTCGACCGGGACGAAGGTGAACCGCGATGGATGCAGCTCGGCGCTGATGCCGTTGGCCGAGTCGACCATGAGAAGGAGGCGCCCGAGCGGCGAGGTCTCCTCTCCGGCGATCAGGGGGATGCGTGGTCGCGAGTACACCGTCGCCGGCCCGGTCTTGTCGAACGCGCCCTCGACGAACCGCCAGTCGAGCGCCTCGCCGTAGCCGAAGGAGGGCACGTCGACGAAGAGCCGCTGGGCCTGCGGCCCGGGCACCTTCGGCACCTCGCGCGCATCCGCGACCTCCGGGACCCGCCCGGGGGCGACCGCGATGCGCCATACGCTGGCTTCCATTCCCGTCTTGCCCTGCGCGCTGAGCCGCGCCCGCGACAGCTCGATGCGCGCTCCGGGGCGCACCATCTCGGTCGACACCGCGATCTCGGCTACCGGGACTGGCCCGAAGAAGTCGTACGTGATGCGCCCGACGCGAACGTCGTCGCGAGGGAACGCCCGCTCGATCGCGCGCAGCAGCAGGGCGGCCGGGGGGCTGCCGTGCGACAGGCTGGGGCCCCAGGGGCCGACCGTTGCGGACGTGGCGACGAAGCGGCCCTCTGGCAGGACCTCGTAGAACGCATCGGGCATCGTGTTACAGCCCCGACTTGGCCATCGACTCGCCGGGCAGCAGGAACCCGAACCGCTTCATGATGGCGTGTCCGTCCGCCGACTTCACGAAGTCCACGAACCCGCGTCCGGCGTCGGCCCCGGCCTTGCCGTTCTTGCACACGATGAGGGCCTGATCGATGCGGTCGTACTGGTCCATGGGGATCTCGCTGGAGTGTCCGGGCGTGACGGTCGCCAGCGAGAGCGCCACGATCGCCACGTCGGCGTTGCCCGACTGGGCGAACTGGAGCGTCTGCTGCACGTTCTCGCCGTAGACGACCTTGCCGTGAACGGTGTCCCACAGCCCCGCGCGCTCCATCGCCTGCTTCGCCGCCTTGCCGTACGGCGCGTGCTCGGGGTTCGCGATCGCGATCTTGGATACTCGCGCGTCGCCCAGCTCGGACAGCGACTTCGGCGAGAACGTGGCGCTCTCGATCGTGTACATCACGATGCGACCCGTGGCGTAGAGCGCCTCGGACTGCGCGTCGCATGCGCCGGTCTTCGCCGCGTCGTCGGCGTACGAGATGTTGGCGGCGGCGAACACGTCGAACGGTGCCCCCTCGGCGATCTGCTTCTCGAGCAGGCCGGTCGACCCGAAGGAGAAGACGACCTTGTGCCCCGTGGCCTTCTCGTAGGCGTCTCCGAGGTCTTTGAAGGCGAACGAGAGATCCGCCGCGGCGGCGACGGTGATCGGCGCCGCAGCCGTCGGGGCCGAGTGCTTGCTGCACGCGGCCGCCGCCACCATCAGGGCGAGGAGCAGAGCCCGCCTCACGGCGCCCTAGTCCTTGTGGATGATCGAGCCGACATCCTCGCCCTCCAGCGCCCGGGTGACCATCCCGCGCTCCAGACCGTTGACGATCTGCAGCTCGTGACACGAGCGCGCCCGCGTCAGGTACTCGACGACGATCCGCTCGACGACGAGGTCGTCGAGGTCCCGCTCGAGCAGCTCGCGGGCGCTGATTCGCTTGATGAGCTTCGCCGACGGGTTCTTCTTCGGGTCGTCCTCGTAGAGGCCCGCCTCGTCCTTGATGAAGATGGCGCGCTTGACCCCGAGCACCTCGGCCGTGAGGAACACCCCCGCGTCGGTGCGGTGCTGCGGGATCCGTCCCCCAGCGGTGGGCTTCTCCCAGTACCCGAACGGGGGCATGCCGGTCATGATCGGGATGCACCCCAGGCGGAAGTAAAGGGGCAGCTTCTCGAAGTCGTCGTGCATGATGAAGAGGCCCCCGTGCTTGGCGAGGAGCATCTGCAGCATGCGGGCGTTCTGGCGCGGCACGTATCCGCCCAGCGCCGCGAGCACGCCCGTGGGCAGCTCGAGATCGCTCGCCATGGCGTAGATGTGGCGTGCCCGCGTTCCGCCGCCACAGCAGAGCAGGAGTTTGTGCCGGTCCTTGGCGGCGACGAGCTCGTCGAGGATCGGAAACAGCGCCGCCCTGCCGCGGTCCATGATCGACTGTCCACCCACCTTGATGACCTTGGTGTCGGGCATCATGGCGACGGGCTGGTAGTCGAAGCCCGCGGCCGCCCCGGTGGTCAGGGAAGCCTCGCCCATGGCGTTGGCGATCAGGTTGCGGTCACCCATGGGTCAGGCCCTCTCGATGATGGTGCCGACGTCTTCGCCCGCGAGGGCTCGCGTGAGCTCACCGCGCTTGAGACCGTTGACGATCTGCACGCGCTTGATGTGCCGCGCGTTGCGCCATGCCAGAAACAGCTGCTTGTCGAGCATCAGATCCTCGGGCGGCATCGCCAGGACCGCCTCGAGGGTCGTGCGGCGGATGAGCGTCGCGTCCGGGTGCTTCTTCGGATCGCGCGTGTACATCCCGTCCTCGTCCTTCACGAAGACCACCCGGCTCATCCCGAGCACCTCGGCCAGGATGAACAGGCCGAAGTCCGACCCGTGCGCCGGCAGAGGCCCATCCTCGGGCGGCGGCTCCCAGAAGTGGTACGGCGGGATCGAGATCACGATCGGGAGCATCCCGTTCTCGATGTAGAGCGGCAGCTCCCAGAAGTGCTCGCGCTGCATGACGATGGACCGGTGCTTGGCCAGCAGCGCGTTGAGGAACACCGCGTTGGCCTCTTCCATCGCGCCGACCAGCTGCGCCACGCCTCCCGTGGGGACTCCCAGGTCCAGCGCGATCGAGACCGTGTGCCGGACGCGCGTGCCGCCGCCGACGCCGATCATCATCTTGTGCTTGCCCTTGAGCGCCGCCACCTCCTCGACCAGGGGCAGCAGGGCGCTCTTCCCTCGGTCGAAGATGGACTGCCCGCCGATCCCGACCAGGACCACGTTCGGCATGATCTCGAACTCGTGATCGGTGTGGGTCCGAGCGATGACCTTCCGATCCACCAGCGACTCGCGCATCAGCTTGGAGTCGATGTGGGTCCTGCCATCTCCTGTAACAAGCTTGCTCATTTCGCCTCGCTCCCAGCAGGTTTCGCGCCCACGTCCACTACGGCCGGCGGCTGCTCGGGGGCCCGCATCATGGCGCGCACCAGCTGCCAGGTGACCACTCCGGATAGCACGCCGAAGGTGGTGTGCAGGGCCAGACCGGGAGCCAGCAGCGCCCACGCGAGCCTGGGCGGCTGGACGATGAGCATGACGCCGAAGATGGTCCCGTAGCGCGCGGCGCCGATGAGCCCTCCCAGAAGCGACCACGCGACAGGTCCCGGCGTCCTGCCGCCGCGGACCATCGCCGGCACCGTGAGATCGCACACGACGCCGGGGGCCGCGTGCTTGAGGATCTCGAAGGGCCCATAGCGACCGTCGCCCGCCAGGAACGCGACGACGCCCATCGTGAAGCCCGTGACGGTCGCCCCGGTGCGGGCCTTCGTTCGCAGGCGGGCCACGACATAGAGCGGCGTGAGGACCACCGTCTTGTAGCCGGGCGCGAACGGGATGTTCGGCAGGACCTTGAGGGCCTTGATGCCGAGCATCGTGAGCGACACCCCCGCGATGACCGCCACGTCGCGCGCGACGCCACGCT